>Ga0187872_10002119_pt1 | contig 18291 bp, 16 predicted proteins | sample June2016WEW_16_4_FD_132973 | JGI IMG/M metagenome (GOLD analysis project Ga0187872, IMG submission 132973) | Peatland microbial communities from SPRUCE experiment site at the Marcell Experimental Forest, Minnesota, USA - June2016WEW_16_40 | ecosystem: Environmental > Terrestrial > Soil >...
TGCGCGTCGAAGGATTTTGCGCATTGGACTGAGCCGCGTCCGCTCGTGGATTCAGTGAAGGACGACAAAGGCGTCGAGCGCGTGTTGACGCCGTCGGGATTTCACGAACACGATGGGACGCTTGTCGCGTACTTCGAAAACGAAGGATTCCGCCGGGCTTGGACATCGCAATTGCAGGCGGTGACGACGACTGACGGTGAGCATTGGAGCGCGGTGCGCGATATCGGTCCCCTGGCGAAAGTCCAGGACTCGCAACGGACAGCATCGGGCCGGTTGATCCTCAGAGGTAACACGTGGTTCCCGTGGACCGACGATCCATCGGGCCTGACTGGCTGGCACATGAGCGGCTTTTACATGGACAACAGCATGGCGGCGACAAACAAAGACCAACCGGCATCGTTCTGGAAAACCGCGGAACAGAAAGTCGCGAAAAGTCAAGGTTGGTCGGCAGGGCTGTGCGAAGGATCATTCTACCAAACCGACGACGGCGTGCTGCACATGTTGCTGCGCATCACCGGCAAGCACACCAACGACTGTCTATGGGTGACCGAGAGCCGTGATAACGGCACAACATGGTCGCTGCCGGTCGAGACTAAGTTCAGCGACACCAACGCCAAGTTCCATTTCGGTCGCCTGCCGGATGGCCGGTTCTACTACGTCGGCAACCCGGTGGGGCGTGGTCGCACGCCGCTTGTGTTGTCGCTGTCGCGCGATGGCGTGCGGTTCGACCAGCATTTCATCCTCGGTGACGAACATTACGTCATGCGTCGCCCGGGTGCCGCGAAAGGCGGTCAATACGGTTACCCGCACTCCTTGGTGCATGATGGGCAACTTTATGTAATCATCTCGCGCCATAAGGAAGCCATCGAGGTGCTACGCGTGGCGTTGTCGGAACTTGCCGGCAAATAAAAACATATGAAACGAACGATTCTGACCCTCGCCGCACTGCTGCTGGCTTCACCAACATTCGTCCACGCGGCCGAGCCATTGCCGCCGATGCTCAGGCTGCCCCCAAATGGATTGGCCATAAGCGCGGAGGCTTCTCTTTTGGCCGGCACGAGCGCGCCACAACTTTTTCTGACCGTTCATCTCCGCAACACAACAAATCACGAGATGGTCGTTCTTACGAAGAATCTCGACAGCGATATTGATTTCAACCCTGCCGACGCAACCAAATGGACTTGCACGCTTGGTTACAATCAGCCTGGAGTGACATACCAAGGCCGCCTGATCGTGCCGCCGCTTAACGACTTCTCGCCCGTAACAATCAAACCGAATGAAGAAGCCGTCATCACGCACCGCGTTAAAAGAAACAGGTCGTTAAAGCTGATTACGAAAGACACTCAACTCACGGTTTGCTACGCCATTTCACCAAATTGGGGAAGCCGCTTTGCTACATGGAGCGGTTCGGTCACATCTAAACCTTTTAAGACGTCAGTCATCCCCTGAAGGCGCCAATGTTGTTAGAAAGCACCAAACGCCATGCCGCCGACAACTGCCCAGCAGGGTGTAGATCACCGCGCTGCGTTCGCCTGTGTTAGCACTGGGGCCGAAAATGCGGATGGCTAAGAAAGGAAACACAACATGCGTTCAGCTTTGATTGCGATTATGGCTTGCTCACTGACGGCTCACGCAAGACCGATTCAGGTGCCGACTTACCAGGAACTGCAAGATAGAGCCGATGTTGTGTTTTCGCTCGTGAACACCACCTCCGCCGGGATTCTGGTTCCCCTGGCGCTGACCAGCGACCTGCAGAGAGACTTCAGTCTTAGTAACGAAGTCGCCGGAATCGCGAAAACCCTTCTTGTCTGGGCTCAAGAGTATGACCCCTCTGCCAGAACGGTGGTCGTGGGAGGCGTGGATTGGTCACGCCCTGGCCGGCCATACACATTTGATTGGGGTGACGGCGCTCAGAGCGAGGGCGAATGGCCGCAGAAACATGTCTATCGAGCGAGCAGCAACTACATCATTCACGTCACGTCTCATCACCCTGTGCTCGGTCCGGCGACTAATACGTTTCCCTTACGATTCGTGCCGTCGGTCCTCAAAAAGCTCGCATTGCCCAGCGAGCTAAGGGTGCGGATTTTGGATCATTCCATCGCCATAGAGGAGCCTGATGCGGCGCCACAGCCGGTGGATTTTTTCGGGCCCCGTTTCTTTCAAAGCCTCCGGCGGGATGACGTGGAGTACGTCCTGCACGCGGCTGCCTGCGTTGAGTACGATCTTTCCAACGGGGATGTTTTCCTTGCTGACGGATCGTCTTTTCAGCAGGTGATTTACCGGAACGCAAAGGTTAATGGAATGAACTCTCACTGGGATTCCACACCCGTTGCTTTGGAGGCGGGTGACTATGCCTTCAAACCACCGATCCAATACAGTTCCTTCTTTCATGAGATGGGGCACAACTTCAATTTGAACAGCCCGGCGGGTTTTCGTTATGGCGGTCGGGCCAATGGATGCGCCAGCAGCATCTACACGGAAACCCTGGCGCAGATCGTGCAATACGCTACGGCCTGCGCGCTCATCAACCACCGCGACCTTCTGGGCCTCGATGACTTCACCGTTCTGGAACTCAAGGTCAGCGCCACCGATCACGTTCGGAGGCTACGGGATTACCACGAGAAGTGGGTGGCCAAGGGGATGAAGTTTAGATCGTGGGATGATTCCGCCGATTGCAAGGAGGACGTTGAGGGAACGTTTATGACCCTGGCCTACAAATTTGTGCAACAAGTCGAGTTGGCGGGCAAAGGCTGCCGTGTCCCAGTAAAACGCATGATGAATTTGTTGCAATGCTTTAATGACGACTGGCGGATCCGTTGGGGCCAACTAGAGAATTCCGCAGGTGCCGAGTCCTTCCGAGCCACCCTCATGGTGGCGGCGATATCCTACGGCCTGCGTAAGGACATGCGGAATGAATTCAAGGAGATGCACTACCCTATTGACGACCAGGTGTATTCGGGATTGCTGCAAGCGGCTGAGACGAAAAACCGCACCGGCGCCGGTATCAGGCCTTACTATTGACATTTTTATGCCGCTTGGAACCAACAGGTTGCGAAGAATGACGGCGGGGCCAAATCCAGGAACCGAGCCGGGTACGGCCAAGGTGGGCTGGACGGTCCAGAGCGCATTCTCAAATCGGCCAGCTCACAACCCCAGCTTTCTGAAGCGGTTCTTCACTTCCTTGAAATGGAACTCCAACGAGCAGAGGGCCTCGAGTTCCCCCGGCTTGAAGTATCTGGCGGCCTCGGGGTCCGACTTGAGCTGGCCGAGGAAATCGGCGTCCTCGCGGCCGGCGTGCTTGGCTTGCCAGGTCCGCATCGCATTCCGCTGGACCAGTTCGTAGGCCCGCTCGCGGGTCAGCCCTTTCTTGATGAGCGCCAGCAACACGGTTTGCGAGTTCCACATCCCGAGCGACAAGGCGAGGTTGCGCTTCATGTTCTCGGGATAAACCATCAGCCCCTCCACCAGCTTCGTCAGGGTGACGAGCATGTAATCGAGCAGCGTGCAGGAGTCGGGGAAGATGATCCGCTCGACCGAACTGTGGCTGATGTCGCGCTCATGCCAGAGGGCGACGTTTTCCAGCGCGGCGACCGCATGGCCGCGCAGCACCCGCGCCAGCCCGCTCAGCCGCTCACTGGTGATGGGGTTGCGCTTGTGCGGCATGGCGCTGGACCCTTTCTGGCCTTTGGCAAAGAACTCCTCCGCCTCCAGCACTTCGGTGCGCTGCAAGTGGCGAAACTCCGTGGCCCACCTCTCGATGCTCGCGCCGACCAGGGCCAGCGCGCCGATAAACTCCGCGTGGAGGTCGCGCTGAACCACCTGCGTCGCAATCGGCGCGGGCCGCAGGCCGAGCTTTCGGCACACGAACGCTTCGATTCGCGGCGGGAGATGGGCGCTGGTGCCGACGGCGCCGGAGAGCTTCCCCACGGCAACCGCTGCCCGCGCGGCTTCGAGCCGTTGCCGCGCGCGGCCAAATTCGTCGTGCATCAGCGCCAGCTTCAGGCCGAAGGTCGTCGGCTCGGCATGGATGCCGTGGCTGCGGCCAATCATCGGCGTGAACTGGTGCTGCTTCGCCCTGGCGGCGACGGCCTGGCGCAGCGCCTTGACGTCTTCGATCAGCACGCCAGCCGATTGCACCATTTGCACGGCGAAGGCGGTATCCACCACATCGCTGCTGGTCAGGCCGTAGTGCAGCCACCGGCTGGCGGGCGCGCCGATGTTCTCGGCGACGTTCGTGGTGAAGGCGATGACGTCGTGATTGAGCGTGCGCTCCAGCTCTTTGCACCGCTCCACGCTGAAGGCGGCGCGCGACTTGATCCGCTTAAAATCCTTGCGGGGCACCAACCCCTCGGCGCAGAGCGCTTCGCTGGCGAGCAGTTCGATTTGCAGCCAGGTTTCGAGCTTGCGTTGTTCGCTCCAGATTTCCCGCATCACCGGGCGCGAGTAGCGTTGAATCATGGCTCCACTCTAGAAGGGCCAGAAAAGGTTGTCGAGACGGGGTGTGATGGAGTGATTGGTGGTTGGTAATCGGTGACTGGTGATTGGTGATTGGTGATTGGTGATTGGTGATTGGTGATTGGTGACTGGTGGTTGGTGAGCGTGTTGGGCCGCCGATTACCGATCACTAATCACTAATCACTCATCACAGATCACCAATCCCCACTCCCCCTCACCGCCTGGCCATCTTCTCGCGGGCGGTCTCCAGAATCCTGCGCTCGCGCTCGGTCAGGCTTTGGATGCCCTGAGCCGAAATCTTGTCCAGGATCGGATCGACCTCTTTGCTCAGGAATTCATCGGGTGGCAAATCCTCATCCACGCGCGCGTTGCTTTGACCCCACTGCGCCGCTGTCCGGTGGGGGGCCTTGACCAACGGGCGCAGCGGCTGGGTCCGGGTTTGCCGCAGGCGCGGCCACTGCCAATGCCAGTAGATGGCGTAGCGCACGAACACGATGCCGGTGATCATGCCGCCGAGGTGGGCCGCGTGGGCGATATTGTCCATCGGAAAGACAATCCCGAACAGGGTCAGGAGCGCGCTGAACAGCAGCAGGAATTTGGCCCGCATGTTCACCGGGATGATGAAGAACAGCAGCAGCATCAGGGGCCGCTCCGGATACAGCACGGCAAAGGCGGCAACCAATCCAAAGGCCCCCGCCGACGCCCCGACGACCGGCGCGGCGAAGGGTCCGCGCAGCAACACCCCGGCCAGCGCCTGGAACAGCCCGCCGATGACGCCGCTGGCAAAATAAAGCGTCAAAAAGCTCTTCCAGCCCAGCGTCTCCTCCACTGCCCGGCCGAAGACGTAAATCGCCCAGCAGTTCAGCAGCAGATGCAGCCAGCCGCCGTGCATGAACTGGTAGGTGAGCAACTGCCACACAAACCCGTGCCGCAGGCCCTCAACGCTCAAGGCAAAGTAATCGTCGGTTGGAAAGGTGGAGAAGAACCGGTAAAGGACGTTCTGGAGGATGAAGGCAACCACATTTACCACCAGCAACACCACCGTCGCCGACCAAGGCCCTCTGAACGCCGGGCGACGCATATAATAACGGTCCTCTAGCATATCATTTCATCGTGAACGTAGTCGCAGCGAGTTGAATTATCAAACGGGCTTTTGACCTGCCGAGCGCACCACGATGCCCTTCGCTTCGACATGCAACTGGCCGCCGGATTCACTCACCACCAGTGTCTTCATGCCGGGGCGCAGTCTGGCAATCGCGTCGTGTCCCGCAGCGCCGACGGCAAGCAACGCGGTGGACAGCGCATCCGTCTCCGTGGCTGAGGGAAGGATCACTGCGGCCAGCACTGTGCCTATGGCCGGCTCGCCCGTGCGCGGGTCAATGATGTGGCCATAGGTCCTTCCCCCCACTTGAAAGGAATTTCCACACACGCCGGAGACCGACATCGCTTCCTCCTTAAGCGGCACGGTGGCGAGCAGGGTGGGCGGTGCGTCGGGCACAGGGGACGGGGTTTCAATGGCGATCTTCCAGAACTCCTCTCCGGGCGGCGTCCCCAGCGCCTGCACCGTGCTGGTGCCGCCATGGACCAGCGCGCTGCTGACGCCCGCCTCGCGCAGAACTTCCGCCGCCCGCTCGACCGCATAGCCCTTGCCGATGGCGCCCAGGTCCAGCATCACGCCCTCACGCGCGAACTGGACGGTGAAATCCGCCGGATTCAACCGAACCAGCCCCATGCCGACCTTCGCGCGCGCCTCGGCGACCTCCTCGGGACAGGGAAAACGCCCGTCCCCGCCCATGAATCCCCAGCACCGGACCAGCGGGGCAACCGTAATATCGAACGCGCCGCCGCTCTCCTCGGACAGTTTTCGCGCGTGCTGTAACAGCGCGAACAGACCCGGCGTGACCCGAACAGGCTCCTGCGCCGCGCGGGCGTTGAGATGGGCGATTTCGCTGCCGGCCCGGAACAGGCTGAGCTGGGCTTCGAGTTGTTCGACCTGCCCGAGCGCCTCTTCGCCCGCCGCCCGCAGCGCCGCGGGATTCTCCCCAGGCAACACGATCTCGAATCGGGTCGCCATCGCATGGCAGGCAACGGTGAGGGGGGGCATGGAGGAGGGAGGAATGGAGGAATGGAGTGATGGAGTATTGGAGTGATGGAGTGATGGGGCGATGGAGTATTGGAGTAATGGAGTGATGCCGGCGGGCTTCCGCCACTCCACCAACCCACTACTCCACTACTCCACTACTCCATCCCCCCGTTCTGTGTCCACTCATGACTGCGGCAGCGTGCCGTAGGTGATCGGCGTGACCGCTGTGCCGCCGTCCGTGGTGATCTTGCGCGTCTTCTCGTCGAACACGCACGCGATCTTCAGCCGGTCGGCCATTTCGGCGAGCGAGATGACTGTCTGCACCCGGATGGCCAGGTCAATGTTCGCATTGGGCTGCTTGCCGGAACGGATGCAGTCGAACCAATTCTTCTCGTGCACACGAATCTCCTCGGGCTGGAGGTTGGCGTAGTTCTCGGGGTCAATCTCATCGCCGAACTCGCGCTGGGGCACGAGATCAACCTTACCGCCGGTGGCATCAATGTTCAAGGTCGCCTTGTGCCCGAAGAGGCTCATGCCGGGGGTCAAGCCGTTCACAGTGCAGCAGGTGACCATGAGCACGTAGCCGCTGGGGAACTCGGCGAGCAGTTGCGCGTGCTCGGGCACCTCGCGCTCGGGGGTGCCGGGCACGTTCAGGTCGCTATGGACGTTGCGCGTGCCAATGGAGACAACCCGCACCGGGAACTCGGGGTTGCCGGTAGCCAGCAGCGCCGGATGCAGCTTGTGCGGCGCCAGATCGCCCAGCGGCCCGGCGCAATACCGGTAGTACTTGCGCCAGCGGTGGTATTGCTCGGCGCTAAACGGGTCACGCTGCTTCACCCGCCCCAGCCAGCGCTCCCAGTCGATGTTTTCGGCGGTCGCCTCGGCTTCGATGGCGTAATTCCATTCGCCGTTGAGGCTGTTGCGCGAATACCAGGCCTGCGCCCAAACGAGCGTGCCGATCTTGCCGGCCTTGATCAGCTCGGCGCACTTCTGGTAGCCGCCGGCGGAGCAGCCTTGCGAGCCGACCTGGAAGACCTTCCCGCTGCTCTTCACCTTGTCATAAACCTGGAAGGCCTCGCCCAGATACCGCGTCAGCGGCTTTTCGCAATAGACGTGGCGGCCCGAGTCCAGCGAATCCATCGTAATCTGCGCGTGCCAGGGATCGTGCGTGGCAATCAACACCGCATCAATGTCCTTGCGTTCGAGCATCTTCCGATGGTCATCGTAAACGTCTGCCGCCTTGAGCGGATTAGCCAGAGGCTTGCCTTCGTTGGCGTAGGGGAGGGCCACTTCCCCTTTCATCCAGGCGCGTCGCCGGCTGTACACATCACAACCGGCGGCCAGCACGACGTTGTTCTCCGCCGCCTTGTCCTGAATGCCGGTAAAGTGATTCATGCCGATGCCGAACCCGACGCCGACAATGCCCACGGCGATGCGGTTATTGGCCCCGGCGACATTCGCCGAAGGCGCCTGGTCCTGCCCATAGACCGGCGTTCTTAACAACGGCGTCGCCGCCACCGCCGCCGCAGCGGTAGCCGTCTTTTTGAGGAAGTCCCGGCGCGGCAGCGCGGAGGATGAAGGAGTTACATTATTATCCATAAAACGATTTGATAGCGGTTGCTTTGTCACTGCAAATAACTGACGAAGGGTAATGGAAAGAAATTCGGGGTCAATATCACAAAACCGGCCTGCCGGCGGGGCGGATTCAATCCACGAAATTGTAGCCGCCGACGGCAGTCGGCGCACTTTTCCGCAGGCACAGAAATCAGCGCCGACTACCGTCGGCGGCTACGGTTAACGGTCATGGGAATTTCGTCGAATGCACTTGACAAACCGTTCTTCCCGTGCAATGGTAAGGTGCAGTTTCGTGGCTGCGACCGGCAGGGAATCTTTGAAGGTGTATTGGGCACCGTTGTTGAGGCGGACACCAAAGGGGCGAAAAGGCTGGCGTTCCAGAAAAGCCTTAATCGCTGCGACTTTCATGGCGGAAAGGTAACGTCCGGCGCGGTATAAGGCAAGCCTGAGCAAAGCCTGAGCAAAGCCTGAGCAAAGCGAAGTGGCGAGGCAGTTGCGGCGGAGGTCGGCGGTTGTGGCCACTCGACGAGCGCTGACTTGACCCGCGCCATTTCCAGATTCAAGCCTTTCTGCGCCACCAGAGCATTAGCTCCAGGCCGGTTCGGTTGGGGTAGGAGAGGGGGACCCATTCCTGCAACAGGTCGAAATGGGGGGAGAAGCGTTGCCACAATTCGTCGCGGGTGGTGCCGAAGGGCGGGCCGTCGTGGTCGGGGATCAAGTAGTTGACCGCGAGATACTGGCCGGTTGGTTTCAGCCAGCGCAACAGGGCCCGGACGTAGTCGTCGCGCTCGCGGGGCTGGATGGCGCAGAACAACGTGTGCTCGAAAACCCAGTCGAACAGGAAAGGGGGGGCGGCCTGGAGGAAATCCGCCACTTGAAACTGCGCCGGGAGCCGGGCGCTTCGTGTCCGCCGGTTGGCGAGGCGAATGGCGCTCGGGGCAATATCGCAACCGAACGCCTGGAACCCCGCCTGCGCCCAGGCCCGCACGTCGTGGCCCGTCCCGCAACCCGGGACGCAGATTGTGGCGCGGGGCAGCTCCGGGTGGGCGGCCAGAAAGTCAACCAGGCCCGGGGACGGAGCGCCTTTTTCCCAGGGCATGTCGCGGGACTGATAGCGGGATTCCCAGTAGGAAGAGTTGGAGTGGTGGAGTGGTGGAGTATTGGGGAAAGGGGCAGCGGCAGTGGGGCCGGGGTGCCGGCTGACGGGCCGGGCGGCTCGGCGGTGGCCGGTTCGAGGGCGAGACGCCCCGGTGGCAGGCGGGACGCCTGCCCCACTACCACTAAGTCGCTTGCGCCTGTTCCGAGAAGGTTTGCGCATCACTCCAATACTCCAATACTCCAATAACCCATTACTCCAGCACTCCGCTATTCCACCACTCCATCAAACCGTCTTCCCATCCGTGATCTGACCATCCACCAGTTCCACGACTTTGGGGGCACGGGCAGCGACCCGCGCATCGTGTGTGGCCATAATCAGCGTGGTTTGCTTCTCGTCGCGCAAGGCGCAAAGGAGTTCGATGATCTCCTCGCCGGTATGGGAGTCCAAGTTGCCGGTGGGTTCGTCCGCGAGGATCAAGTCCGGCTCGTTAATGAGGGCGCGGGCGATGGCGACGCGCTGTTGTTCGCCGCCGGAAAGCTCGTAGGGTTTGTGTTCGAGGCGGTCTTTGAGGCCGACCCGCGCCAGCAACTCGCGCCCGCGGGCCTCCGCTTGGGCCGCCGGCGTGCGGGCCATGCGCGCGGGGAGACAGACGTTTTCCAACGCGTCGAGTTCCGGCAAGAGGTAGTAGGCCTGGAAAATGAAGCCCACTTCTTCGTTGCGCAGCCGGGCCAGGTCCCGCCGCCCGAGCGCGGCCAGGTTTCTTCCCGCCAGGCGGATTTCGCCCTGGTTGGGCGAGTCCAGGCCGCCCAGCAGATGGAGCAGGGTGCTTTTGCCCGCGCCGGAAGCGCCCCGTAGCGCCAGAAAGTCACCCTGCCGCAGTTCCAGGTCCACGCCGCGCAAGACTTCCAGCGAGCGCTGGCCCAGAACGTAGGTTTTGTGGAGGCCGGTGGCCGAGAGCAGAATGTCACTCATAGCGCAAGGCCTCGACGGGTTTGAGACGGCCCGCCCGCCACGCCGGGATGACGCCGCCCAGGATGCAGACCAGCCAGGCGCTGCCGCAGATCAACAGGATGTCCCGCCGAATGATCAGGGCCGGCAGTTCGGTAAAGCCATAAATCGAGGCGGGAAAAAGCTCGAAGCCGGTCAGGCGGTTCATGAAGTGCAGAAACTCATTGCGATAGGCCAGGGCCAACATGCCCAGCCCGTAACCGGCGAGGTCCCCGATGGCGCCGACCAGCGCGGCCTGGCTGAGAAAGACCAGGCTGACTTGCAGGTCGGTGGCGCCCAGCGCCTTGAGCATCCCGATCTCGCGCGTCTTTTGCACCACGAAGGTGATCAGTGCGCTCAGGATGCACAGGGCCGCGACGATCATGATGAAGAAGAGCAGGTAGAACATGACGTTCTTCTCGACCACCAGGGCGTTCAGGAGATTCGAGTTTTCCTGCATCCAACTCCTGATTTGATAGTCCGGCCCGAGCGCAAAGGCCAGCTCCTCCTCGACCGCCGGCGCCTGGTAGGGGTCGTGCAACATGACCATCAACCCGTGCACACTGCTGCCCAGATCATACAACTCCTGCGCGTCGCGCAACGAGATCACGACGACCGACACGTTGTATTCGTAATAGCCGACGTCGAAGATGCCGCGCACTTCGTACTCCGGCAGCACTGGGGCGCTGGTCCCCTCCTTCTTGTTGCTCTCCCGCCATTTCTTGAGGACGCTGGGCGAGCCGATCTCGACGCGGTCGCCGACTTGCAGGCTCATGTTATGGGCGAATTCGGTCCCGACCAGCAGCCCGCGGTCGCTGACATCAAATTTGCCGTCCACGATGCTGTTGGGCAGCACGCTCATGTTGGTCTCGATTTGGGGATTGATGCCGCGTATCCAGGGCGCGCCGACCTTGGATTGGCCGCTGGGCGGTTCGGTTTCCACGAGCACAGGGCCCAGGACAAAGGGGGCCACGGCTTTGACGCGCGGATTGGCGGCCACGAGGCGGGCGACCGCGGCGTAATCTTTCATCGTCTCGTCGCGCGGCAGGATTTTGAGGTGGGTGTTGAAGCCGAGAATCTTGTCGCGCAGTTGGCGGTCGAACCCGCTCATGACGCTGATGACGATGATCAGCACCGCGACGCCCAGCGTGACACCCAGCACGGAAATCGAAGTGATGACCGAGACGAAGGTCCTTTTGGGCCGCAGATACCGCAGGGCCAGCAGCAGTTCAAACGGCAACCGAGACATGCGCGCGAAGCTAAACGGGCCGGCGCGCCGTGTCAACGCATCGCGGGGCGCGGGGCGCATCGCGGGGCGCATCGGTCGCCTTCAAGAAACTGTAGCCGCTGATGGCAGTCCGCGTTTCGCGGGCCCATCGCCTATTCAACGAGCTGATTGACCCAGGCATTCAGGTTGGGTTTGGCCTTCGCCTCAATCTCCGTCCTGAGTCGCTGGAGACGCATGATAATGGTGTTCGATGTCACACAGGGTTTGTGCCACACATTTCCCGGACGTGCAGACGGTTTCTCGAACGGACCCCCGCTGCTCTGCTCCAAACGGCGCAGGCGGAAGTCTATTCCGACCCAGCCGTCCCTGCGCCCCCGGTGTTAACTCCGCAACAGCTCGCCCACCATTGCCTTTTCTTCCTTCAGCTCGTTGACGGTGATGTCGATTCTGGCGCGGCTGAATTCGTTGATGGGGAGGCCCTGCACGATTTCAAGTTCATGCCCGTCGCTGTGGATCGGGAAGGAGCTGATGAGGCCGGGCTCGACGCCATAGCTGCCGTCGGAACAGAGGCAGAGGCTGTGCCAATCGCTGGCGTGGGTCGGTTTGATAATGGAGCTCACACTATCCACGATGGCGACAGCCGCGCTGGCGGCACTCGACGCCCCGCGCGCTTTGAGAATCGCCGCGCCGCGCTGCTGGACCGAGGTGATGAACTCGCCTTTCAACCAGGCCTGGTCCGTGATAACTTGCGGGACGGGCTGGCCTTTGATTTTCGCGTTGTAGAAATCGGGGTACTGGGTGGAGGAGTGGTTGCCCCAAATGCAGACATTGGTGACCGCCGTGACGTCCAGACCGGCCTTTTTGGCAAGTTGCGCTTTGGCGCGGTTTTCGTCCAGGCGCGTCATGGCGAAGAACCGGTCGCGCGGGATTTCCGGCGCGTTGTGCATGGTGATAAGGCAGTTCGTGTTGCAGGGATTGCCGACCGCCAGGATGCGCACGTCCGGCGCGGCGTTCTTCTGGAGCGCCCGGCCCTGGCCGACAAAAATCTTGCCGTTGACGCCGAGCAAATCCTTGCGCTCCATGCCGGGCTTGCGCGGCGCGGCGCCGACCAGCAGGGCCCAGTTCACGCCGCGGAAGCCCTCTTCGAGACTGGACGTGACAACGACGCCTTTGAGCAGCGGAAAACCACCATCTTCCAGTTCCATCGCCAAACCCCGCAGCGCGGGTATGACGGGCTCGATTTCAATCAGGTGCAGAATCAAGGGCTGGTGCTCGCCGAACATCGCGCCCGAGGCGATGCGAAACAGGAGGGCATAACCGATCTGGCCGGCCGCGCCGGTAACAGCAACACGAATGGGCGTATTCATAATTTCTTTTGGATATCCCGCGCAATATGGGGTGGCCGCCGAACGAAGGCAAGCGCGGAAATATGATCAATTTGCTGTCCCGGGACGCCGGTGCAGGCTATGGTTTCCCACCGGCCCGTTTCCGGTGGCGTTTGGTGAGAACAAGATTCTTTGCGTTGCCCGAGACCCGGGACTTTGAATTGTGAATCGGCCACTCCAGGTGTTGGTGATTGAAGATTCGGCGGACGACGCGATGCTGCTGGAAATCGAGTTGCAGCGCGCCGGCTGCGACCCGGTCTGCCACCGGGTGGAGACTCCCGCGGCCCTGACTGCTGCGCTCGAGCGGCAGAGCTGGGATTTGGTTCTCGCCGACTACCATCTGCCGCATTTCGACGGCCTGGCCGCGCTGGCCATCGTCAAGGAGAAGGGGCTGGACCTGCCGTTCATCATCGTCTCCGGCTACATCACGGAAGAGACCGCCGTCGCCGCCATGAAGGCGGGAGCACACGACTTCGTGATGAAAGACAAGCTGGCCCGGCTCGGCCCGGCGGTCGAGAGGGAGTTGCGCGACGCCGAGGTCCGGCGCGAGCGGCGCCGTGCGGAGGAGGCCTTGCGCCGGGCGCATGACGAGCTGGAAATGCGCGTGCAGCAGCGCACGGCCGACCTGAAGACGGCCAATGCCCGGCTCCGGACGGCGATTGCCGAGCGCCGGCGCCTCGAAGAGGAGCTGCTCGAAATCACGGAAAAGGAGCGGCGGCGCATCGGTCTGGATTTGCACGATGATCTCGGGCAGCAACTCTCCGGGCTGGCGCTCATGACCAAAGGGCTGGAACTCAAACTGACCAAGCGGCGCGCCCGGGAAGCTTCGGACGCCGCCAAGATTCACAGCCTCGTCCAGCAGGCCATGAATCATGCCCGCCGCCTGGCCCGCGACCTCGCCACGCTGGAATTGAAAGGGGATGATTTGCCGGCGGCTTTCGACGGCCTGGCCCGGCACGCGGCGGAGCTGTTCAAGATTTCCTGCCGGTTCAAAGCGGAAGGCAACCTCCCATCCCTGGAGGCCAACATCGCCAGCCAGTTGTATAAAATTGCCCAGGAGGCGGTGACCAATGCCATCAAGCACGCCAAAGCCAAAGCCGTCGGCATCAGCCTGGCCAATGGCGCCGGCGAAATCATTCTGACGATCCACAACGACGGCCTGCCGTTCCCCAACCTGAAAGGCCCTTCGACGGGCATGGGTCTGAGGATTATGAACTATCGCGCCAGCCTTATCGGCGCGTCGCTCGAGGTCAAAGGCGGCGGCCCGCACGGCACTCGCGTCATCTGCTCCGTGCCCCTGGAAGGGAAGAAGTAGCGCCTCCTCTTCACTTCAGCCGTAGGTCTTTCTGAGGAAGCGTGTTTGGGCTTGCCAAGAGTATCCCTCCGTTGGCACTTTCTGACATGCCAGCAACGAAAGAGTCTAACAATCTCGATTCCAAGTTCTACAAGCCCGCGGACGCCTTTTTCCCGGCGTACAGCAATCTCGGACTGACCTACGACGACGTCACGCTGGCGACGCGTTATTCCGAAGTGCTGCCTCGCGACACGCAACTGGACACGACGCTGGCGGAGGGGTTGCAGCTCAACATCCCGGTGATCTCCGCGGACATGGACACGGTGACCGAGTCGCGGATGGCCATTGCGCTGGCGCTCAACGGCGGGCTGGGGTTTATCCATTACAACATGCCCGAGCGCGAACAGCTTTCCGAGGTCAGCCGCGTGAAGAACAACGTCCACGGCCTGATTCAGGAGCCGATCAAAGCGGGGCCGGAGCAGTTAATCGGGGAGGTGCTGGAGTTGATTGCGAAAAAGCGCTTTGCGTTCAGCACATTTCCGGTCGTGGACGGCCAGGGCAAGCTGGTGGGGCTGCTTTCGGGGCAGGTCGTGAAGCAGCGTTACGCCAAACGGAAGGTCGCGGAGTCGCTCACGCCGCGCAGCCAGATTCACACGCTCAACAAAAAGGAACTGGGCCGTGATCCCATTGCCAGGGCCGATAAGTTTTTCACGGACCACCCCGGCATCAACAAGCTGCTCGTGGTGGACGACCAGGACCGGCTACACGGGCTGTTCACGATGAGCGATGTCGAGCGCATCACGCAGGAGCGGAACGCGCAGTTCAAGCCGGCGCGCGACGCGCATTTCCGCCTGCTCTGCGGCGCGGCGGTTTCGGCGACGCGGAACGCGTTCGGGGAGCTCGACCACGAGCGCATATTGACCCACGTTGGCGCGCTGGTCGAGCGCGGCCTGGACGTGGTGGCGGTCTCGACCGCGCACGGCCACAGCCGGGGCGTGGGCGATACGGTGCGGATGCTGCGGGAGGCGTTTCCCAAGCTGCCCATTATCGCTGGCAATGTGTCCAGCGCCGCGGGGGTGGAGTTTCTCGCCGACTGCGGGGCGAACGCGATCAAAGTCGGCCAGGGCCCCGGCTCGATTTGCACGACGCGCATCGTGGCCGGCGTCGGCATTCCTCAACTCACGGCGCTCTATGTGTCATCACGGGCAGCGCAGAAGAAACGGGTTACCATCCTCGCCGATGGCGGCATCACCAAGTCGGGGGACCTTGTCAAGGCGCTCACACTCGCCCATGCGGTCATCTGCGGCGGGATTTTCGCTGGCTGCCCGGAAGCGCCGGGAGAAGTGCTGGAGATTGGCGGCAAGCTCTACAAGAAGTACCGGGGCATGGGCAGTTTGGCGGCGATGCAAGAGGGATCGGCGGCGCGCTACGGCCACACGCCTGATCCGGCGCGCAAAGTCGCTCCGGAAGGGGTCGAGGCATTGAAGGAGGTGAGCGGCTCGGTGGACCGCGTCCTGGCGCAACTGATCGGCGGCATTCAGTCCGGCATGGGCTATCTTGGCGCGGCCAATCTCGCGCAACTGCGGGAGCAAGCGCGGTTCATCCGCGTCAGCCCCGCCGGCCAGCGCGAAGCGGCGCCGCATGATGTGGTGGAATTAAAGACGGGGAACTGAGGAAAATGGGGTGATGGAGTAGTGGAGTGTTGGAATGAGGTGAAGCTCCACCTTCCGCGTCCTTCCCCCACTCCAATACTCCATCCCTCCGCCACTCCCGCTCCATTACTCCACCACTCCACCACTCCACTACTCCACTACTCCGTCAAACCTTCAGAACTCGATGGCCTTGTTCATTTGCCCGCATTGAAAGCAACGCGACCGGTCCACATCGGGGTCGTCGGTATAGACGTAGCCGCAACGGCCGCAGCGGAAAATGTGGTCCTCGCTCGGGGTCGGCTCGAAGCGCCGCCGGCGAAGCTCGGAATAGATGCCCACTCCCGCAAGGGCCGCCAACAGAACCACCACGTAAGTCAAGATCAGGTTAGGAATGGACATGCTCGATCCTTGAATCCGGCTCAGGGACTTGCCGCCGGGGTGTTGGTCGGTGGTGGCGGAAGCGTCTGCCACCGGAACACCATCCGGCCCCAGCTCAGAGGGGCCGTTGAACGGCGGGCGGTTTCGGCTGGATTGCGCCCCACAGGTTCAAACCGCGCGGCCTGGGCTTGTTCCAACGCGTTTTGGTCCGCCACCCCGGAGCCGCTGCCCGAGAGCAAAGCCACCGATACCGGCCTGCCTTCGGCGTCCACTGCGATCCGAACGACGCTGTTCGTCAGGATATCCGGGTTGGGCCACGAGCGTAAGGGGAGCGGGGTAATGAGTCGCCGCTGGGCCAGGTCACCTTCCAGGAGCAACTCCGATTGCTCCGCCGAGATCACCAGTGGAGGGAGGCGGGGGAGAGTCAGTGTGGGCATGGGCTTGGCCGGGAGTTGCAGGGAGTCGAAATCGTTCGTCTCGATGAAGTGGTTGAAAACGGTGCCAAGCTGGTCAACTGCCAGGAGCAGGGAGTTCGTCGGCTCCGGCCACTGAAAGGAATGGGATTCCGGTCGTGGCGTTTTCAGCCCCGCCGGCCCGGCAGACCCTTGCCGGTGCGGCAGGACGAAGAGGGTAGGATCGTTGAGCGCCAACAGGTCGGCGGCAGCGCTTCCGGCCAGCTTAAAGGTGAAAGCTGGCGCGGCTGGGCGCGGGCGAATCGGGGCGGTGTCGCCGAACCAGAAGATCAAACTGACTTGGACGCCGAATATCAGCGCGACCAGGCCCCACCAGCGGCCGCGCGACCAAGGCCGCGATTCGACCGGGGCGGAGGTCATGGCCTGGACCGGGAGGCCGGCGCCGCATAGGCGCGCGGCAGCGTGGCCAGCAACGCTTCCGAAATGCCGGCGTCGCGCGCCAGCAGCGCGAGGCGCAGGCACGTCTCGTAGCTGACCGATTTATCGGCTTGAATGACCAGCGTTAGCGGCTCCGGGGACTTCTTCGCGGCCTCCCGCAACCGGCCCCGCAAGTCGTTTTCCTCGATCCACTGGTTTTCGTAATACAGCCGCCCATCCGCATCAACGGCCACTGAGACCGTCGGCTTATCGGTGCCCGGCAAACCATCGGCGCGGGGAAGCTGCAACTCAAGGCGCGCCCCCGGGGTATAAACCAAAGACCCCAGCATCATGAAGATTACCAGCAGGAAAAACACCGCCGCAAAAGGGGCCGCGTCCAGTTGGCCTCGAAAAATGCGGGCATTGCGGGGAAACTTCATGCTTCCGGCTACTGCTTCTGTTTGACGCCTTCCGTGACGATTTGCACGATCTCGGTGGCGGCGCGTTCCATATCCAGCACGATCGAGTTGACGCGGCTGACCAGGTAGTTATAGCCGGCGTGCGTGGGGATCGCCACGGCCAATCCCGCCGCCGCGCAGACCAGGGCCTGCCAGACCCCGGTGGAAAGCTGGCCGATATGGGCGTTCAAACCCGCTTCCTGCATCCGGCCAAAAGTCTGGATGAAGCCCAGCACCGTGCCCAGCAGGCCGAGCAGCGGGGCCAGTTGCGCGATCGTGGCCAGCAAATTCAATTTCTCTTCCAGCCGCGGCACTTCCGCCAAACCCGCCTCTTCCAGTGCTTCGCGCACCTGCTCCCGCCCGTGGTCCCGATTCAGGATGGCGGTCTTGACCAGCCGCGCGACGGGGCCGGGGGTGGCGTCGCAAATGGACAGGGCTTCGACCACGTTGTTGCGCTTGAGCACAGTGCGCACCCCGTTGAGGAACTCGGTCGAGTTAATCTGCGCCCGATGACAATGCAAAAACCGCTCGATGAAGACCGCCACGGCCACGGCGCTGATGAGCAGAAGCAACCACAGCACCGGCCCGCCGTGCGACAACAATACCGGCAACGTTAGCATGACTCCCTTTATACGGCCCCGCAACCGAGGTTCAAAGGCCAAAGTTTTGGAGTCGTTTCGCCTGATGCTGCCCTTTCTTTGCCTTGATTCCAAATCCGGGGGGGGCACAATACCACCAGCATGCAGCTGCACGACCCCTCAGCTTTGCCTTGATTCCAAATCCGGGGGGGGCACAATCTTAAGCAGAGCCATGATAACGCGAGACAAGCTTTGCCTTGATTCCAAATCCGGGGGGGGCACAATCAAA
>Ga0187872_10002125_pt1 | contig 18212 bp, 9 predicted proteins | sample June2016WEW_16_4_FD_132973 | JGI IMG/M metagenome (GOLD analysis project Ga0187872, IMG submission 132973) | Peatland microbial communities from SPRUCE experiment site at the Marcell Experimental Forest, Minnesota, USA - June2016WEW_16_40 | ecosystem: Environmental > Terrestrial > Soil >...
CCTTCCAGATGGCGGAGGTCGCCATCCCACGGCAGATGTTCCAAGAGATTTTGCGGCTGATTGCGGAACTACGGCCGCAGCCACCACCAGCGCCAGCGTGAGGCGCGCGATTGTCATGCGTTCGCAAGCAATCGACGGGAGGAGTGCGTCCAAATGCCAGCGAAAATAGCCAGATTAGCCACTCGACCACCGTTCTGGATACCCGAGGTGTCGGTAGCCGTCCGCAGCTCGCGTCCGTCTTGCAATAAGGCCGAAAAACGCGAATATTCATGGCAGATCGGCAGTCATCCGGGGAATCCCGGTTAATGCGCCCAACACTTCTTCTGACATCGCACGGAGCCGTCGTGTTCGTCGATACCACGTCCGGCGAGCTTCGGCATGGGCCGCTGGTGGGTAGCCCGTCCAACGTCGTCCTGGTGCGCGAAGGAGAACAGGCACGAATCAGGTTTGTTGGTGCCGATGGCCAGCAAGATCTTGTATTCCTGCCGGAATACTCGGCCATCGTCGGCTCGGACAAGGTACGGACCAATGAAGCAGCAATCGCCGCCCGTAGCGTATTCTCGTGTCTTACCGCCACTGACAAAGAATTCGGACTAACCGCGCGCGGTAAATTTCTTTGCGCCGAAGCTGACGGTCGAATTACGCTTTCCCGTTCCATATGCAAGCGCTGGGAGACATTCCACGTGCAACCCGATGCATTTATTACAACGTGGCGCATAAAGGATCGACAGAAATTCTTCGCTCCTCTGCTGCCGTTGGACGCACTTTGCTTCGATATTGGGGCTAATCACGGCGAACACACGGCGGCATTCCTGTCTGCCGGTGCCCGACGTGTTGTTGCAGTCGAACCCCAGGCCGAGTTGGCCAATTTTATAGTCGAAGCCTTCCCAAAGGAGATTAAAAGCGGCACCGTTATCGTACGGGCTCAGGCGGTCGGATCGGAGAGAGGCGTTGCCAAATTGTTTCCTGCTCAAGATTCTGGAAAGAGCATGTCCACGCTCTCAGCGCTATTCGTTGAAATAGCTCGCGCCAATGGGCGCAGTTGGGATGAGACTGCGGCGATTGAAGTGAACGTGGTGACGCTGGATTCCTTGATAGATGAATTTGGCGTTCCGGATTACGTCAAGATAGACGTAGAAGGCTTCGATTTTGAAGTGCTGCGAGGTCTTTCCCGGCCAATTGCGTTACTTTCTTTTGAGTTTAACACGCAACCTCGCTTGATAGAAATTGCTGAGCAGTGCATTAGGCATATTGACCGATTAGGTCAGTACGAATTTAACTATCAAGCGGAAGCGCCGGGACAAGCATGGCTCCAGTTTGAAAAATGGGTCAGTCCGGGAGTGATGCGCTACACATTGCGTCATGATATGGCGCGCGCCAAATTGTTCGGTGATATATTTGCTCGCCTAAGAGCTTGAACTGCTTCGGGCTGAAGTTGGGCAAGACAGCGGGCTGGTGACCGTCGCACTGCCGAGCGCGGATACGAATTGCCGTCTTCCGATATCGAATGCCATTCGCGATCTGTCCCATGGGATCATTGCCCGCTGCAATGGGCCGTCCGCATTAAAGTGATAAAATTCACATACATGTTTTGGCCAACGAAAAGATTGATATGGACGGACTGCCGCCCATTTTTTGACACTCTCGACTGCAGCACCCGAACACTGGTAGTGTCCAGAATCTTTCGCACATTTGATCAGGCGACGGCTTCGGTTTGCATGACGGGTTGGCAGCAATGCCGAGGCAGATTGGGACCCGTCGCTGATGCTTGGCTTATTTTGTTTTGTGGAGTTCACTTGAGCGGATCCCCTACGGGACCATGCCAGTTATGAGACATGTTGCCTTCCTTGTCGGCTTCCAGCCGCCCCATTCTATCATCCAGGATAAGACAACTGGCGCAATTTCCGAAAAGGGTTCTCGGTCGAGACGCACCGGACGCCAGCCCCCCTCATCAATCTCGCTATTTATCAAATGCTCCGCTGGCCAATCATCGTTTGTAATAAGCAGAAAGCGATATAGCCCCTTAAACACCTGCAGATACCTTTGAATTGATCTATTGGATATGTGCTGAAACACGTCCTTGCATATCACCAATTCGGCGCTCGGCAATTCCGCCTCTGATTTGAAAACACGAAACGAAATATTAGCGCGTCCGAAATCCGTCTCGTTTTGTGCCACTACCGATTCAACAATGTCGTATCCCCTATAAGTTACGTTCCCCCATTCAACAAACCGTGAAAACTGCCAATCGCCGCAACCGAAATCAACGACCGATCGAATGTTGTTCCGTTCAAGGAACGTTCTGAGAAATTTAATGTATGCAATGTTGTTCAGCGGTAACGAGCCAACACCAGACCCATAACCCCATTCGTTCTTTTTATATATTTCACTGAAGTCATTTTTCATAAAGCCTCCCAAGAGCCGCTGCATTCGTGGAGCTGTCGCGGTTACTCACGATCATTAGTGTATCGAACAATAATCGGGAATCACACAAGAAATAGCACACCTGTTATCCGCGCCGTGGGAGCTAATCGGCCGGGCTCCGGCGTCTCGGGGTCGGCCATAGGCACTCGACCCTTATGAGGTGTGAACTCATAAATGCGCCCGGGGGCACGACTTACGTGTCTGCTTTGCCCCGAAAGCAACCGCCGGCCAATTCAGGAACGAATGTCGCGATGGGTAGAGTCGAAGAGAGGCGCGGCAGCTTGGGCCATTTGGCAACGCTCCGTTTAAAAGTCCTTCACTCCAGGAAGTTTTCCTCCTGAATGTTGATGGAAAAAGCGCGCCACTCCATCAGCCGAATAGTCCGAATCGTCGTAGGTACTGACCTGAGCCCCGATAACTCCTCCAAAAATGAGTAGAGTCCATCGCCTATCTCCAGACAGTGCGGACCGGGCTTGGCAAGGTAATTAGCAAGTGTTGGATCAAATTGGTGTTGGTCTTTGAATTTTACGGGCATAGCAGTGTCAGTGTGTTGAGCGGTTACGTGTACGGCTAATACCATGTAGCGCTAAACCGTAGCCGCGGTTTCGGCCGGTAGGTTATGAAGGCGCGGTGTCAAGCTGAAGGCGTCCTCGAAAATGTAGTAACCATTCTCATACCGGTCGAAATCCACCAACATTGCTCGCTTTTGCAGGTGACAATAAATGCTTTGCCGAGAGTCCCTGTCTTCATAAACGACAGTCAACCTCCCGTCTCGATCATAGTGTACATAATCGATTTCTTTGTCCGAATGGTAGCCATCGAAAAAATTCTTATTTCTCTGAGCGTGATCCGGACGAAAGAGTCCAAAAAAGCACTCAGGGACAATGTCACAAAAATATTGATTTATGTGAAACATTCTATACTCGTTTCTTTCAAGAAAATCTAGGAGAGGTTTCCGAAACGCAACCTCGTCAACGATACGGGATTTTTCGTCGAGCAAAAGTCCCGGCAGGCCTTCCACTGCTTTGAAGAGCTTCCTAAACGAATCGATATTACGGACCGCCGTAAGATGTCCGTGATAGCCGCCGATGATCTGGTAATCCTCTTTCATGTCTAGGAAGTCTGAAAAACGACCATAGATCAGGTCGCAATCCCCCCAGCCGACGAAATCGTGCTCCGTCACACCATACTGTTCGCTAACGTCGCGAAAAAGCTCAAGATACATGATCCTGAAATCTGCGAGCTTGTAAGGCTTTTTTAGCAATGCGTCGGGCGATACGTTCATGCCGAATTCGTCGTTGATAAGCCGCGCGGCCTTCTCTCTGAGGGCACCGAGCGTCAGCTGGATCGGTATCAGGTTGTCGGGAACTCGGTAGCCGGACAGATCGTTGTCCGTCATCAGGAATACTGACAGGCAGTCGGCATTCTTCCCGAGCGAGTCCAGGTACAGCTGGAAGTAGTTGGGGAACGCGCCGAAGTACGGCATATACAGCCAGATCCTTGGTTTTCGCCGCGTTTCTTCTTGCGGCAAAACCGCGGCGCTGGCGAATTTGCGCGATTTGTCGCCGTACCAGCCCCGACCCGATAAATCCGCCAGTTGCTTCAGAGCCCAGTCATACTGCTTTCCCGCCGCCTCTTTCGAGTATTTGCCACGCGCCAACGTGGCGATCTGCCGCCGGTCGAGCGACCTGCTGAGCCGTATCGCCTCCACCCAGTCCGCCAGTGTGTGACACCGATAGCCGGTAACGCCCTCCAGAACGGTCTCCTGAAACGCTCCATAGCTCGAGGCGATCAGCGGGACACCGCACAGCTGCGCCTCTATCCCCGAGTTGCCGAACGGCTCGATGAAGACCGTCGGCATCAGCATGCAGCGAGCCCGCCGAACGACATCGACCCTCTCATCTCCGAAAATCGGCCCTTTGAACACCAGATTGGTGGGAGCCTCCTTCGCCCACTGCGACGTACCGCCTGGGCCGTATACATGAATCGGCAGCTCCGGCATCCGCCGCGCGATCTCAACAAGGTCGTTGATGCCTTTTCGTGCCGTGACGCGACCGAGAAAAATCGCGTAATCGTCAGGCTCCTCGCAAAAAACCCATTTGTCCACGTCGATCGGAGAAGGGATCACCCACTTGTAATGATTGCCGTCCTCCTGTCCCGCCTTGCCATAATGCCAGTGCATCCAAGCGCTGCTTTCGTAGACACGGAATGGCAGGCCCGGTGAGGCGTAGTAGCCGACACACAGTTCAATGTGGTGGCAGTCCCGAAGGTGATTGTATACTTCCCAGTTCGGGCCCCAGACATGGCACACGATGTCGCCAGGCTTGGCACGAGACCGGATTTTCTCCAGCAGAACTCGTTGGAATTCGCTTTGAAGATCTTTGTTGTTGACGTCAGCGTCCAGCGGTTCCTCACGCGATCTGCGTTGGCTCAGGGCTCGCAGCCGCTCCTTTGTCAGAATGACAACGTGTTCACGCGCTTTACTGGCCGAGCCTTCGTTGCTGTATTCAATGACATCCCAGCCGAACGGTTGGATCACCTCGGGAAATAACAAGACTTTCGAAGTGAACGCGCAGACGAGATAATCCTCGTGGGGTACCGTGTGCGCTATGCCCAATACATGGAGACTATTGCTCATAGACCGTTTTTCTTGCGCGTGACGAAGAGCCTCGCTCGCCGGAACCTGTATTATCTTCGGCTGACCCAATCCAGGTGAGTTTTCTTTTGCGGCACGTGGAGGTCCCGGCTCAGAAACAACAGTCTCTTGCAATCGTGCTGTTTCGACTTGTACGCACTCATTATCCGTGGCGGGTGGTCGCGCGACAGCCTCTTGCACCTTGTCGATCGCGAATTGCTTGTTTTTCAGGATCCGATCGCGCTGCTCGGTCGGCAGTTTGCCCTCAGTTAACAGCCGATCGCAGGCGTCAACACACTCTTTGTATCTGCCGGTCCAGTAGGCACAGACGGCTAACTCGTCGAGCAGCCCGTACTCGTAAATCCAATCCTCAATTCCTGGTGCGTCCTTCGGGTAGGCGATCGCGAGGCCCTGCGCCGCAAACTGGTAACCTCGTTCGTGCATTCCTTTGTTGCGGCAGAAGCGGGCTGCTCCGTGCAAAGCTTCGGCGCGCGTCGGGCACGCTGCGGATGCTTCCACATAGGCAGAGAGCACCTCATCATCAGGACCGGCGAGCTGCTCCTTCTCCCGCGCAGCACGAAGAAGCTTTATAAAGACATCAGCCTCCAGCGGTTCCGGAGTAGCAGCTTCGCGAAGCTTACCCACGGCAGACGCTTTATTTTTGAGGACCCGATCGCGCATTTCCCGTGGCAGTTTCCCTTCGCTCAGAAGCCGATCACACGCATTCACACACTCTGCGTATCTGTCAGTCCAGTAGGCGTTGACCGCGTATTCGTCGAGCACTCCGTAGTCGTAGACCCATTGCTCCAAATTTAGTCCGTCTGTCGGAGCCTTCATTGCCAAAGCGCGCTGCGCAAACATGTAGCCTTGCTCGAAGCGTTCTTTTACCCGACAGTAGCGCGCCGCCCCGTGGAGTGCCTCGGCGCGATCTTTGCGCACGTTGTGCGCTCTCAGATAAGTCGCGAGCACATCCTCCGCGTCATAACCAAGATCGGCCTTTAGATTTGCCGCTTGGTAGAGGCTGATGAACACCTCCTGATCCCAATTCCCGAGCTCAGCGCGCTTGAGGTAATTGACCAACGCCTTCTCACGTTCGCGGCAGTCCCGGTAACTCTGGGCCAGATAGAAGGTGTAGCGCGAAATCAGGAACGGATCAGTCTCGGTCGCAAGCGCGCTCTCCAGCACCGCGGCATCGCGGCGATACCGCTCGCTCGCCGAAATCTGCCGCCGGGCGCCTTCCTCGCTCATTCGAATTCGCACGCCGGGAAGCCGTTGCTGACTGCGCTCCTCCGGAAAGGTCCGCCGGTTATCAGGTCCCACGGGGCAGCTCAGGAATTCGTGCAGCACGCCTTCGTAACGCCAGGGCAGCGCATTGCGGACCAACTGCGTCCGCCAATACCGAAGCTCTTTGTGCCGAATCTCCAATGTGTAAGAGTCGGCCTCGAGATGCGGCATCTTGAAGCCGGGCGGCAATTCAAGCACGTCGTCCGCGTCAATGATCAGTGCATAGTCTACGTTCTTGTTGTTGCGCAGCTGCGTCAGTGCGTGCGACCGGTTATAGGCAAAGTCCCGCCATGGTTCGTCATAGACTTCGCCGGGCAACCCGGCCCGGTCCAGCCATTCCCGGATGATTGTCTGCGTGCCGTCGGTTGATCCCGTGTCCTCGATCAACACGTAATCCACGAGGGGACGAACGCTCTCCAGGCATCGGAGGATCACTTTGGATTCGTTTTTCACGATCATGCAGAGGCCGATCGTCTTTCGGTCGGCATTCACGCCCGTAATTCTCCCATGCGGCGCACTGCTGGCCGCATTTGCAGCTTTTTTGGTCAGAGAAGCCGCGCGCTGGTGACCCTTCTCAGCCGCTCGACGTTGTTTCCTGTTCATGGGCATTTGCGACTGTTCGGCGGAACGCTCATAGAAAGTGAGCATACATGGCAACGACAACCAAACAAACTAACAGTTTGTTTAGATCCATAAGGTTCGGCAGGCAAACTGCATAGCCGGCTCCGAAGGGATTGCTTTAGTTGCAAGCCCGTGTGGCCCTTATAGGCAATCAATTGCGAATTGATATCGTTTGTTGCGATTTGCATGTGTTAGCATAAAGGCGCTGTTTGCCGGGCCTGGTTTTTAGCCGCGCCCGCGATCGTCCTCGGCAGGAACGCCCCCCTCCGAGGCCGGAGCACGGCCGCGAGACGATGAAGATGTATTGCTGGTACTGGCATGATCACAACATAACGACTGTCATCTCAGGCCCCGCCTGCCACCTGCAATGCCGGCGCGGCTCCCGTTTGATCGCAGAGCCGACGGATCAATTGTCGCCACTCGAGCAGACGAGTCGGCCAATCGTAAGCGGTTGCACAATAGGCTTGCTGGCTTAATGAAAGGTTCGGGTTGCCTGCCCACGGTATTGCAAGCTCGGCTGCCAGGTTTTCACAAAAGGCCGCAACATGGTCTTCCTCGTTGGGGTTTGATGGATAGACGCGCGCGAAGCCGGCAGTAGTCTCGGGCAGCGCACCCAGGAAAGGAACGATCAAGCGGCAGCCCGCGGCCATCGCTTCGATAGCAGCAAGGCAGGCGGTTTCCGCGAAGGTGCACGGATAAGTGAGAAAGTGCATGCTCCGCAACGCCACCCGGAGTTCCGGATTGGGTGAGAGGCCGTGATAAATTACTCCGCGCAGGGAACTGGCTCTCGCGTAGAGATGTTCGTACGGTCGGTCATCCTCCAGATAGAGCTTCATCGATGACCAGATGTGTAACTCGGCATTTGCCGGATTGATGCGCTCCCAAGCGTCAAGCAGAACGGCAAGTCCGCGAAACGGCGTGCTCGTGTAGGCGCAGCGCAAGATCGGCGCGGCCTCCCAGCAGCGCGTTTTGGGGCTTATATCGAGCGCGTGGCGCATCACGACGCAACGTTGCGGCGGCAGTTCGAAGGTGTCGAGGTATCGTTGTTTTTGCCAATGAGAGACGAACACAAAGCAATCGACGGATCCGACAAGTTCTTTGTCTTTGCACCACTGCACCCAGGATTGGTTTACGTCATGGTGCATCCAAACGACGCGGGGTCGGTCGTCGGTCTTGTCATCTCCGGGATAGTTCACGTTCAAATTGATGCGGGTGAGTTCCGCGCCCATTCGTTCTTTCAGGCCTGCAACCATAAGCTCGGTGCCCGCTGCTTCAGTCCTCGGCGTCCACCGTGACTCCGGTTTGGCGGCAGCCGCGGCGGTCGGCGTCGACCTCACGCCTGGGAACTTGATCTTTGGAGTGCTGGCTGTTGTGCCGCGACTTTCGGACGCTCCGGACGGCAACTGCTCGATGTCCTCCAGCAAATGACGCACATCGCTAGCCTCGACGATCGCGATCCAAGCTTGGCCGTCCCCGACGCCAAAGGAGATCAGCAAGCCCTTTCCGTCGGGAGCCCGGGCCAAGCCGGCAGCGAATTCGACCCCTTTGGTGATGAAAAAGAATGGGAGGCTCACACGTCGCAGCTGGTTCGCCGAGTCGAACCAGACGAAGCGATGCTGATAGTAGCGCCGCTTGTCCCTCTCGCTCACTTCATGGACGAGCGCGAGCCAGCCGCCGTCGAAGAGGATTGCCTGGGTGCCGCCGCGAAACTGCTCAGCCGCGATCGCTGGCGTCGCCTCGAAGATGGTCTGGGCATGCTCATCTATGACGCGGGTTGGATCGCTCAGATGGATGAATTGCAACTGGTCCCCGACGATCTGCGGCATCCAATTCTTCTCATGCCGCCGCGGCCCTTGTGGGCGCAGCACGCGCCAGTCAGTGAGCCGGCACGACCCCGGCGAAAAATCGTCGATGCGCGCCAGCACCTGATCGCACCAACCCTCAGGCGTCAGCTCGCGAACGCAGGCAATGCACCAGAGTTCGTTGCGCCAGGCGAATAGCCGCGCGTCCTCGAATCCCTGGACCTCCCGAAAGGCCGGTGCCGGCATGTCGGTGGGCGGGAGAATTTCGCTCGACGATCGGATAGCGAGCTCTGCGTCCAGCCGGAGCAGGAAATTGCGGGTGTGGATGGGCGCGTCGTTCGGCGTCCGATACGTGCCGTCTTCAGACAGGGTGAAATTGACGGCGCGCTGCAACAGCACAATCTCGTTGCCCAATCGGGCCACTGAGGGGTTGGATGGATGGTAGCCGTCCGGCGGGGTGAATCCGACCTGGCGTGCCGTCAAAGACGGCATAAGCGCGCTTGCGGGTTTCAGGTAGTAGAACAGGTTCCAGCGCGCCAGCTCGCGCGATCGCGATGGAACCTGCCGGTTGAGTGCCAGCCAGTTGCATGCCGCAAAGCCGCGGTCCTTGCGCGCCGGGTCGCGCACATAATTCGCCGCGATGGAATACTCTTCCTGCATGCCGGCGCTATAGACAAAATCCTCCAGGAACAGGATGTCCGGTTCCGGCCGCTGCACTGCCAACCCCGGTTCGGAGAACAGGACGCTCGCGTCGTGCTTGCCGCGCTCGCGAAAATATCGCGCCAGATCGTGGAGCGGCTCGGCGCGCTGCGGGCGCTGATTGAAGGCCGCGAGCGCCTGGCGCAGGAAACCGCCCTCGTCGCCGAGATCACGCAGGCAGCGCGCCTCCTGGAGGCGGGCGTACCACGCCTCCTCGTCCCAGCCGCCCATATCCGCCCGCTTGGCGTACAGCTCTGCGGCTTTGGCCTTCTCGCCGGCGTCGCGGTAGGATTGGGCCAAGTAGAACCAGTAGCGATGGTTATCCGGTTCGCTTTTGAGACCCTCTTCCAGCAGCCTGATGTCGCGCTGGAACTTATCGACCCGGTTCGATCCGCTGGCATGGTCTTTGTACCAGACCCCCTGCAATTGCTTCACCCCACCCGGCACGCCGAGATACTCGTGGGTCACGCCGCGGTAGCGCGCGCCCGCGTCCCGTCGCACCAGGCGTGTGTTCCAATATGTCAGACCGGAGTCGGTCCGCTGCAGGAGCAGATATACTGGCGCGTCTAACTTGTCGCGGAAGCCTCGGTCGTCCACCACCAGCTCCATGTCCGCATCATCGAACAGGAGATAGTCGTAGGCCAGCGGCGACGCGTAGGCGCAATCGAGCGCCGCGTTTCGCGCCTGTTCGAAATTGTGGAACGGAATGCTTTGCAGCTCTCCTGGCAGATTGCGTGCGGCAAAGAACGACTTGATGAAGTCCTGCGTGCCGTCGGTGGAACCGGTATCACCGATTACCCAGCAGTCAATGTGATCGGCAACGCTGCCGAGACAGCGCTCCAGATTCGCCATCTCGTTTTTGACAATCATGTTGAGGCAGATCGTCTTGCCGACGCTGGACGCCGTTTCTCTTGGCTCGGGTGGATAAGCCATCCTGATTTCTCAGCCGTTCGACGCTGTTTCACTGTTCATGGAGGTCCAGCCCATCGTGAACGCTAATACTTTACCGCTACCTTAGCGCCTTGTCCTTTTCGCCGGCGTCGCGATAGCACTGTGCCAGATGGAAGGTGAGGCGGGAGCGAAGGAACTCGTCCTTTTCGTTATGCAGCGCATTAATGCGAATCAGCGCGTCCTTGCGGTACTTGTCCGGCTGCGGGCATTCTCGCGAGCAAGCGATGTGAAAGCCGCTAGTAGTGCCAGCCGACGCGACCAAATGGCGCCTCCAAGAATTAATGCGCTCCGGAAGCGCGAGCAGACTGGTCGCCGGCCAAAGCTCTATCCTAGGACGCGATGCGAATTGCAATCGCTTTCTCCAGCGCCAGAAGTTGCAATTTAGCTTGCTGTAGAGCGTCGCATCAACTGCGTTCGATTAGGAGAAGCGTGTAACCATACTGCGTAAGGTTGATGAACAAATATTCGTACAGAAGGTTGCCAGCTACGATGAGCTAGAAATCCTCACTGGTGCAGGCCACACTTCTTCAGCCCACCCAATCGCTGTCTCGTGATCGCTGACGTGTGCCTATTAAACATGGCGCCAACTTTTTCTAGCAGTTCGGGTGCGGCTCGAATAGCCTGATTAATGCAGATAACAGTACCTTTAGCGACGATCGGCTAGACCTTCATGAACACGAAACAACGTCGAGTGGCTGAGAAAGCGCGCCGGTCTCTGGCTCATCCGCCCAAGCCAAGAAAAAAGGCGCCCAGCGATGCGCTTAACGGAAAAATGCCGGGTGTGAATAAGCAGCGGGAAACCGTTGCGTCGTTGCCACCGGAATCTGACGCTTTCCTGACGCTCCTCGGTGCCGCTCGGGAGAAAGAGAAACTCGGACGTCCCGACGATGAAGTTATCTCCGCCTACATGGAGGCAACCGTGGCATGCCCGACGCGCGCCGAGGCCTTGCACGGAGCCGCCCGCTTCTGCCGCAACAAGGGCCTCCACGAACGAGGGTATGAGTTCGCCGCAAAGGGCTTGGCGGTCGCCTACCCGAAGGGCGCGCCGGCCCTAGAGGACTGGATCTACGAATACGGGCTGCTCGACGAGTTGGCGGTCAACGCTTACTGGACTGGGAAATACGCAGAGTGCGTAGACGCCTGCGATCGGCTCCTGAGCGAAGGCAAACTGCCGACCGAGAAGCATGATCGGGTCCTGAAAAATAAAGACTTTGCGGTTAGTAAGCAGCAAGAAATTGCGGCATCGCCGTCATCGGAATCTGAAGCTTTCCTGATGCTCTTTCGTGCCGCTCGGGAGATAGAGAAACTTGGTCGTCCCGACTATGAGGTTATCTCCGCCTACATGGAGGCAACCGCTGCATGCGCGACCCGCGCCGAGGCGCTGCACGGAGCCGCTCGCTTCTGCCGCAACAAGGGCCTCCACGAACGAGGGTATGAGTTCGCCGCAAAGGGCTTGGCGGTCGCCTGCCCGAAGGGCGCGCCGGCCGTAGAGGACTGGATCTACGAATACGGGCTGCTCGACGAGTTGGCGGTCAACGCTTACTGGATTGGGAGATACGCAGAGTGCGTAGACGCCTGCGATCGGCTCTTGAACGAAGGGAAGCTGCCGACAGAGAAGCGCGATCGGGTCCTGAAAAATAAACAATTCGCGATTGACAAACTCGCGGAAATAAAAACGCCAAGCTCGACCAGCTTAGAGCCTATCTCAACATGATAGCCTCTATCCTCGGATGCGTTATGGCATTCGGCAAAAAATCTTAGCGGCGCCCTTTCCGTACTTTCGCCGTACGCACCGATGTGTGGCTGATCGCAAGCGCCCCCGGTTGTCGTTTCGCTACCTTCGGTCGGTCGATTTCCTGCCTCATGTGCGCGATATCGCCGCTGGGCATTTCAGTTTTTGACGTGCCGGCTGCGCTCTTGGGCGCTCCGACGGCGACTGCTCCGCGTCACCCAGCAACCGGCGCACTTCACTGGCCTCGACCGTGGCACTCCATGCCTCGCCGTCGCCGACACCGAAGGAGATCAACAGGCCCTTTTCGGGAAGACGGGCCAGACCGGCGGCGAATTCAACCCCCTTCCTGATGAAGAAGACAACCCCATTTCTGATGAAGAAGAATGGTCGGCTCATGCGGCGCAGCCGGCTCGAGGAGTAGAACCAGACGAAACGATGCTGAGCCGCTCGCCGCGTGGTGAGCTTTTCACAAGGGGCTATCGATCAAATAGAGGCTGCCGCGATTTCGGCCACAGTGGCGGGAAAACACACTTTCCGATGCGCCGATGGGATTATAAGCCGTCATATAACGGCCCTAGCGTGCGTGCCGGCAAAATCCCCTCACGGGCATGCACCACGCCGCATGGAACTTTCCCATTCATCATACATTCATCGACGCGGGCGCTTTCGACCCGAGAAAGCGACGACCATCTCCCCGCATAGTGAATCTTTTTTAGTGGAGGCTATTCAATGATTTATTCAATTCTAGGCAAATCCAAATCGAGGCAATAGAACGCCATAGAACGTTGGATATATTGCATAGCTTAATTTTCTATGAACAGTCTCCGGCTGGTGCAGTGCAACGTGGTGTCAGTGCGACGTAACGCCGCCCAAGCGTGACGGGTACAGGGCACCGGCAAGGGCAGCCGGAGAGGGTATTTGAGTAAACGTAGCGTTGTGATTACGCGTGGCGTTTTAGCCCGCGGGGAGCCTTGTGGCTCCCGCGCGGGCACTCTCGTCCGCCTGCGCGCAATCGCAAATCGGCAGATAAATCCCTATCGGGACGGCAACGACATGTCATCCCCCCGAATTGGGGGGCGCCGATTTGTTAGCGGCCATCTCGCCAAACAAAGCTCCGCAAACGACCAAGCCAAGTCACCAGCACGCAGACCGGCGCTGGTTCTCAATCTTTGGCGCTCTAGTTCAGTCGCACTAACAAACCCAACGCGACGAAAACGCCTTGCGGCTGCACCCCTTAGGTCGATCGCCTCGACGTCGTCGAAATTCGAAGATCGGCGTCAAGCGCGTCGAGTGTTCAACCAGCTAGAACTGTTCGTCACGGCGAGCCTACTCGGCGGGCGCGCCGCGATCGGTTTTGAGTTTGCCTGCAAACCAAATCCCACTACCCACCCCACCCCCACACTCTGGACCGTCGGTCAATTGCCGGCGGCCGCCTAGAGGTTTGGAGCACTGCAATGCGTGCCACGCGAAATCCTCGGACTGACCATAGCGACACCGCGACGTGGCACGACGAAATCAAGCTGAACCAGAACAACAACCCGAACAAGAATCTTGAGGAACGCGTCATGGCACGTCCCCACGAAATCCTTTTCGTTGATCGCTCCGTCTCCGATATCGACACGATCCTCAGTGGGTTGCGACCGGGGGTTGAGGCGATTGTGCTCGACGCCGCCCAGCCAGCAACACGGCAGATCGCGGCGACGCTCGAGGGCCGCTATGGCCTCTCCGCGGTGCACATCATCGCGCATGGCGCTCCGGGCCGAGTGAACTTCGCATCGGGCGATTGGTCGGCCACGACGCTGGAAGGCGAAGCTGAAAATTTTGCCGCGATTCGGCGTGCGCTGGCCGTGGACGGCGAATTGCGGTTGTGGAGTTGCGATACCGGCGCAGGTGCAGCAGGTGCAGCGTTCATCGAAGGCTTGGCGGAGGCAACCGGGGCAGATGTCGCCGCCTCGACCGGGCGCATCGGCGCCGCCGCTTTGGGCGGCACCTGGGACCTTGCAGCATTTGCTCAACGTGCACCTGCACGGCCGCCGCTCACCGCGGCGGCGATGGCTGGCTATGCGGGGGTGCTCACGGCTAAGGCGTGGACTGGCACCACGAGCACAGACTGGAACACCGCTGGTAACTGGTCGCCATCTGGTGTTCCGGCCTCTGGCGACACCGTCACCATAGGCACAACGACTAATTCGCCTACTCTTACCGCCAGCACCACTTTCACTATCAGCACACTGACAATAAACGGCTCTGACACGCTTACTCTTGCGCTTTCCGGGGGGGCCGCTCTCGCGGTAACGAGCGGTACGACGCTCTCTTCCAGCGGTGGCATCACCGGTGTTGGCAAGCTGAGTTCGAACGTAACGTCGACCACTGGGACCCAAACGATCGCGGCCTCCGGCGGAACGCTGGAGATAAACGGCACCATTACAAATACCAGCGGCAACCTCGCGCTGTCCGTCGGCAGCGGCGCCACTGATAAGCTGTTGCTCGATGCCGCCAGTGCGGCGAAGTCGTTGACGTTCTTGGGTTCGACCGGAACGCTAGAGCTCAATACTTCTGGGACGTTGACGCTGGCCAACGCGCTGGCGATTGGCGCGAACACGGTGAAGCTGGACGCGGCGGCGTCGACGCTGACCGACGCAGCCGGCGTCACGCTCACCAGCGGCACCATTACCGGCGTAGGCAAAGTGGCTGCAGCGGTGTCCGCCAGCGGCGCCGCCAGTATCACGGCAACCGGCGGCACGCTGGAAGTCACCGGCGCCATCACCAACACCGGCACGCTCGCGCTCACGATTGGCAGCGGCGCCACTGATAAGCTGTTGCTCGATGCCGCCAGTGCGGCGACGTCGTTGACGTTCTCGGGTTCGACCGGAACGCTAGAGCTCAATACTTCTGGGACGCTGACGCTTGCCAACGCGCTGGCGATTGGCGCGAACACGGTGAAGCTGGACGCGGCGGCCTCGACGCTGACCGACGCAGCCGGCGTCACGCTCACTACTGGCACCATCACGGGCTTGGGGACGGTCGCAGCGCCGGTGACATCCAGCGGCGCGGCGCACATCACGGCGAACGGCGGCACGCTGGAAGTGACCGGCGCCATCACCGACAGCGGCAGCGCTCTGATACTGACGATCACCGGCGCCACCGACAAGCTATTGCTCGATGGCGCCAGCGCCGCGCACACCGTGACTTTCAGTTCGAGCGGAACGCTGGAGCTCAACACCGCCGGCACGTTAACGGTCGGCACAGCGCTCGCGATCGGCACTGGCACGGTCAAGCTGGATAGCAGCGCTTCAACGCTGACCGATGCATCCGGTGTGACACTGTCCACCGGCACCATCACCGGTGTCGGCAAGGTAGCTGCGGCGGTGACATCCAGCGGCGCGGCGCACATCACGGCAACCGGCGGTACGCTGGAGGTGACCGGCGCCATCACGGACAGCGGCAGCGCTCTGGTGCTGACGATCACCGGTGCCAGCGACAAGCTATTGGTCGATGCCGCCAGCGCCGCGCACACCGTGACCTTCAGTTCGAGCGGAACGTTGGAACTCAACACCAGCGGCACGTTAACGGTCGGCACAGCGTTAGCGATTGGCGCCGGGACAGTGCAGTTGGATGGCAGCGCTTCGACGCTGACCGACGCATCCGGCGTGACACTCTCCACCGGCAACATCACGGGCTTGGGCACGGTCGCCGCGAATATTACTGGCGGCACCAGCAGCGCTACGATCACCGCCAAGGGCGGTGTGCTGAACTTGACCGGCACGGTGGCCAGCGGTCCGACGTTCACGATCGACTCCGGCACGCCGGCGTCGACCCTGGAGTTTTCCAACACTGCAACGGCGGCCAACTTGATCGCGCTGACCAGCAGCAATCAGACGCTGGAGGTCAACAGCGCTTCCGGCAATCTCACGATCAGTGCGGCGGAGAACACCACGGGCGGCAACATCGTGCTGGCCGGCGGTGGCAAATTGACGATGTTCGGCACGGTGGCCGCGGCTACAACCATTTCCGGCACCGGCACCATCACCGCGGCCGGAGGCCAAAGCCTCGACCTGCAGGGGTCGGTTCCCAGCACAGTTGCGCTGAGCATCGCGAACACCGCGGGCACAATCCTTGAGCTCGATGCGGCGACCTCTGCCGGCGTCACTTTCGCCGGCACCAATGGCACCTTGGACCTTACTAACCCGGCCGGGTACACCGGCACGATCACTGGATTGAACATCGGCAGCAGTGAGTCGGCCGCAACTAATCAGATCGATTTCGGCGGCGCCGATATCGTATCCGGAAGCCTGAGTGGGAACACACTCACGGTCGTAAATAACCTCGGGCAGTCTTACCAGCTGACGCTGGCCAGCGCTCCCGGGGCGGGCACAGTCGTCGACTTGAAAAGCGACGGGAGCGGCGGCACAGACGCGTTCCTCAGTTCGGCGACCACGACAGACACTTTTACGATCCCCAGCGGCGGCGGTAACAGCGCTCAGGTCGATTCTTGGTCTGATTCAACCCACTGGAGCAGCATGCCCGGTACGAATCCGAGCGCTGGCACCAGCTTAACGTTCAAAAATACGGACGGTGTTAACGATCAAATCTACATGTCTCCTGTGCTGCGTCAGGCAACTGGTACCGGCAGCAGCAATTGGACGATAGACGATAGTGACTCAGCGACAGGCAACTCGTTCACGACTTCGCTAACTTTGGTCAACCAAGGCGAGATCTTCGTCAACGCCGCACCTAATTTTGCGGCCCAGTCGACGACCAGCACCAATTGGACCGTTACCGGCGCTGCCGCCGGCAGCAGCGTCGGCAACCAGTATTTCGAGAACGACGGCGCCATCAATGTCATCGGTACCGACGGTGGTAGCGAAGGCACCGCCGGCACCGGCGAAACCACGGCTAACTTTTCAGGCAATATCAGCCTGATCGGAAACGGCTCGATCAATCTTTACGGCAACGCGAACCTAGTGTTCGGCAGCGGGGTCGGAGTCAGCAGCGGGCAGACGGTCAACTTCCTGACCGATAGCAACGGGGTCACGGCCGGCTCGGTCACCGAAGTCAGCGCTCTCGATGACGGCGCTCAATTTTCCGGCTTTATGACGGGCGATACCGTTACGCTGGAGAATCTCGGGGCGGGCACCCCGACCGAGACAGTGACTCTCGGCAACGGCGAAGCGACGGTGAACGTATCCGTGGGCGGTGCGCTCGTCGACGAGGTGACCTTCCTCGGCAATTTCACCAGCACATCGAATTTCGGAGCGACCGGCGCATCAAGCGCCAACGGCGGCGAGATTACGATAACGGCGTCCGGCGTTACCGGCGGCGGCGCGGCAGGTCCGACCGGCGCCACAGGTTCGACCGGCGCCACAGGTTCGACCGGTGCCACAGGTTCGACAGGAGCTACGGGCTCGACGGGAGCCACTGGCGCCACGGGTGCGACCGGAGCAACCGGAGCCACAGGTGCGACCGGCGCCACGGGTTCAGGCGCGACCGGTGCTACGGGTGCGACCGGCGCCACCGGCGCGACAGGATCGACAGGTGCCACGGGCTCGACCGGAGCGACCGGCGCCACGGGCGCAACCGGCGATACCGGAGCGACGGGTGCTACAGGCGCGACGGGCGCGACTGGCGCCACGGGTTCAGGCGCGACCGGCGCCACAGGCGCAACCGGCAACACCGGCGCGACAGGATCTACCGGTGCCACGGGTTCGACCGGAGCGACCGGCGCCACAGGCGCAACCGGCGATACGGGTGCAACGGGAGCAACAGGCGCGACCGGCGCCACGGGTGCAGGCGCGACCGGCGCTACAGGTGCATCCGGCGATACGGGTGCAACGGGAGCGACCGGCGCCACAGGTGCGACCGGCGCCACGGGTTCAGGTGCGACCGGCGCCACAGGTGCAACCGGCGATACGGGTGCAACGGGAGCGACAGGCGCCACCGGTGCGACCGGGGCCACGGGTTCAGGTGCAACCGGCGCCACAGGTGCGACCGGCGCTACGGGTGATACAGGCGCGACGGGCGCCACCGGCGCAACGGGTTCAGGCGCGACCGGCGCCACAGGTGC
>Ga0187872_10002126_pt1 | contig 18199 bp, 19 predicted proteins | sample June2016WEW_16_4_FD_132973 | JGI IMG/M metagenome (GOLD analysis project Ga0187872, IMG submission 132973) | Peatland microbial communities from SPRUCE experiment site at the Marcell Experimental Forest, Minnesota, USA - June2016WEW_16_40 | ecosystem: Environmental > Terrestrial > Soil >...
ACCCGCTACCTCGACCTGCAGTGGACCGAGCCTGACCCCGTCCAGTGGGCCCTGCACCAGCCGCTCAGCGCCAGCCCGTGGATCCAGCTCAACGACACCTGGATCCACCCGAACCAGGCCGGCACCGCGCAGCTCGCCGACACGGTCACCTCCGCGGCCGACTTCCAGCTCTGGTGCGGAACTCCGCCTGCCTGGGGCTAGCGGCTGTTCTCATGCCGTGGGGCGGACGGCTGGCGCGGCTCGCGCCCTGACGGAGACCCTTCAGGGCGCAGGCGGATGGCCCTGACGACAGGAGCCAGGTATCTTTATCAAGGAACCTTGCTAAGCTTTCCTTGATAAAGATACCTTGTTCATTATGACTGGCGAACCAGGACATCCCGACCCGAAGGCGCTGCGCGCGCTGGCCCACCCGCTGCGCTGGAAGCTGATCGACGTGCTCGGCAGCGAGAACGGCGCCACCGCCACCCGCTGCGCTGAGCTCCTCGGCGAGTCCGTGGCCAGCTGCTCCTATCACCTGGGGATGCTGGCGAAGTACGGGTACATCGAGGAGGTCCCGGACCGGCCCGGCCGGGAGAAGCCATGGCGGCTGACCCGGCCCGACCAGCAGCTCACACCGCCCGGCCTCGACCTGGACGGGGAGCTCGCGGCCGAGGCAGCGCTCGATGTGTTCCTCGACCACGAGCTGGACCGGACCAAGAGCCGGGTCCGGAGCGGGTCGCTGGAGCCCGCGCCGTGGCGGCCTGGCCTGCAGGGCATGACCGCCTGGCTGACGGAGGCTGAGTTCGTCGCGGTGAAGCAGCAGCTCATCGGCGTCCTGGAGCAGTTCGCTCCCCGTGCCAGGGATGCCTCGCTGCGCCCCGAGAGCGGGCGCGAGGTCCGGCTGTTCGTCGCCGCGTCAGCTGCCCGGCCCACTCCGGCTGGGGAACCCTAGATGCGAGCGGGCGCACTGGGCGACCCCCGGTTCCGGCGGCTCCTGGCGGGGCAGGGACTGTCGAGCTTCGGCGACAGCGCCCTCTACCTCACCCTGGGCATCTGGGCCAAGTCGCTGACCGGCAGCAATGCCGCGGCCGGCGGCGTCTTCCTCGCCATCACGGTCCCGTTTGCCTTCGCGCCGCTGGCCGGCCACCTGGCTGACCGGGTGCGGCGCAAGCCGCTGCTGATCGCCACCAACGCCGTCACCGCGGTGATCGTGCTGGCCCTGCTCGCGGTGCGATCGCGCGAGCAGCTGTGGATCATCTACCTGGTCGCCTTCTGCTACGGGGCGTCCTGGAGCATTCTCAGCGCGGCCGGGGCCGGGCTGCGCAAGGACATGCTCAGCGGCAGCGACCTCGCGTCCGCCAACGCCGCGCTGTCCAGCATGAGCCAGGGCGTGCGCGTCCTGTCGCCGCTCGTCGGCGCGGGCATCTTCACCGCCGTCGGCGGCGCCTGGGTGGCGGTGCTCGACACCGCGACATTCGGGGCGGCGATCGCGGCCCTGATCAGCATCCGGGTACCGGAGTCACCGCCCGGCGAAGCCCGCGGATCGTTCTGGCGCGACCTCAGCGCCGGCTACCGGCACATCCGCGCCGTGCCGCTGCTCGCCCAGCTGGTGCTCGTCGGCGCGGTCGCGTTCAGCGTCATCGGCCTGAACGAGACGATCATTTTCGCGGTGATCGGCCAGGGACTGCACCGGCCGCCGACGTTCTTCGGCGTCCTGACCAGTACGCAGGGCGCCGCGTCGATCGTGGCCGGCCTCACCGCCGTCCTGCTGCTGCGGCTCGCCGGGGCGGCGCGGGCGGGCGGCATCGCGCTCGCCTGCTTCGCGGTCAGCTCGCTGTGCTACCGGACCTCCTCGATGGCGCTGGTCGTCGCCGGGACAGTAGCCGACGGATTCGGTGTCGTCTGGCTCGCTACCAGCCTGAACACCGCGGCACAGCGCTGCACCCCGCCGCGGTTGCAGGGCCGGGTGGACGCCGCGGTCGACATGTTCCTGCTCACCCCGCAGACGGCATCGATCGCAGCGGGGGCGGCGTTGATCAGCGTGGTCAGCTACCGGGTGATGCTGCTCGTGGTCGCGTTCGTCATCGGCGCATGCGCCCTGTTCCTGATCATCCGCTCGGCGGCCGAAGCGCAGGACCCGCAGCCGCCGGAAGCGCACCCGCGCTTCCATGCCGCCATCGGGCGGAATACTCTGGTAAAAACCCGCGAGACCTGCTGAACCCGCCCTTCTCCCTACCGTCCGGAAAGTACGGGCAGCCCGGGCCCCGGCTGATCGGAGGCATCCGATGCAGGGTCACCCCGATGCCCCTGCCGAGCCGGGCTCGATGCCCGCACCAGCCAGCCAGGAGCGAGAGTGAGCACGAGAAACAGCAGTCAGGCCGGTTCCGGCGGCTCGGCAGACGGCCGCGGGCAGCGGCGCCCTGGCCTGCCGCGGCGGCGGTTCCTGGCCGGGGCGGCCGGCGCCGGCGCACTCGCCGCTGCCGCGGGCGCGCCATCAGCGCTGGCGGCGGGCCGGCGGGCGAGCTTAGCCGCCGGACCGCCTGGCGGCCTGCCCGGTGTCCGGCAGGTGCGGCACTGGGAGGAGCAGCTTGTCCGTTTCGGAACGCGCTACACCGGCAGCAGCGGGCACGCCGCCTACGTGGACTGGCTGACTGAGCAGCTGGCCGCGGTGCCGGGGCTGCGGATCCGGACCGACCGGCTCACCTTCAGCCGCTGGCTGGCCCGTGACTTCGCGCTGCGGGTGCGCGTGCCCGCGGCCATCGGGCGGTCCGGCCCGGTCCCGCTGACTTACTACTATCCCTACTCCGGGCAGACACCGCCGGGCGGCGTTACCGCCGCGCTGGTCGACCTGGGCACCTACCCGCCCGCCACCGGCTACACGGCGGCCTTCTGGACGGCGGCACGGGGCGCGATCGCGCTGGTGCGGACCGCGCCGTCGGTCTTCGACCTGGACCTGGGCCAGACGGCTACCGGCGGCTACGAGCCCGGCAGGAGCTCCGCTCAGGCCGCCGCGGACTACACGGCCTACGCGGCCGCGCTGGCCCATCCCGCCTGGCAGGGCATCTTCGAGCCGGTCCCGCTGCTGGACGCGCGCAACGCCGGGGTGCTCGGCGTGGTCTGCGCCTGGACCGGCCTGCCGGACGACGAGGTGATCAACCAGTACAGCCCGTTCATCACGCCCTATCCGGCGGCGTCGGGCCTGCCGGCGCCCGGTGATCCCGGCTGCCCGGCGGTCTGGGTCGGCGACTCGACCGGCACGCAGCTGTCCGGACTCGCCGCCAGCGGCCAGGCCACCGCGACGCTCGTGCTCACCGCGGACATCACCGTCGGCGCGGCGACGGAAACGGTCTGGGGCTCGCTGAAAGGCTCGGGGAGCACCGGGCAGAACATCATCATCAACACCCATACCGACGGGCCGAACGCGGTCGAGGAGAATGGCGGGCTCGGGATCCTCGCGCTGGCCCGGCACCTGGCCGCTCGCCCGGCGCGCAACAACGACATGTACGTCGCGCTGGTGACCGGGCACTTCCAGCTCCCGCAGTTCACCCGGGCCATCCCGAACCCGAAGAACGCCGAGATCGGCAACGACGCCATCAGCGTCTGGATGCTCGACCACCCGGATATCTACCAGGCCGCGACCCTCGGGGTGACCGTCGAGCACCTCGGCGCCACCCGGTGGACGAACGACCCGGTGACCGGGCAGTACGGGCCGGCCGGTCCTGACTGGGGAACCACCTACACGATGCAGCGCGACATCACCAGCGCGGTCAACACCGAGCAGGACGCCTACCTGGCCGCGGTCGCCGCGGTCAACGGCACGGGCTGGCCCGACTATCCCGTGGCCGCGGTGCGGCCGGGCGGCTTCCCGCTCTACCTCGGCGAGGGCGCGCCCCTGTATGCGGCCGGGCTCGGCACCGTCTCGCTCTGCCCGATGCCCACCTACCTGCTGCAGGCCGGCGACGCTCAGCGGCCGCAGTTGCTCGACCTCGACAAGGTGGACATGCCCCTGATGTACGGGCAGATCCTGGCCCTGGCCCGGACCATCGAGGCCCTGGACGCGGCTCCGCCGTCCGCCCTGTAGGCCGCCCGCTCAGGGGCGCTTTTCAGGGCCGCTTTTCAGGGCGCGGGCGGGCGGCTGCCGCGGCGGGCGCCGCGCAGGCGCGGGCTCGTTCGCCGGGCCTGGCGGCGCGGAATACGGCAGCACTATGACGAGAATCACTTTTTCCGCGAATCAGGCCGCCTGCCATGAATTATTTATCTCAGCGAAATTCCTGGTATCCGCCCAGGTAGGCGGTGCCTGCGCCCGTCTGATGGGTCTCCCCGCGGCTTGGAGAATGGCAGCCGGGAATGGCGGGATCTAGCGGGCTAGTGCCGGATAAAAAGCGCGAAAAATTTGGCACCTCAGGAATGGCTGTGTAGGTTCACCCTGAATGACCGAACCGAAATGAGGGCGGTATGGCAGACCCCTGATCCCGGCTGCACCGTGATGGATGCGGATACTGCTCTCGTCACGAGAGGATGTCCATGATCCACCCGGCAGCTCTGCTGGCAGTGGTCGAGATGCACCGTGAAGCAGCCGCCAGGCCCCCGGCGGAAATCGTCGTCCGCCGAGGTGATTCGCTCAGCGAAATCGCCGCCCGGTACCGCATCGAATGGCCCGGGCTGTACGAGGCCAACCGGACCGTCATCGGGGGAAACCCCAGCCTGATCATGACCGGAGAGCACCTGCGCATACCGTCGGCGGCGCAGGCAGCGCAGCTGGCTGGCTCCTACCGGCAGGCCGCGGTCGCGGCGGTGCCCGCGTACCCGGCGTCTGGCACCGCGGCGCCTACGGCGCCTACGGCGCCCACGGCGGCGCAGCCGGTCTCGGCGTCGTATGCCGCGGCGGCTGGGTCGTTCCAGCAGTGCGTCATCTCCAGAGAGAGCGGCGGCAATTCCCAGGTCATGAACGGCAGCGGCCACTACGGCCTCTACCAGTTCAGCTACTCGGCCTGGACCGCGGCGGGCGGCAGCCCGGCCGACTTCGGGCACGCGTCCGTGGGCGAGCAGAACCAGGTGTTCGCCACCGCCTATGCCGAGGACGGGGCCTCGCCCTGGGCGCCGTATGACGGCTGCTGACGATCGGCATGCCGGGCCTCGCCTGACGGCCAGGCAGGACTAGCAGTTCGCTGCCGCGGGCGGCGGCCGGGCCAGGCCCGGCCGCCGCCCGCGATGCTGACCGGCAGCCGCGCCGGGCTCGCCGCGCCGGCCGGGCACTCGCCGGAGCATCCCTGAGCCGGCGCCTGGCAGGCGGTAGCCGCATGATCAAGAAGGGCTTCCACGAGGCCTGCCCCCGCTGCCCGTGCTGCGGCCTGCACGTGCACGACGGGCCCTGCCAGCAGGTCAGCCCCGATGCCGCTCATCCCGGCCCGCACGGCCCGCAGCCGTGCCACGGGCTGCTCGCCGAGCCGCCCCGGGCCCAGGAGGCCGCCTGGCCCCGCCGATCCCCGGGTGATGCGAGCCCGGGTGATGCGTGCCGGGGCGCCGGGGGTGCAGACTGGGTGTCCGGGCATTCACGTGGTGCCGTGGGCGTCGCGCTAGAGGGGACGAGCATGACCTCGCCAGTGCATTCCGATCTGTTAGTGGACGGCGCGGACCTGGAGCGCCTGGTCACTGGCCAGCATCACGACCCGCACCATGTGCTGGGCGCTCATCCCGAGCGCGACAGCGCCGGGCACGACCGGGTGGTGATCCGAGGCTGGCGCCCCGATGCGACCGGCATGGTCATCCTGGCCGGGGAGCAGCGGACCGAGATGCGCTGCCTGCATCCGGCCGGGGTGTTCGCCGGGGTGCTGGAGGGCCCGGAGATCCCCGATTACCGCCTCGAGGTGACCTACCCGGACGGTGTCGTGACCGTGGTCGAAGATCCCTACCGGTTCTGGCCCACGCTCGGCCAGCTCGACCTGCACCTGCTGGCGGAGGGCCGGCACGAGGGGCTGTGGCACCATCTGGGCGCGCAGGTGCGCGTGCACCAGGGGGCGTCCGGCACCTCGTTCGCGGTATGGGCGCCCGCCGCCCGCGCCGTGCGGGTGGTGGGTGACTTCAACGGCTGGGACGGGCGCATCCACCCGATGAGAGCGCTGGGCAGCTCCGGGGTCTGGGAGATCTTCGTGCCCGAGGTCGGCACCGGCGTGCATTACAAGTACGAGGTCGTGGGCCAGCAGGGCCACCTGAGCCTGCGGGCGGACCCGTTCGCCTTCGCCACCGAAGTGCCGCCGGCCACCGCCAGCGTGGTCACCCAGAGCCAGTACAAGTGGCAGGACGATGCCTGGTTCGCCCACCGCGAGACCACCGACCTGCTGAAAGCGCCGATATCGGTCTATGAGTGCCACCTGGGCTCATGGCGGCTGACGCAGGACGGCGACGGCGGCTGGCGGCCGCTGTCGTACCGCGAGGCGGCCGAGGTGCTGCCCGACTACCTCAGCGACCTCGGCTTCACCCACGTCGAGTTCCTGCCGATCGCCGAGCACCCGTTCTCCGGTTCCTGGGGCTACCAGGTAACCGGGTTCTATGCGCCGACGTCCCGGCACGGGACGCCCGACGACTTCCGGTACCTGGTCGACCGGCTGCACCAGGCAGGGATCGGGGTCCTGGTCGACTGGGTTCCCGGTCACTTCCCCAAGGATGACTGGGCGCTGGCCCGCTTCGACGGCACCGCGCTGTACGAGCACGTCGATCCCCGCATGGGAGAGCACCCGGACTGGGGCACGCTGGTGTTCAACTACGGGCGGCACGAGGTCCGGAACTTCCTGATCGCGAACGCGCTGTTCTGGATCGAGGAGTTCCACGTCGACGGCCTGCGCGTCGACGCGGTCGCCTCGATGCTCTACCTGGATTACTCGCGCCGCGAGGGGGAGTGGGTCACCAACCGGTTCGGCGGCCGGGAGAACCTGGAAGCCATCGACTTCATCAGGGAATGCAACGAGGTCGTCTACCGGCACCATCCCTCCGTCATGATGGTCGCCGAGGAGTCCACCGCCTGGCCCGCCGTCTCGCGCCCGACCTACCTGGGCGGGCTCGGCTACGGGTTCAAATGGAACATGGGGTGGATGAACGACACCCTGGTGTACTTCTCCAAGGATCCGGTACACCGCCGTTACCACCATCACGAGCTCACCTTCGCCCTGCTGTACGCGTTCAGCGAGAATTTCATCCTGCCGCTGAGCCACGACGAGGTCTCGCACGGCAAGGGATCGCTGCTCGGCAAGATGCCCGGCGACCGCTGGCAGCAGTTCGCGAACCTGCGTACGCTGCTGGCCTGGATGTGGGCGCATCCGGGCCGGCCGCTGCTGTTCATGGGCGGCGAGATCGCCCAGAACGACGAGTGGCGGCATGGCGGCAGCGTCGACTGGCACCTGCTCGACTATCCCGAGCACGCCGGGATGCAGGCACTGGTCCGCGCGCTCAACACGGTCTACCGCCACGAGCCCGCGATGTGGGAGCAGGACTTCGACTGGACCGGGTTCCGCTGGATCGACCCCAATGACGCCGATCACAGCGTGCTGTCGTTCCTCCGGTTCCCGGCCGCAGGCGGCCGCCCGGTCGCCTGCGTGGCCAACCTGACGCCGGTACCCCGCCCTGACTACCGCATCGGACTCCCGCGGCCGGGGCGCTGGGCGGAGATCCTCAACTCCGACAGCGCGGAATTCGGCGGCAGCGACCTCCTGGCCGGTTCCGTGACCGCCGCAGAGCCGGGCTGGAACGATCTCGACTACTCCGCCACGCTCACGCTGCCGCCCCTGGCGGTCGTGTGGCTCGCCCACGAGCCGGATGCCGACCCGGCCGTTGCGGATCCTGGCAGTTCCGCGGCGCCTGGCAGCTAGATCAGCGGCGCCTGGCAGCTAGATCAGCGGCGCCTGGCAGCTAGATCAGCGGCGCCCGGCAGCCGGGATACGCGGGCCAGGCTCGGCCGCAACGGCGCGGGCAAGACCACGCTGCTGCGCATTGTCGCGGGGCAAGAGTTCCCCTCGGCCGGCAGTCGTTCCTCGGCTGACCATCAGCGCCACCTCGCGCGGCGGCGCGCGCCCGCCAGACTGCCGTGTACCTGCGCGCACCGGTCCGCCGCGGCACTCGCCTAGTCGCCGGCCCGGTGAGCAATGAGCTGGATCGCATAGTCCTGCCTGCCGCCGGGTATGGCAGATGGATACCGGAGGGAGGCGGACCATGCAGCTGGGCAAGAAGCTGGCGGCCGGATTCGTCAGGGATGATGTGCAGGCAACCGCAGCGGGCGAGGCCGGCCTGCCGCCGGACGGTGCCGTGGACAGTGCGCACGTGACAGCGCCGCAGGTTCCCTCGCCGCCCAAGCCGGAGCCGGAGCCCGTAGCCGCAGGCTGAGACGTGCTGGGCAGCCGAGTCGCCCGGGAGCGTCCAGACCAGCCGTTCGCTGGCTTCAAGCTGGCGCACGCGGTCCTGGCGGCGGACGACGGGCGGGCTGGATTCGCCGGGCTGACCATCGGCGGCCAGCTCGTTTACGACACGATCGCCGAGGCGTCGTGCATCTGGAGCCCCCGGCACGTCCCGCCCAGGCGGCGATGCGACTGCGGCTTTTACTGCCTCAGCTCGCTGGCCGAGGCCAGGGCACTGAGCTGCGCCACCGCGAACCAGACGGCGGTGCTGCTGGAAGTGGTGGCGTCCGGGCGGTTCATTCGCTACGAGCGCGGCCTGCGTTATAGCCGGCAGCGGGTGCGCGCCGTGCGGGTCGGCCGCTGCGGGTGCGGGCGGCCGGCCAGCGGACTGGCGGACGCCGGCCGGGGCCTGGTCGGATGGCGTCACCTGAAGCCATCCTGTGACGCCTGCGCAGCGGATCGTCACCTGGTGACGTTCGGCAGCTTCGCGGCGCGGCTCGGCGGGCTCGTTCCGGTCACCCGTGATCAGGGCGCGGCCGGCTGGCGCGGCCCGATCACCGATGCGCCTGGCCGGCCGCGCGGGTCAGCTCCCGACGGCCTGCCGGGGGCGGACGTGGTCGCTGCTCTCGGTGCCGAGGTCGCGCTCGTGCACGCCCGTCTCGACCACCTGCAGGAGCAGCTCAGCCGCCTGGAGGGCGGCGGCTCCGGTGCCGGCCCCTAGCCGCCGGGCATCAAGACTGCTGCCCGGTCCTCGCCAGCGTTGCCACCGGAGATCGCTCATCCCGAGCGTCAGTCAGGCCATGGCTGCGAAACGCGGCCTGGGCCGCCTGGTGCGCCTGAGCGGATGCTGGCCGCTGAACGGCTAAGATTCCCGGTCGTGGCCGGCGGGCAGCCGGTACTTGACGCCCTGATGCTGCCGCGCGGAGTATGCAGGTCATCCAGGGAAGGGACGGTCGTGGGCTCTGAGCAGGTCGCGGCTGGCAGGAAGATGACCGCATCCCGGCTGACGGCACGGCTCGGGCAGCGCCGGAAGCCACACCCCGCGAGCGGTCGCCGGGCGGGACGCCTCCGGTCGTTCGATCCTGCGCGCGTCGCCGACCTCGAATGCCGGGCCTGGGTCAGCTACTACCGGCGTGACTGGCCGCAGCTGCTGATGGCATTCGTCGCGCTGATCAGGGCGGGCTTCGGCATGGACTGGTGCCGGACCCTGCACGCCGCCTGGCTGATCATGCGCGCTACCCAGCTGTGGGCGCCCATCCCCGGCAACGACCCCGGCGGGGCACGGGCCTGCATGCGCAGGTTCTACGCCCTGGTCAGGCTCAGCTGCGGCGAGCCTGCCAGCCCAGCGGAGGCAGCCAGGCTGGAGGTCGACTGGTGGCGCGTGCACCGGGAGGCCGGGCGCGCGGCCGGGCCGCGGGGCGCGGGCGACGAGCTGGTCGAGTCGCTGACCCGCCTGTACAGCTATCTGTACGGTGAGCCGGCCGATGACGTCCGGCCTGCCGCGATGCACCGGGCCCGCGCGATGGACCTGTCCGATGAGTGGGTCGACGAGGGCTGCCGGCCGGACAGCCCGCTGCTCGCCCGGGAGCACGCGGCCCTGGTCCGCGGCTACGCCGCGCTGCTCGCCGCCGTGCACCACTGAGCCGCCGGGCGCGATGATGGAGCGCTGCGGAATGATCCGGGTGCGGCCACGGCGATGAGTTTGACTGAGCGCACCGGTCTGCCACTGGTGCCGGGTCAGCCGCGGCTCGCACGAGCGAAGCGGCCGGAACAGGAAGGAAGCGCGACGATGACCGCAGGCGGCACCCAGCCCGTTTCAGTGTCCCGCCGGATCGAGGCTCCCGCGGAGGAGCTGTTCGATGTGCTCGCCGACCCGGCCGGGCATCCCGGCATCGACGGCTCGGGGATGCTGCAGCGTGCGGACGGCAACTCCGTCATCTCCGGGGTCGGGGATACCTTCAGGGTGAGCATGCGCAACGCCGAGATGGGCGACTACGAGATCACCAACCACGTGGTGGAATTCCAGCGGAACCGCCGGATCGGCTGGGAGCCCGTGCTGAGCGCCGCATCCCGCGCGGAGGACGCGGCGGACATTGGCCACCGGAACGGGTACCAGTGGATCTACGAGCTCACGCCGGACGGTCCGGATGCCACGATCGTCACCGAGACCTACGACTGCACGCGCGCGCCGGAGTGGCTGCGCAAGGCGGTCCGAGGCGGCGATCGCTGGGTGGCGAGCATGACCGCCACGCTGGAGAATCTCGACCAGCAGTGCGCCCAGCGGTCCAGCCGGTCCGTCGGCTGATCACCGCGGCGGGTCAGGTGCGCGCGACGACCTGGCCGAGCACGGCGAAGGGCAGCGCGGCGCCGTTGAGCACCAGGACGCCGCTTTTCCCGGCACCGCCGAACGCGACAGTGCACGGCGTGCCCTGCCGCATCGCGTCCGTGATGCTGGCCGCGAGCGCCGTCAGGTCGGTGCCGGGGGCCAGCGGGTAGCCGGGAGAGGTGGCGCTCAGTCCGGTGACCGACGACAGGTACAGGAACGGCGTCAGGACGGTGCCGTCGCTGGGGATGGGGCCGCCGCCTGACGGGTCGCTGAGGCTGGGGTTGCCGGGGGCGGGGCCGCCGGCGGACGTGGCCGGCACGTCGTCGCTGGGGATGGGCCCGCCCACTCCCGCGGACAGCACGTCCGCAGGGAGCAGGCCGGCTGTCCCGGCGCGCCGCCAGGACGCCGTCCGGCAGATCGTCGCGGGTCGGCTGCCGTCGGCCGTCCGGCAGCGGCCGGCTGCGGGAGTACCGTTACGCGTAGCGCATATCCCGCCGCTCACGAAGGAGCGCCCGGTCATGGCGGTCAAGGTCTATCCGGGCGGCGCCCCGGCAGAACAAAGCGTGATGATCTATGAGGAAGCCGACACCTTCAGCGTCACCGCTGGCGGCTTCCTGCTCATCCAGCGGCAGCACACGGGCAAGCAGAAAGACCTGGCGGTGTTCGCGCCGAGCGCGTGGCTCCGTGCGGAGGTCGTGCCGGAGCAGGCACCGGGCTCGCCGTGACCGGCCGGTCCGCAGCTGCGGACCGCTGAGGGGCAGCCCCGCAGGCCGCCGCGGATGTCATCGCGTATGCGCGGCGTGAGTATTCGCCGGGGCGCCGCATGCATGCGGTGTGCCTGCGTTACCGGGCCGCGGCGCGTGCATAAGGTGGCTTGGGGAGTTCCACCTGGGCACCCCACCTGGGGAGGGATCATGAACTGCCCGCATCAGCCGCCCTGCCCGCCGGCGGACGCGCCGGACTGCGAGGCCGCGCACGTCATCGCTGCCCATCCCGAGCAGGGGTGGAGCCTGCTGTGCAATGGCGTCGTGGTGTTCGACGACACCGGCGACCTGCTGCCAGACGGCCGGATCATCCCGCCGCACCGGGCGGCGGCCTGACCGGCAGGCAGACCCGGAACACTGTCTGCTTTCCGGGTGTGCTCCGGGCTTCGACGCGGCCTCCGTGCATCTCGGTGATGGCCTTGACGATGGACAGGCCAAGGCCGGTCCCTGGCAGTCCCGCGATCCGGGCATTAGACGCGCGGCTGAACCGGCCGAAGATCGTGCCGAGTTCCGCGGCCGGTATGCCGATCCCCGAGTCCTCAACCTCGATCCGCCACCAGGGGCCGTCCCGGCTGGCGCTGACGCGGACGCGGCCGCCGGGATCGGAAAACTTGACCGCATTGGCGATCAGGTTGTCGAGCACCTGCCGCAAGCGATGCCGGTCGCCCTGGACAGGCGGCCCGTCGGGAGCGGAGACCTCGATCGTGCTACCGCGCCGCGCCGCGCCGGCCGAGGCTGACCTGGCTGCCTGGTCGATGAGCGCCGGGACGGACACGGGAGCCAGGTTCAGCGGCAGGATGCCGGCCTCGATGCGGCTGAGCAGGGACAGCTCGCCGACCATGTGCCGCAGCTGCTCGGCGTTGCGCTCGATCACGTCCAGGGCCTGGCCAACGTCGGCGCTGATACCGCCGGGGTCGTGCCGGATCAGGTCGGTGAAGGCCACGATCGAGGTGAGCGGAGTGCCCAGCTCGTGCGAGGCCGCGGCCAGGTACTGGGTTTTCGCGCTGGCGGCCTGCTGAAGCCGCCTGTTCTGCTCTTCCAGCTGCTGCTGGGCCAGCTCGGCCAGCTCACGGGCGGCCAGCTCGGCCTCGATCGCCCGCTCGCGCTGCTGCGCCAGCGCCGTGCGGTCGGACATGTCCCACGCCAGCCACAGGTCTCCGCGGTAGTGGCCGTCAGCCAGGACGGGCCAGTAGTCGCATTCGAGGGTCCGGCCATCGGAGCAGGCCATCTGCTCTCCCGAAGCCGGCTGCCGCCGCGCCGCGGCCTCGCCGGTGCGGCGGACGAACTCGGCCGGGTCGCTGAAGACCTTCTTGATCTCCCGGACCAGGCCGGTGACGGGGGTGCCGGCGAGCTGGCCGGGCTCTTCCGCGATGCCGAACAGATCGCAGAAGCTCTGGTTCAGCTGGGTGATCATGCCATGCTCGTCGGTGAACAGCACGCCGGGAATCGCCGCGGCGATGAGGCTCTGCAGCCGCTGGGTCTGGTCGGCCAGGCCGTGGCGGGCCCGCTGCTCGGCGGCCAGCAGGCTCGTCCGCTCCTGCTCCTGACGGGCATGCTGCAGATGGGCCGCGACGATTGAGGCGACCGCTCGCGCCGCCGACTCCGCCGGCCTGCTCCAGCTCGGGGCATCCCCCGGCGCATCTCCCGTCAGGGCCAGGACGCACGGCGGCTGGCCCGGCGCCGGCTCTGGCCAGGCGAGCAGGACGGTGACCGGGTGACGGCCGCCGCCGGGCTTCGCGGCCAGCCTCGCCTGCAGTGACCCGCCGCTGGCCGCCAGCTCCGGATGCTTCCGGACTAGCGCGCCGATCCCGGCCAGCAGCGCGGGGTCGGTCCCGGCCTGCCTCGGGTAAGCCGCCAGCACGCCCAGCTGGCCCGCCGCCGTGCACTGGAGCGCCAGCGCGGCCCGGGCGCTGAAGCAGCCTGCCACCCGCTGCAGCACGGCCGGCAGCGCCGCTGGCGGGTCATCCCGCAGCAGCCGCGTGGCCGCGAGCTCCGCGGCCATCGGCCAGTCTTGCCCACCATCAGCCCCGGGCAGGCCGGCTGCCTGCCCGGGACGAGATCGCGCTCCCCCCATAAACCGCGGCCCCCAGCCCCTGCTCGCGCGGTGTCCTGCGAGGAAAGACATTCCCCCAGGCGGACGAGCCACGCTGGCCGCCGCGCGCCGGGCAGCAAGCGCACGGGCAATTGCCCCGTTATGCCGCCAGGCCCAGTCCGCATCTGCCCGGCCGGGCGGATGCGGTGACCACCCTGGCCGGCGGCGGCCGGGGCGTACGGGATGGCGCTACGGGCGCCGATCTCACGTGCGGTGCGAGTGGGCGGACTGCAGGGCGGCGCTGAGCGTGCGCAGAATGCGCGCGAGATCGGCCTGATCTTCCTGGCTGAGCTGGTCAAAGGCCCGCTCGGCCTCGTTACCGCGGGCCGCGCGGATCGCGTCAAGCACGCTGGCGCCGTGCTCGGTCAGCTCGGCGAGGGTGGCCCGCCGGTCGCCGGGATCGGGCCGCCGCCGCACCAGGTTCCTGGCCTCGAGGGCATCGACGACCTCGGTCGTCGAGCGGGCCGCGATGTGCAGATGATCCGACAGCGCTGACATCCGCATCGCCCCGTGCCGCATCAGCACGCTCAGGGCCCGCAGGTGAGAAGGGGAGATATCCCAGCGAGCCAGCGTCTCCTGGGACGTGTCGCGCAGCTGGCGGGCGACAGACCGGAAGGCCTCCGGCAGCGTCTCGTCACCGCCGGCCTCGCGCCCGCTCGTCGTGTCGCGCCCCTGGGCCACGGGAATAGCGTAGCAGCAGCTACTGTTGTAGCCTCATATTGAGGGTACCTCAGCAAAGACTTTACTGGCTCACGGCGCCCGAGAGCGCGAGCCGCCCCGGCAGAATCGAGCAACCCTTGGCAGCACCACCCGCGAACCGAAACAGCAGCAATACCGGCCGCACCCACGGCCCCAGGACGGTCACGGCCGCCGAGAAGGCGCAGGCGCGCGAGGTATCGCTGCGCCGCGTCGGCCGGCTGTTCTCCCCCTACCGCTGGCAGCTGGCGTTCGTCACCGCCCTCATCGCTGCCTCCTCCGTCGTCGGAGTCGCCTCCCCGTTCCTGCTCCGCGCGGTGATCGATACTGCTCTCCCGGACCGGAACCTGCGGCTGCTGGCCCTCCTGGTGGCCGGCATGATCGGCATCGCCGCCGTCTCGTCGGCCTTCGGCGTGATCCAGACCTGGATCAGCACCCGGGTCGGCCAGCAGGTCATGCACGGGCTGCGGATCAGCGTCTTCGCCCACCTGCAGCGGCAGTCGATCGCCTTCTTCACCCGGACCCGCACCGGCGAGGTCCAGTCCCGCATCACCAACGACATCGGCGGCATGGAGTCCGTGGTGACCTCCACCGCGACCTCCATCGCCGCGAACGCCACCACCGCGGTAGCCACCGCCGTCGCGATGGTCGCCTTGTCGTGGCGGCTCTCCCTGATCTCGCTGGTAGTCATGCCCCCGGCCATCTACCTGAGCCGCAAGGTCGCCCGCATGCGCCGGGCCATCACCACCCAGCAGCAGCGCGAGCTGGCCGACCTCAACGTCACTATCGAGGAGGGACTGTCGATCAATGGCGTCCAGCTGGCCAAGACCATGGGCACCGGCCCGGCCCTGGTGCAGCGGTTCACTGCCTCCTCGGCCCGCCTGATCGACCTGGAGCTGCGCTCCCAGCTCGCCGGGCGCTGGCGGATGGCCTCGCTGAGCCTCATCTTCGCCGCGATCCCCGCGCTCATTTACCTCGCCGCCGGCCTGCCGGTCACCGCCGGCGTGATGACGATCGGCACCCTGGTCGCCTTCACGACCCTGCAGAACGGCCTCTTCCGGCCGCTGACCGGCCTGCTCAGCACCGGCGTCTCCGTGATCAGCTCGCTGGCGCTGTTCGCGCGGATCTTCGAGTACCTCGACCTGCCAGTCGACGTCGCTGATCCGGCGCACCCGGCAGAGATCAGTCCGGCCGCGATCGCCGGGCACGTCCGCCTCCAGGACGTCAGCTTCACCTACCCCGGCAGCGACCGGGCCGCCGTCACCGGCATCGACCTGGACATCCCGGCCGGCAGCACGCTCGCGCTGGTGGGCGAGACCGGGTCCGGCAAGACCACCCTCGCCGCGCTGATCGCCCGCCTGCACGATCCCGTCAGCGGCAGCATCCGGATCGACGGCATCGACATCCGCGACATGAGACTCACTGACCTGGCCGCCGTCGTCGGCGTGGTGAGCCAGGAGACTTACCTGCTGCACGCCACAGTCCGGGAGAACCTGCGCTACGCCAGGCCCGAGGCGACCGACGCCGAGATCGAGAACGCCGCGCGCGCGGCCCAGATCCACGAGGTGATCGCCGGGCTGCCCGACGGCTACGACACCATGGTCGGCTCGCGCGGGCATCGCTTCTCCGGCGGCGAGAGGCAGCGCATCGCCATCGCCCGGACGCTGCTGCGCGATCCGCGCGTGCTCGTGCTGGACGAGGCCACCAGTGCCCTGGACACCGAAACCGAGCGCGCCATCCAGAAGGCTTTCGACAGCCTGGCCCGGGGCCGCACCACCATCACCATCGCGCACCGGCTCTCCACCGTCCGCGGCGCCGACCAGATCGTCGTCCTGGATCACGGCCGCATCCTCGAGGCTGGCACCCATGCCAGCCTCATCGCCGGCAACGGCCGCTACGCCGTCCTGGCCGCGTAGGCCCGGTCCTTTCCTGAACCAGCCGGCCCGGCCTCACCGGCGGCGGGGATGCTGCTGGATGGCCGTTTTGCCTGGCTCTTTTGCGTTAGCCGGTTAGAGGCGCCGGCGTGAGCGCGTGCGCGATGGGCCGGATCGGCGCCTTCCCGCGCCTCCTGGCCATCGTCAGCGCCCGGCACCGGTCGCCGGCGGTGAGCGTCCTGGAGGCCGAGGCGCAACCGGCCGGGGCCGGGGCATAACCGGAGGAAGCCGCGGCGTGAGCCGGGCTATTTCTTGAGTTCCGCGAGCAGTTCCCAGTACTCGCCGACCACGCCCGGCACCGTGCCGAACGCCGCCGCGAAGTGCTCGGCCAGCGGGATCTCGGTGCTCATGACCGGGTAGCCATGCCCGCCGAGGATGGCCCTGGCTGACCGGGCCGAGCGCGTCCCGCGGCGCACCTTCGTCAGCAGCACGCCGACCTCGACCGGGTGCGATACCCCGATCTCCGCCAGGATCTCGAAGGTCGGCCGGATGCGGTTCATGTCCAGCCCGGTCGGCGAGACGGGCACCAGGACAGTGGCGGAGGCGAGGATGGCGGACCGGATGATCCCGAGGTCGCCGGGCGGCGTGTCGACGATGACGTGCTCGTACCCGGCACCGAGATCAGCCAGCCGCACATGCGCGTCCCTGGTCGGCATGCTGACCACGGTGAACGGCAGCGGCTGGCCCTCGTCCGCGGCAGCCTCGCTCCAGCTCATCAGCGAGCCCTGCGGGTCGCAGTCCACCGCCAGGGTGCGGCCCAGCCGGTGCAGGCCCATGGCCAGGCTGACCGCGGACGTGGTTTTCCCTGTGCCTCCCTTGGCCGAGACGAGCCCTAGCCTCATCTGCCGGTTCCTTCCTGCTAGCTGGCCGGATCCTAGCGCGCGGCTGACGCCGGACCCGGCGAAACAGGCTCGTTCCGGGACGCAATCCCGCGTGCCGGGCCCGTCAGCTCAGGTCCCTCCTACCCGGTCCGGCCGCGGACAGCCGCGAGCGGGCCGGCCGCGCGGCAGCGCCGCGCAGCTGGCGGGCAGCACGTCTGCCGCCAGGCCGGGGGGCGCGTGAGCTACAGCGCCTCGGACGGGATCTGGGTCGTCAGGCAGAACGGATGACCGGCGGGGTCGAGGAGCACCCGCCGCCGGCCGGGGGACGGCTGCTCCGCCGCGAGCGTCGCGCCGAGCCGCAGGGACTCGGCGACCGCGGCCTCCAGGTCGCTCACGGCGAGGTCCAGGTGGATCTGCTGGGGAACGTCCGCCGCCGGCCAGGTCGGCGGCCGGTAGGCGGGGACCTCGATAGCGCTGAGGGCCAGCCAGCTGGTGCGCACGACCACGGCGGCAGCGCTCGTGAAGACGATCTCGCCACCGAGCATCGCGGCCCAGAACTCAGCCAGCGGCCTGGCGTGGGCGCAATCCAGTGATACGACTCCGGTCCGGGCGACTGCCATGAGGAGAACCTAAACCAGGCCAGCGCTCCGGCGCCTGCAGGGCGTGCCGCCGGAGCGGCGGCCTGGGTGGCGGCGTTTCAGCTTGGGCGCACCGCACCGCGCGGGCCCGGCGGGCCTGGCCGCCCGAACGGGCGGCGGTGAGTCTCGCGCCCCACGTCCTCATGGGCAAGAATGAAGGCTCGCCGGGACGGGAGCAGACCGTGGACGAGGCAGTGCGTGACTACATCGACGCCATCCCCGCTGCCCACCGCCCCCTGTTCGACCGGCTGCACCGGCTGATCCTGGCTGCTTACCCTGACGCGGCCGTCGTCCTGTCCTACAAGATGCCCACCTACAAGGTCGGGCGCTCCCGCCTGTGCCTGGGCGCATGGAAGCACGGCGTGTCGATCTACGGGCAGCAGGGACGCGATGGCGGCTTCACCGCCCGTCACCCCGAGCTCAGGACGAGCACGGGCACCATCCGGCTGCGCCCGCAGGAAGCGGCCGGCATCCCCGACGAGGAGCTCAGCGACCTGGTGCGGTCAGCCCTCGGCTCCCCATCCGGAGCCGAGCCGGCGGGCTGACACCCGGAGCCGAGCCGGCG
>Ga0187872_10002133_pt1 | contig 18162 bp, 23 predicted proteins | sample June2016WEW_16_4_FD_132973 | JGI IMG/M metagenome (GOLD analysis project Ga0187872, IMG submission 132973) | Peatland microbial communities from SPRUCE experiment site at the Marcell Experimental Forest, Minnesota, USA - June2016WEW_16_40 | ecosystem: Environmental > Terrestrial > Soil >...
CGAGCTCGACGACGATTTCCCGCGGCGTCAGCTCATCGAAGGACGGCAGAGGCTCGGGTTCGGCCGCTTGCTGGTCTCCGGACAGATAGATCACCATGTCTTTCTCCGATTTGCCGCTCATAACTCTTCGATGCTGAAATTGGCGTTGGTGAAGATGCAAATTTCACTCGCGATGCGCATGGCTTCCTGGGCGATGTCCTTGGCGCCGAGCTTGGTGTGCTTGGCGAGCGCCCGCGCGGACGCCACGGCGTAAGGCCCGCCGGAGCCGATCGCGCAGATGCCGTCGTCGGGCTCGATCACGTCGCCATTGCCCGAGAGCAGGAACGTGTTCTTCGCGTCCGCCACGATCAGCAGCGCGTCCAGGTGGCGCAGAGAGCGGTCCGTGCGCCAATCTTTCGCCAGCTCGACCGCCGCACGAGGCAGGTTGCCATGATATTCCTGCAGCTTATTTTCGAAGCGCGCGAAGAGCGAAAGAGCGTCCGCCGTGCTTCCCGCAAACCCGGCGATGATCTTGTCGTTGTACAGGCGGCGGGTCTTCTTGGCGTTGTGCTTGATCACGCCTTCGCCGAGAGTCACTTGGCCGTCAGCCGCGAGCACGACTTTATTGTCCTTGCGTACGCATAGGACCGTCGTCCCGTGCATCAGTTGCGATTTCCGGGTCATTCCCATCCGGCCATTATACCTGCGCGGCGGCACCTGGGCCACTCACACGCACCAAGTGTATCTTGGCGGCGAGCAGGAAATCGGAGAGTTTTCTTTGAGAACGGCGGGAGGTCAGTTCTTGTCCGGGTCCTTATCCGCGTCGTCTTTGTCGGCTTTGTCTTTCTTGTCCTTGCCCGTATCTTTTTCTTTCTTGCCGACCTTGGCCCAGCGGTCTTCGAGGGATTCCTTGGTAAAGAGCGAATCGGAGAGGCCGGTGTTGTAGTCACATTTGTCGAAAAAAGCCTGAAAAATCTTGATTCCGTTGCGCTCGCGGGTGAGCTGGAAGGCCGTTTGGACGCCGTCGAGTGGATGGTAATTCGAGTAGTATTCGATTTCCTTGCTCTTCATTCGCGTCTTGGGGTCGCGCGTGTCCGCGACTTTGCGAATGGGCAGATGTGACGACTGCAAGATCGCGATGCGAATCGTGCGATTGTCGCTGTCCACGAGTTCGACCCAGTCCACTTCTCTCAAATCCACAATATCCGAGCCGCCGTACCGGAAGACCATGCCCGGTTCATGAATCCGCTGGCGCAGAATGTTGAAGAGATCTTTTTTGGCCGTTTCTTGGAAATCGACGACATCAACTTGCGGAGCTTCGGAGACGCCGCCGCGGTCGAGGTCCCATCCTTTGTTGCCGTTGTAAACCTCGATGATATTGCGCTTGGGAAGATTCTCCTGGCGTTCCTTGTCCGGGGGTACCTCGTAATCGATGAAGTGTCCGAAGCCGGTGAGCTGGCCGGAGTGATCGAAGCTGCCAAGACGACCCTCGCACGTAGAGTCGTGGACGTTCAGATACGTGCTTCCACCCAGGGCTTCGATCGCCTGATTGAGAAGCTGCTTGGCCTTCGCGGCGCTCTGGTCCGGCATCAGGAATTGGTCATCCTGAGCCGCTGCGCGCGGTGGGTGCAGAAAACAAGCGGCGAGCAGAGCCGCGGCAAGAATGGGGCGTGGGCTTATCCGCAAGGGAAGGATCCTCCGTTTACGTTGATTACTTCACCCGTCAGGTAGGTTGCCAGGTCCGAAACGGCGAAAAGGATCGGCCCTGCAACTTCCTCGACGGTCGCCACGCGTTTCAACGGATACGCCGCGAGCAACGTCTTCATCTTGCTGCGGTTCTTCGCGTCCGCCTTCCATATTCCCGTATCGACGAAGCCGGGCGCCACGCAGTTCACGAGAATGTTGTGGCGCGCGAGCTCGGCCGCGAGTCCTTTCGTGAAGCTGATGATCGCGCCCTTGGTAGCGGAGTAGTGCGTGTGGAAAGCGGTCCCGCGCTGCCCGGCCACTGAACCGAGGGTGACGATGCGGCCGCCTCCCTGGGCGATCATGTGCGGGACGGCGTGGTGAACGACAGCGTAGACGCTCTTCAAATTGACGCGGATCATTTCGTCCCACTCGCGCTCGGACAACTTCTCGATTGGCGCGTCCTCCCGGTTCCAAATGCCCGCGTTGGCGACAAGAATATCGAGGCGACCGAGGCATTCACGGGTATGCTCGACGAGCTTCTTTGCATCGTCCATCTTTCCGAGATCGGCCTTGAGCGATTCGATGCGCGTGCCGTGCTTGCGCGCCTCCTGTTCGACCTGCGCGGCCGCCTCGCGATTGCGATGGTAGTTGAAAACGACGTCTGCGCCGGCCTGCGCGAAGAGCTTGACCGTCGCAGCGCCGATGCCCTGCGAGCCGCCCGTTACCAGTGCCGCCTTGCCCGCCAGCGAAATCACGAAGCCTCCAGAAGAAAGAGTTGAACAGAGACCAGAACCGGGAACGAGGAAGTTTCCGCTCAGACTCGTGCGGGCGCCTTCCGCACGCCGGCCGCGGCGACCAAATCTCGGAAGAGCGCTTGCGCCAGCGGGTCCGTCTCCGCCATTCGTTCGGGATGCCATTGCACGCCGGTTACCCAGTTGGCATCGCCGGTCCATTCGAGGGCCTCGATGACGCCGTCCGGCGCGCGGGATACGACGCGGAGGTCACGGCCGGGCTCGAGAACCGACTGGTGGTGCGAACTGTTCACAACGGCTTCGCTCGCTCCGGCCATCTGCGCGAGCCGCGACCCGGGCTTGATCGAGACGGCATGAAACGGCTCAGGCTGACCCAGCTCCCTCTCCCAGTCGTGCTGAATTTGCGTACGCAGCTCGCTCGGGATGTCCTGGACCAACGTGCCGCCCAGAAACACGTTCAGGCTTTGGATGCCGAAACAGATCGCCAGGATGGGCTTGTGTTCCGCCAGGGCGTGCTCCAGGAGGGCAAAGTCGGTTCTCTCGCGGTCCGGGTCGGCTTCGGCACACTCGGGATGCCTGGTGGCCCGAAACAACGAGGGTTCGACATCAGCAGGACTGCCCGGCAACAGGATCGCGTCGAGGGTCCGCGCGATCTTCTCAAGATGCTGGAGCGAGAGCCCGAGAGAAATCGGCACAGGTGCCCCGTCGGCTCGATGGACTGCCTGGATGTACTTCTCAAGCTTGGCGAAATCTCCCGTAAGTTCTTCTTTTCGTGTGCGATACGATATTCCGATGCGCGGCTTGAGGTTTGCGTCAGGACTCATGTCAACGACATCGTATCATCGCCGCGTTGTCCCCGGCAACCCGGCATGGGCCTGACCCGCGAGCATTTCGGCGGGCCTAGCGGAGGGGGCAGCGATCAACAGGTCTCGATGGAGAGCGAAACCATGCCCTGTTTCGGGGTCTGCGAAGCCGATTTTCGCGGTGGATGCGTCCTGAGCCACGCCTCGTGGTTCTGCTTCATCTGGTCGATGTGGTGGGGGATGTGACGCTCCTGGCGCTCGATCCAGCTTTCGAGGCTGATCATGCCGTCCGCCGGATGCTCGACCGCATGCGCCCAGACTGGTTCTGGGAGCGACACCAAGAGCTGATAGGTCATCTTTCGCAGCCGGCGTATCACTTCCAGCGCCTCGCGCGTACTCTGGTGAAAATAGCCCAGGGTGCCCGCCCAGCGGGCGGCGTCAAATTTCGTCACCGATCTTCCCGGTTCAGCGATCAGGTGGCGGCAGCGTACGTACGAGCTGGCTTCGCTATCCGCTAGATGAAGAATGATCTCGTGGATGCTCCAGCGTTCCGGCGAGGGCTTGTAGAGCCACATCTTCTTCGGGAGTTCGCGCAGAGTGACGGAAAGCAGCGCCGGCGCGCGCCCGAACGACTCCAGCATTTGCCGCCTCTCGTCTCGCGTCATACGGTCACCCCACGTTGTTTGATTTAGACGTGGAAACGGCATTTTGGCTGCTCGCCCTCACGTGAATAAACGATGAAAAAGTGCTGTTTGTTCGCTTCATGCTTTTGAGTGTAGGAGAGCTGGATTTCCTGCCAACATCCAAAATGGCAACTCAGCCAGGGAGACGCACGCCATTTTGGACTCTTCAATAATCGGGAGCGGTGCGCTCCGTTTTGTGGAAGATTTCAGGATTTTCGCGCAACGGCAGGTGCGCCGCGCCGGCGCCAATAGGAGCGCAAGTCTCCCACGAGGTAAAGCGAGCCGGTGGCGAAGACGGCGTCCTCGGGAGAGGCCATCCCGATGGCTTTTTCGAGCGCTTCGCCGGGATCAGGGACGACGATGGATTTTTCACCGAGGTGGCTTGTCATTTCGGCGAGCAGAGGAGCCGAAATGGCGCGCGGCTGCCGGGGTTCGGTCAGGACCACAAGATCGGCGGCGGGGAAAAGCACTCCGGCGATCTCGTCAACCGCCTTATCGCGCATGGCGCCGTAGACGAGCAGAATTCGCCGGCCCTTGAAATTCTCTTGCCAGAACCTGAGCAGCTCTCGCGCGCCAGCCGGATTGTGCGTGCCGTCGAGATACACGGTTGGGCGCTCGCAAAGTCGCTCGAGCCGGCCGGGCCATCGCGCGGCGCGGATGCCGCCAATGACCGCTTTGTCGTCGATCGGGAATCCCCGTTCGCCGAGCAGGTGCGCGGTGGTCGCGGCCGCAAGAGCATTGCGAATCTGGAAGCGACCGGGGAGCGGCGGCTCGATCGCAAGCGTCTTGCGCGAATGGAGCGGGGCAACCACCGCGCGATAGCAGCCGCCGGATGCGTGTGTCGCTTCGATGCGCCAGGCGGTGTCGATTTCCACGAGGCGTGCGTCGACCTCCTTGCAGCGCCGCGCGATCACGGCGCGCGCTTCGGGCCTTTCCGCCGAGCTCACCACCCAGGCGCCCGGCTTGATGATTCCCGCCTTTTCGGACGCGATCTCTTCGATCGAGTGACCCAGAAAATCCTCGTGATCGAAATCGATGGACGTGATGACGGCTACCTCCGGCGCCACGATGTTCGTCGCGTCGAGCGTGCCGCCCAAGCCCACTTCGTAGACGGCGAAGTCCACGCCGCCTCCGGCGAACGCTGCAAATGCCATTGCCGTGATGCACTCGAAGTAGGTGGGGTGCGCGGCAAGCTTGCCCGCCGCCAAAAGCGATTCGATGGCGCCTTGCACGCGCGTCCAGGCAGCGGCAAAGTCCTCATCCGAAATGTCCTCGCCACCGATGCGGATACGCTCGTTGATGCGTTCGAGATGCGGCGACGTATAGAGACCCGTTCGCAGGCCGGCCGCGTGCAGAATGGAATCGAGCATTGCCGCCGTGGAACCTTTTCCATTGGTGCCCGCGATATGAACGCACGGCATGGCGCGGTGAGGGTTGCCGAGGGCTTCGGCGAGCGTTGTCGTGTTTTCGAGGCCGAATTTTTGGACGTGAGCCTGCTGCGGCGCGGCCAGCTCGCGCCCCAGCGCCATCAGCGCGTGAACGGATTCTTCATAGTTCATGCGAAGTCGAGAAAGAAACCGAGAGCTTGCGAGACGTAGAATTTCAAGTCCTTGCGTGGGACGACAGCGTCGAGGAAACCGTGCTCGAGGAGAAATTCGGCCGTCTGAAAGCCTTCGGGAAGTTTCTGGCGGATGGTCTGCTCGATCACGCGCGGGCCCGCAAAGCCAATCAGTGCGCCCGGCTCGGAGATATTCAGATCGCCCAGCATCGCATAGCTCGCGGTGACGCCGCCGGTGGTCGGATCGGTGAGAATCGAGATAAACGGCACGCGCGCTTCGTCGAGCCGCGCGAGCGCCGCGGATACCTTCGCAAGCTGCATCAGGCTGACGGCTCCCTCCATCATCCGGGCGCCACCAGAACAGGAAACGATGATCAACGGCTGACTTTGTGCGACCGAGCGCTCGATCGCGCGGGCTACCTTCTCGCCGACCACCGCGCCCATCGACCCGCCGATGAAACCGAATTCCATCGAGCAGCAGATCACCGGCCGTCCGTCGAGTTTGCCTTCGGCGGTGAGGATCGCGTCCTTCATGCCGAGTTTCCGCTGCGCTTCGCTCAGCCGCGTCGCGTAAGGCTTCGTGTCCGAAAAATGGAGCGGATCGCTCGAGGCGAGATCCGCGTCGTGCTCGGTCCAGAGTTCGTCATCGAGCAGCAACTCGAGCCTGCGGCGCGCGTGCAGGCGGAAATGGTGCTCGCATTTCGGGCACACTTCCCAGTTTGCTTCGAGGTCTTTCTTCCAGACGATCGCCCGGCAGGCGCTGCACTTCATCCACAGCCCTTCCGTGCGGACGCGGCGCTCGTCCGCGGGCGTCGGATTTTCGATCGGCTTTTTTTCGCGCTTGAACCAGGTCATGGGCTCAGTAGTCGATTCCCCGCTGCGCGAGGATGCCTTTCGTGTACGGATGCTTCACTTCGCGCATCTCGGTGACTAGATCGGCGGCTTCGACCAGCTTCGGATGCGCGTTGCGGCCCGTGCAGATCACGTGTACGTGCTCCGGCCGCTTCACCAGCGATTCGACGACGCGCTCCGGATCGAGCATCTTGTAGCTGATCACGTAATTGATCTCGTCGAGCACGACCAGATCGTATTTCTCGCTGTAAATCTGCTCGCGGCCGTATTCCCAGGCCTGCTCGCAGAGGCGCACGTCTTCCGGGTCCGTGTCGCCACCGCCGACTTTCACGAACCCCCGGCCCATCGGTCGAATCTCGAATTTGTCGTCGCCGAGCATCTTCGCCGCGTCGAGCTCGCCGTAATGCCACGAGCCCTTGATAAACTGCACCATCAGCACGCGCAGCCCCTGCCCCACGGCGCGAAACGCGGTGCCAAGAGCGCAGGTCGTCTTGCCCTTGCCCGGTCCCGTGTAAACGATGAGGAGTCCCTGACCTTCCGGCATCGAATCGCGTCTCGCGAAGACAGTTTTTAATAGTGGCCGTGTGCCAACAAAAGGTCAAGACGCGACTTGCCAGGGCGTCACCGAGACGTAGAGAAAGCATGGAAGGATTCGAAATCCTTCCTCGGTGCCTCTGTGTCTCCGTGGCTGCCTCTTCATTTTGGATAGGGATGCCCGGCGAGAATCGCGAAGGCGCGGTAAATCTGCTCGGCGAGGACGACCCGGGCGAATTCGTGCGGCATCGTTAGCGTCGAGAGCGAGATTTTCTGCTTTGCTCCCGCGCGGATTTCGGAGGGAAAGCCTTCGGCATCGCCGCACAGGAAAACGAGTTCGCGCGCGCCGCGGTCGCGCAGGTCGCCGAGCCAGCGGGCGAACTGCTGCGACGTGAACTGCTTGCCAGCAGGGTCGAGAAGGACGATCGTCGCCGCGGAGTCGATCTTCAGCTTGCGCAGCGTGGCGGGTGAAGCGTTGCGGAGTTCGCCGATCTCGATTTCGGAGTAGTGCCGGATGCGGCGAACGTAATCGTCGAGAAGCGCGCGGATCTCTTCGCGCCGCGTTTTCCCGAGCATGAGAAGGCGGATTTTCATCGTTCAATGGAGCCTGCAGGATCGCTTGTAGGGGCGGGTTTGAAACGCGTTCCCTGCGTCTCGATCCTGTCGGGACCCGTCGGCTTCAAATCAGGCCGTATTTCTTGCGCTTCTCGAGCAGGGTCTTCCGGCTGATGCCGAGGACCTCCGCGGCCTGGCCGATCTTGTAGTGCGTCGCCTCGAGCGTCGCCCGGACGGCCTCGCACTCGACATCCTCAAGCGATCGCAGCGCACCCCCGGGGGCATGCGCGCTGCCAGCCGTGCGAAGAATCTCCGGAAAATCTTCCGTGCGCAGGACAGGCTCCTTCGCGAACACGAGGGCGTGCTCGATCGCGTTCTTCAACTCACGCACGTTTCCCGTCCACGCATACGATTCGAGCAGAGCCAGCGCCGCGGGATCGAGCAGTGCGTCGGGCCGTCCGTGCACAGGGCCGAGCCGCGCGAGAAAATGCGCGGCGAGTGGCACGATATCGCTGCGCCGCTCGCGCAACGGTGGCACCGAAATCGCGAGCACGTTCAGACGGAAAAAGAGGTCTTCGCGGAAGCGGCCTGCGGCGACGGCCTTGTTGAGATCCGTGTTTGTCAGCGCCATTAGGCGCGCATCCATGCGCAGAGTTTCCGTGCCGCCCAGGCGCTCGAACGTGCGCTCTTCGAGGACGCGCAGCAGCTTGGCTTGCATCCCGGGAGCGAGCGTCGCGACTTCGTCGAGGACGATCGTGCCGCCCTGGGCCATTTCGAGCCGCCCCGCTTTGCGCGCGACGGCGCCCGTGAACGCGCCGCGCTCGTGGCCAAAGAGCTCGGATTCGACGAGCTCGGAAGGCAGGCTGGCGCAGTCGATCTTCAGGAACGGCGCATCGTGGCGCGGTCCGTGTTCGTGAATCCATCGCGCGAGCTGGTCCTTGCCGGTGCCGCTCTCGCCGGTGATCAGCAGCGTGGTCGCCGTCTCGGCGAGTTTTTCGGCGATTTCGAGGACTCGACGTGAGGCGGGGTCAGCCGCAACCCAGGCAACGTCCGCGGCGTTCATGGCTGTGCCGCGCCGCCTTCGGATTCATCGCGCGATTCGGAGGGCCTTTCGGGCGCCGGGAAGTCCAGGCGCTCGGCGGTGCGCCAGAGGCGCTCGAGATCGTAGTATTGCCGCGCGCGTTCGCTGAACATGTGCACGATGAAATCCCCATAGTCGAGCAGGACCCACTCCGCGCCGGATTTCCCTTCGCGGTGGGCGAGCCGCACTCGCTCGCGCCCAAGCCGCTCTTCGATGGCCTCGCTGATGGCCTTGATCTGCGGCTGGCTGCGCCCGGAGCAGAGCAGGAAATACTCGGCGAACGCCACGTCGCCCGAAAGCTTCAGCACCGTGATGTCCACGGCCTGTTTCTCCTGGGCCGCTTCGACGGCCCAGCGGATTTCGGGGCGAAGAGTCTCGAGATTCACCGGTACAGGGCCTGCCCGAGAATGTATTCCTCCACGCGCGCGGGCACAAGCCCGTGGATGCTCTGATTCCGTTCGCGGCGCACGCGCACCTCTGTGGAGGAGACGTGGCTCGCGACGGTGGTCAGCAGGTAGACGGTCGATTTGCGCAAAGCGATCTTCTGCGGGCTCTGCGACGCAGCGCGTCCCAATTTCTCCGGCGGAATCACAAGCCGCAAGGCGTCGAGGCGAAAGCCGGGGCGGCTCGCGACGATGAAATCGCAGGCGTCGAGCAGCGCCTCGTAGTTCCTCCACGTGGGAAGCTCAAGGAACTGGTCCGCGCCGGCGATGAAATACACGTGATCGTCCGGGTGCTCGCGATGGAATCGGCGGACCGTTTCGATGGAGTAAAAGACGTGTGCCGAACCATCCGCGGGCGCTTCGGCGAGCGACGGTACGAAACCCGGGTGCCCCGCGCAGGCCAGGGCCACCATGGAATAGCGATGGACAAACGGCGCGAGTTCCCGCAGCGGCTTGTGCGGCGGGTGCGAGGACGGGATGAAATAAACGGTATCGAGATGGAATCGCCGCTGCGCCGCCTGCGCCACGGCGATGTGGCCCGCGTGCACGGGGTCGAACGTTCCTCCGAAGAGCGCGACCGAGCGGCGATGGCCCGAGCCGGAATGCTCATGAGCGCCGTGCGAGGTCAACGCTTATCCCCGTGCTGAGCTGGCGCACGATGCTCGATACTTGGTGGGACTTCGGGCTGGCTCATCTCTCGATGTTCGTCGTGCACCCCCTTTTTTGACGCATCGGCCGGTGCAGCCGGTTTCGGGATACGGTCGAGCGCGTTCGCGATTGCGCGCACGAGCTCGACGATGCCCTCGCCGGAGGCGGACGAGATGGCGTGGAATTCCAGGCCGCGCTCGGCGGCGAATGCGCGGAGCTTTTCGAGGCGCTCGCGGTTCGTGGTGGCGTCGAGCTTCGCCGCCACGACGATCATGGGCTTTTCCGCTAGGGCTGGGCTGAATGCGGCGAGCTCGCGTTCGATTATTTCAAAATCGTGCACCGGGTCGCGATCGTTTGCATCGCTGGTGTCCACGAGATGCGCGATCAGACGCGTCCGCTCCACGTGTTTCAGGAACCTGATTCCCAGCCCGACGCCTTCATGCGCGCCTTCGATCAAGCCCGGCAAATCGGCGACGACGAACGTGCGGCCATTGCCCGGAGCCGCATCGGGATCGGCGGAAACGACGCCAAGGTGCGGTTCGAGCGTCGTGAAAGGGTACGCGGCGATCTTGGGCCGCGCTGCGGAGATGCGCGATATCAGGGTCGACTTTCCGGCGTTCGGGAAGCCGACCAGGCCGACATCCGCCAGCAATTTCAATTCGAGCCGCAGATGCCGTTCCTGGCCCAGGCGCCCGTCTTCATGTTCGCGGGGCGCCTGATGCCACGGGCGAACAAATGCGGGATTGCCGTTGCCGCGTCCCCCGCGCCCGCCGCGCGCTGCCCGGAAGCGCTGGCCCGGCTCGGTGAAATCGAAAAGTTGCTCGCCGGTGTCCGCGTCGAAAACCACCGTACCTACGGGAACTTTGAGTATCGTGTCGTCGCCTGAGCGGCCGTGGCAATCGGATCCTTCGCCGTGGCGCCCTCGCTCGGCGCGAAATTCGCGGTTGTAGCGGTAGCGAAGGAGCGTATTGTCATTCGGGTTCGCTTCGATCTGGATATCCCCGCCATTGCCGCCGTCGCCGCCGGATGGCCCGCCGCGCGGGACGTACTTCTCCCTGCGAAACGCGACGCAGCCATTGCCGCCGTCGCCGCCCTTCACCAGGATTTTGGCTTCGTCAACGAACACAAGGTTCTCTTTCCAAAAGTGTACACGAAGGCGGCATCGTGCGCGCCATTGAGGCGCCGCCTATGACGTTGGGTTCGCTCATCGGATCAGTGGATTGCGAATGTCGCCGTGGAGGAAGGATTCAGTCAGCCGCGGGCGCGGAGGTCTTCATCTCGGAGTTGGTCGCAGCTTCCGCGAGGGGCAGAACGCTGATAAAGCGGCCGTGAGCGCCCTTGTCTTCAAAGCGCACCACGCCGTCGATGCGCGCGAATAAAGAATCATCCTTCGCCCGCAAAACGTTCTTACCAGCCTTATAGTGCGTGCCGCGCTGCCGGACCAGGATGCTGCCGCCGGTTACGACTTGCCCGCCGAACCGCTTGACTCCGAGCCGCTGTCCGTGCGAGTCGCGTCCGTTTGTGGATGACCCGCCGCCCTTTTTGTGTGCCATGACAAACCTCTAGGAAAGTTGAATTTCGCCGACTTCGACGGCTGTGTAACCCTGCCGGTGTCCGCGCTGGATCTTGTATTGTCCGCCCGTCTTGAACTTAAGCACTTTGAGCTTCGGTCCGCGGCCGTGCTTCACGATCTTGCCGGTGACCTTGGCCTTGGCGGCATGCTCGCCGCCCAGAATCTTTTTCTCGTCGGTGCGGATGGCGATCACATCCTCAAACGTGACCTTTCCACCGACCTTGCCGTCCAGCCGCTCGACCTGGATGGTCTCGCCCGGCTCGACGCGATACTGCTTTCCCCCACTGCGAATTACGGCGTACATGCTGCCTCCCGACTCTATCGACAAACCTCAATTATATGGGCCATAGACGTTTAGGTCAACGAACTCTGTGCTCTTCTTAGTTCCCAGTTAGCGATTTACCCCGAATACTCGCACGGGGTTTGGCGAGAAGCACAATGCACCAACGTCGATGGGGAAGCATGTCGAGAAGTTACGTATACAATTACCGTGAAGGGTTGCGGTCCCGTTACCTTCGATTGGCGCATTTTTCCCGGCGACGATGGAGATAAAACATGGTCCTACAATGGCGCCAATCCGAACTTCGACGAGACCAAGTGCCCGCTATACGCTTTCGTTAGCGACGATTCTCATTTCATTGACTCGCCGGCGCTGGGAAAACCGCTGCCCGAAACCTGCCAGCTCAAGTGATCCCAGCCCGCCGCCTTCTTGGTCGTGAGACTCCTCGGTTACGCTGATGCTTGCGCGGCAGAGCCCTTGAAGAACGCGAGCAATTCCGCGTTGATCTGGTTCTTGAGGGTCGAGCACATCCCGTGCGGTGCGCCCGGGATGACTTTCAGCGTGGCTCGCTTGACGATCTTGGACGAGAGAAGGGCCGAAGCGCCGATCGGCACGATCTGATCGTCGTCGCCGTGAAGGACGAGTGTTGGCACGTCGAACTTCTTGAGGTCCTCGGTAAAATCCGTCTCGGAGAAGGCCTTGATGCAATCGTAGACAGCCTTGTGTCCGGCCAGCATTCCTTGCAGCCAGAACGACTCCCGCAGGCCGTCTGAGACCTTTGCTCCCGGCCGGTTGGCGCCGTAGAACGGCACGCTGAGCTCCTTCCAGAACTGCGAACGGTCGGCGAGTACGCCGGCGCGGATCTCGTCGAACGCCTCGATTGGCAAACCGCCGGGATTGGCGGGCGTCTTCAGCATCAGCGGCGGCACGGCCCCGATCAATACGGCTTTGGCTACGCGTTTGGTGCCATGGCGACCGATGTAACGCGCCACTTCGCCGCCGCCCGTCGAGTGACCCACGTGGATCGCATCCTTCAGATCGAGCGCCTCGACGAGCTCGGCGAGGTCGTCGGCGTAGGTGTTCATTTCGTTGCCGTCCCAAGGCTGGCTTGAGCGGCCATGGCCTCGGCGGTCGTGCGCGATACAGCGGTAGCCGCGATCGGCCAGAAACAGCATCTGGTCCTCGAAGGCGTCCGCGCTCAGCGGCCAACCGTGGCTGAAGACTACGGGTTGTCCCGTGCTCCAGTCCTTGTAATAGATCTGCGTGCCGTCTTTCGTTGTGATCGTTGCCATGGGCCTCCTTAAAGTTAGAGTTCGCTGCCCGACTGCCGGATTGGATTATGCAGGACTCGTCAGCGATTCACCAAAAGTGGTCTGTGCGCCCGTGGGTGCTGCCGGGCTGGCCGGCAATGGCTACGCGTAGGCCTGACGGCAGGTCTCGTGTTCGTGGCACGTGGGCGGACAATTGGTCTTGTCGATGAGGACGTAGTTGTGGCACGCGGCGCAGACCACGCCGTAGATCGTCTTGCTGAACTGCTCGTGGCCGGTTTCCGCCGTGTGCTCGCTGCGGCCTTGTTCGCGGCTGATCGCCATCGACGAAAATCGCTCCTTGGTTGCTACGCTTTCCACGCTGGCGAGGTCGTAAACGGATACAACGGATAGACTTCGCGAAAGATTTTGGTGACCTCACGGTCGAATCCGGTCTGCGTGGCGGCTGCCGGCGCAAATTTCCTCCGCACGATCCACGCCTGCAACTTCTTCCATTCCTCGGGTTTCACAGGCCAGCCCTGGTGCTTCGTCCATTCGCCCTTTTCATTCGCATGCCAATAGCTCTCATATTTCACGAGCCGGCGCCGCTGCCGCTCGATCCACGCTGGATTTTTGCGGCCCCGCTCGCGGCCGACCTGCACGAGCGGGGAAATCCGGCCCCCGCCGTAAACGCGGAATCCGCATGTCACGGTTTCGGCTGAGAGGCCCACGTACAGTTGACCGCCTTCGCCTCCCGGTTCCGCGAAGAAGAGATACATCTGCGTTCGGTAAGGCGACTTGTCACGGGCGAAGCGGATATCGCGGTTGATGCGCGAGAAATTCTCGCCCACGCGACCGCCCATGGCGAATCGAGGATTCAGCTTCCGGGCGGCAGGTGTCAGCCGGTCGAGTAGCTCGCGAAACGGTTCGACAATCACCCCGCGATATCGCTCGCGGTTGGCGTCCATCCATGGTTTGTGATTGTTTCGCCCGAGCTCGCGGAAGAACCGGAATGTTTCCTGCGAGAAAATAGCGTCCTTAGCACTCATCTTTTGTCTGTGCCGCGCCCTGCCTCGCTCAAGCGCAACACTGCATGCGGCGGAATGCTTCTTCGCTGAGGTGCGCCACGGCCGCCGCAGAACGCGCCCCTTGCGGCGGCCGATAGGGCATCGCCGTCCCGGTCGCATCGATATACGGCTGGTCCATGTGGAAGGACACAACTTCGCAGAACGGCACAACCTCGCGGCGGACTCGCCCCAGAGCCGCCGAAGCCTCGACCGGCAACACCGCGCCCCGCGCCATCGAAAATGCGCCCAGCGCGGCTCCCGCGACCGCCAGCTTCGCAACAAAATCGCGTCGCGTCAGCATTCCCCGGCCCTCATGCAAACGGCAGCTGATCTTCGTTCATCCATCTTCCATGCACTTGTGACGTTGCGCGGAACGGCAGAATCACCCGCGCGACGTCTCCCGCTTCGAGATGCTGCGTATCGGCGATAATCAGTTCCGAGCGCATCTCCGCGTAATTCGAAGCGAGGCCCATGATGTAGCCGTCGCCTTCCGGCGCGCTTTTGCCGCGCGGAACGAAGCACACTTCCTGCAAACTGTGCGTATCGCCCGCAAAGTACGAACTCATCGTTCCGGTCGCCAGATCAAAGCGGCCGTAGCAGTTGCTCACGCGGCCTCTCAGGTTGCCCGCCCGCGCCTCGTTGAACGGCCGGTCGCGGTCGGTGTAGGCGGTAAAGGCATAGCGGTAGGGAAGCGAAAGATAGCGGTCGTCCACGCGGCCCAGGTCGCTCACGTTCATCTGAAACAACTTCTCTTCCGTAAAACTATCGTCCTTGGAATTCAGGTCGAACGTGTTGCGCCGAATGAACGCGCGCGCCTTTTGCGGGTCCCAGGGCGAGCCGTCGATCGGTGGAAAGAACGGGAACGGATTCGAGTCGAAAATCGGCGCCTCGAGGATCACCTTGTTGCCTTCCGTTCGCGCGTTCAGCGTGTGCACCGTGGCCCGCTCCGGACCCTTGAACCAGCGAATGTCCTTCGCCTCGCCGTCGCGCGGAATCACGCCCACGTAGGCGGGCTTCGTGCTGTCCCAACCCCAGTGGACCTTGCCTTCTTTGAGGCGCTCCATGCTCGTCACGAATCCATATACCGGGATGATGACGTGCTTCTGCGTCAGTCCGATGTCGTGGACCATGCTGATGTAGGGAACTTTGAACCGCACCTCGCGCGTGACCTCGCCCTTCCTGTTGATCGTGTACAAATACACGTCGTTCGTCTCGAGGCCGCTCGCCTCGTAGCCGTAGCAGATCATCTCGCCGGTCGTGGGATCGACTTTCGGGTGCGCCGTGAACGTCAGGCTCTTGTACTTTCCGTGGAAATTGTAGGGGCCGATCGTTTCAAGCGTGTTGCAATCGATCTCGTACGGCAGGCTGTCCTCTTTCAGCGTAAAGAGCTTTCCCGCGAACGCGAGCGGAGTCGTGTTCTGCACCGAGCGATCGAGTCCTTGAACGCTCGGGTCGTCGGTGAAAGGATTGCGATATTCTCCGAAAAGCTGCTTGTGCGCCGCAAGGTCCGCCTTGTACCGCGGCGTCTTTACCCAGCGCCCCTTGTAATCGACGATGCCCTTTTTGAACCGGAACATGCTGATGTAGCCGTCCATGCTGAACGGCGAATCGTCTGCAAACTTCGGCGGATAGAGCCAGTCACCTCCGAGGCGCACGAACGCGCCGTTCAGTTCCGTCGGAATTTTGCCGATCACTTCGCAGTCGTACACATCCGCCTCGAAGCGCGTCGGCGCGAAGAATCCTTTCATCGTGGGCTGATTCGAAAAATCGACCATTGGCGCAATCTCCCTTCCCGTTCAGCGTTATGTCAGTCGCCGGATCGAACCCACGGCGAGGGCATGTAATAAGGCACCGTTATGAAGACTGCTTCCGCGTGCCGGATTTTGCCGTCCTTGATCTTGAACATCTCCAGCAAACAAAACGAATGCGGAGATCTCATCGGCGACTGGTGCGTCACGCCGTCCGTTGTCGTATACGTCTCCAATCTTCCGGCGTGATCGATGAAGCCGCCCGCGAGGACCAGCCCTTTCGCTTCATCGATCAGGGGGTATCGCCTGTCGCGCAGCCGGTCGTCCCACCGATAGTTGCCCAGCTTGAATCCCGCTTCGCAGGAAATCTTGCCATAGCTCGACAGGCTCGTATTCGAGTTCGGGTCCGGATTGGGATCGTTGGCCGTCCAAACGCCGTTTTCTCGCCGGCTGCAAGCCGAATCGAACTGCGTGAAGATTTGGCCGTCGTTCAACTGGAGCGTGCTGAAATAGCCATCGGCTAGGGCGACCATCCTTTCGCGAGGGCGCCGTTGCTCGGGCGGAACGTCCTCGACCAGGATCGGCAGCGGCGCCATTTTGTCCGGGTCACCGAACGGCCCGGGGCCGTAGCCCTTCCGGTCCACGATCGTCTCGACCTCGGAGATTTTCCGGTCTTCGATCTTCAGCCGCACGGCAAAGAATGCTTTGTTTCCGCGCTCATCCACGACTCCAAAGTATGCCACCTGACCATTCGTCGGGTCGGCCGCGCGGAGGTCGTCAGGGCCCTTGCCGCTGATCGTGCCCCACAGTCCGTCGCCGACTTGCAGCACGACATTGTTTTCCGTGAACTTGACGGTTTTCGCCCACGGCAGCCGTGACGTGTCCTTCGCCACCAGCGCGTCCATGTACGCATCGACGATGCCGTACAAGCACTTCCGGTCGCAGTCGTTCGCGTTGATCGAGTTCTGCTCGCGGCCGGAGCTGTGAGCTTTGCCGGATTGGACCCACAGGACCAGAAAGGCGATCAACAACGCGGCGACAACAGGCGCGGTTCGTCGCATCAGTCCCCCCCTTTGGAAGGTGCCCCGGGGAGAGAGTGTCTCACAATTTTCGGGGAATGGATGCGACGACAGAATTGCCGCAGAGCGCCGAGGAACGGTCTAGTTGCAGCCGCAGGAGCCGCCGCAACAGCCCCCGCCCGAACCGGACGCCGGCGAGGATCCGCCTGAGGATTTCACGCCGTTGCCGTGCGCGGCGAAGACGGAAAGCTGGATCGTGTGCTTGCCGCTGGCGCACTTCGGGCAGGTGATCTTCGTATTCCCGTTCATGACGATGCGCTCGTAGCGCTCGCCGCAGTCATCACAAATATATTCATAAATTGGCATCAGATCGCATCCCGAAATCGTTCATGGTGGTCGCGTTTATTGTACCAAAATTGGCCGCCAGAGGCCCCTTAGCGGCCAATTTATAGCCGTTTGTAGAGCGCTCGGAACCGCCGGACCCACGGCGGCTCCGGATCAGCGAAATCCTCGAACGATTCCTCCCGAAGCCCCGCCCGGACGAACCCCGCTAGTTCCTCGCGCGTCAGCGGCCATGGTAGTTGCCCCTCCGGGTCTGTTTTTTCGCGGCCTCGCGCGATCACCAGCAGCGAGCCGCCCGGTGTCACGAACCGTGAGATTTTCTGGATGGCCGGGGGACGCAGCGCCGCGGGGAGCGCCTGTAGCGTATTGGACTCGAAGACAAAATCGAAATTTTGAAGCCAAGAAGAGGGCGGCGCGAACAGGTCGGCGACTACGTATTCGACGGCTGTCCTGGGGAAGCGCTTCTTCGTCGCATCGATGGCGGTCTTCGAGATATCGAAGCCCGTCGTCTTGAAGCCCCAAGCGGCGAGCTGCTCGGCGTCGTCGCCCAGGCCGCTCGCGATCACCAACGCCGACTTGCCCGCCGTCTCAATCGGATGGGCCTTCCAGAATTCGACCAGGTGAGGAGCAGGCCGCTGATCCGCCCAGGGCACTTCACTCTTTCCTTCCTCAGCCTCTTGATAAAGAACCTCAAACCATCCGATCGGGTCGCCCTTCTGGATGAATTCGGCGGCAAGTTCGCGGGCTCGTGCGCGGCGGTCTGGCATCACTCCATTCTATCGGATTTGCATTTCCCGGAAAAAGCAACAGCCCCGGCCAGAGCCGGGGCTGTTGTGAAAAACCTGCTGGTTTGAAAGTTGAATTTAGTCGCCGGCGACAGGCTCGGCTACCGGGCTTTCCACGTGCGCCTTGCCATTGCCGTTTGCCGGGGCGATCTGCACCGGCTTCACGGTCGCGCCCGGAACGGCCATCTGAATCTGCTGGATCGAGCCGATCTGCACGACGGTCTCTTGCGGCTTCTTCAACACGAGCTCTTCGTAAATCTTCCGCACCTTGGCCGCTTCCTCGAAAGCCTTCTTGCGGCGGATGCGGTCTTCCTCGGCCGCGGTCTGCGGAATATCGTGCTCGAGCTGACGCACGCGCGCGGCGTCTTCCGCGTTGATCTTGAGCGAGTGCTCGTAGTTCGCAAGATCGACTTTCTTGCCCTTCGCGTAGATATCGTGCTTGCCGTGCGCCTTGTACCATTCGGCGACGGTCGCGTTCTTGTACATGTTCTCGATGATCTTCCGCCAGCCGATGCCCGTGTTGTACG
>Ga0187872_10002143_pt1 | contig 18121 bp, 8 predicted proteins | sample June2016WEW_16_4_FD_132973 | JGI IMG/M metagenome (GOLD analysis project Ga0187872, IMG submission 132973) | Peatland microbial communities from SPRUCE experiment site at the Marcell Experimental Forest, Minnesota, USA - June2016WEW_16_40 | ecosystem: Environmental > Terrestrial > Soil >...
ATCGGCCCGTCATGACACGAAAGGCACGCCTGATCGCTGGCCGCGGCGCGGAAAGACCCTGCGCCGGACACGTGGCAACTGCCGCACCGCTGGGTAAGCACAGCGTGCGCGGGCGACATCTTCCCGCTGCTATAGAGACGGTTATTTCGCGCAAGGCCGTACGCCGCGAGCCAAACTACGGCGAGGCAAGGCAGGAGGACCGACAGCGCGAAGCGCCACGTCCGCCAGCGATTCGGGCGCTTAAAATAGTTCAGGTCAATGCGCTGTGCGATCTGCTTGGTTGTCCGCTTTGCTCGCGGCACGATCTCTCTCGTCGAAAAAACTCTTGTAAACGCGCTCCGGGCTCGTGGATCGGTTCAGTACCGCAGCGCCATCACAATGTGCACCGCCGCCAGCAACAGCAACGCCAGCGACAAAGGAATGTGCAAGAGCAACCAGTCATGCAGCCAGTGGTGGAGACGGACCTGGCGTCGCAGCTCGCGCTCTTCTTCGCAAATGTCGTCCAGGTCCTTCAAGGACTCGTGGACTTCAGGCGGCAAAAGCGTGCGCAGCCCTTCAAACATCGCTCGCGCCTTCGCCGGATCCGCGAGACCGTGCCCGCGCGCGTCCGGCTTTTCCAGGAAGGGCCGCATTTGATGGCCGTAGAACGTTCGCAGCGGTGCGATATCGGCCTCTGTGATCGCGGCTACCTCTTCCGTCGCGATAGCCACGCGGGCAGGCACCGCGGTTGCCAGCGGGCTGACCAGGGCGGTCACGCGGCCGACGATCTGGTCCGCTTCGTCCAGCATCTGTCCCCGAACGCGATCGATCTGCTCGAAAATCGTTTCGAGGGGCACTTCCACCGTCATCACGGTTGGCAGGTAATGCTGCAAGACGGCGCCAAACAAGCCGCTCGCCACCACAATGATCAGCAGAATCATGAGCGCGGCCGTCAGTGGTCCCCCAAAGCGGAATCCGCCGTGAAAGAAGATCAAAGGGAGAGCGAGGAGACCCAGCCACAAGTGACCGCGCATCCATGTTTGGGCGCGTCCGACTCGCCAGACGGGGAACCTCTTGCGGGCCCCGAGGAGTCCCGCGAAAACCATGAACACAAAGCCGAGAATGCCAAACGTGAGGCCGAGAGCGCTGGCTCCGCTCGGACCGTGAGGCGAAGCCGCGGCATACGGTATGTAGATCGCGGTCGCTACGGCGAAGATAATCAGCGAGGCGATCAACCACTTCTTGTGTGTGCTGTCGATGTGCACGTTCGTGATTCCGGTGCGCTGAACTCGCGTCCTAAGGTTTCTGCGTGCTTGCCGGCGCCGTTCCCAGAATCCCGGCGAAAAACTTGGTTGGGTCCACGCGATGCGCCGCGTCATGCGGGCACGCATACACGCAACTCGGTTCGGAGTGGTCGGCGCACAAATCGCACGACGTGGCCTTCTGGCTCACGCTGGCTTTCTTCCTGCCCGGCCGCTCGGGATCGTCCACCATCACCTCGAACGGATGGAGATTGATGTTCCCGTAGGGGCAGTTCTTCGCGCACAAGCCGCAGCCGATGCACCAATCCTCGATGATCACTTCGAGCGAGTTCCGTCTTCGGATCGAGCCAACCGGGCAGCCCACCATGCAGAGCGGATCGCGGCATTGCCGGCACGACGTAGCGACCAGGTAGCGGTCGAAGCGCAGCCCGTCGCGAACCAGCCGCGTAATTCCGTCGTGCGCATCCGCGCAGGCCCGCACGCATGCATCGCACCGGGTACACCGCTCTAGATCGAGCAGCAAGAGGCTTTGCGCCTCCATCAGGCCGCGCGCAAGAAAACTGTCCAGCGGCACATTCTGCATCAGCGTGAGCCGCTGGCGATTCTGCTGCAAACGGTCCTGTTCCACCGTTTCAAGCTTCTTGCGGATCTCTGGAAACTTTTCAATCATGTTGCTGAAGTCTTCGCCCGAAATCCGGACGAGTTCCACGTGATCCAGCGCCGTGCACGTCGCGATGCGCACGTCGCCTTCGAGCAGCCCGATTTCCCCGAAATAGTCGCCGCGCGAAAGATATGCCAGCACCATCTCGCCGCCCGGATGCACCTGCGATACCTTCACGAACCCAATACGCACCAGATAAAAGCTGTTAGCGAGTTCGCCCTGCCGGCAGATCACCTCGCCTGGAGCGTAGCGAACAAGTTCGACGCGATTCCGAAGGTCGGCGAGAAAATCGTCGGGAAGCGAGGCAAACACCGGAATGCCCCGCAAGTGGCTGTCGAGAGCGCGCTGCCGGTAGGATTTGTCGAGTTGCGCGCGGAAATTCTTGTTTCGCTGCATGATGTCGAGCACGTTGCGCAGCATTTCGAGCATCGTGCAGTCGGTTTCAGCACGCACGGTCGCCGACCGAGGGTACAGGCTCATGCACGTCATCTCGCCGAAGAGATCGCGCGGACCCAACTCCCCGACGGGGTTTTCGTAGGCTAGATCGACCGGCGCATCGATCGGGATGAACCGCTGATCCGTTTCTTCGTCGCGCTCATCTTCCTGGCGTCGCGCGAGCGCGCTGGTCAATTTGCTGAGAAATCCTTTTGCCCCTCCGCCGGTCTTGACGTGTGCGATCGGGCTCGAAATCGAAACGCGAACCTTCCCTTCCAGGATGTAGAACGCTGTGGAGCCGTATTCGCCCTCGCGACAGATCACGTCGCCGCGCCGGAACCTGCGGCGCACGATTGCGCCCCGGTTCAAACTCAGGAACGTCCCGGAAACGCCCTTGAAGACTCCCAGCCGTTCCAGCTCCTCCACGGTGACCGGCTCGACGTCCGCGCTCCCAGCGAGTTCCGTGCCTGTCGTTACCTTGTTCGTCAGCGCTCCGGTGGGGCACGAAACCATGCACTCGCCGCAAGAAACGCACGACGAATTCCCCATCGGCAAATTGGCATCGAACGCGATTCCGGCCGCGCCGCCTTTTCCCATGCGGCCAAGTACATCGTTGTGCCGGATTTCGTTGCACCCGCGAATGCAGCGGTCGCACAGGATGCAGGCATCGAAATCGACTGCGATACTCGGCGACGAATCGTCTTTCGCGCGGCCGCTTGAGCGGCGTGGAAAACGCGGTTGCGAAACATCCATCTGCCGCGCCAGGGTCTCAAGTTCACAGTCACCCGTATGCTGTTGCCGCGCGCACGGGCTCGGGTGATCGGACATCAACAGTTCGACGAGTGTCCGCCGCGCAGCTTGCACCTTGTCGGACGCAGTGTTCACGGTCATGCCGTTTTCGGCCGGACGAACGCAGGACGCGGTCAGGACTCGTCCCCCGGCCTCGACCACGCAGACGCGGCAGACTCCGACGGGGGTCTCATTCTGCTGATGGCACAGCGTAGGAATGGGAATCCCGTGCAATCGCGCGGCATCGAACACCGTCGTACCCTGGGGAACGGACACCTTTCGTCCGTCGATCGTCAGGTCGATATTGTCGGAGTTCACACAAGCCTCGGAGCCGCAGCAGCAACGGAGCGGGCAGGGATATCGGAGAAGCAGATTCCGGAAGGGCACTCCCGGCGCGTGAAGTGCGCCTCCACTTCATCGCGAAAATACTTCAACACGGAACTGATCGGAGCGGGCACGACCTGTCCCAGCCCGCAGATCGAAGTCAGCATCATCGCCTGGGAAAGCTCGTTGATCAGCTCCATATCGCCCGCCGAGCCTTGCCCCTGCGACCATCCGGCAAGAATATCCACCATCTTCTGAGAACCGACGCGGCAAGGTACACACTTGCCGCACGACTCATTGCGGAAGAACTGCGTCGCGCTCAGCGCCATGTCGAGCATGCACGTTCCCTCCGCGCAAACCACGACGGCACCCGAACCCATCATAGAACCTGCATCTACCAGCGACTTGAAATCGAGATGCACGTCGACCATCGAAGCCGGCAGATAGCCCGAAGACGGTCCTGAAGGCGCGAAGGCCTTCAGCTTCTTGCCCTCGCGAATACCTCCCGCTCTCTGGAAGATCAGCTCCGACATCGGCGTGCCCATCGGAAGTTCATAGACTCCGGGCCGCACCACGTCGCCGCTTACGCCCACAAACTTCAATCCTGCGGTGCCATTGGCGCCCTGGGCTTTGTACCACTCGACGCCGCGAGCCAGGATTTGCGGAACATTCGCGAAGGTCTCTACGTTATTGATAACAGTCGGCTTATTCCACAGGCCCTGCTGTCCGGGGAACGGAGGCTTGTTACGTGGCTCGGCGCGCTTGCCCTCAATCGCTTCGAGCAGCGCGCTTTCTTCGCCGCAGATGTAGCCGCCCGGGCTGACGAAAACCTCCAGGTCGAACGAGAGATCGGTCCCGAGGATCTTTGGTCCCAATAAGCCCGCTTGGTGGCAGCGGCGAATTTCTTCCTCGCAGATCCGTTCTTGGTGCTCGTATTCATGACGGATGTAGAGGATTCCCTTGCGCGCGCCCGTGATTAGGCCGGCGATGATCATGCCCTCGACCACGAGAAAAGGAAGATGCGTAAGGATGAACCGGTCCTTGAAGGTGCCCGGCTCGCTTTCGTCAGCGTTGCAAACGATGTATTTTTCCGGCCCCGGTTGTTGCCGCACGAGCTGCCATTTCATCTCCGTGGGAAATCCCGCGCCACCCAACCCACGAAGTCCTGAAGCCTTCAGAGCTTCGAGCGCCGTGTTCCACGCGCGGGATTCCACTAGTCGCCGAAACGCGCCATAGCGTTCGCCGTCAACGTAGGGATTCGACGCGCATTCTGCGCGTTCGTGCCTGTGGGAGGGCTCGGGCAATTCGCCCACGAGCATCGCGCCGCGAACGATTTCCTCGACTCGCGCCTCGTCCGCCGGAGCAAAGACCCGGTCGTTAATCGAAACGGCGACAGCATGATCGCACTGCCCGAGGCACGACACTCCGCGAATGGTCAGGTCCTGCTCGCTCGCCCCCTTGAACCGCCCCTCGAGGTTCGCGCGCAGTCGATCCCCGCCCCTAAGATGACACGACATATCGCGGCAGACGCGCACATCTGCCTTGGGAGGCGGTGTGAGACGGAAATGCGGGAAAAAACTGGCGACCTGATGCAGACGAGTGACCGGGACGTCAATCTTTTTGGCCAGCGCTTGAAGCTGATCGGCCGGCAGATAGCCGAACTGGGACTGGACGGCCCTCAGTTCCCTGACAATCAACCTTCACTCTCCCCAGACTAGTTCGTAGGTCATTCTGCGTTAAGGTGACTGTAAGAACGGCCGAGACTGTGAGTCGGGCAAGAGTGTATAGCAAGTCTCACGAAGCAGTCCACAACCGAGCGGAGTCCCGCAATCTGATTCGCAACACGGCGCGCCTCATCTCGTTGACATCGCGCTGGAAGCGGATAGTATAAGCGTCGGGACGCCACATTCTCGGACCGTTTCTCGCCGCTGCTTGCGCGGCTCAGCGCTCCGGCCTGCTGAAGTGAAGATGAAACTGAGGATGGACGGAAGAACCAAGCGCTTCGTCGGGGCGTCGCTGGCACTTGCTGCAACGCTCGCCGCAGTCGGCATTTTCCCCGGGCGAACTCGATCGCTGGCGGCTTCCTCAAACGCGCCCGGCCAACCCGCGGACGAGCCTCACCAATATACCGGCCCAGGTTCCTGTAGCTCGACAACGTGCCACGGCAGCATCGCCCCGCGCACGGAGAATCGCGTCAACCAGAACGAATACAGCGTCTGGATCGTTCGGGACAAGCATTCGAAGGCCTACCAGGCCCTGACCGGAACGGTCGGGGAGCGCATGACTGAAATTCTCGGCATCGGCAAGGCCGAGGAGGCGCCAAAGTGTCTCGCCTGTCACGCGCTAGACGTTCCCGCGAACGAACGCGCGCGCACATTTGATCTCAGCGAAGGCGTGAGCTGCGAAGGCTGCCACGGGCCGGCCTCGGCGTGGCTTGGACATCACACCGAACGGAACTGGACCCACGAACAATCTGTTCAGGCAGGCATGACGGAGACGCGCGACATCGCCCGGCGCACCGAGAAATGCCTCTCCTGCCATCTCGGCAGCGCGCAAAAGTACGTCGATCACGAAATGATCGCCGCCGGTCATCCGGACCTCTATTTCGAGCTCGATTCGTTCTCCGCATCGATGCCCCGCCACTGGAAGGAGCCTGGTGAACCGGGTGAGCCGGAAGGCAGCGATTCCTGGTACGAAGTCCGCGAATGGTCCGCGGGCCAAGCCGTTCAGCTTCGCCAGGGTCTCTCTCAACTGGCGGAGCGGACGCACGGCAAGTTCTGGCCGGAATACTCCGAATTGGAATGCTACGCGTGCCATCACTCGCTCGGCCCTGCCGAACAGAGCTGGCGGCAGGCCCGTGGCTATCCCAATCGTCGTGCCGGTGATCCGCCGTGGAACGCCTCTCGCTACATCGTCTTCAGAGAAGTCGTGCGCGAAGTGGATCCAGTCGCAGCGGAGAATCTCGATCCGCAGCTCGCACACGTCGTGAAGCTGATGAGTTCGTTGAACCCGGACCGCGCGGAAGTCGCCGCGGCGGCAACCAGTGGCGCGCAGCTTGCCGATGATCTGGCGCGCAAACTCGACTCGATGTCGTACGATCGCGCGCTCACTCTCCGTGTGCTGCAGCGGATCTGCTCGGATGCCGACACGATTTCAAATCAGGACGAGCATGCTGCCGCGCAGGCCGCCATGGCTTTGCAGTCGCTCTTCGTGGCCTACGACCGGAACGAGAAAGTGCCGAATGCGCCGGAAGTCCGCGCGGCCATCGGCGGGCTTTTCGAGCAGCTCCAGATTCCGTCGAACTACGACGCCAATCGCTTCTCCCGCCAGATGCGCCAGGTGAGCGCGCTTCTCCGCTAACCCCTGATGGCCAAACCGTCGAAGCCGCTCCCGCGCGAATCTGAACGATTGAATGCGCCCGATGAAGGCGGTGTCGCTCCGTGGCGGCGCTGGGGTCCCTACGTCAGCGAACGCTCCTGGGGTACGGTTCGTGAAGACTACAGCTCCAATGGCGATGCCTGGAATTTCCTGCCGCACGATCTCGCCCGCAGCAAGGCCTATCGGTGGGGTGAGGACGGGATCGCGGGGATCTGCGACCGCTATCAGCTTCTGGTTTTCGCGCTCGCATTCTGGAATGGCCGCGACCCGATCCTGAAGGAAAGAATGTTCGGCCTCAACGGCTCCGAGGCTAACCACGGCGAGGACGTGAAGGAATACTACTTCTATCTCGACAATACGCCGACGCACAGCTATATGCGGATGCTCTACAAATATCCGCAGGCGGAATTCCCTTATGCGCGCCTGATCGACGAGAATCGCCGCCGCGAGCGCCGTGGCCCCGAATTTGAGCTGCTTGACACAGGCGTCTTTGACGACGACCGCTACTTCGACGTCTTCGTCGAGTACGCCAAGGCCAGCCCCGAAGATATCTGCATCCGCGTCGAGGCTTTCAATCGCGGCCCCGAAGAAGCAGTCCTGCATCTCCTTCCCCATTTCTGGTTCCGGAACACGTGGGCCTGGACGGATCCTTCCGCGCCCGAACCCATCATCCGCGCGGGCGCCACCGGAAAGGAAACTCTCTTCCTCGAAGCCGATGCGAGTGAGACCAAGCCTCTCGGGAACCTGCAATTCGAATATCGCCTCGATCGCATGCATCTGTATGGACCGGCGGGCGCGGGGCTTCTCTTCACCGACAACGAAACCAACGGCCCGCGCGTTTTTGGCGCGGGCAATGTCAGTCGAAAGCCCCACGTGAAAGACGCATTCCACCGCTACATTATTCAGGGCGAAGACTGCGTCAACCGCGAGCGCATAGGCACGAAAGCCTGCTTTCACTACGCCCTCACAATTCCTCCCGGCCGGTCCGTCGTTGTGCCGCTGCGACTGTGTTCGTCGGAAAAGACCCGCGTCGGGAGCGCGCCGCTTGCGGAAATGAATTCCGTCGTTAAGCAGCGCAAGGAAGAAGCTGACGAATTCTACGATTCGATTCACCCTCCGCGAGCCACTCCCGAAGAGCGGATGATCCAGCGCCAGGCCCTTGCCGGCATGTTGTGGAACAAGCAGGTCTATCTCTTCGACGTGAACCTCTGGCTCGATGGCGACAATCCTCACCGCCCGCCGCCGGCATCGCGCAAACATATTCGCAACGTCCACTGGCGCCATTTGAACTCCATGCGCGTGCTCATGATGCCGGACAAATGGGAATATCCATGGTTCGCGTCGTGGGACCTCGCATTTCATTGCGTCACGCTCGCGCTTGTCGATCCCCGAACCGCCAAGCAAAACCTCTGGGTTTTGCTCTTCGAGCAGTTTCAGCATCCCAACGGACAGATTCCCGCCTATGAATGGGAGTTTTCCGACTTGAATCCTCCCGTGCAGGCGTGGGCCGCTTGGCGGATCTATCAGATCGAGAAAAAGCGCACGGGCACCGGCGATCGAGAGTTTCTCGAAAGCTGCTTCCACAAGCTGCTCATCAATTTCGCCTGGTGGGTCAACAAAATCGACAGCACGGGCCTGAACGTCTTCGAAGGCGGGTTCCTCGGCCTCGACAACATCACGGTGGTGGATCGCAGCGCGAAGCTACCTCATGGCGCGATTCTCGAGCAGGCCGACGCGACCGGCTGGATGGGTTTCTTCTGCCTGCACATGATGCGTATCGCGCTCGAACTTGCGACGGCGGACCGCGTGTACGAAGGCCTCGCCATCAAATTCTTCGAACACTTCATCGGCATCGGCGCGGCGATGAAGAAGATGGGCGGCCGCGACTACCAGTTGTGGGACGAAGAGGCGGGATTCTTCTACGACGTACTGCGCTACGCGAACGGCGAATTCCACAAATTCCGGGTACGCTCGCTCGTGGGCTTGATTCCGATGTTCGCAATCGAGTTCCTGCGCGAGGATGAAATCAAGCACCTCGCGTATTTTCCCGGCAGTCTGAACTGGTTCATTAAGAGCCGGCCCGATCTCGTCGGCAGCGCCTGCTATTCGGAAACGCGCGACGGAGTCCGCTGCCACGTTCTCTCGATTCTCGACCGTCACCAGCTCTCGCGCATTCTCGAGCGGCTGTTCGATCCCGGCGAATTTCTCTCGCCGTATGGCATTCGCAGTCTTTCGAAATTCCACGAACACCATCCCTTCGCCTTTGGCGAAAGCGAGGTGCACTACGCGCCGGCAGAGGCGGACGTGGGAATCAAAGGCGGCAATTCCAACTGGCGCGGTCCGATCTGGTTCCCGACCACGTATCTCATCATCGAATCGCTGCTGAAGTTCGGGGAGGCCTTTGGTCCGGACTTCGCGGTCGCCATGCCCAGCAGTGACGGCAAGGCCGTCACGCCGCGCGCGATGGGCGAGGAAATTGCCCGGCGCTTGATCGGCATGTTCCGTCGCGACGCATCAGGTAGGCGTCCCGTCTTTGGCGACGCAACAAAATTCCAGGAAGATCCGCTTTGGCGCGACCATCTGCTCTTCCACGAATACTTCCACGGCGATACCGGCGCTGGCCTCGGCGCAAGCCACCAAACGGGCTGGACCGGCCTCGTCGCCAATTTGATCGATGAGTGGCGGTCGTGAAGCCCGGCTCCAAAGTGCGCATCTTGAAATCGGAGGCCCTGTGCAGTCATACGATCTGGTAGTCATCGGTTCCGGCCCAGCGGGCGAAAAAGCCGCGGCGCAAGCGGCGTATTTCGGCAAGCGGGTTGCGCTCGTCGAATCGGGCATCGATCCAGGCGGCGCTTGCGTGAACTCGGGAACGATTCCGAGCAAGATCCTGCGGGAATCCGCGCTCTATTTCTCAGGGCTCAAACAGCGAGGGCTCTACGGCATTGATTATTCGCTCCGCGAAGGACTTACAGTCGAAGGCTTCACGCATCGCAAGAATGTCATCGTCGAACTCGAACGCGAGGAAATCCGAAAGAACCTCGCCGCACACCACGTGGATGTCTTCTGGGGCACGGGCTCTTTTGAAGACCAGCACACGATCGCCGTTGCGTCGCCGAAAAATCCGCCGATGCAATTGCGTGGCGAAGTAATCCTGATTGCCACTGGATCGCGCCCGCACCGCCCTCCCGAGATTCCGTTCGACGACAAGTTCATCTTCGATTCGGACTCGATTCTGCAGATGGATCGCCTGCCCCAGAGCATGGTTGTGATTGGCGGCGGCGTGATCGGCTGCGAATATGCCTCCATCTTCACGGCTCTGGGGGTAAAGGTCTCACTTGTGGATGGACGCGACCGCCTGCTGCCGTTTCTGGATGCGGAACTGAGCAATCTTCTGCGCGAGCGCCTGGCCGCGCTCGGCGTCGAATTCTTCCTCGAAGAACGCGTCGCGAAAACCGAGCGCACGCCGAACGGCGCACGCCTGACCCTGAAATCCGGAAAGGTTCTCGAGGCCGATGCGGCGCTGTTCGCGGCGGGAAGACGCGGCACGGTCGAAGGTTTGGGGCTCGAAAAGATCAATCTCGCCCTCAACCAGCGCGGCTACATTGACGTGAATGAGTCCTACCAGACGTCGATACCGTGGGTTTACGCAGCCGGCGACGTAATCGGATTCCCCGCCCTCGCGTCCACGTCGATGGAGCAGGGGCGCGTTGCGATCTGCCACGCCTTTGGCTTCGGGTACAAGAAGCGATTGGCCTCCCAACTTCCGATGGGCGTGTATACGATCCCGGAAATTTCTGCGGTCGGGGAAACAGAGGAATCGTGTCGCGAGCACCAGATCGACTACGTGGCTGGCCGCGCGCGGTATGCGAACAACGTGCGCGGCGCCATGGTCGGAGACATGTCCGGGCTGCTGAAGCTCCTGTTCCGCCGCGACGACCGCAAGCTGCTCGGCGTGCATATCATCGGTGAGAGTGCCACCGAGCTGATTCACGCCGGAATGGTTGTCCTCGAAATCGGAGGCACGATCGACCTGTTCATTGCATTCGTCTTCAATTTCCCGACGCTTTCAGAAATGTACAAATACGCCGCGTATGACGGCCTCGGAAACCTCGCTAAACACAAACTCCGCGAAGGATGACTGATTAAAGGGACGTGTCTGATTCCTCGCGAAAGCTTCAGTCTGTCGGATTCCTTGGGAAGCTCAGAAACGGCAGGCGCACTCCATCGATGATCACCTGATCGGCACGGATGTTGGCAGGGGCTTCAAATCCCGCCGCGCCGCCGGACGTAACGTAATCGTCCTGATCCACGCCGTCCCCGCTGACGCCCAGTCCACCGACGAGCGTACCGTTGATATAGAGCGGTTCGGAGCCCGGAAAGAAGACGATGCCGCTCTGACTGGCGTTCGGCCCGGGAGGACCCGGAGGATCGGCGCCCTGCGTGCAAGGATTCGCGACATCCTGCACGTAAAGATCGAAGAACGGCCCCGGCGATGTGCCGTCGATGCCCGGGGGATAGAACGGCTGAGCCCCGAAGCCGATCGTGCGGTTCGTCACCGCCGTACCCATAGGCACGCCCGGCAGATCGGCCGTGGTGCGGTTCGGCCCACTGAAGTAGATCACGTTGCGCGCTTTCGTAGCGGCAACGTCGATGCTGAAAACCGTGGCGTCGTGCATCCGGTAGATTGCAATGATCGTGCCGTCGAGGTCGCTTACCGCGATCATCATCCGCGCGCGCGAGCCAAGCGGAAGCCGGATGGCTGCTCGGGTCTGTAACGCTGTGTTGACGGCATTCGTGACGATCTGGTTGACCTGCTCCGCAGTGAGGCCCCCCAGCGGTCCGGGATTCGGCCCAACAAGGTAGCCTTCCGGCGGCGGCCCATTGCTGGCACTCGGCGTGACTATGTAACCAGACGAGTCGAACGGGCCGCTCGCAGCGACTAGGTCGCTAGGCGGCGATGTTTGATTTACGAACGGCAGGGCAATCCCATTGATTGTGACCACGCCGGGCGGGGCCACATTGAAACCGATGTAGTCCGTCGCGGGATTTGGCCCGCCTTCAGCGACCATTCCCGCAGCCTGGAATGCTACGAATTCCGCGACATCGAGCGGGACACCTGCGATTCCGATTCCCCCTACGTCGTGAACTCCATTCGCAACAGGGTCAGTCTTGAAAATCGGCACGCCGCCAGGATTCACGTCGTTGATAGCCAGAGCGTCGTTGCCTGCCCTATCCATCAAATCGGCTTTGCCCGTGATGATGCCGAGACGACTTGGCGTCGTCAAATCGGTGAGCGTCGAAAGCGGAATGCTCTCCATTGGCAGGTAGTTATTCGATAGAGGGCATCCTCGATTTGTGTTTTCAATGCCGTAGAGAGCGGCGTTGGGCGTATTCGCGATGCCCGGTGGAAAATGAATGCCGCTGATGTAGCGCACAGTCCGCGACGAAAGCGGCGCCTGGTCATTACTGAAGAATGCGCCGGTGCGAGCGAGCGAAACCGCCAGTTCCTCCGTTGGAACCATGACGCCGAAATTGCTGGGTGACATCGCTGGCATGTGCGGCCCTTTCCACATTGCCAGAATCACACCGAGCCGGTCCACGACGGCGATCGCCATCGTGTCGGGATCTGCTGTGGCGGCTGCCGTCTGCACGATCATGCTCACGTCGCTTTGCGTGAGGAATGCCGCACCCGGGGGCGGCTGTGGGAACTGCGTGCCGCTACCCCCTCCCCCTCCCGAGGAACCGCTGCCGCCCCTACACCCGGAAACTGCAGTGGACAGCGCCAAGCAAAACGCGACCATTCGAAGCAAAAAAGGCTTAGGCGTTAGGACGCGGGCCAGCGCCTTAAACATGGTCACTATTCTTACCACAGCAACGTTGCTTCTCAAACTCCCGCGCCGGATCATCGGTTCTGTAGCGAGAGTTTGCGCGATCTTTCCGTCGCGAGCCGCAGCTCGAATGGACCGAAAGCGCTTGAACGCCCGCGAGAACTGTGATAACCAAGCAAACATCCCGACTCGCAATCGACGCGGGCAAAGCGAGACTACGAGGGGATGTCCCCCGCACCTTACATCCTCCAAAAACATGCGTCGCTATGGGTCGCGGTCTGCTTTTGTCTGCTTGTTTTCGTCGCGTCCACTGCGGCTACCGCCTCCCCAACGCTGGCAAGTACAGACTATTCAGTCCATTCACACGGAAAAAAACATAACCGGTCATCGCATAGGAAACATCATCGCAGCCACGTCAGACGCCGGTCGACGAGAGGCAAAACTGCTGCTGAGTATCCTGGTTTTCGTCTCGCATCCCTGAATGAGCCTCTCCTGGCTAGGACCGCCAACGAAGCGATCGGGGCCACCTCGTCGGCGAGACTCTCTGTACAATCACAGTCGGTCCCGCCCCAGCAGCGACTCCCACAAGCCAAGCCGATCCGTACGGGCGCTATTGAAGGCATCGTCCACGATGGTGACGGCCGAGCCGTCGTGGGCACGACCGTAACGCTGCGCAATCTCGCGACAGGTGAGCTGCGACAGCAGGCGGGGAATGCGAATGGCGTCTTCCGCTTCCTCGATCTGCCGCCCGGGCATTACGAACTGAAGATCGCGCATGAAGGTTATGAGTCCTACGCTGAAGCAGATATCAACGTCGGCCCGGCGCAGGTGCTCGATCGCGAAATCAAGCTCAACGCGACTTCGCTTGCGACGCCTCCCCTGCAAAATATTCCAGTCATGCCGCAGGTAAAGATCGCCGGCGCACCGCCCGAATCACCGGCCCCCCCACCCGCTCCGCCGTATCCAGGCGTCCTACAACGCCTGGAGGAGGGCCAACCGGCGATATTACAGCCGGCTACGGCCGAACCTCTGCCGCCGCCCGGGAAGGTTTTCGTTCCGGAACGCGATCGCTGGGCCATCATGATGCCCGAATGGGACCGCTATGGAGTCGGCAACGAGCGCCCCTACGTGAAGAGCCATCGCTGGGACCCGTTCGATCGCAACAAGCTCAAAGGCGACTTTCCCGTTTTCGGCCAGCAGACGTTCTTCAACCTTACAGGCGTGAGCGATACGTTCGTCGACGGCCGGCGTTTGCCCACGCCGAGCAACGTCAGCACCGCTCAACCCGGCGAGTCGGGATTTTTCGGCAAAGGCGAGCAGTTTTTTCTGGATCAGGAGTTTCTCTTCTCTTTCGACCTGTTTCACGGCGACACTTCGTTCCGGCCGGTGGACTGGCGGATTCGCGTCACACCAGTGATCAGTCTGAACTACCTCGATGTCCGCGAGTTGGGCGTCGTAAATATCAACGTGAAGGATGGTACGACGCGACTCGATTCGCACATCGGCTTGCAAGAAGCTTTTGCGGAAGTGAAGCTCGCCGACCTGAGCCCGAACTACGATTTCATTTCCGTCCGCGCGGGCATACAGGAGTTCAACAGCGATTTTCGCGGCTTCTTGTTTGTGGACCAACAGCCGGGCGTGCGTTTCTTTGGAAATCTTTCGAGCAATCGCTGGCAGTACAATCTCGCCTACTTCAACTTTCTCGAGAAAAACACCAATAGCGATCTGAACTCGATGGCGCTTCGCAAGCAGCAGCTGATTCTCGCGAACGTCTACCGCCAGGACTTTCTGTTCCCGGGCTACACGGCGCAGTTCAGCGTGCACTACAACATCGATCAGGCGACGATCCATTTCGACGACAACGGCTTTCTCGTCCGCCCCTCTCCGGTCGGCGGCGTCGTTTCCAACAACATGATCCGGCCCCACAGCATTCATGCCGTCTACCTTGGCTGGACCGGCGACGGCCACATTGGTCGCTTGAATCTCACGCACGCCTTCTATCAGGCGCTCGGCAACGACAGCTTCAATCCGATTGCCAGTCGGCCGGTGACGATCAACGCCCAATTCGCCGCGGCGGAGCTTTCCGTGGACAAAGACTGGGCGCGCTTCAAGATTTCAGGGCTGTATGCCTCGGGCTCCGGCGATCCAGAAAAGGGCCGCGCGCGCGGTTTCGATTCGATCGACGATTTTCCGGAATTTGCCGGAGGCATTTTCAGCCTGTGGAACCGCGAAGGCATCCGTCTCACTGGGTCCGGCGTCCTTCTGACTCCTCCCAACAGCATCCTGCCCGATCTGCGATCGAGCAAATATGAGGGCCAGTCGAATTTCGTCAACCCGGGCATCCTGCTTCTCAACGCCGGAACGAACCTCGACCTGACTCCCAAGCTCCGCGGTTTCGTGAATGTGAATTATTTGCAATTCGCGCACACCGAACCGCTCGAGTTGCTGCTCTTTCAGGAGAATATTCACCGTCCGATCGGCTACGACTACAGCATCGGCGTGCGCTATCGCCCGCCGCTCACGGAGAACTTCTCGATCACGGCAGGAGCATCCGGACTCACGCCGGCGCAGGGTCTGAGGGACATCTACGGTGGCAGAACGCTCTTTTCTCTGTTCACGGATGTGCGCTTTCAATTCTAATCGCGGTGCATCGCATACGAGTTTAGGGACGCGGGAGTTTGGATGGACTCTTCAGGGCAATCGAAGCGAGCGCTGGGCAGACGGATGAAGCTCGGATATCTCCCGGTCCCCGCGCTGCTGCTCGCCATGCTGGTTGCGCTCGCGATGGACTCGCGCTCGAGTGCTCAGCCACACCCCCGGCGGGCACAAGATGAGCAGCCGCGTGCGCTTCAGTCCAGCCCCGAGGGCCAGTCGCAAGCCGACGTCGACACGAAGAACGCCGGCTGCGTGAGCTGCCACACGGTTACGGACGAGCCGACCATGCATCCCACGGGAACCGTGCGGCTCGCGTGCGTGGATTGTCACGGCGGAGACACGAGTGTCCGTATCACGCTGGAAACAAAACCCGGTTCTGCCGAATACGAAGACGCAAAGAATCGCGCGCATCCCAAATCGAGCAATCGGGACTGGGCGCGCAGCTCCGCAAATCCCGTTCGCCCCTACACGGCTTGGCTGCGCGAGAACCTCGACTACATCCGCTTCATCAACCCCGGAGATCTGCGCGTCGCACCGCAGACATGCGGCCAATCTGGATGTCACGTCGCGGAGGTCCGCCGCGTTCAGACCAGCATGATGACCACCGGCGCTTTCCTCTGGGGCGCGGCGCTGTATAACAATGGCGCCTTCCCGCTGAAGAACTCGCGCTTCGGCGAAAGCTACGCAGCCGACGGCACTCCGCAGGCTCTGCGTACGTTTCCTCCGCCGACGCTCGAGGAAACTCGCGCCAAAGGCATTCTGCCGGAACTCACGCCGTTGCAAAGATGGGAGATTTCGCAGCCAGGCAACGTCCTCCGCGTTTTCGAGCGCGGCGGCACAAAGAAAGCCGAGATCGGCAATCCGAACCGAGAGGAAGAATCCGGCCGCCCGGACGACAAACTGAGCGAGCGCGGTTTCGGCACCGAGCTGCGCACCGATCCGGTCTTTCTCGGATTGCAGAAGACGCGCCTGCTCGATCCCTTGCTCTATTTGCCAGGAACAAACGACGAGCCGGGCGATTACCGCGGCAGCGGCTGCACCGCATGTCACGTCGTCTACGCGAATGACCGCTCCCCCGATCATTCCGGCCCTTACGCGGCCTACGGAAATCTGGGACAGACGGCCACGTCCGATCCGACGATCCCGAAGCAGGAATCGGGACATTCGATTCGTCACACATTCACGCGATCGATTCCCTCGAGCCAGTGCATGGTCTGCCATGTTCATCCCGGCACGAACATGGAGACCACTTATTTCGGGTTCACCTGGTGGGACAACGAAGCCGATGGCGAGTTCATGTATCCGCACGAGCAGCGGCGCCCGACCGAAGAGGAAAAATACAAGGTCGCGCTCAGAAACCCCGAGGGTGCCGCTCCCCGCGGCCTCTGGTCGGATACGAAATTCCTCGCTCAGGTTGGCAGCCCTGAATTCAACAAGCAACTCCGGGTAACGCAGTTTGCCGACTTCCACAGCCACGGCTGGATTTTCCGCGCCGTTTTCAAGCGTGACCGCAAAGGCAATCTGCTCGATGCCGAAAACAAGATCGTCTCGCCCGACGATCCGCAGAAATTCGCAAAAGCGGTTCATCTGAAGGACATTCATCTCGAAAAAGGCATGCAGTGCATCGATTGTCATTTCGAGCAGGACAATCACGGCACCGGAAAGCTCTATGGCGAACCGCGCGCGGCGATCGAACTCGATTGCGTCGACTGCCACGGCACGATCGAGAAGCACGCCACGCTGATCACGTCCGGGCCCGGCGCTCCTGCGGGCGGCACTCATCTCGAGACTCTCCGCACGCCCTGGCGAACGCGGCGGTTCGAATGGCGCGGCGGCAAGCTCTACCAGCGCTCGATGCTCGAGCCTAACGTCGAATGGGAAGTGGTCCAGACGCTCGACACCATCACGCCCGGCAATCCCCACTACAGCGAAAAATCGCGCTGGGCGAAAACCGTTCAGGTTGACGGCCAGACCTGGGGCAGCGTGCCGGGCGACTCTTCTCATCTCGCCCACCCGAACACCAAGATGACCTGCTACGCGTGCCACACTTCCTGGACGACGAACTGCTGGGGCTGCCATCTCGCCATGACGGCGAACCAGCGCAAGCCCATGTTGCACAACGAAGGCCTGATGACGCGCAACTGGACGAACTACAGTTTCCAGGTTCTCCGCGATGACGGCTTCATGCTCGGCATCGACGGCACGGTGACAAACCACCGGGTCGCCCCGGCGCGCTCTTCCTGCGCGATTCTCGTCAGTTCGCAGAACGCGAACCGTGACTGGCTCTACTACATGCAGCAGACCGTATCGGCCGAAGGTTTCGCTGGGACCGCGTTCAGCACGTTCGTTCCGCACACCGTGCGCTCGAAGGAAACGAAGGCGTGCGACGACTGCCACCTGACGGAGCGCGACGACAACAATGCCTGGATGGCCCAGGTTCTCTTGCAAGGTACGAACCTTGTGAACTTCATGGGGCGCTACATCTACGTGGCGGAAGGCGGAAAGGGATTCGATGCCGTCGTCACCGCCGAACATGACGAACCGCCCGCCGTCATCGGCAGCTACTTGCAGCGCCTCGCCTATCCGGACGACTATCGCGCGCATGTCGCCAAAAATCGCGAACTCAAGCAGGCGATTCATCATGAAGGTGATGTCCTCGATGTGCAGCTCCGCGGAGAGTATCTCTATGCCGCAACCGGCAAGGGTGGTCTGCGCATCTACGATGTCGCGAGTATCGACAACAAGGGTTTTTCCGAGAAGATGATTACGGCCCCAGTCTCGCCCCTCGGCCAGCGCTTCTATCTGAAGAC
>Ga0187872_10002148_pt1 | contig 18097 bp, 16 predicted proteins | sample June2016WEW_16_4_FD_132973 | JGI IMG/M metagenome (GOLD analysis project Ga0187872, IMG submission 132973) | Peatland microbial communities from SPRUCE experiment site at the Marcell Experimental Forest, Minnesota, USA - June2016WEW_16_40 | ecosystem: Environmental > Terrestrial > Soil >...
CGTTTTACGAACCGCAATGGCGCGGTGATGCGCCACGATGTAGACGCTCGCAGGGCCGAGATCGTCGATCGGAGCCCAACAATGTGCGCGTTTTGCTCGGTCAGGGCATCCCGGCGCCCGCTCAATTCGCAATCGCGCTCAGTGAGCATTTGATCGAGCGCTGCAATCTTTGCCTCGCGTTCGGCGAGCATCTGGTTGAGCACAGCAATGCTCGTGTCCCTCGCGGTCAGTGCATCCCGGAGCCCGCTCAGCTCAAGATCGCGTTCAGCGAGCGTCCGATCAAGCGCTGCGACCTTTGCCTCGCGTTCTGCGAGCCTCCGATTGAGCACAGAAATGTTCGCGTCCCGCTCGGTCAGCTCACCCCGAAGCCCCCATAGCTCAAGATCGCGTTCTGCGAGCGTCTGATCAAGCGCTGCGACCTTTGCCTCGCGTTCTGCGAGCCTCTGATTGAGCACAGAAATTTTTGCGGCCCGCGCGGTAACCTCCGCAGTGAGACCGGCAGCCCCAGCTCGAAGTACTTCGCCAGCTTCGCTGAGCGACACGACCTCGGCGCGCAGACACTGGAGTTCCTCCGCTCGTGCAGCGAGGTTTGCTTCATTTGCAGCAATCAGTGGCATAAATGCTAAATCCGCTGCTTCCAATGATGCATGCACGGCGTCGAGCTCCTCCGGCGTCGTTGGGCGGCCGTTTGCCGCCCTCATGCCCCAATCGAAAGCAGTCTTCACCCAGGGCACAAGATTTCCTCGAACATGCACTTCTTCGCTCCCGAAGACATGGTGCCGAAGTCTTGTTGAGACGAAGTCTTCGATCTCGACGTTCGCCGCATGCGATTGGCGCGGCCAGCTCACCTCGAGGTCGCAACCAATTTTGTCGACAACGCCACGCCAGTCCCGCAACAAATGGTCATAGGCGACGAAGCACCGCCGGAGCCCGCGTGTGCTTCGCTCGGCGGCCAGGAAATGCCTCAGCCACAGCAGAAGCGATTTTGCTTCAAAAAATGCGTCACGCTCCCTGAGGGACGCGGTGACCTCGAGCGGATTGCGAATAGGAATCACGAACAGCGGCGCCACGCGCATCTGTTCGAGAATGGACAGCCAGAGCGGGACGAGCCGGCAAATTCGAGGATCTTTGACGATAAAGAGCGGTGCGTCCGAAAAATCCTCCCTTAGAGCCGTAACTAGGCGTCGCTTAAACGATGCCGCAATATCCGAGGCGAACCAGGAATCTGGAAACTCCGATACATCGTGCCATGAGGAGCCTGCAGATGCGAGGATCTCATCGTGAATGGCCGCGATTTCCTTCGGTTCCCAGAAGCCCCTTTCATTGTCCGGCGTCGGTCCCATGAGCCGCTTCGGCAGGGCTGCTCCTCGGAGGCTCAGGACACGTGTTAAGGCCGACGTGCCACTCCGGTGCATCCCCAGGACCAGAATGGCGCGCCGGCGTGCTATGTGAGGGCGGCTTTCGGCTGGCGTGGCAATGCCTTGCACTAGCCCAGACTCCTTGAGTGAAGGGTCATCGCGCGTCATCTTGCGCGCGCTGGGTTTTATTTCGGGAGCAAACGGACATCGCCATGCTGCTCAAGGACGTCACTCAATCGACACTTCCAAACCCCACTGCCGGGGGCGGCAAGGGTCAGAAAGAGTTATTGGAGATAAAACCCCCGGACTATGAAAGATAGCAATTTTCCGAGCTGTCTGAAAGACTGAAGAATAGCCAGGATAACTCTAGACGTTGCGGACGCCCCGAATAGCGTGGAGGGCCTGATGGGCCGTTTTGACTGGCTCACTCGCATTCCGCGCACCGGATAAGACAGGGGATCACGGCCTCGCACTCAGCGGGCAGATTAGCTGGCTGCGATTCGGATAGGTCGGACGGCGCGGACCGCCTGTTCGACGATGTTCCAAATCCTTGTCCGACTGTTCGGCATCCGGCACACCAACGATGAAAACCTTGCGTTGCATGTCTGCGCCGCAGTTGTTACTTAAAATACCATAATGCTAACCTCGTATGGGAATCCGCTCTTGATGCAAGCCGTGCGCGCTTCTGCTTCGCGAGGGGAATGACTTCCAGTGGTCAAGCGTTTCATCGAGCAATTGGGTAACCTCGGACGCAAGTATGTTGCGAAGCTACCAGCAGTCCATACAAACCGCGCGTCAGCAACGGGTCAAACATTCCAATCATTTTGGTGGGGCCAGTCTCTGTCACCCTATGAGTGGTTGTGCCTGAAGTCGTTCGTTGATCTGGGCCATGGCGTGAATCTGTGCACTTTCGAAGCTGGTCTCCGCGTGCCTAACGGAGTGACGGTGTGCGACGCCGCAAGGATCGTCCCCCGAAACGACTTCTTCGTCAACCAGGATGGGTTCGCGAAGGGCTCGCCCAGCGCCTTCTCTAATCTGTTCCGCTACAAGTTGCTCGCCGAACGGGGCGGCTGGTGGATCGACACCGACGTCATCTGCCTCAGGCGACACATTCCGGTCGCCGAACAGTTCGTGGCGCGGCAGGACGCGATTCGTGTCAACACTGCGGTGATGTTCTTCCAGCCCGGTCACCCATTGATGATAAGTTGTTTCGAACGATCGCTGGCGCTTGGCCGCACCACCAAATTCGCTGAAACCGGAACGCGCCTGATCACGCCGCTAGCCGAAGAGTTGCAGGTGCCTGTTTTCAGCACGTCGGTGTGCTACCCCGTGCACTTCTCGGAGGTCACCGATCTGTTGCGACCCTCGTGCATGGAAGCACTGCATTTGCGCATTCGCGATTCCACCTTTCTGCATCTGTGGAACGCCGTGCTTCGACACGACGGTGTGAACAAATATATACGCCCGCCTACCGGCTCGCTGTTGGGCCTGCTGGTCGAACGCCACGGCGTGGAGGGGTGGACCGGAGAATACGACGAGGAGAATGTACCTCAAAACGATCCCATGTTCGCGGACGCGCTACGCAGTGCAGAAGCGGCTAGGAGGGCAAAGGACCTCAAATGCGCGCCGTAGCCTTGCTCTGCGTCCGCAACGAGGAGGCACACATCGCCCATTGCCTTGACAATTGGCGCGAGAGCGGCTGCGACATTGTACTCATCGACAACGATTCCGAGGATCGCACCGTCGACATCGCGCGGGGCTATCTAGGGCGCGGGGTGCTTTCCATAGAGCGACAGCCCTGGACCGGCTGCTTCCAGCTTCGCGAACAGCTATTGATCAAAAGGAGGCTGATCGGTGAGCTAGACCATGAATGGGTCATTCATAGCGACGCCGACCAATGGCTGTGTTCGCCGTGGCCGGAGGCGACGCTTCTGGACGGAATCCGGCGCGTCGATGCCAAGGGTTTCAACTGCATCAATTTCATCGAGTTCGTCTTCCCGCCCTGGCCTGATCAGGACTTTACTTTCACCGATTATACCCGCCGCATGAGGACTTATTACTTCTTTGCACCCAGACACCCGCACCGGATGCTGGCATGGCGGCGCGACCTGGAGGTCGACAACGTGGAAGGAGCGGGCCATATACTGACCGGTCCTAACATTCGACTTTTTCAGACAGACTTTATTATGCGGCACTACATTGCCTTGAGTCTGGATCACGCGATCAAAAAGCTCGTCTCTAGACGATACGACCCGGCAGAGCTTGCGCGGGGGTGGTCGTCCAATCGCCTCAATATTGCACCGGCACATCTCGCCATGAAGCCTTCGATTTATTTACGGCAACTCGATCGGTGGGATACGGTCGACTTCGACCGATCGATGCCCGCTGTAAAGCACTTTTGGGAATGGAATTTCCCTGTATAGAGGGATTAGAGCGCGACTGTGGTAGGGCACAATTTCCGGTAGGCTACGCCCCTGGAAGCGCAGCCCATCAGCTACTCCTTCAGCATAAATTTCGATCGAGTGCGCATTGCTATATAGATTTCGCAAGTGGAGCATGGGATGTCGTCCCGTGGAGGCTTTCGACCACTGAGCATTTCCCGCGCGTAATTCATCGTTTCGTTGTTGATGCTGTTCATTAACCCCTCGGTAAATGCGTTACCGCGGAAGTCGCCCCAAAAATTCCGACAACAACCTAGGACCTTTCCGTCCCAATTTATTTGTGGAGCGTCCCAAAGTTGATTGCAGATCGCACTTCCAAATTTTTCGCCGTGCTCCTGCTCATATTCTTCCCGGGTGATGGACCGCCACGACGTCTGAGCGCGAACGAAATCGGGGTCGCGGATAGGTGAAAATTTTGCATCCCAAGTTAATTTCGTTCGAAATTCCATCCCAAGTCTTGCTGCAATCTCGCGCGCGATAGGGATTTCGTGCTCGTTGTGCCCGAATACGACAAACTGCCATGCAAGTCTGGGCAAGGCCGATTGATATTTCTGTTTATAGGAATTGATAGTTTCTATGTTATGGATGACCTGATCGAAATTGCCACGAACGCGATATTTGCGATAAGTTTCAGGCGTGGCGCCGTCGATGGAACAGGTCATAAAGCGTACCCGAAATTTGATCAGTCCTTCGAGAACGTCGTCTTTGACGTGATTGAGATTTGCGCCAGTCCCAATCGAAATGGCGACGGTTCTTTGGTGAGCATATTCTAGAATCTGCAGCAATTGCGGATTGAGAAAGACTTCGCCGTAATTTGAAATTTCCACCAGTTCCAACGAAGGATTCGATTCCAAAAGGTCCCGGAAGGCCTCAAATTTAAGAAATCCACTCCCAATCGCGGGATGGATGTGCCCACTCGTGGTCGGACAGGATGGACATCGCAATTGACAAAACGACGAGGCTTCAACGCCAATCTGGCGCGGTTCGATCCTTTTCAAGCCACGATGCTCCCCATTCGCCACTTCTGCCAGAGCCTTTGCTTCGGCGAGCAAACTATCATCCGCGGAAGGAAGGAGCGCATCAAACGCTTAGATCACGATCCTGTGCTGAGCGCGCGCACCTTGGTTGCTGAGATCGCCTCGGTCGTCTCATCGAGTACAATGCGCTCGATATTGTAGCCGACGTCACGACCATAGAAGACGTTGGTGATGTTCGGCAGCGGTACGACCACGAACCGTCCCGCACAAGCGGACAGCGCAGACTCGATGCGCTGCTTGACCGCAAAGAATGGTAACGGGTTTCTTGCATCGATCCCATGAGTGTCCCGTACCGCAATGCACACCTGTCCGACCCGATGCAGGCCCTCCTCGATCAGGCGTTGATGTCCACCGTGGAATGGTTGATAGCGGCCGATGAAAAGCGCCGTCGGCTTCTGCGGATCGAATGCTGGACGCAGCCGTGCCAGCGCCTGTTCGGCCCAATATTGTGGCGCGCCTTCCGCTTTGACGCGCAGAGCGAAGTGCTTTGGTGCCACGAACATTTGGTTGGTGTCTTCAAAACGGCCTGCCTCGATGCGATCGACCCAAATAATAAATGCTTCGCCGAAGGCCGCGCGCGTGTCCGCGGTGGGGCAAATGAAATCGGCGATGACGGTACCGCCGGCCTCGACGACGCGGTCGCACATCCAGCCCATGCGGCGGGCATGTTCGACGCGGTCTTCATGGCTAAAGCCGAGATCGCGCGAGAGATTGGCGCGCACGGCGTCGGCGTTGAACACCACTGCATTGAGTAGGGGCGCCAATGCATTTGCCAGGGTCGTTTTGCCGGCGCCCGGCAGACCCATAATAAGAATTTTCCGCCGCATGATTCCACCGTCTCCCTGCTCTCGTCGCAGTGTTAATTATATTAAACCCAGCGCGTTGCCCCGGCCTATTGTTGAGAGCGAAAAGGGCGGTTCATAACCACCGCCTCTATCTTATTCACATGGCAGTAGCCTATCGTCGCAGCCTCGTTCAACGGCTCGGCGTTCAGTCGGCCTCTTACGAAGCGATTTCGACCGCCTTTCGGACTGACATCAAGATTGGAGCGGCCTTTACGCAGCACGCCTTCATCAACAGTGAAGGCAACCGTCTTCGCTGCGTTCATCTCGGAAGCCACACCGCCCGGCGTATTAGACAACTGGGTTGGAATTCGTCTTCGCGAACCTAGCCATCCTATGTCCCGCGATGGTAGTAAGACGGTCGGTCTACGAACGGCTGGGCGGTTTTGATACAAATTACCGATATTGTTGTGATCGCGAAATGTGGCAGCGGATTGCCATGAAATATGCGATTTAGTTCGATCCGCGGCCGCTGAGCGACTATCGAGTGCGCAACAGAAACGCATCGTCAGATCTCGGGCGGCGCTGGCATTCATGGTCGGAAGTTAACCGATGCGTAACGGAAGGCGCAAGACGTATTTCACCGCGGTATGCCAGGCCGCTATGCGCAGCTTTCGCCGTCACACACTAGGGCTCGCCATGGTCGCCGCCAGACAAGCGATCAGGAACGGCGATTGGGCTGGTGCTTTTGCGATTGCAAAGGCCGCAGCGTCGATTGCGCGGCCCCCTGAAATCCATTCTTTGAAATACAGGCGTCACGATCGAACCCCTTCCAGCCGGCCTCCTCACCGCCCGCCCGACCCTGCTGCCCAGCGGCACCCCAGAATTCTTTTGCTCACTGTTTTCTTTCCGTGGGATCCGGACCGATCGGTTTTTGGAGCGTTCCAACGCTTGCGCCGTCATGTGCTTGCGCTTGATCGCCTCGGACCAGTCGACGTTGTCTTCTTCTCGCCTGAGGACAATGAATTATCGGAGGGCGATATCGCCGCGCGTACCGCGATTGCCCGCGCAGCGTGGCCACTGCGAGGATCGGTCCATTTTGTGACGACCGGCGGCGCAAGAAACTTCTTCGATCGAGTGAGCGATGCCTTCTGGACGCTGCGAGGCTTCGTTGGCTTTGCCGAAGACGCGCCGAACATGAGTACGTGCCGCCGACCGCAAATAGAGATCCTCCGACAAATTCTGCGACTGTTGCAGCCGAACCTCATCTTTGCGCACCGGCTCAGCACAGCGGTGCCGCTTCTGCGCTTAAAATCGCAGCTTCCCCCGATCGTCATCGACTTCGACGACCTTGACAGCGTTAGACTGGAACGCTCGAAAATATCGAAGCCGGACCTTGCCGGCAAATGGAAAGCCCGGTTTGGAGCTCTATTGGCGCGGCGAGCACAGCGTCTCGTGAGCGCGATGGCCTCATCGGTGCTCGTCTGCTCAGAGCTAGAGCAGCGCAAGGTTCAATCTATGTGTCCGTGTGCGCACGTCGTCACCGTTCCAAACGCTGCCGCAGTCTTTGGAGAAGTGCCAAACAATTCACAGCCCGTAGCGGTGTTCGTGGGCACAGCGTGCTATCCTCCGAATCGTGAAGCAATTATGTGGCTCACCAACGATATATGGCCGCATGTCCGTCACGTCCTTCCGGATGCGCGCCTCATTGTGGTTGGTGAACAGACCGACCAACTCGGGATTGGGTCTCCGCAGCTCGGCATCGAGGCCCTGGGCTTTGTGCAAGATCTTTTGCCGATATACGCGGCGGCAATGCTAGCAGTCTGTCCCGTTCGCCGTGGCAGTGGGACGCGGATAAAGATTATTGAAGCCTCTATAAATGGTCGCCCCGTGGTTTCCACCACGGTTGGTGCCGAAGGACTAGTATTCATGCCCGGCACCGAGATTCTGCTTGAGGACGATGCTAGGGCCTTTGCCGATGCCTGCATTCGGCTATTCCGCGATCCGGCGCTAGCCACCCTGATCGGTAAAGCGGCATCGCGGCGTTCGCTGTCGATGTATCAGGAAGCCCAGATCGACGACCGCTTGCGCGCGATTTGCACTGAAGCGCTTGACGCCGATCATGTCGCGGGACCAGTCCTATCAAAGAATTGACCGAGTTGTCAGTGATCGAAATCGGAGAAAGAGCTTGATCGCTTCGGACCTAAACGCACTGAAAACAACCTCCGCGGTCCGAAGACATTTGGTTTTTGTGGGCGGCACGTCCGAGCCCAACGGGCTCACATCCATACACGGATATTGCCCGGTCATGCCTGAACTTGGTTGCTGCATGGCAATCCTCTGCACGAGCATCAATTATTTTGCTCAATTTCTAGCTCACGCCTGGAACGGTCATGAGGCGTCGCGTCATTTCGTCTGACTTTCCCAAGTGGCGGACTTCGTCGTCCAATTTGCCCTGCTGCCGGCACACCTGCTCGTGTATGGACAGCAATGGATCAATGACGGCACGAAGATGGTGATCTTCGCCAAACAATTCGATGACTTGGTTACGGAACTGGAGGCCAATCGCCCTTCGGAATAGGAAACCATATTTCTTTGATTATGCTCCGAACTTGATTCTCGATGTCTCTGCGAATGCTAACGAGACGTGACCGCGCAACAAGGATGGCGCGAACCCTCTGGCTTTCCTCGCTCTTGACCTTGACCTCACGATACCAACCAACCTCATCGTGTTCAAATTTGCCGCCAGATTGGACACCAAATTGCATGCCGAATGACAAAGTGGGACCACCTTTGGTATAGTACCCATAGATTAATTGCGCGATCAGGTGGGATCATGGCGAGCGGCGAAGACATTCCGCGCTGGGATGCAAACCACGCGGAGTTCTGCGCGCGGATTGAGAAGGTCCGTGCGACGGTCAAGATCTTGCTAAAGACTAAAAACGATCCGTTCTTCATCGAGCGCTGGATTAAGCACCATATCAAGATTGTCGGACCTGAAAACCTGATTATTTTCGACAACATGTCCGATGATCCAGAAGTGTTGTCAATATATCATAAATATCGCGGCCAAATCATTATAATAACATTTGCCGGGTTTCATAATAGACTGCATCACATCCCCTCATACTATGGTCTGTATCAGTCGCTTGCAAAATCCTCCGACTATTTTTTGTTTCTTGATACGGATGAATATCTTATTCTAATCGAAAACGATACCTTTTGCGACAACGATCGTATATTGCAATTCATCCTGGATAACAGAAAATACGCTCTGTTTCCAACTGTTTGGCTAGGAAACACGAACTGGAGTTCTACGCAATTCCATTGCGGCACAGAACGTTCCCATCTTGCGCGCAAATTGGCGCACGGCAAACCGTTAATTCGTTCCGATAAAATTCCATTTGGATACGTGAATCACAATTTTCAATTGGGTACTCGATTGTTTGCGCCACCATTCAAGTCAAATCTATTCCTGCTTCATTTGCTACATCTCTTCCCTGGACAAAGAATTTTAAACAATGTGAACAAATTGATTGGCCGCGGCATGGTCCAGCCAGGGGAAAGTCCTAAATCGATTGCCTCGCGCAATGATATAACGGATGAAACTGCCGCTCTTTATGTTAAGGAAATTCGCGATTTTCTTCCTTTGGAAGGACGACAGATGCTGAGCAATACCGTATTAAGCGCCGGTTGCTTGGAATTATCACCGGATGGCGCCGTATCGTACTATGGCGACGTCGAGAGGAAGATGGTCAGTGAGTTTATCGTCGACCCAAAGCCCGTGTATGATTTGATCGCGGATCGTTTCCGATTGAAAAGTCCATGACCGAAGCAAAATGACACAGATCTTTCGGGGTGCGCGAAGCTGGCGGCGGATCATCCGAAGCGTCCGGCGTCTTGCCTCGGGGGGCGGTGTGCAAGAAAATGCAGAGGCCGGCAAGATTATCCAACACCGATATGTATTCTGCGGCGACGATACAAAGCAAGATACCTGAAGCGATTGTCCTGGTCGCGGGGAATGATATCCTTGAAAGCACTGGAGGCCACCCGAGCTACGTGCGCGCTCATGCCCGGGCCGCACGGAGGGCCGGGTTCGAGCCCCACTTGTTTTCGCTCGGCCGGTTCAACGATATCGTCGAGACTGAATTCGGAGCCGTGCATCGCGTGCCGGTGCGTATCGACGCCGACAAGGTGCCGATCCTCGGACATCGCAAGAATTCTCTCCTTGTCTGGCGCTACGCCGTTTTGGCGAGAGCCGTGGCAGCCTTCGTCCTATCGCACCGGAGGGTGCGATTGATCCATAGCTTTGGCGTGTTCGGCTCCGTCGGGGTGATGGCGCACAACATCTTGCGTCGCCACGAAGTCAACGTAATCCCCGTTCTCAGCTCCTACGATACGGCCACGCGCGAAGTCACCGCCAAAGTACGCGGCTTGAGCAGAGCTCATGGGTCGATCCAGCGCGTTGTTCACGAACTCGAGCTCATGTGGACCCGGCGGGTGGTCGCCCCTTCCGAGCGAAAAGGCTATCTCGGATCGCGACTCGTGCTCGTGAACTATGAGGCCGTGCGTCAGCAGCTCATCGCAACCTACGGCATCGGCGACAAGATCCGAAAGCTGCCGTACTGTTCGGAGACAGCCTTTCGGCGACCTTCTGGCGGCTTCATGCCCCCCCTTACAGCTTCTGGCGAAGGCTTTCCGAGCGATGCACCTCTTGTCGTGGCAGTATCTCGACACGACGCACGCAAAGGAGTGGACGTTCTGCTTCACGCACTCGCGCGCCTGAAACAAGCTGGGGTGCCGTTTCGCGCCTGTTTGGTCGGAGGCGGGCCGCTCCTTGGCCGCCACCGCCGATTGGCCGAGCAGTTGGGCCTCGGCAGCGCCGCAGCGATCGTAGGGCCGGTGCCGGACTCTTATTCCTATCTCGAGCACGCAGACGTCTTCGTGTTGCCGTCGCTTGCGGAGGGCAGCGGCTCCCTCTCCCTTCTCGAAGCGTTGCAGGCCGGCGTCGCGTCCGTTGCCTCCAATATCGATGGCATTCCCGAGGATGTCGTCGACGAGGAGACGACCCTGCTCGTCCCTCCCGGCAACCCCGCAGAGCTCGCAGGTGCCATTGAACGGCTCCTCGGCAACCCGACATTGCGCGCGGAAATCGCCGAGCGTGGCCGGCGCACCTTCGAGGCGCGCTTTTCCGCCGAGCTGTTCAGTGCCGCGCTTCGGCAGACTTATGCCGAACTCGGCGTACTACCCTGAGTCAACCCGGGAAGCTTTGATGCAAGCCGGACCGCCGAAGATACTCTTGGCATCGAACGAGATCTTCGGGATCGGTCACCTCCGCATCGTCCTGAGGCTCGCGGCCTACATCCAGGCGGAGCTTACCGACGCTTCAATGTTACTCCTCACGGCTTCAACGATAGCGCACGCTTTCCCGCTGCCGAAAGGGCTGGACGTCATTCAAATTCCTGGCATAGGCCGATCAAACGAGGGTGTTGTCGCCTATCGCCCGCTGCGTCTTCCGCTGGCGTTCGAACAGGTGAAGAAGCTGCGCGAGCGAATTATCGGAGCAACTGCCCGGACCTATCATCCCGACTTGTTCCTCGTAGACTTTCGGCCGGGCGGGGTGGCAGGTGAGCTTCTTCCCACTCTCCGGGCGCTCAAACGGCAGGGAGAGACAGCCTTGGTCCTGCTCTTGCGGGATATTGTCGATGGCCCGGAAATCGTTCGAGTGCGGTGGCGGGCTGATCGGGCGATGCAGGCTCTAGAATACTACGATGAGATATGGGTCTACGGATGCCAAAACCTCTACGATCCGATCCGCGAGTACCAACTTCCCGCTGAGATCGCTCGGAAGATCCGATTTTGCGGCTACTTGGACATCGAGGCCCCGGTGGCAGCAAGCGAGGATATCCGCCGCATGTTCGGAATTGCGGGCCAGCCGTTCGTACTTGTCACCATAGGCAGTGGCAGACTTGGGTTCCCCGTGCTCGACACTTACGTGCGGGCGCTCGCGCAAATTCCGGATGGGCTGGATCTATTCAGTCTCATTGTCGGGGGACCGTCGCTTCCAATGGAGCAACAGGACATCATCCGCCGCCAGTGCGAAGCGATCAGCTCACACTACCCGCGCCGACGTGTGCATTTCGTCAATTTCTTGCCGCGCCTTCTCGACTACATGGCAGCAGCGGATGTCGTCGTCTCACAAGGGGGTTATAACACGGTGACCGAGATCCTGAGACTCGGAAAGTGCGCCGTCGTCGTTCCCGAGGTGTCCTACCACGATGAGCAGCTCATCCGCGCTTCGCTGTTTGAGAGCTTCGGGCTCATTCGGACGATCCACCCGAATCGACTCTCTCCTCAAAGACTTGCGGAGACCATACTTGCGGCTCTTCAGGACGAGCCACCCACGCACCAGCGGCTGCTGCAGCTGGGGTTTGACTTTGACGGTCTGCAGCACATCAAAGATCATGTCATGCGGCTACTCAAGCGCGGCGCGACAACCTGACTTCCGTCGAGATTGCAATCCATGCGTATCGTCGGATCCTTGACTCGGTCCAATCGCTGATCCGCAGAAATTGAGCGGAGTTACCCTGCATACAATCCACCTTTTTAGAACATGGACTTTGCCATAGGCTGTCACCTCGGTTCGCGCATTTCGATCAAGGCAAAGGATGTGAACATCATACCCTGCGAGCGTTGCTGCGTGGGCGTGTATCCGTACGTAGCCGCAGTGAGAGTCGTCCAAATAACGCCGCGGATTTCCGTCCAGCAAACAAAATAACGGCGACGTTTCTCATTGCATTCCACGTTGCCGTAAAGCATTGAGCCGATCCGATTCTGCTTTCACTGCGCTGCCCGCATTCTCGAGCGCCGAAGTCGCCCGCTTGGTCAACACCAGGCTGCGCTCGAAGACGTCCAAATGTCGAGATTGTTGTTCGAGCGGAAAATACGTCGTGTAGATTGCAGCGATCCGCTCGCGAAGGTCCGGATCGAGCCATGCCAGGAATGCCTCCCGCACTCCGAGATTCGGCGGGTCCGGTAGTCCCTGGACGCGTTTGCGCAACCGATGGTAGGCAACAAGCATCCGCCAGGTTTTTCTTGAGCATAATCGTGCAGGCCTGGCTCTCCAGACAATTGACGCCAACCGCAGCGTGCTGGTGCGCTTGATTGCGCCAGCACTGAGACTCCGCGAGCGTTGAGCGGCCTGGCCACTTGGTATCGACGAGGACTTTGCTCCGACCGGCGACCATTCGGGCGAATAGGCCATGAGCTTCACCAGGTCGATGCCCATGCGTTCCGGATTATGACCGGCGGCAAGAGCCGTCATTGCGATGCGAAGGCACTGCTCGCAACTGCTGCATGTCGCTGCACCTTCCGGTACCCGCCAGCAGGAATATTGCAAATCGGAAAGCTCTCCGTAGCGCGCCCACAGCAATTGTTGCACTTGCACGCTGTAAAGCGGCCAGATCAAGGAGCCAAAGCGAAATCCGTACGGCTCCAAGTACCGCGCAAGCGCCCGTTGGGTCGCCGCGGAATACATGAAATGCGGATGTTGGATGATTTTGCCGTCGATCTCCGCGCTTTCCTGGACCTCGGCCTCCGAAGCAAGGAACAGCCGTGTTCGGCCCAGCGCGGCCCCCGCAGCAAGGAGGCTCGACATGTAGAGAAACGTATCTGTTAGTTCATTAACTGCAATTTGATATCCGTTTTCGCCCGCAAAACCGTTGTTCCACACGCTGCGAAAATCGCTGACGACTTCGACGAAGACGGGGTCCCGCCGCGTCGTGATCGCGGCAAATATTTCGCGACGGCGAGCGGTTTCGTGGTCTTTAAGCGGCGGCAGGGGCGAGGTCGTGGTCACTAACAGCGGCCGCTCGGTCAACTCAAACAACATGGCGGCCTGCAGCAGGCTGTCCTTGCCGCTGCTGAACGCCGTTCCATAACCCGAGCCTTCGACCGGACTGTGCGGAATCTCGAGGCTGCCGCAGACGATGTCGATTCCCAAGGGTTCCGCGGGTCGCTTCTCCGCCCGTACCGATTCCAGCGTGTCCGAGGCGTTTTGCAGCAACCGCAGCCAAAAGTCCTTTTCCTGATCGGAGAGCGCCAATGGCAGATCAATGCGGCAAGGACGCAACAGCAGCCAGTGCTGGTGCAGGCAAAGCAAAAGAATATCCCACCATAACCGCGCCGGCACGCGCAACAAATCCACTACGGCGGGAAACGTCAGCTGAAAAGACGGGCGGCTGTAGAGTGACGTAGCTGGATTGACGCTCCAGCTGAAACTCGCCGTTTGGCCACTGATGACCGGGGCATGTAATTCGATTTTATGCATGCACGATTCTCGAATCGACCGTCACATCGTACGCGCACGGCCGGAAGCGGTGTCCGCCAAGAGCTTGACGCCCCGATTGACTTTCTTGAGCGCGCCATGCACGCGCTTGGCGATCCTATGGGTCCTCGACCAAAGTTCGCGGGCTTGCAAGGCTACCTTTTCCTGCGCGCGTTCAAGCTCGACCCGCATTTCCGCTAGCTGGCTCCGCTGCAGGGCATTTTGCCTCAGATGCTCATGCTCCATTTCTGAAAGTCGCTCGCGCAGCCGCGCATTCTCGGTCGATAGAGAATCGACCTCGCGGCTTTTCTTTGCAGCACCGGCAAATTCGGTCGCCATCATCTCCGCATGGCGAAGGATATTCGGCAGAATCAAGCTACCTTGAGGAGTGAGCGTCAGCGGTCCACCGAGATAATTCAACGGCGCTTCAGAGGTCTGAGGACGATCACTTGCTCTCTTCGATTCTTCGACTCCATAGAAAACCGAGTCTTCGCTCATCCTTCTCGTGATGCCCTCTAGGTCGGATACCGCCAACTCCTGGAACGGCCCTATGTATTGAAAACCGACCATCTTGTTCCAATCCGGGGTCGATAAATACTGCAGGTATCCGATGACGATCTTGTCGACATATTGGGCAATGCTGCGGATCGGATAATGGCACAGCTGCACGCGCTCAAGAGGTTCCGTGGCGAATTGCTGACCATTATGCAGCAGCAAATGATTGCCAAGGCTCAGCTCGACGCTGCCGCTTACGAACTGGGAATGGACCAATAGCTTGGTGCAGTCCGGGCGCGGCGGCAGACGAAATCGCTGACGTACGACGGGATTTGGCTCAGCGCTCTCTTCCAGATCGGGGCTCCAGGCGAAGTTGCTCCATCCCAGCTCGTAAACTGCCGGCCGCTGCCCGGCGAGAACCTCGGCCAGCATCATTCCATCGGCGGGCTCAATGAATTCGTCGGCATCGAGCGGCGCAACCCAGTCGGCGCCGAATTTGTCGACGGCCATCCGCAGCAGCAGCGTCATGTATCGGTTCTGCTCATATCCGATCGTTGGCTGGCGCAGGACAACTACATCGCCATAAATCGATTGCAGCTGCAACAGAAGCTCATACGTGCCGTCGCTGCTTCCATCGTCGAGCACGACAACTTTGTCAAAATGCCGCGCATGGTGGCGGATGAACGCCTCGATAATGTCGAGTTCATTCTTAACACGCGTGACGGCAACCAATTTCATTCGGCTCGCTTTCCCAGCCTTAGGCGTTGAGGAGAAATTGGACGAAAGCCGGATCGGCATGGCGGCGAAATAACGCCGCCAGATCGGTTGTAGGCGACTGCATATTGCTCAATGCGTCCAGCAACTGCTGTTGAGTTTCCACGAATGCGGCTCCTGGTTCGTCTTTCAACCACGTCGCATGGAACGACTTGATCTTGTGATATCCGACTGGGAGCAAGATCACCTTTTTGCGCATCATGAGTGCGATCAACCCGCCGTGGAGACGATCACTGATGACTAGCTCAAATGGCTTAAGCGCGGCGATGATCATTTCCAACGGCTGCGCCAAGGTCAAATCAGCCGAGGCGCAATCAAGCGTCACGCCATGGTCAATGGTTTCCGCATCGCCTGCTGGCGTGCGTTTGACGAAATATGCAGCCTCACCGCCGGGCGCCTTGGGAATAACGTCGTCCATATAAAGCGCCATATCGGGGACGAGCGCGGTTTGCACACCGCTCTCGCTGAGTATGGCGTGCGAGGTCGCGTCGCGGCACCAAACGGTCACCCGCTCGTTGACCAAGGCGGGCTCGGGTTGAGTGGCTGATTGAGGAAACACCAAGCAGCGGTGGCGCGGCCCTGTGTGACCTATCACTGCCGCGCGAATCATTTCATTGTCCGGGTAAATCCCGACGCTGCCGCCGCCACTGAACATCACCATTCCGCGAAAGGTCGCAAATAAGTCGCCGAGATATTCGGTATCATCGGCTAATGCGGCGTCCTCAATACTTCCGTCTGAACGCCAGGTGCTGATACCGCGATCGCGAAGATAGCGTTCGCACGCATCGGTAATCAGAGTGTCGCCGGAATTGCCGCCACGCGGCCAGATCAAAAGAGCGTCGACATTTGTCGGCGGCAGCAGCGATTGTTGTCTGAGCGTCGAACGGATGGTGGGCGAATCGGTTCGCGTTCCGCCGTATGGAAATTCCCGCTGCGTATGGACTTCTGCTTGCGACATAGGTTACTGTAAGTTGTCGGCGGCAACCACTCTACCGTCGCGCGTATTTGCTCGCTGGATATCGATTATTTGCTCGCAAATCCAGTCAATGTCGCTCTCCGTCAGCGCCTCGCTCGTCGGCAGATACAGGCCCGAGCGGCAGAGGTTTTCGGCCACCGGGAATTGTTGGCCACGGAACTGATCGATGTAAACCGGCTGAATGTGCATGGGCACGAAAAAGGAACGCGTTTCAATGCCGCGGGCGGCAAGCTCTTCGCGCAAAGCATGGCGTGTGCATCCGAATGATGAATCGACGCGAAGTCCGTACATCCAATAGACCGAGCGCGTTCCCGCGGCTTCCTGCGGCAGGCGTAATCCGCGACAGCCTCGAAGCCTGTCATGGTACCAGCCTTGCAGACACCGCCGCGCCGCAATGATGTCGCCGATACGCTCCGTCTGCGCCAGGCCCACGGCCGCCTGCAAATTCGTCATGCGATAGTTGAAACCGATGTGCTCATGCCAGAAATGCCGTTCGGGATGGAAAGCGTGATCGCGCAGCCGTCGGACGACGCGCCCGAACTCGGCGTCATTCGTCGTCACCATACCGCCTTCGCCCGTCGTTATGATCTTGTTAGCGTAAAAGGAGAACGTTCCCGCCAACCCAAAGCTGCCCACCCGCTTGCCCATGAATTCAGCGCCGTGCGCTTCAGCGGCATCTTCAATCAGATAAAGGCCGCGAGCATTAGCTATTTCCAATAATCGGTGCATTTGAGCGGGATGACCGTAGGTGTGAACGACGATGATGGCTTTGGTATTTTTCGTTATCGCGTCCTCGACCAAAGCCGGGTCAATATTGAGCGAAAGCGGCTCGCTGTCGACAAGCTTCACCGTCGCGCCGGTATAGTGAACCGCATTTGCGGTTGCGACCATGGTGAAGGTCGGCAAAATGACCTCATCGCCGCGTCCGATGCCGAACGCGGCGAGAGCGAGATGCAACGCGACGGTGCCATTGGCGCATGCGACCGCGTGCTTGCAACCGGCCTCGCGGGCGAAGGCGCGCTCGAACTTATCGACGAATGGGCCTTTCGATGATATCCAGTTCGAGTCGATGCATTGATTCAAGTACGCGCGCTCGTTGCCGACCAGAAAGGTCTCGGCGACGGGATAGGTCTTTCCCCGCCGCGGACCGCCGGCGCACCGCCCCAATGAAGGCTCAAATCCAGGAATGATGTCCCGAACGCGCGCGAGATCCTCCGGACTGAGGTACGTGCCCTTTGCAAACGGGTGTTCTCGCGTCGACACGGGGCAGCCATCCGAACATGCTTCAGCACGCTCATAGCGCCCGTGGATTAAAGCATAGTGGCGCTGTTCCGAAAAGGTCACGATACGAAGTCGGTCGGACCCGCGCAGAGGGCGCAGACAGCGCGCGTCGGATCACGAGCCGCAGGCGGCTTAGTTGCGCAAGCGGGGTTGTCTCGCGAGTCGACCTTGCGAGTGTCAACGCCGGTTTTAGATCTGACCCCCCTCGCAGGGCCGCAACACGATCGCGCCGCGCTGATCAAGGCCTAACAATGTGAAATGAGCTCTTGCCAATGTCGACACCGACAATCGCGGTGTTGGGTTCTGTGATGTGACGTGCTTGCTTTTGGGCACCCCTGGCGACCTTCGCTCGCTGGCGGGGCAGCGGCACGGCCGGACCACTCCCTTACCAGAAGTCACGCCGCAGACGACCGGGTGGCACCGCCATGCATGTTGTGGCGCATGTCGGGCGCGTGCACGTCTTCGTCAGTAATACCGAGACCGGTTGATTGATTCCTAAGATTTCTGGGATTCACGGGCGGAAACGAAGCGGTTAGCGTGCGTCGTCATGATTCGTCAGAGGGGCACGATCATGACGACTATCAAGGCACAGTTGAGCGGCTTTGAGCTTGAGACACGCTATGAGGC
>Ga0187872_10002151_pt1 | contig 18077 bp, 13 predicted proteins | sample June2016WEW_16_4_FD_132973 | JGI IMG/M metagenome (GOLD analysis project Ga0187872, IMG submission 132973) | Peatland microbial communities from SPRUCE experiment site at the Marcell Experimental Forest, Minnesota, USA - June2016WEW_16_40 | ecosystem: Environmental > Terrestrial > Soil >...
AGGCAGCGAGAGCCAACTGTGAGTTGCCAGTTGTTTTGTTTCACCCGATTACGGGCAGGTGACGCCCGGCATGCCTTCGAGCCGCGACAGCTTCCGTCGAAACCGTGTCGCCCCCGTTGGTACTACTATGATAGCACCCGCGCCCCGTGCCGCCAAATTCGCGCGTGCTTAGCGGGTCAGCCAGGTGATCAGCGCCGAATACTGAGGGTACTGCGCGATCAATTCGGCGCGCTTGCCCGGCTCGTAATCCTGGGGATCGAAGCCGGGCGCCATCGTGGTTCCCATCAACGCGAACTTGCCGCCGGGCGCGAGCCGCGAGCCCTGCCACGTCCCTCCCGGCACCACGTGTTGCAGACGCATGCCCGATGCGATGTTCTGCCCGAGAAGCACGGCTTCGCCCGTTCCATTCGCCTTCAACTGAAGCATTTCAACCGGGTCGCCGAGATAGAAGTGGTACACCTCGTCGCCGCGCAGGCGGTGCAGCGCGGAAAACGTATCCGGCGTCAGCATGTAATAGATCGCCGTCGAGATGGCTCGCTCGCCCGGATAGCACGCGGGAAGCGCCTCTTTCGGCACGACGTCTTTCGACCGGTAGGCCTCCGCAAAGAATCCGCCTTCGACCGGAAGCGGCTGCATCTTGAGCAATTCGCGCAACTGTTCGGCTGTCAGCATGGCGTCGAAGATACGAATCAGGGACGGGGAAGGCAAGCGAAACCTCCAAGCCGGCACGCCTGCCGCGGCACGGCCGGTACGCAACCCAGGAACGCGCGCGCGGAATGCCAGTTGACACCCCAGTTTACGGTTTCCATAATCGCAAAAGGCTGGGAATCTCTTGACAGAACGCCAAAAATCGCTCGAACAGGCCCTGGAAGACGCAGTTTCCCGGGCTCTGCGTGACAATCTGGCGCCGCTTCAGCGCACCGCGGACGAGCTGCATCAGGCCTACGCCGATCTCGTCGCGGCGTGCTCGTCCAGCCGCCCGAGCAACGCTCTGCCGGCCATGCTCCGCGCGCAAACAGCGGCTTCAGCGCTTGCCGCCGGCCTATCCGTGCTGTCGAACTTCGTGGCCGTCGCGCTGAACCCGCGCGAACGCAGCGCCGCGGACGAGCAAGCCGCCACGATGGCGTCCGCTGTGTCGGAGGTGGAAGCGGAAGCGGAGATTGACGCACAAGAGCAGGAACCCGCCGGAGTGTCCGTCCATGTGCCTGTCGAGTTGCCGCTGGCCTCGGACCTGGAAACGCCCGCCGAAGTCGCTGTTGAGCAGGCGGCGGCCCAGGAAGTTGCCGTTGCGGAAGCGCCTGCCTTCGACCTCGCAAGTCTCCCGACCGAACTCCGAGACTTGCATCGCCGGGCGAACCGGGTAGCCAAAGTCGCCATGCAGGACATCCAACTATTGCGGCCCAAGGATGTACAATTGGGACGCGAACACAAAGACCTTTGTAATCGGTTGCGAAGTGATCTCGATAAAGCCCGCAAGGAATATGACCGCCGCTTCCGCGCGATTCTGGATCATCCGGTGGATTACTTCCACCATTGGATGGTGGAAATTCTCGCCGAAGGTGATGGAAGGGCCCTCGGTGAGTATCCGTACCCCTCGCCCGTTCTGCGGCACTAGAAAAGTCGCGATGCGACTCTCCCGCCGCTTCGTTTGTGCGGCTGGCGCGCTTCTGCTCGTGTGCTCGGTTTCCTTCGCCGCGCCGCGAGTCCAACCGGCGTCCGCGAAGAGCGCTACCGCGCTCAAGGAAAAGCAGCTCGAGAAGCTGGCGCGCGCGCTCAAGGAAAAGAACTCCTCCTGGGCCTACGGTCAGTTGAGCTCGATCGCCACGGAGAACTCTTCCAGCGTCCTTGGGATGCGCGCCGCGCTGGCGCTCGGCTACTTCGACTACACCAAGGAGCGCTTCGCGCAGGCGGAGAAATGGCTCGCGCGCGCCAAGAGCGATTGGCTCTTGGGCGACTATGCGCTTTACTGGAGCGCCGAGACCCATCTCGCCCAGAACGACAGCACCGATGCGCTCGCCGAACTCCAACTGCTTCGCAGGAATTTCGCCGATTCCATGATGACGGAGCAGGCGCTGGCGTCGGTCGGCACGGCGGCGCTTGCCTCGAAACGGCCCGCTGAAGCCGTGGCGGCTCTCGATGCTTACGCGCCCACGCCGCAAATCCCGGCGCTGCTTTTCGTCCGTGGCCAGGCGCACGAGCAGGCCGGCGAGACACTCGAAGCCGCCGCTGACTACCAGGCTGTTTACACGCACTTCGCCACGAGCGAACAGGCGCGGCAGGCGGCCCTGAAGCTCAAGTTCCTGCGCGCCGGCTCCGGCGTCAACATCCCGCCGCTGCCACTCGACGTCCGGCTTGCTCGCGCGAACGCCCTCTTCGAGGCGGGGAATTGGAGCGACGCGCGCGACGAGTACGCCGACATCCTGCAGGCGCTTTCAGGCCCGTCCGCGGAGCGCGCCCAACTGCGCATTCTCGAATGCGGATTGTCGCTCGGTAGCAACCCATCCGAATTGATCGCACTTCAGATCGCGGATCCCGACGTGGATGCGGAGCGTTCCTACGCGCTCGCCGACTTTTATCGCAACCGGCAGCAAGAGGCGGAGATGACCGCCGCAGTCGAAGCCGCGGTTGCCCGCGCGCCTTCGAGCCAATTCGCCGAAGCGGCGCTCTTCCTCGCGGGGAATTACTACTGGGTGCAGCTCGACCGCGACCGTGCCGCCGGCTATTACCAGCGGCTCGACGAAAAATTCCCGACCTCGGCCGACGCGACGGCCGCTCAGTGGCGCGTTGCCTGGACAGCGGTTCTGAAGCGTCAGCCGGAGGACGCGGAACTCTTGCAAGAGCATCTGCGGCGCTTCCCCGGATCGACCTATACGCCGGATGCACTCTACTGGCTTGGCCGCCTGGCGGAAGAGGCGGGCGTCGCGCCGCTCGCGCGCAGCTACTATGAAAAACTGACGGACCGCTTCCCCCAGAACTATTTCGCTTACCTGGGGTCGACCCGGCTTCAGGCACTCGGTGCCGGGCCGAGGCAAGATCCCGTCGTGCTGACGACCATTCCTGCCCTGCCGGGCCCGCCCAGCCTGGACAGGAGAATACCCGCATCCGCAGCGGGGAGGCAGGCGCGCGCCGACGCCTTGCGGTCGATCGCTTTCGACTCTTCGGCGCAGCTCGAACTCGAGGCGGGCTATGCGGCCACAGGCGCGCCGAGGTTGCTGCTCGAAGCGGCGCAGGCGGCCATCGCCGCCGATCAGTACGGCGCCGCGATCGTCCTGATCCGCCAGATCTTTCCGCAGCTTGGATCGCAGTCGTTCTCCGATGTGCCGTCCGAGGTTTGGCGGATCGCCTACGCGCTGCCGTATGAAGCTTCCATTCGTCGCTGGTCGCGCACGCGAGGGCTCGACCCGATGCTCGTCGCCGGTTTGATCCACCAGGAATCCGCGTTTCAGCCGAATGCTCGCTCCGTCTCCGACGCGATTGGCTTGATGCAGCTTCTTCCCGGCACCGCCCGGGATGTCGCAAAGAAGGCGCGGACGGGCTATTCGCGCGCGCGGCTGGTCGATCCGGATTACAATGTGAAGATCGGCACAGCTTATTTGGCGGCTCTGCGCAAGCAGTTCGACACCGTGGAAGAGGCGGTTGCGGCGTACAATGCCGGCGAAAACCGCGTGGTGTCGTGGACAACCGGGCAGACCTACCGCGAGACGGCGGAATTTGTCGAGTCGATTCCCTTTACGCAGACGCGCCAGTACGTGCAGATCGTGACCCGCAACGCGAACATCTATCGCCGGCTCTACGGAGCGCAGAAACAGAATGAATCCCGCACACCCCGAACGGGCCACGGCCGCTAGGCCGAAACTTTCCTCCAAAGCCGAGCGCTTCACCGAGTCGGTAATTCGCGAGATGACGCGCCTGGCCTTGCGCTACGGCGCCGTGAATCTCTCCCAGGGTTTTCCCGATTTTCCCGCACCCGCTGAAATCAAACTCGCTGCACAGGAAGCTATCGCGGCGGACATCAACCAGTACGCCATCACCTGGGGTGCGAAACGATTCCGCGACGCAATCGCACAAAAGTTCGAACGCACGCAGGGAATCGCCGTCGATCCGGAACGCGAGATTACGGTTTGCTGCGGCTCGACCGAGGCGATGATGTCCTCCATGATGGCGATCATCAATCCGGGCGATGAAGTGGTCGTGTTCGAGCCGTTCTATGAGAATTATGGCCCGGATGCCATTCTCTCCGGCGCAACGCCGCGCTTTGTGAAGCTGCACCCGCCCGATTGGACGTTCGATCCCGACGAGTTGGCGGCGGCGTTCGGGCCGGCGACGAAGGCGATCATCCTCAATACGCCGAACAACCCAACGGGAAAGGTATTCGAGCGCGCCGAGTTCGAATGCATCCGCGACTTGTGCGTGCGCTGGAACGCTTTCGCCATCACCGACGAAATCTACGAGCACATGCTCTACGACGGAGCGCAGCACATATCGCTCGCGTCGCTCGATGGCATGCGCGATCGCACGATCACGATCAACGCGCTGTCGAAGACCTACAGCGTCACGGGATGGCGCGTCGGCTGGGCGATTGCGCCGGCGGACGTGACAGCCGCGATTCGCAAGGTCCACGATTTCCTCACCGTCGGTGCCGCCGCGCCGTTGCAGGAGGCCGGCGCCGTTGCGATGCAGCTGCCGCCGAGCTACTACGAGACGCTCGCCCGCGAATACACGGCGCGCCGCGATCGCATGCTGGGCATTCTCACCGGCGCGGGCTTTCGCTGCTTCAAACCGCGCGGCGCATACTACATCATGACGGACATTTCCGCATTCGGTTTTCCCGATGACGTCTCCTTCGCGCAATATCTCGTGAAGGAAATCGGCGTCGCCGCCGTCCCGGGGTCGAGCTTCTACCGCAAGCCGGCGGATGGCCGGACGCATCTCCGCTTCACGTTCTGCAAGAAGGAAACAACGTTTCAGGCTGCCACCGAGCGGCTTGCGAAGCTCAAGCCTGCAAAATAGTCAAAGTTCGCCGCCGTTATTTTCGTGCGCCCGGCCTTGCCTCTTCTCGTAGGGGCACAGTCCGCCACAGCGAATGCCCGGCGCTCGACCTTGCCTTTGCGTCGCCCATTCAAAAACGCTGTCATCCCGAACCCGGCCGCGCCATTTGCGGACGGTGGTGAGGGATCTGCTTTTGGGCTCGTTATCTTAGCCTTTCAATCTCCGCGCCGGGACGCGCAGTCGAAGAATCTCTCTTCTGCCATGCATGGCTAGGCGTTCAAATCAAACGACTGCAGGTAGTCGGGAATCGTCACCGGCCAGTGATACTGGCTCGCTATCGCGTCGCGCAGGGAATCGAGTCCGCTGGGTTCGCCGTGGACCAGAAACGTTTTGCGTGGCGGGGCTTGGAAACCCGAGAGCCATCGCAATAGTTCGCTCTTTCCGGCGTGAGCGGAAAGCTGTCCGATCTCGATGATCTGAGCGCGCACCGGGATCTGCTCGTTGTGGATACGAAGAAACTTCGCGCCATCGAGCAGCGCGCGTCCGCCGGAGCCTTCGGCCTGATAACCCACCAGCAGGACCGTGCTGCGAGAATCCGGCAACCGGTGCGCCAGGTGATGCTTGATGCGCCCTCCCGTGATCATTCCGCTCGCCGAGATGATGATGCAGGGTGAGACCACGTCATTGATCTTCTTCGAATCTTCCACTGTGCAGGTCATGTGGACTTCGTGCGTGTTCAGCGGATCGGCGTCAGCCTGCGGTTTCAAGTCATGATCTGCCTTGTGGCGGACGTATATGTCCGTAATGTTGATGGCCATAGGGCTATCCAGATAGATGGGCAGGTGCGGAATCCGCTGCTGTTCTTCGAGTACGCGCATGTAATACAGCAGCAATTGCGTTCGATCGACCGCGAACGCGGGAATCACCACGGCGCCCCCCCGTTTCGCCGTGCTGTTGATAACGTCGGCGAGTTCGTCCGCGACGGAGCCCACCGGATGATCGCGATCGCCGTACGTTGATTCGCAGAGCAGAAAGTCCGCGCGCGTGGGCGGCTCGGGGTCTTTCAATATGGGTTGATCGTAGCGCCCAACGTCCCCTGAGAAGACGACCAGTGTTTGCTTCCCGTTTTCAGTGATCGTCAATTCCAGCCATGTTGCGCCCAGGATGTGCCCAACATCGTGCGGACGAACCGAAAACTGTGGGCTGATTGTGAATGAGTCGTTGCTCGGGATTTCGCGGAATCGCTCCAGTGCTGTTTGCGATTCCGCGACGGTATAGAGCGGCAGTGGGGGTTTGTGAGCGCTGTAGCCCTTCTTCGCGGCGTACTGCGCGTCTTCTTCCTGCAGGTGAGCTGAATCCGGAAGCAGCACTGTGCAGAGTTCGCGAGTCGCCGCATTCGAATAGATCGGGCCGCGAAATCCGTTGTGCACCAGCCGCGGAAGATAGCCTGTGTGGTCGATGTGCGCGTGCGTCAGAAGCACCCAGTCGATCGTGGCCGGATCGACTGTGAGGCGGTCCCAGTTTCGCTGCTTCAGTTCCTTCGATCCCTCGAAGAGCCCGCAATCCACCAGCAGCCGCTTGCCCTCGGCCTCGATCAGATACTTCGAGCCGGTTACGGTTCCCGCCGCGCCGAGAAAAGTGATCTTCGCCATAGGGGCGGTATTCTATGATAAATAGAGCAAGCCAGCACCCTTTCCGCGCGATTCGCAATCTAACTGGCAGGAGGATATTAGATGCCAAAGAAGAAAGGTTCTAGAAGGAAATACGGTAAAGCAGCGAGCAAGAGCGTCGAGAGCGCCCTGCATCGAGAAAAGCTCGGCACGCTTCGTTCCGGCAAAGGCGGGGTGGTCACGTCTCGAAAGCAAGCAATCGCTATAGGCCTTTCGGAAGCTCGCAAGGCTGCCGCCAAGGTACCGAGAAAATCAAGCTAACAGTAGCGCCCCGTCGATTGGCTTTGCAGGACATGGACGAAAAACATGGTAAGCTTTCTGGTGGTTTTCTACAGCGTGGGGCCGTGGCGCAGTTGGGAGCGCGCCTCGATGGCATCGAGGAGGTCGAGGGTTCGAATCCCTTCGGCTCCACCAGATTTTTGTCGGCTTTGTCAGTAAATCACAGGAAACACGTCTGTTGGCCCATGGTCCCCGGGTTCTTTCTCCATAGTACGACCGGGGTATCTCCCACGCCCCGCTTTTCTGCTATCCTTGCAACATAGCGGGGCACCCCGGTGTCTAAGACAACAGGGAGATGCCCCGGAAAGCGCGGCGCAAGGCATGTCCGAACTGGCACAAAGTCTGCCGTGGGCACAAGATGAAGCCCAGTTGGTGACGGAGCTTCAAGCGGGCTCTGATGCGGCGTTCGACTACCTCGTCACCTACTATCACGCGAACGTGTACAACCTGGTCTACGGAATCCTGTCCGATGCTGCCGACGCCGCCGATGTCACTCAGGAAGTTTTTCTCCGCGTGTTTCGCGGGATTCGCAGTTTCCGCCGCGGCAGTTCTTTGAAGACTTGGCTCTACCGCGTGTCCGTCCGCCAGGCGCTGAACCATCGTCGCTGGTGTTGGCGCCATCACAGGCAGCAAGTTTCGATCGACGCGGAAGAGCAGGGGAGGAGTTTCACGCTCGAACTGAAGGACGGCGAAGCCACGCCGTTCGAGCAATTGGCCGAGAAGGAAGTGCAGGCGACGGTGCGACGCGCGCTTTCGGCGGTGCCGGCTCTTTTTCGGAGTGCGGTGATCTTGAGAGATCTTGAGGGGCTTTCTTACGAAGAGGTTGCCGAAGTTCTCGAAGTTTCGGTGGGAACCGTGAAGTCTCGCATTTTGCGCGGCAGGCGAATGCTCAAAGAGATTCTCGATCCGCTTTTGCATACACCTCAGCCCGATGGCGCGGAAGCGCCCGTTCATACGGCTGGGACGACGCTGCGCCGCCACGCACGTGCCCATTTCATGCCGGATCCCGAAACGCGAAGGCTGCCTCACACGGCGTCTCGCGCCGTCGGCGGAATGCACGGAGTCGGGGGATGAACTGCAAACAAGCGCAACGACGCCTGCCCGGTTATCTTGACGGGGCGATTCGCGCTCAGGATCACGCCGGCCTGCGCGAACATCTGCATTCTTGCGCCGACTGCAGGCAGCATCTCGAGCGTTATCGCCTGCTGGCGAGTCGTCTGGCGAATGTCGAACCGGTGGCGGTGCCGGCCGATCTGGCGGTGCGCATTCGGATGCAGGCTTCGCGCGAGCGATCTCCGTGGGCTGGCGTGGCTCGGGTATGGTCCCGGGCGGTGCTGGTCTGCGAAAATATTCTCGGGCCGCTCGCGGTCCCTGCTACGGGCGGCGTTCTGACGACCCTGGGTGTTTTCATCCTGTTCGTGCACGGGATGCTGGGTGGCGTTCCGTTGGGCGGTGTTGTGCCGAACGATCTCCCGCTCAATCTGGTCCAGCCTGCGCAGATTGAAAGTTTGGCTCCCTTTCCTGTGGTCGTTGAGGCAAACGGCGGGCCAGACTCCGGCGGTCTGCTGTTGGAAGCGACGCTCGACGCGCAGGGCGAAGTCATTTTCTACAAGATTCTTTCCGGTCCGAGCGATGCCGCGGTTCAGCGGCAGATCGATCAGCTTCTGATGTTCTCCCGCTTCAGCCCGCAGCTGAGCTTCGGGCGTCCGATGGGAGGCGGGCGCGTCCTATTGAGCTTCAGCGAGGTCCACGTCCACGGGTGATTTTTCTCAGCCTCTCAGTCGGCTTTCGTGTGGTTCCCTGCGATTCTTGACTCTGATCCGTCCGCCCGCTAAAGTCTCAGAGTAGCTGTGTCTGAGGGTTCGACAGGCGCTGCGAGCACATCGGGGAAGGTGCCCGCCCAGCGAAGGGAAGCCAACGAGGCCGAGGCGTTGAGGAGTCTGCCCATCCGAAAGTCCATCCGAGAATTCGTACGGATACTTCCCGCTCTTGCCGCTGCCGTCCTTTTGGGAATGAGTGCTTCGGCTCCGAAGGCACAGCAGGTTGGAGAGAGCGCCTACACCGGCATTAGCGTGGAGGCCAGTCCGCAAATCTTCTCAACCATGTGCGCCCTTGACGCAGCGGGGTTCGGCGCGGACGAGAGCACGCTCGCGCAGATGCCCGCACGGCTCGCGCTTCGCGGGGATCTGCTCAAGATGCAGGGTCCCGCGACCGATGCCCTGCGTCAGTTTTATCGAGACCACGCGATGGCAGGTTCGGGCGAAACACTTTCCCGCTACATCACGTTCGCTCTCGTCGTCGGCCCGCCGCCGCAATTTCAGTTTGAGGGTAATCGCGATTTGCTCCCCCCGGACGTGCTCACGCTCGACGGATTCCAGGAGATCCTCGCGAGCTTCTATCGAGAAGCGCATCTCGACCTGCGCTGGGCCCGGATCGAGCCGGAGTACGAGCCGGCCGTCGAGCGCTACCGGGACTCGGTGCGCCGGACCGTCACCGTTTCCAACGCGTATCTCCGCGAGATCGTCAAGCCGTCGACGGGCCGCACATTCACCGTTTACGTCGAGCCGCTCGTGGGCGCCCGCACCAATTTCCGTAACTATGGCGATCAGTACGCCATCGTGGTCGGAACGGTTTCCGAGATGCCGGTGGACGCCATTCAGCACGCCTACTTGCATTTCATGCTCGATCCGATCGTATTGCGCAACCGTCCGGCGGTGGACAAGAAACGGTCTTTGCTCGGCATTGCGGCTCGTGCTCCGCGGCTGCCGGCGGAATATCACGACGATTTCGTTTCCTTCGCGGACGAGTGTCTGATCAAAGCGGTTGAGCTGCGTCTGCGGCATCTTCCGCCGGATCGACTGGCGGCGGCGTTGCAGGATGCGGATCAGTCCGGCTTCATCCTCGTGCGGCCTCTGGTGGCGCAGTTGCAAAAATTCGAGAAAGCTGAACCCGCGATGACGTATTACTTCCCCGACTTGATTGCGGGCATCGACGTCGACGCCGAGCAGAAACGTTTGCAAGGCGTCACTTTTGCTGCCGCGGAGGCCGCGCCTCCACCGGACGAGCATGGCTCATCCGAGAGCGTTCCAGCCTCGGAGATCGATCGCTGGATCGCTCAGGGCAATCTTGCTATTGCGCGAAAGGATGCTCCGGCAGCCGCCGCCGTATTTCAAATGGCGCTGGCAAAGTATCCGAATGATTCCAGGGCGCTCTACGGCCTCGCCATCGCATCAGTGCTTTCCGGCGAAGCGGATCGCGCGAGGGAGCTGTTCGAACGAATCGTTTCCCCGCCAAGTTCGAACGCCGATGGGGCCGGGAATGCCGCGCAGCCTGCGAATCCATCGATTGTGGCATGGTCGCACGTCTATCTCGGACGCATCCACGATCTCGGGGACGAGCGCGATCTGGCAATGAGCGAATACCGGGCGGCCCTGGCTGTGGATGGCGCTCCTGAAGCCGCGCGCGCGGCCGCCGAAAACGGCGTCCAAACGGCTTACCAACCGCCTGCGCGCCCTGTGGAGAACAGGCAACCACAACCCTGAACCGGCCGTCTCATGCGAAGGCCCGCTCAGGCAGGATCCTGCAAAGGAGGAAAAGCTTGACCTTGAGGATCGCTGCAAACAGAGCGCGGACGCAGTGAAGAAGCAGATGGTGCAGACAAAATCCAACTAAGGCATCAACTGCCGACAGCGGAGGGAAGAAGGCAAGGCTATGAGATTCTTACTCGCACGCACCGGAATTCAAATCTTGGCGGTCGTACTCGGATCGAGTCTTTTGTTTGCGGCTGTCTGCCGCGCGCAGGGCATGGATCCGAACACGGTGGTGGCCAAAGAACAGCAGCAGGACCAGGACCAGCAAAAGAAGCAGCAGGAGTTGAGCCAAAGCCCCGCCCCCAAGGTCGATCCGAAGGAAGAGGCTGCCTACAAAGCCTTCTTCGATGCAGGCCCACAGGATCCGGACAAGCGGATTCAGCTCGGCCAGGATTTCATCAAGCAGTATCCGTCGAGCGTGTATGCCGAAGCCGTCCATGCGGGCTTGGCGCAGGCTTACTATATGAAGCAGGATTGGAAAAACTTCTATGCCGACGCGGACAAGGCTCTTGCTCTGAAACCTGACGACGTGGACCTCCTCACGATGGTCGGCTGGGTCATCCCGCACGTCATTATCGGGAATGAATCCGATGCAGGCGAGCAGCTCGACAAGGCCGAAACCTACGAGAAACGCGCCATGCAACTCATCCCCAGCCTGCCAAAGCCCGCGAACGTGACGGACGATCAGTTCGCCGCGCTGAAGGCCGAGAAATTGGTTGAAGCGCACAGCGGTCTGGGTCTCGTCTACTTCCGCCGCCAGGACAACGACAACGCAATCAAAGAGCTTGTGCTGGCGACTCAGGACAACTCGAAGCCCGATCCGACCGATTTCTTCGTGCTCGGGGCAAGCCTGCAAAAACTGGGCCGTTACACCGAGGCCGCCGACGCATTCACTCATTGCAGCCAGATTGCAGGAAGCCTGCAGGATCGGTGCAAGCAAAACGCGGACAACGCCAAGAAACTGGCTCCGCAGAAAAAGTAGCCGGCGAGGCCAATCCCAACTATGACCGAAGAGGAGCGCGCGGAACTCGAGGCGATCCTCGGTCATCGCTTCGAGCATTTGGAACGACTCGAGCGCGCGCTCACCCACCGTTCGCACAGGCAGGATTCCGGAGGAACCGACAACGAGCGCCTCGAGTTTCTGGGCGACCGGGTTCTCGGTCTCGTCGCGAGCGAGCAGCTCGTCGATCTCTTTCCTCAATGGGACGCAGGCAAGCTCTCGAAGGGATTGGCCCGGCTTGTGAGCGCCTCGTCGATTCATGCCGCGGCACGCCGGTTGCGGCTCGGTCCTTACTTGCGCCTCGGGCCGGGCGAGGAAAAAACGGGCGGGCGTGAAAAGAAGAGACTCCTCGCCGATGCCTACGAAGCGATTGTTGGTGCGATTTATCTCGACGCCGGCCTCGCGGCTGCGGCGGCCTTCCTGCGCCGCTCTTTGCTCGATCCGGCGCTCGAGGGTGAAGTCGAAGGTCTCGAACGGCCCGACCACAAGTCGGCCTTGCAGGAGTGGCTTCAGGAACGCGGCCTCGGCATTGTCGAGTACCGCCTTCACAACTCGTCCGGACCGGAGCATCAGAAGACGTTCGAGGTCGAGGTCTGGCACAAAGGCCGCAGGCTTTCCGCTTCCGAGGGTCGCAGTAAGAAGGAGGCCGAACAGGCCGCCGCAAGGCTCGCTCTGGGAATTCTCGAAGAGAACCGTGGGACAGCCTGACTGAGATCAATCGAAGCGGGAGCCGCCGTCGGAATCGAGAGGACGCTCGCACATCTGCCATAGGCCTGGCGCCGGCCTCCGGCTGGGGTATATTCGCTCTATCCACTGTGTCCAACGCCCATTCAGAACCCGTCGCGCGCGCAGACCCCTTCGAGGTGACTCCCCCCAGGGGTCGCCTCTGGAATCGCTGGACCAAGGGAATTATTCTTCTGGTGATCGTCCTTTGGGTTGTTTCGGAAGGCATCTCGTTGGCGGCCCAACACAGTGGCCTGCGAAAAAAGCTTTCCGCGCACCTCGAAGCGGCCTTCGGGCGTCCGGTTGAAGTCGGCAGCTACGATTTCAGTTTCTGGGGCGGGCCCTCCCTGGAAGCTCAGTCGGTCACCGTCGCGGAGGATCCGCGTTTCGGCCAGGAGTATTTCCTGAGGGTCGATTCGATGGCCGTACGGTTCCGCTGGCAGAGCTTGCTGCGCGGCCACATCGAGTTCGGAACCCTTTCTCTGACGCGCCCCAGCCTGAATCTGGTCCGCGACGCCTCCGGCGACTGGAATCTTGCCGAATGGCTGCCGCGTCCCGCGGGGACTCCTTCGGTGAGTGTGCCGGTGGGACCTTTGTTGCCGTCCCCGGCGTTGCGCTTCCGCAGGATCGAGGTGGCTGATGGACGAATCAACTTCAAACGCGCCGACGAGAAGCTTCCGATCGCATTTGTCGGCGTGAGCGGAACGGTTGAGACGGACACGTCCGGGCGCTGGCGAATGAACCTCGAGGCGACCCCATGGCGGTCTGCCGTGGTCATACAGCAGGCGGGCGCGATCCGCGTTTCGGGCTATGTCGGCGGGACCTCTTCGCGGCTTCACCCTGCGGCGCTCGATCTCTCGTGGACGGACGCCTCGGTTTCGGATGTGCTCCGCCTTGCTCAAGGCGATGATTACGGCGTCCGCGGCACGCTCGCTATGGCGCTGAGCGCCCGCACGCACGACCACGACGATGGCTGGTCCGTTCTGGGGCGCACCGAACTCCGCCATCTGCATCGCTGGGACTTGGCCTCGCGTCCGGACAATCCGTCCATCAATCTGATCGCCCAGGCGGAATGGCGCCCCGCTGCGGCGGACCTCGACCTGACCCAAATCGCGCTGGAGTCTCCTCATTCGAACGCTCGCGCCACCGCACACATTCTCTGGGATCGCGCGGAGAGGCTCAAAGCGCAGGAATCTTCGCCCGTTCAGATCGCCATCTCTTCTTCGCAGATCGACCTCGGTGATCTGCTCGCCTGGGTGCGGGCCTTCCATTCGAATGTTGCAGACGACATCTCCGTTCACGGGTTTGCCGGCGCTGGCGCCACTCTCTCTGGTTGGCCGCTGCATTGGGTGAACGCGACAGTATCCGGCGACGGAGCCGATCTGTCCGGCGCTAGCCTTCGCATTCCGGCTCACCTGGGACGAATCCAGTTTCGGTACGACCACGGAATCGTTTCTTTTCCTCCGGTGACGCTCTCGTTCGGCACGCCTCATGGCCCGCCGGATGGTTCGTTCCAGATGAGTATCTCGACAGGCCCGCGGCGCGGCGCGTTGCCGGACTGGCATCTGATCGGAAGCACCGGCCAGATGCGCGACTTGATCGCAACAGCGGGTGCGCTCGGCTTGAACACGTCTCGCGGCTGGGATCTTTCGGGACCCTTCGCATGTGACCTGCTCTGGCGGGAAGCGCGCGATCCGTGGAAGGCGCAGCCGGCCGGCTGGGTCGAATTCGGCGTGCCGGGCCCCCAGGGCGGCGCCGCTCTTCGGGTCCCTTTCCTGAATCAACCGGTCGACCAGGTTCTGGCGCGCGTGGAGCTCAAAGCGGAGACCCGCCACGTTGCGGTGTCGTCCGCGCAGGCGTTTGGAGCGCGCTGGACCGGAACTTTCGACCGCAGCGGCCCGGACGCCGAATGGCAGTTTGCGCTGTCGGCCAACCGCCTTGCCGCCGCGGACCTCGACCGCTGGCTGAATCCCCGTTGGCGCGAAAGCTTCCTCAATCGCATGCTGCCTTTTCTCAGCCCGCGCTCACCCGCGCTCGCCGTGCCGGCAGATTTGCAGGCCAACGGACGTATCACCCTCGACCAGTTCATCCTCGCGCCTCTTGCTGTGCACCGCTTGGAGGGTGATTTGAAGATTGCCGGCCGCCACGTTGAGTTCACGAATGCGACTGGTCAGTTTTATGGCGGGGCGCTTGGGGGAGTGTTTTCTGGGGATGTGGAGGCCGTGCCATCTTACGACGCGAGCCTCGACTTCTCCCGCGTCGATCTTTCGGCGCTCTCCGCGACTTCGCCGGAGCTCGCCAATTTGTTTGCCGGCACGGCTTCCGGCGAGGCTTCCTTCCACGCGCGCGGCGCTGGCGGCTCGGACCTGCTCGCGTCGCTCGAATGCCGTGGGACGGCGCAGGTGGCGGATGCTCAACTCCGAAGCATGAATCTCCTGGAATCGCTCCGCTCGTCGGTCCGCCGCCCGGGTACGAGCGCGTTTCGACAGGCCTCCGCTGCGTTCAGTTGCGCCGCAGGCAAGATTCAGTTTCAGGATCTCCTGCTGTTGAGTCCGGACGGCAGAATCGACGCCTCGGGAACCATCGACTTCAAGCGCAATCTCGATATGCAGGTGCGCGTCCTTCCGGCCGGTCCCGCAGCACCCGGCGCAGGCAGTTCGAACCCGGCTCAGGCAGCGTACCGCCTCACCGGGCCGCTCGCGGCGCCCACGATTGGGCGTGCGCAGCCGCCGCGCCGCAATCGCTAGCGACTGTCTCAACGACCGTTGCGACAATCGGCTTCCGCTTTGCGGCTGGCGCTGCTTCGTTTTTCTCTGCCTCTGCCTGCCCTCTGCGTCTCTGCGGTGGGTTCATCCTTCTCTGTGCGCTTCGTGCCCCCTCCGTGTTCTCTGTGTTTCGGCTTTGTCTTGCCTCCTCATCCCTCGCCTCTCACGCCTCATACCTACGCCCATTTGCCTCGCTCTGAACCGTGTGCTAGCGTTCCCTCGATGCAGCGGATTTTCAATTCCAGAACGCGGATGGACGGATTTCGTCTCGTACTCTCCGCGGGCATGCCGGTGATTGCGCTGGCTCTCGTCGCGGCCGCCAACCAAAAAGTGCGTATCGCGCCAAGGTTCCTGCCGGGCGCGACGCTCTACTACCAGATCGAATCGCGCACCACGACGACCGGCAAGACGACGACTCCGATCGCGAATCCCGAGGGCGGCTCGAAGGCGAGTCAAGTGATTGATCTGCTCGTGCGCATTGACGTACTCGACGCGCCGCCTCCCTCGGCAGCCGTTCCAGGCGCCGTGCGGCTCCGCGCCACGTACGAAAAATCTCAAGCGCAGTCCGAAAGCGATGCCTTTGATCCCGAAGGCTCCTGGCTCGAAGACCAATATCGCCGCATCCAGGGCCGCTCCATCGAGTTCACCATCGAGCCGGGCGGCCAGCTCGCCGATTTCAAGGGTTTGGACCAGCTTCTTTCCGATCCCTCCGCCGCCGCGCCCGCGGTTTCCTGGCTCGACGTCCTTTCGTCCGGCAGCGCGTTTCCGAAGAATGGCATCTCCATCGGCCAGAAATGGCGCGGTGAGCGGCCGATCCCCGATACGCCGCTTTCCGGCCTCACCTGGCTTACCGAATCCACGTACCTGCGCGACGAGCCCTGCGATTCACGTGGCAGCGCCACGCGCGCAGGCGCAAATGCGGACGTATGCGCCGTAATTCTCACTCGCTTCGAAATCTCCAGCCGCGGCTCGCCCCATTCCGACGCGACGCCCGACGACTACCGCCGCAACGGCCTGCGCACCTCCGGCACTTGGACGGGCTCGGGCGAAAGCCTCGATTCCATCTCGCTCGCCGACGGTCTCCTCGTGAGCTCCACGCAAACCAGCACGCAGGACATGGACTACGAGATCGTCAGCGCCAGCACCGGTTCCAGCATCCACCGCACAGGCCGCATTCAGAGTCAGTCGATCATCACCCTCGTCCCGCCGCCGGCCGCCGCGCAGCCTTGATGCCCGGCATACTAGCCGATCACTGTCATTCCGAACGGAGTCCGCGCGCCTTTGCATCCCCGCGATTTTCGCGGGCGCGGGACGGAGGGAGGAATCTGCTTTTTGCTTGGAATGGCGCCGCACTCCGCGCGGGCGACTGGCAGTTTAGGGGGTCGGACCTTCAGGTCCGACAAAAAGATCGGCGCAAAGCGCCGCACCAATGCGCAGCTACACCCGCAGCAAGTATTCCCTGTGTTCCGTTGCTTGCTGGTTCGGCTGAAGCTCCGGCGCAGCTGCGCTATAATCAAAGTTTTACGCAGCACCCATTGTGCGCTCCGAGGCGCCCCGACCCATGAAATTCAAGCTTGCGAGCGACTACGAACCCCGCGGCGACCAGCCCGAAACCATCTCGCAGCTCGTCCGCGCCGCGAGCGACGGCGAACGCCACCAGGTCCTCTTGGGCGTCACCGGCTCGGGCAAGACCTTCACGATGGCGAAGGTCATCGAGCAGATCAACCGCCCCGCGATCGTCCTCGCCCATAACAAGACCCTCGCCGCGCAGCTCTATCACGAGTTCAAGTCGTTCTTCCCGCAGAACGCGGTCGAATACTTCGTCAGCTACTACGACTACTACCAGCCCGAGGCCTACGCCCCCGCGAGCGACACGTTCATCGAGAAAGAAGCCACGATCAACGACGAGCTCGACAAGCTCCGCATGAGCGCCACCCGCTCGCTCTTTGAGCGCCGCGACGTCATCGTGGTTGCCTCAGTCTCCTGCATCTACGGCATCGGCTCGCCGGAGGCTTACTACGGCATGCTGCTGATGCTCGAAAAGGGCCAGTCGGTCGCGCGTGAGTCGATCCTGCGGAAGCTCGTCGAAATCCAGTACGACCGCGCCGAAGACCTCCGCCGCGGCACCTTCCGCGTGCGCGGCGATACGATCGAGATATATCCGCCCTATGACGATCTCGCCGTGCGCGTCGAGCTTTGGGGCAGCCAGATCGAAGCCATCCGCAAAATCGATCCGCTCACCGGCGAAATCCGGTCGCGCGAAGGCGAAATCGCGCGCATGCCCATCTACCCGAAGACGCACTACGTCCTGCCCGCCGAGCAGCGCGAGCGCGCGATTCAAACCATCTACGAGGAGCTTGATTGGTGGAAGAAGGAGCTCGAGCGCCAGGGGAAAATCGTCGAGGCCCAGCGCGTCGTGCAGCGCACGCTCTTCGACATCGAAATGATGCGCACGATCGGCTATTGCCACGGCATTGAAAACTACTCGCGCCACATGTCCGGTCGCCTGCCGGGCGAAGCGCCGCCGACGCTGCTCGATTACGTCCCTTCGGACTACCTGCTCTTCATCGATGAATCGCACCAGACGGTCCCGCAGCTTCGCGGCATGTACCATGGCGACCGTTCGCGCAAGCAGACCCTCGTCGACTACGGCTTCCGCATGCCTTCGGCCCTCGACAATCGCCCCCTCACCTTCGAGGAGTTCGAGCACCGCGTGAATCAGGCCGTCTACGTTTCCGCCACGCCCGGCCCGTATGAGCTGACGAAATCCGGCGGCGTCGTGGTCGAGCAGGTGATCCGGCCGACCGGCCTCGTGGACCCTGAGACAGAAGTGCGGCCCGTGAAAGGGCAGGTGGACGATCTGCTGGAAGAAATTCGCGTGCGCGCCGCGCGCAACGAGCGCGTGCTCGTCACCACGCTCACGAAGCGCATGGCCGAGGACCTTGCCGAATATTTCGCCGAGGTCGGCGTGCGCTGCCGCTACCTCCACTCCGAAATCGAGACGCTCGAGCGCGTCCGCATTCTCCGCGACCTGCGCCGCGGCGAATTCGACGTCCTCATC
>Ga0187872_10002153_pt1 | contig 18069 bp, 15 predicted proteins | sample June2016WEW_16_4_FD_132973 | JGI IMG/M metagenome (GOLD analysis project Ga0187872, IMG submission 132973) | Peatland microbial communities from SPRUCE experiment site at the Marcell Experimental Forest, Minnesota, USA - June2016WEW_16_40 | ecosystem: Environmental > Terrestrial > Soil >...
AAATCTACAACACCGTGCGCCCTCATCAGTCGCTCGGTTATCTCACCCCGCGCGAGTTCCTCGTGCGGTGGAACTCTCAAAACAAAAGAAAGCCGAGTGTCACTAATCATGTGGACGAGTACACTCCCGAGACAAAAGTCTTCTTTCGGTATATCATTCCATTTCGTGAGCCTTCGTGTTGGGTGGCATGAAGGTCAATTCGACATCAAAACCGAGAGTGAGCCATGAGATCAAGTTGCATGAACAGGTGCATGTGGTTGGCGGCTGGGCTGATGTCAGCATGTCTATCTATTCCCGCGGTGTCGAGTGCACAGGGGACGCAGCCCCCTGCGTACACTTCGATGACCGAAAATGATGGCAGACAGGCGAATGTCGAAATGACGGAGGCATACTTGCGCCAAAATTTAGGCGATCCGAAAGAAATTGCGGCGTATCAGGCATTTCACAAAGTTACGGAGCAGGACGCGGATAAGAAGATCAAGCTCGGCAACTCTTTCCTGGCCAAATACCCGTCGGACCACTACAGCGAAGCGGTGTACGAAGAACTGACTCAGACGTACTACGACAAAAAGGATCTGGCGAGCTTCTACACCTATTCGGACAAGGGACTCTCGCTTCTCCCCGGTGCATCTGCTGGCGCTAAGCGGCTGGGTTATTCCGCGGGCGTTCAACCATGATGACCCCGATGCGGACAAGAGGCTCGACAAGGCTGAGGCGTACGAAAAGCACGCTCTCGACGTGATGGGCAAGATGCAGAAACCGGCGGTCTTCACGGACCAGCAATTCGCCGAGTTCAAAACGGGCGAATCGGCGGTGGCTCACAGCGGCCTTGGCCTCGTGTATTTCCGCCGCGAGCAATACGACGAATCCGCGAAGGAGCTCCAGACTGCCATCCCGGGTGAAGCAAATCCGGATCCGACCGATCTCTTCATCCTGGGCGGCGATTTCGAGAACTTGGGCCGGTTCAAAGAGGCGGCGGACGCCTTCAATCGCTGCGCGCAGATCGCCGGCGGCATGCAGGACAGGTGCAAGCAGTATGCGAGCGACGCTATGAAACGGGCCGCCGCGGCGAAGTAGACGTCATCCGGGCGCCGCGCAAATCGGCTCTGTGGCTGGCGGCGTTCGCCGGCCCTATTGTCCTCGGATTTTTTGTTGCCGACGCCGGTTTTGCTTCGGCGCAGGACGCAGCCGCTCCGCCCGCGGAACTGACGGCCGAACAGGACCACCAGCGCGTCCTGGACTTGCTCCATATTTCCTCCCTTCGGGCCGGACCGGACGCCGATCCCACCTCGCGCAATGCTGCGAATTTCGACGAATCGAAAGCGAATCCGTATCCCAGTCTGCCGGACCCGCTCGTGTTGCAGGACGGGAAAAGGGTCGCTACGGCCAAGATATGGTGGACGCGGCGACGGGCGCAGATCGTCGAAGACTTCGACCGCGAGATTTACGGGCGCGTGCCGAAGCAGACGCCCAAAGTAAATTGGGAAGTAGCAAGCACGACGCGGGAAGTCATCGGCGGCGTGCCCGCAATTACGAAGAAGCTCGTGGGGCACGTCGACAACTCATCGTATCCAGCGATCTCGGTTGATATTCAGGCGAGCCTGACGACTCCGGCGGATAGCAACCGCCCCGTGCCCGCGATGATGGAATTCGGAGTGGACCCCGCGGTGATGCGCCGGCTGCTTGAGCAATTGGAGGCTCGCGGGCAGAAGATTCCGCCGCCTCCTCCCGGTCCGACGTGGCAAGAGCAGGTTTTGGCCAAGGGCTGGGGGTACGCGGTGATCATTCCCGCGAGCTTTCAAGCGGACAATGGCGCCGGACTGACGCGAGGAATCATCGGCCTGTGCAACAAGGGGCAGCCGCGGAAGCTGGACGACTGGGGAGCGCTGCGAGCGTGGGCCTGGGGAGCGAGCCGCCTGCTCGATTATCTGGAGACCGACAAAGCGGTCGATGTGAAGCGAGTCGGAATCGAGGGGCTGTCGCGCTACGGCAAAGCGGCGCTCGTCACGATGGCGTACGACCAGCGTTTCGCCGTCGCGCTGATCGGATCATCCGGAGCTGGAGGCGCGAAACTGCTGCGGCGCAATTTCGGTGAAACGGTTGAAAATCTGGCTGCGACCAGTGAATACCACTGGATGGCGGGAAATTTTCTCAAGTATGCGGGCCCGCTGACTCCGAACGACTTACCCGTGGACGCGCACGAACTGATCGCTTTGGCGGCGCCGCGTCCCGTCTTCATCAGTTGCGGCTCGCCGCAAGTGGAGGGCGGCTGGGTCGATGACAAAGGCCAGTTCATGGCCGAGGTGGCCGCTGGACCGGTGTACGAACTCCTCGGCAAGAAGGGGCTTGGCACTGCGGATATGCCGCCGATCGGAACTTCATTGGTTGCCGGTGGCCTGGCCTTTCGCCAACACGATGGCGGCCACACCGACGGCCCGAATTGGCCCGCCTTCCTGCAATTCGCCTCCCACCACTATCGCCGCGACCGTTAGCCAATTCGCCAGGGTCATCGGCGCGATTCCAGCCCGCCGGCATCCTCAAAGAGATTCAGGAACATTGGGACCGCGAGGATTCGTTGCCTTGCGATGGTGAAGTTGGAAGAGGCAGAGCCAAAAACCGCTCTTATAATGTAAGACCTAAAGAAGCCTTCGGTCATTCTCAGACCTACGTGCGGCGCGCCGACTCGCTTCAACCTGTGGAAAATGGAGTGATGACAAATAGTGAACCAGCAGTTTGCAGCCCAGCTCAGCAGCCGGCCACGGCGGAGGAAGCCAAGGATCCTCTAGTGATCAGGAGCTTGGGGCGCGACACTGCGGACTTCCCAGGATGGACGAGCAGCACCTCAATTTTTTCGTTTCGCATGCGATACATCAGCAGCCCCGCACTGATCTTGGCCATCGTTTCACTATATCGCGCATGCTTAGTTTTTGCGCCGCAGCCATGTTAGGATTCGTTCCAACCGTATGAACCGAGTGGTCAGCATCTTGGTCGTCGCGGTTGCGACGCTAGCCGCGAGCCCGGCATCCGCGCACCATTCCCGCGCGATGTTCGATCAGAACAAGCGCGTGACGCTCGTCGGAACCGTGAAGGAATTCCAGTGGGCCAATCCGCACTGCTGGATTCAAGTCCTCGTTTCCGATTCCAATAAGCCGGATGCGGCGCCTGTAGAGTGGGGAGTCGAGATGGATAGCCCGGTCGCGCTGATGCGCCGCGGATGGAAAAAGGAAACGCTGAAACCTGGCGACAAGGTTACCGTCGTCATCAATCCGCTGCGCGATGGCCAGCTCGGAGGTCTCGTCGTATCTGTCACCGGCCCGGACGGTATGGTGATCGGAAGGCCCGCGGCGCAGTAGCCGCCGCCTCGGAAGAGAAGATGCTGAGGCGTCGAACCAGAGCGGCAGTTGCAGCAGCGCTCGTGAGCGCATGCCTGTTTGTTGCCCAGGCGCAGACGTCATCGAAGAAACGCGTCGAGGCGTTCGCCAAATTGCCGGATTGGTCCGGGATGTGGGAGTTCGATATTTGGGTTGGCCAGGCCGATGGACAGCAACTCAGCGCAGAAGGCACGCGCAAAGCGCTGGCATACCAGGAAGCGATGCGCCCGTCGTTTACTCCAGCGTGGCAACCAAAATACGACCAAATAAGAAAGGCGGTCGAGGCGGCTGTAGCTGCCGATCCGGCGCACCCGCCCGTGACGCATCAGCCGTGCGTCGCGCCTCCTTTTCCCGCAACCACTCTTCCCGGAATGTACGAATGGCGCGTGACGCCGGAGGAAACCACGCTCATCAGCACGATGGGCTCGGTGCGGCACATTTACACCGATGGCCGCTCGCATCCTCCGAAAGACGAGCTTTGGCCAACGCGCATGGGCGATTCCATCGGACACTGGGAAGGCGACACACTGGTCGTCGATACGATCGCGACAAAGCCGCGGATCTATATGGGCGAGCTTTCGGGATTTTTTGTCCCGATGAGCGACCAGTTGCACTTCACCGAGCGCATCCGCATGGTGAATCACGACCAAATGCAGATCGAGTTCAAGACGCAAGATCCGGTCGCGCTAGCGAAGCCCATCGAGGTGAGGCTGAACTACGCGCGCGTCACCGACCTCAACCGCATGATTGACGAGAATGAATGCGAAGACAACGATCGCGATCCTGTGATCAACGGCCGATTCACCACCGTCGTGCATTAAGCATCCGGTCCGCGGACCGAGTGTTTCATAACGGCGCATCCTCGTAGCCTGTTCGCTCGGGTCTGGCGCGAGGTGTTCGCCGTCCACGCCTGCAGCCCGGACGGCCCCGTGTTGTATTCATTCGACCTGCTGACCTCGGGAGATATGCGGTAGGGCCTGCGTCACACGCAGTGAGTCTGTTGGCTCGTTTGAGATGACACAACTTGTCTTCCTGCTCCAATCAACCTTTACTTCGAAAATGCCACGTACGGCTCCTCCCCCTCCGCCGGGCGGCGAGTTCTTCCCACCGCTTCGGACTGATGCACTTCAACTTCGTTAGGGGGATACGATGTGAGTAGGCTCTTCCAAGGACTCCTGTTGTCTTGACAACTAGCATGCAGTTTGCTGTACTTGTGGTCGTCTCGCACAAACGTGGGCGGGATCGCTGAAAACGATCTGAAATGCGCGTTCGCCGAGTCTAACAGGAGTCATGCATGGCCACGCTACTGCGTTCGGCGGTATTGAATCCGGAAGGATACCGGACAGTCAGAGCCGCCGGGGAGGAAAGAGACAGTCGGAGTTGGTCGCTTTCCTCTATGGCGCCGCGCCTGGACAGCCTCAGTGGCAAGACTATTTACCTCGTCGATACCGGATTCGGGGGAAGCGGCAAATTTTTGGATCAGGTGCAGGCCTGGTTTGCCGAGCACATGCCCTCGGTCAAGACTGTGCGTCGGCGGAAGACAGGCAACATTTTTCGCGACGATACGAAGGACCTCTGGGCAGAAATCAAGGGAAGCGGCCAGGCTGCGATCCTGGGTGTTGCGGGTTGACCCGGCTGCGCAGCGGCGGTCGCCGCCTGCTCCCGCACACTCGAACAGGAATACGGAATCCCAACAGCGCCGGTCTCGACTTTCGAATTTGCCAACGTAGTGGCCGACGATCGCCGCTTTCATGGCGTTCCGCTGCGCTTCATTTACACTCCGCATCCGGTCGTAGGCATGCCTCCTTCCGTACTTCGTGGCTACATCGAAGGGAAAGATCCGGCAACGCAGCGGACCGTAATCGAAGAGGTCATCGAGGCTATCACAAAACCCGTCAGCGAAGACGAGTTCACCCGGGACTTCGCGCCCGTGCCACGGACCGGCGTCAGGCAAACGCTGCTTGAACCGGATACGGAAGACAACCTTCAGCGCCTGTTTTATGAGCGGGGCTGGACCGATGGGCTGCCCATCATCCTTCCGACGGAAGAACGCGTTGCTGAAATGCTTACCGGCACAAACCGCGCACCGGATGAAGTCGTTGCAGAAATCTTCCTGCATGACACACAGGAATATCTCAAATTTACGGTCGAGATGGTGGCCATCATCGGCGTCATGGCGGGGGCGAAGCCAGAGCACCTGCCTGTTCTCCTCGCTGTCGCTTCCACCGGGCAGCCGTCCATTCCAGGTTCAACGACGCCGTTCGCTTGCATGCTGCTCGTGAACGGGCCGATCCGCAATGAGATCGAAATGAATTCCGGGATTGGGGCCTTTAGTCCTCGCAATCTCGCGAATTCTGTGATCGGGCGCGCCTGGACGCTTCTGACAATCAACTGGGGCTACATGCGGCTTAGGAAGCAGTTCTGGACTTCGCAAGGCAATCCCATCGGCTACAACAATATGTGTGTCGCGGAGAACGAGGAAAGAAGCGCCTGGCAACCCTTTCACGTACAGAAGAAGTTCCGCCCGGAAGAAAGTGTTGTCAGCCTGTTCCGTGGGTGGAGCTTCGTAAACAACGTGGTCGGGTCCTCCCACCGATCAGTGGGCAAGGACATGTTGCTTCAATTGGGGGCACTGCCAGGGCTGTTTTCTGCGGCGACGCTAATACTGGATCCGCTCGTGGCGCGGCACCTCAAGGAAAACGAGGGCTTCCACACCAAGCTGGATTTCTGCCGCTGGCTTTCAGAAAACTTCAAAATGCCCGCCGGGCAATTTTGGGGCACGGATTTGATTCACATGATGATGGCTCCGCTCGCGGATCAGGGAGTTGAACCATACGCCTCCTGGAAGAAGCTGCCTGAGGAAGCGCTCATCGCGCCATACGACAAGCCTGAGAACATCAACATCGTCGTCGTGGGTGGCGAAACAAGCCCCATGTGGAAGGTCGCGGATTTCGCATACGCAGTGAGCGCTTCGGTGGATAAGTGGCGAGCAAGACCTGTTACGGACGGCTGTGCCGATGGAAGCTGCGGACTGCCGGATGAGCCGTGATGTCAGGCAGGCTCCCAAACCGGAGCGATGCGAACCGCTGCGGCTGAAGCCGGCTACGGCCTGATTCAGCAGAGTACAGCGCAGCGAGCGAAGCGGGCAGGAATTGAAAACACAGAAATGAACGCAGTCGGCATTACCAACTTGAGGAGGTAGATGGTCATGGATCGACGAAAAATGTTGGCGTTCCTAGGCGTCAGCCCAGCGCTGGTTGCCGGTGCGCCGTCCTACGCGGGGACGGCTCGAACGGCCGTTCCAGAGGCTGCAGCTTCCATGACGGAAAGGTTGATCACCGCTCTGAATCCTGCCGTCACGCCCAAATTGGCGGAACGAATACCTCTCGCACCTCGCCTTGACAAATTGGACGGCAAAACGATTTACCTGGTGGACACGGATTGGGGAGGAATGGGGCAGAACGATGGCATCCTCGAGGAAATGCAAGCGTGGTTTGCCGAGCACATGCCCGGCGTCAAGACGATAATTAAGGTCAAAAAAGGAAATTTCGTCACCGACGATCCCGCATTGTGGAAGGAGATCGCCGACAACAAGGGAGATGGCGTCGTCCTCGGCGTCGCGGGTTGACACGGCTGTGTCGGGGCCGTGAGCCTCGAAGCCGGAGAGATCGAGCAGAAGTACCGCATCCCAGTGGTCGCTGCCGCCGGTTCGAATGTCGTGTCATTCGGAATTGGCCCAAACGTCACATACAACACCGGCATGCCGATTCGCTACGTTGGCGTCCCCTTCCCTTTTTCCGGCCAGCCACGATCAGTGCTCAAGGGGTATATCGAAGGCAAAGACACGGTGAGCGGCAAGCCGATGATGCAGGCGATCGTCGACGGTCTCACCAAACCTCTCACTGACGAGGAGAAGCTGTCTGGGACGCCGCCGGGTTCCCCGATAGAGCTGCGCTTCCTTCCAGCAGATACCGAAGATAATTTGCAGCGCCTGTTCAAGGACAAAAGCTGGACCGACTACAACCCGGTCATTATTCCGACACCGGAAAGAGTAGCCGCGATGCTGAAAGGCACCAGCCACAAACCGGATGAAATCGTAAAATCCGCTGCCGGAACATTCGGGACGCGTCGCCCGTTCACCGTGGAGAAAGTCGCCATCATCGCTGTCATGGCAGGCGCCAAACCCGAGTATCTACCGGTGATTCTTGCCTTGGCCAGCATGGTGCCCTATCAGGATTCCACAACCTCGATCGCACAGATGGTTGTGGTCAACGGGCCGATACGCAAAGAGATCGAGATGAATTCCGGTCTGGGGGCATTGGGCCCGAACAACGATGCAAACTCCGTCATTGGGCGATCCATGACGCTGATACACAAAATCATCCAGGGTTATGACGAGGGCGTGACCGGTTTCGCTTCCCTCAGCAACCCTTTGCGATACGACAATCTTTGCATCGCCGAGAACGAGGAAGCTCTCCCGCAAGGATGGCTGCCTCTTCACGTCCAAACGGGCCACAAACCCACGGACAGCATCGTGACGATCTTCACCGGCTGGAATTTCATCAACAGTACCGGCTGGGTTGAGCAGCATTACGCTCCTCAAATGTTAATGCGTGACTACATGTCTTCGCTCTCAGGAATGAGCGCCACGCTCATCATGGATCCCTCGGTTGCGGAGCTTCTCTACGACGTGCAGGGCTTCAAGACGAAGGACATGCTCGGAGAGTGGCTCGCGCAGAACGTGGAGAAGACCGCCCAATCGTATTGGGGGAATTCGATCGTATCGAGCATGCTGGGTCCCCTTGCTACGCAGGGACTCGAGCCGTATGCAACTTGGAAAAAAGCCCCGGGCCAAACGCTGATAAAGCCTTTCAGTAACCCCAAAAGCATCCACGCCGTTGTCGTCGGCGGGAAGACGGCGAGCGTTTGGTTTGCGACTGATTTCATGCCAGAGAAAAGCATCTCGATCGATGCCTGGCGGTAGACGTGAGGTCGCCTGACTCGTCCCTTCGGCGCGATCTCTAGTCCGCAGCCGTCACTATGTATGTGAAATCCGTGGTGATCCACTGCGCGCTCCGCCAGTTAGGCAGGGACGGGTCTGCTTCGTCCCTTTCAAGAAACAAGCCGCCAAGGGCGAGCATCTGACAAGGACTGGGCCGGATGCCCCCGCCGACCAGTTCAGCACGACGGCAGGCCTAACGATTCGGTGCAATGTCAATTGGGTTTGTGCTGTGGCGGGGCAGTTTTGCGCTACGGGTTAATGTGCTATCAAAGAAGCTCTAACGGCGACGGGCGGTACGACTCTTCTGTTGGATCGCGAGCTGAAACATTTCTTCCGCTCGCGCAGAAAGCAAATCGAGTACTCGCTCTACGTCGCGACTTCGTTGTCCCTGCAACAACTGACGCTGATACTCCTCCGCGACCGGTGCGATCTCGCGCAAGAGCGCCTCACCCTTCTTGGTCAACGAGAGTAACGAAGCTCGGCTGTCGGATGGATGCGACGTCCTCTTGATCAATTTGCGACGCAGCAAACCTCTTAGCGAGCGACTGATCCACGCCTTGTCAATGTGCGTTCTGCGACTCACTTCATTCACCGAGATCGGCTGATACGCGCCCAGCATCACCAGGATCCGCAAATCCGTGGGCTTCACGCCAAAGCGATCTTTGAACGTGAGCGTGCCGATGCGAAGAATCAGCTCAGAGAGACGGACGATCCGCACGGAAACCAGCCGGACGAGCGTGTCGATATGGGGAGCGTGCTCCTGCCGGTGCCTCGGCTTCACCGGATCAGTTCGCCCGCTTCGGGCAGCTTCAAGGACCTTGGGGTAAGGAACGGTCTGCGGGTCGCCAACGTTCATCGATGTTTCTCTCCCGGAATCCTTCGATGCGAGTATAGAGGAGTCCCTTCGCTGGCCCAAGCGGCGAAGTGAATGAACGACGCCCGCGCGCAGTTCCGTCGTAACCAAACGATTCCGGCCGCCGGGTGGATCACGAATTGCCGCTGAACTGCCTCAAGCGGAATAAGACAGTCCCGCCGGCGCCAAACGCGATTCGCACGGTTGAAGTGCGTGGCGCGCCGTAAGGTGATGTCTTGACAACAATACGGTACGCGAGTATAAAGCAGGTCGGCTCGAGAATGTACGCCCTGCGAAAAGATTTGTCCGAGGAACTGGCCGCGCAATGAATCGGGAGAAAGAAGGAATGATGAATAGACGGAAAATGTTGGCGACGTTGGGCTTAAGCCCGGCGCTTGTTGCTGGCTCTCCATCCTACGCACGAACAGCTTTGAAAGGCGCGCCGGAAGACCCTTCAGTGGGCGACGGGCTGATTACGGTCTTGAACCCCGAGATACCAAACAAGTTGGCCACACGCTACCCTCTGGTGCCACCGCTCGATAACCTCGAGAACAAAACGATCTACATGATCAACCTTTCCTGGGAGGGGCCGGATGCCGGCAACTACTTCTACGGAGCGATGCGGGAGTGGTTTGCCCAGCGCTACCCGGGCATCAAAACGTTCGTGAAAGTGACGGCCGAGGGCATGTTTGGCAGCGATCCCGCGATCTTGAAGGAAATGACTGCCAACAAGGCCGATGCGGCAATCGTCGGTGTCGCGGGTTGAAACGGCTGCTGCGCGGCCGTGAGCCGCTGGGCAAAGCAGATCCAGATGCAGTGCAAGATTCCCGCCATTGGCATCGCCTCTTCGAACATCGTGCATTACGCCACGGGCTACGATTTCAAATACAACAATGGCATGCCGATCCGCTATGTCGCTGTGCCGTTTCCTTTCACGGGGCAGCCGCGCGACGTGGACGTTGGATACGTGACCGGCAAAGACATGCTCAGCGGCCAGCCGCTGATGACCGCCATCATTAACGCGCTGACCAGTCCGCTGACGGCCGAGGAAAAGATATCGGGGGCGCCGCCCGAGGAGGCGGTCGAGCCAAGGCTCCTTCCACCTGACTCCGAGGAGAACCTGCGGCGGCTGTTTGAAGATAGGGGTTGGACCGATTACAACTGGATCAATCTTCCCACCGAAAAGCGCGTGACGGCGATGCTCAAGGGTACCAGCCATAAGCCGGGCGAGGTGATCAAAACCGTCGACATCACCGGCGGTTTGCGGCAACTCACTGTGGAGAAAGTTGCCATTGGCGCCGTAATGGCCGGGGCCTCGCCTGAACACTTTCCGGTAATCCTAGCGCTAGCTACGCAAGCTCCCTTCGGCAACTCCACCAGCTCGATGGCGAATATGATCGTGATCAATGGCCCGATCCGCAAACGACTCAACTTCAATTGCGGGACCAATGCATTGGGGCCCTACAATGGGTCGAATGCCGTCGTCGGCCGCGCCTTCACGCTGATTTCCAAGACGGTGGGCGATCTCCGCAACAACGTCAATGCGTGGGAAAGCTTAGGCAGCAATTTCCAATACAATAATCTCTGCTTTGCCGAGAACGAAGAGGGTCTGCCGGAGGGCTGGGATCCTCTGCACGTTCAAATGGGCTTCAAGCCCACCGACAACGTCGTCACGGTCGGGACAGGCTGGACCGGTATATCAAGCGTCGGGGGCAGCCAGAGTATCTATCCAACCCATTTCCTGATGCGAGACTACATGCGTTCGCTTTCCGCATCGGGCTCCGCCGCTACTGTTTTGATGGATCCCACTGTAGCCGGTTTGCTCAAAGACACTCATGGTTTCACGACCAAAGCCCAATTGAGCCAGTGGTTCTCGCAGAACGTCGAAAAGGAAGCGGGTTCCTTCTGGGGAAACGGCGTTATTCAGAGCACGGCTGTTCCGCTTGCGCTACAAGGTCTCGAGCCCTATGCAGGCTGGAGAAAATTGCCGGATGACACGCTCATCAAGCCGTTCATCAACCCAAATGCGATGCGCGTGGTTGTTACCGGCGGGAAAATCCAGACCACGTGGTTCGTCACCGACTTCCGTTTGGGTCGCGGTCTGAAGGTGGATGACTGGGCATGAAAGAGAGACGCCGCGAGCAACTAGGGACTGCTTAGCGATGCTGTTCGAGTTCCTGATGCAAAAAAACGAAACAGGCATCGTGCTTCAATCGCAGTGAGAAAGTTTGAAATGGAGATTGACGCCATGCAATACCAGTTCAGATATCAAGCTAGAGTACGGCGCGTAGCAGCGCGCATCTTCGTGTCCGTCGTCGTGGCGCTGGTCGTGGCCGCTGGCATTACTCTCGCGGCGCAGGTCGGCAACAACCAGTGGTCCACCGTGGACGGCAATTTAGGGAACACACGTTATTCTTCGCTCGCACAGATCAACTCGCAGAACGTGACGAAGCTGGGAGCGGCGTGGATGTCGGAGAAGGTCGGACCGGCGCCAAGCTCTCGCGCGATGCCGGTGATCGACAACGGCCTGATGTTCTTAACGGCGCCGCCCAACGTTTACGCGGTGAACATCAATACGGGAAAAATCGCATGGCGTTATAGCCCTGAGCCCGGTGGCTCGCCTGATCGAGAAGGAGTAGCAGTGGGCGATGGCCTCGTATTCGTGGGGCTCTCCAATGCGAATCTGATTGCGCTCCGCGAGGACACGGGAGATCTGGTCTGGAAGACGTTCATCGGCGATCCAGTGCACGAACCATCCGCAGGCGCCTCGGGTGCGCCGCTCTTCGCCGATGGATTGGTATCGATCGGCTTGAACGCGGACTACGGATATCGGGGCCAGATTGTCGCCGTCGACGTGAAGACCGGACACGAGGCCTGGCGCTTTTTTGTCGTTCCCGCACCCGGAGAGCCAGGATCCGAGACGTGGCCGAAGAACAATGCCGCGTGGACACACGGCGGCGGCGCCGTCTGGTTGGTTGGAGCGTCCGACCCGGAGCTCGGCTTGGTCTTCTATGCGACCGGAAACGCTGTTCCACAGTACGGCGGCGAAAATCGCCCCGGCGACAACCTGTACACCGACTCGGTGGTTGCTCTCGACAGCAAGACAGGCAAGCTTCGCTGGTATTACCAGATAGTTCGGCACGACATCTGGGAAGCCGACGTCGCTGAGCCGCCCGTGCTGTTTGACGCTCAAGTCAACGGCCAGTCTCGCAAGGCGATTGCTGCCATGCGCACGGACGGGTATCTCTTCATGCTCGATCGCACCACAGGGAAGCCGCTGGGGCGCGTTGAAGACCGGCCCGTGCCGCAGGATGCATTCCAGAAAACTGCGGCCACTCAACCCTATCCGGTGGGCGCCGAGCCCGTCCTCCCGGACTGCGACTACTGGAAGACGCAGCCCCTGCCTCGCGGTTTCGAAGTGGGCTGTTTCTTTACGCCCGCGTCGGTGCAGAAGCCGAATCTCCTGGGGCCGGTTTACGGCATGCGTGCCACACCGATGGCGTTTGATCCGCAGACGCGCTTTTTCTATGTCACCGGCAACGCGGGGCTGCAGTGGTTCCGGCGCGCCGAGGATCCGGATTTCTTCACCCTCAGCCTCAATGCCCGTGTGCCCGGGCTGAGCAAACTGCCGTTCGGCGTTCTGGCCGCGCTGGACAGCCGTACGGACAAGATCGTCTGGAAAAAAGAATTCCATGGGAGTCGGCCGAGCGGGGCGCTTGCCACAGCAGGGGGCCTCGTGTTCCAGATGCCCGGCGACGGCAGCCTGCAGGCGTACGACGCCAGCAACGGATCTCTCCTTTGGCAGTTTCAAACAGGCGAGCTCGGCGGGAGCCCTCCGATCACCTTTGAAAACGCAGGCGAGCAGTACATCGCGACGATTGTTGGCGGCAATGTGTGGGCGTTCAAATTGGGCGGGACGCTTCCGTCGCGCCCGGCGCCGGTCGTTGCGCCTCCGGAAGAGTTTTCCGGAGCGATCACCGATACTGCGACCATCGAGACGACCACGCTTGCGCGAGACATGGGCATCACCGGCTCGCACTACATCATCGACGAATACGAGTTCAATCCATACCGCGCGCGAGTCAAAGCCGGCACGCGAGTTATCTGGAAAAACAACGGCCAGATGGTCCACACCATCGTTGCGGAAGACGGATCATGGACGACCGCCCCCCTGAAGCCTCTCGACGTCGGCACGATCGTCTTCGACAAACCCGGGACATATGTCTACCACTGCAAGGAGCACCCGTGGGTCTACGGCCAAATCATCGTCGAACCCGGTGCCCAGAAAGACGGACAGAGTCAATCATCTAGCCAAAAGGAACCGTAGCCTTTTCCCGAGGTTCCGCGGATTACAGCCGAGGAAGTGCAACAACTGCTGAAATCGCAAACCAACGTGGTCTTGGTGGACACGGATGACAGCATCGCGTCGACGCCGAGCACATCAAAGGCGCTGTCAACATGGCCTACGACCCTACCGTGGACTCCGAGGAACGACAGGCAACGCTTGCCGCCCTCCCTTCGGATCGCTTGATCGTTTTCTATTGCAACTGCCCGCACGAGGAAGACAGCGCGCCGCTCGTGAAAGAGATGTGGCAGTTGGGCTACGACCACGACAAGATCAACGCGACTGTTGCCAGCACTGTTGCCATTTCCCTCAGATAGCTCGGCTGAATTCGCAAAACGCTGAGTATTATCTACTGAGGATGAAGAGATGGCACGCCCAAGGCACGACTTTATCAACGGCTCCGAACCGAAGGATTCCCCTGGGTCGTTGTCGAAATGTCGAAGAACAACAGTCCCAAGCCCGACCCTACCGCATTCCAATTTGGCATCAGACACAGTTTGGGCGGCAAGTGGAAGCTGGGTACTCCAGCTAAGTCGGCTTACCGGACAACTGAAACCAGCCAAACTATCAAGGAAACAATCAAGATTGTCCCAACTAATGCGTATCCAAACATGTTGTTGGCTCCTCTCGAACCTCCTTTAGCCGGAATTTCCGTTTTGGGCTTGCCCTTCGCCCAAAAGCCTAGCCCTCCTGCCCCGTCGTGTCAACAAAGACAAAGGGCGACTTAGCCTGTTCAAAGTTCCAAAGGCGGTAGAGCGTCGAATCGGCAGGCTGCTTTCTGTTGGACTCTGGAAGAAAAAGCAAGGCTTCCCTCAGTTTTGCTGCTTTTGGGAATTTGCTGCTGCTGAATCCCAGTATCCCTACCATGTTGAGATTGAGCCGGCTGCGGGTGCCGGAATCCGAATTCCTCCCAAAAGGCGCGCTGGAAGTTACAGCCTATCGGAAGGGCGGGCTGTGGGGATCGATCGAAAGCTATGGGGCGATTGTGAGCCACGCGTGCTGGATCACGAAAATCGCCGCAAATCCAACGGCGAGGTAGACCGCCAGGCAAGTGATCAAGAAAACGCCGGCGATCAGCGAGTGTTTCTTCGAGGGTCTTGCCGGGGCCAAGTCCCGACGCCGCTGGATTACGCGGCGGGGCTGTGCCGACAAGAACGATTCGAGTGCAGCGGCGGAAAAACTTGATTCAGCGTGTTCGGCCATGCCAGGAGTCTAGCCACGCCTCGGAAAACATGCCAATTCAAATTTCTTTTGGAATGAATCGCCTTTAGCGATGGCAGTTCGGATCCCGGCGCTGCAGTCAGGTGGCGAGAAAGGCGCCTACAACCCCAAGCGGGCGCGAACCAGAGTCAGCCCCATTGTTGAACCTGAACGGCTACAGGCGTGGTCTAATACTTGCGACTCATTTTGGCCTGTGGGGGGAAAATGTCTTCTCCACCAATATCCAGCGCACTCGATGCCCGTACTCAAGCTTTCCCCGTCCTGACCGCAGCTCAAATCAGTCGCGTTCGCCCCTCCAGCAAGCTCCGGCACGTCAGCAAGGGTGAAATCCTGTTTGAGCTCGGTGACACAAATGTCCCGTTCTTCGTCTTGCTTTCCGGGAGCATGGAGATCGTGCAACCCGCTCTTATCGGCGAGAGCCGGATAGCGACACACGGCCCCGGCGCGTTCACCGGGGAGATGACCATGATCTCCGGACGGCGCTGCCTCGTGCGCGGTCGCGTCACGGAGCCCGGTGAATTTCTGGAACTGAGCGGAGATGGTTTGCGATCGCTCGTTGCAAAGGACGCTGAGCTGAGCGAGATTTTCATGAGGGCGTTCATCCTGCGCCGGCTGGAACTCATCAGCCGCGGCCAGGGCGACGTCATTTTAATGGGTTCGCGCCATTCTGCCCACACACTGCGCCTGCGCGAGTTTCTGAGCCGGAACGAACATCCTTACACGTACGTCGATCTCGACACGGATGAGACTTCGCAGGAACTTCTCGACCGCTTTGACGTGAAGCCCGACGAGATTCCCGTGGTCATTTGCAACGCTCGCCTGGTGCTGCGAAATCCCTCGATTCAGGAATTGGCCGACTGCCTCGGGCTGAACAGCCCCGTTGACGAGTCTCAGGTCCGCGACGTGATAATTGTTGGCGCCGGACCCTCCGGCCTGGCAGCGGCTGTTTACGCCGCCTCGGAAGGACTGGATGTGCTCGTAATCGAAACCGGTTCTCCGGGAGGGCAGGCGGGATCAAGCTCCAAAATCGAGAATTATCTGGGCTTTCCCACCGGAATTTCCGGTCAGGAATTGGCGGCGCGCGCGATCGCTCAGGTAGAGAAATTCGGAGCAAAGATGATGGTGGCGCGCAGCGCCGCGCGGCTGGATTGCGAAAAGCGTCCGTACAACGTCGTCCTGGACAATGGCAATAGGCTCGCGGCGCGCGCCGTGGTCATCGCTACCGGGGCACAGTACAAAAAGCCGCGCATCGCCAATCTGGAGAAGTTTGAGGGGCAGGGAATCTACTATGGTGCGACCTACATGGAGTCGCAATTGTGCGAGCAGGAAGATATTGTCGTAGTGGGTGGAGGGAATTCCGCCGGACAAGCAGCGGTTTTCCTTTCGCAGACCGCACGCAAGGTGTACATGATGGTGCGCTCGAGTGGGTTGTCGGACACGATGTCGCGCTACTTGATCCAGAGAATCGAAGAGAACCCGGCAATCGAATTGCACTACAGCACGGAAATCGTCGGTCTCGAGGGCAATACGCATCTGGAACGTGTTATGTCCCAGAACAAGATCAGCGGCGAGACTTCGACGCATGAAATTCGCCATGTGTTCATCATGGCGGGGGCGCACCCGAGAACCGAGTGGCTGCGGGACTGCATGGCCCTTGATGAGAAAGGTTTCATCCTAACCGGGCGCGATCTGGATACCGCAACCGGAACCACGGCGTGGACGCTGACTCGGTCTCCGCAAATGCTGGAAACGAGCCTTCCCGGCGTGTTTGCGGTGGGCGATGTCCGCGCAGGTAATGTGAAGCGCGTGGCCTCGGCTGTGGGCGAAGGAGCAATTGCCATCCACCTTGTCCACCGCGCCTTGGCGGAGCTTTAGGGAAATCAGCACCTAAGCATCGGCGCGCCGAAACCAGCTGAAACGCTGAAATGGCCCAGAGCGCAATTGCGAGCAAACCCAATCTAGTATTAATATTCGTCGTAATTCTAGGCATTGGTGCAGCATTGACATACGCCATGCATAGAGTTTCAGTTGAGTTCGAAGGCTCATGGATTCTGGGCAGCGCCGCTGCCTACGTTTTGTCTTCCGCAATTCAGGTTGCGGATCAATGGAGCACGGCGGTTATCTGGCGGCCAGGTAAGTTCCGCTCTCTTCAGGGATCGGGATTGTTTTTGATTATTCCGCTTATCGACACCCTTCCCTACTGGATCGACATCCGCGTCCTCACGAGCAGAACAATGAGAGGAACTCGGAGCTGAAAAAGGAGACTCCGATTGACCGCTGACATAAACGAGCATTCAGCCATCAGTCCTGACCACCAACTCCCGGCTCATGTTTCGGCACGTCCCCGACATAAGGTTGTGCGGATCGTCGTTTGGAGTTTGTTGGTCCTGGTCTGTGTGCTTGCGTTCGTGCTGGTCTTACGCCACCAGGAGGACGCCAAAAAAGCGGCGGCTTCACTACACGCTGGCGCGACGGGCATCACCATTACGAGCGCGACGGCTCAAAAGGGCGACATCGGCGTCTACCTTGACGCAATTGGTACGGTCACCCCGGTCTATACCGATTCGATTACCAGTCAGGTGAATGGCCTAGTGGTTGCCGTGCATTATAAGGAGGGTCAGCGGGTACGTAAGGCCGATCCGCTGATTGACATTGATTCGCGGCCGTACCTCGCAATGCTTTTGCAAGCGCAAGGCGCGCTGGAGCGAGACGAGAATCTACTCGCCCAAGCACAGATGGATCTTGAACGCTACCGCGCCGCGTGGGCACGCAACGCCATTGCAAAGCAAGTTTTAGATGATCAGGAAAAGCTTGTACTGCAGGACGAGGGCACAGTAAAGAACGACCTAGGAACGGTACAATACGACCAGGTTCAGGTCGATTTCTGCCACATCACCGCTCCGATCGCCGGCTCGGTGGGTTTGCGCCTGGTGGACCCGGGCAACGTGGTGCAGTCTGCCGGAACCGTAACCCTCGCAGTCATTACGCAGCTGGAGCCCATCACCGTAATCTTCACAATACCGGAAGACAGTCTAGGCCAGGTTGAAGCTCGCCTACGCAAGAAGGCTAAGCTCACCGTCGATGCCTTTGATCGCACTGCGCAGACGAAGCTTGCAAGTGGGGAGCTGTTGACGCTCGACAACCAGATCGACACTACGACTGGGACAGTAAAAGGGCGAGCACTCTTCGACAACAAAAATGATGCACTCTTCCCGAACCAGTTTGTAAACACGCGCCTGCTGGTGAATACGTTGCAGGGAGTGACGCTGATTCCGTC
>Ga0187872_10002157_pt1 | contig 18048 bp, 13 predicted proteins | sample June2016WEW_16_4_FD_132973 | JGI IMG/M metagenome (GOLD analysis project Ga0187872, IMG submission 132973) | Peatland microbial communities from SPRUCE experiment site at the Marcell Experimental Forest, Minnesota, USA - June2016WEW_16_40 | ecosystem: Environmental > Terrestrial > Soil >...
GTCGCGCAAGTTCAATCCCGCGCCGCAACCCGTGATCGGCTTCGAGTGCTCGATCACCGTCAGGGATGTGGACGCCGTCGCCCGCGCAGTCGAGGCGAACGGCGGGAAGATCGTCATGCCCAAGGCTGCGATCTCCGGCGTCGGCTGGGTCGTCAAGTTTCTCGATACCGAAGGGAATCTGGTCTGCGCCGTGCACTATGATCCGGCGGCGCGATAAAGCTGCGACCACAAATTACTGAGGGGTTCAAATGGCGGACGAGCAAAACCAATCGATACTCACTCCGGTCGATATCGAATCGGAAATGAAGAAGTCGTACCTCGATTACGCGATGAGCGTAATCATCGGTCGGGCGCTGCCGGACGTGCGCGACGGCCTGAAGCCCGTCCATCGCCGCATTCTCTTCGGCATGTACGAGCTGGGCCTCACTTCCACGAAGGCCTACCGCAAGTGCGCGAAGATCGTCGGCGAAGTCCTCGGCAAATTCCATCCGCACGGCGACTCGCCCGTCTACGACGCTCTCGTCCGCATGGCGCAGGATTTCAACATGCGCTACCCGCTCGTCGATGGCCAGGGCAACTTCGGCTCGGTCGATGGCGACCCGCCCGCGGCGATGCGCTACACGGAAGCGCGCCTCTCGAAAATCGCCGAGGAGATGCTCGCGGACATCGAAAAGGAAACCGTTGATTTCGTTCCCAACTTCGATGAGAGCGAGCAGGAGCCGGTCGTCCTCCCCACGCGCATTCCCAATCTTCTCGTCAACGGGTCGTCCGGCATCGCCGTCGGCATGGCGACGAACATCCCGCCGCACAACCTGAAGGAAACGATCGAAGCCGCGATTCTGTTGATCGAAGAGCCGGACGCCAATCTGAAAAAAGTGATGAAGCTCGTCCCCGGCCCGGATTTTCCGACCGGCGGCTATATCTACGGCCGCGAAGGAATCGAGCAGGCCTATACAAATGGCCGCGGATCGTTTCAGGTGCGCGCCAAGGCCGCCATCGAGCAGCGCGGCAAGGACCGCCAGGACATCGTCGTCACCGAGCTGCCCTACCAGGTCAACAAGGCGCGCCTGATCGAGCACATCGCCGAGCTGATCCAGAACAAGAAGATCGAAGGCATCGCCGACATCCGCGACGAATCCGACCGCGACGGCATGCGCATCGTCATCGAAGTGAAGCGCGACGAAGAGCCGGAAATCATCCTGAATAAGCTTTTCAAGATGACGCAGATGCAGGAATCGTTCGGCATGATCCTGCTTGCGATCGTCGGCGGGCAGCCGCGCGAGCTGGGTCTGCTTGCCCTGCTGCAACTGTTCATCGAGCACCGCATCGACGTGGTCCGCCGCCGCACGCAGTACGACTTGCGCAAGGCCCAGGAGCGCGAGCACATCCTGCTCGGCTATCGCATCGCGCTCGACTACATCGACGACGTGATCAAGATCATTCGGGGATCGTCCAGCCGCGCCAACGCCCGGGAGAATTTGCACGAGTTCTTCGAAAACAAATCCGTGCGCGTTCTGGTCGGTGGCAAGGAGACCACAGTTCGCGGCACGAAGCTCGACGCCAAGAAGTACGGCATCACGGTCGCCGGCTCGGGTGAAGGACTCGGCCTCAGCTACATTCAGATCGACGCTATCCTCGAACTGCAACTGCACCGCCTCACGCAGCTTTCCGTGGATGAAATCCTCAAGGAACTCGGCCAAGTCCGCGAGCGCATCGCCGAGCTGAGGGAAATCCTCGCGAGTGAGAAGAAGCTGAAAGCCGTGATCGTCGCGGAGCTGCGAGAAGTTGTGAAGTCCTATGGCGACGACCGCCGCACGCAGATCGTCGATCGCGTCGAGGAGATCAAGCTCGAGGATCTGATCAAGGACGAGGAGATGGCCATCACCGTCAGCCACGCGGGCTACGTGAAGCGCACGTCCGTCGAAACCTACCGCCACCAGTCGCGCGGCGGCAAGGGCCGCATCGGCGCGAAGACGCGCGAGGACGATTTCGTCGAGCACTTCTTCGTCGCCTCGGCGCACAGCTACATCCTGCTGTTCACGTCGAAGGGCCGCGTCTACTGGCTGAAGGTCTACGAAATTCCGGAGGCTGCGGCGGCCACGCGCGGGAAAGCGATCAACAACCTCGTGCGCTTCCAGGAAGGCGAAACTCTCAAGGCCATCGTCCCCGCCCGCAACCTCGAGGAGACCGGCCGCTACGTTTTCCTCGCCACGAAAAACGGCACGGTGAAAAAGACTGAACTGGCCGAGTTTTCAAACCCGCGCCCCTCGGGAATCATTGCCATCAATCTCGAATCCGGCGACGAGCTGATCGGCGCGAAACTCACGGACGGCAAGCAGATGATCTTCCTCGCAAGCCGCGACGGCCAGGCCATCCTCTTCCGCGAGACGGAAGTCCGCTCCATGGGCCGCGCCGCCGGCGGCGTCAACGGCATGGACCTCGCGAAGAGCGACTTCGTGGTTTCGATGGACGCCGCGCAGCCCGATTTCGGGATCATCGAGAAGGAATACAAGAAGACGACGCAGGATCTCGACGAGCTTGAAAGCGACGAAATCCGCGAATCGCTTACTTCGCTGATGCTTACCGTCGCCGAAAAGGGCTATGGCAAGCGCACGCCGCTCGCCGAATATCGCGTCACTTCGCGCGGCGGCAAGGGCGTCATCAACCTGAAATCCACGGACCGCAACGGCGCTGTCGTTGCCGCGCTCCAGGTGCGCGAGGATTCGGACGTCATGATCATCACCGGCCACGGCAAGGTGATCCGCGTCCACGCCGGCGAAATCCGCGAGGCGGGCCGCTCGACGCAGGGCGTCCGCCTGCTCCGCCTCGACGAAGGCGACCGCATCGCCGCTGCCGCCGCCATCCTCGAAGAGGAAGCCGCCGCCGAACCGGAGAAGAAATGAATGTAGCGCCGCGGTCTTCAGCGCGGCAGCGTTCCCCTGATACTGTTTGGGTTCGCCACTAGGCAAGGAATGACCCATCGAGCACAACTCGCGAACCTACTGCGGACCAAATCCCTCGTTCGTGGCGAGATTACGCTCTCTTCCGGCAAGAAGAGCAACTACTACCTCGACTGCAAGCTCACCACGCTCGATCCCGAGGGTGCGCTTCTCACCGGCTATTGCGTCCTCGAGCTGCTCGACGAAATGGGAGTGAAGCCGGATGCGATCGGCGGCCTCAGCATGGGCGCCGATCCGCTTGTCACCGCGGCCGGGGTCGTCAGCGCAATCGAGAAGAAGCCTCTGCCCGGCTTTCTGGTTCGCAAGGAAGCGAAAAAGCACGGCCGCCAGAAGCAGATCGAAGGGCTCGACGACCCGCGCGGCAAGAAAGTGGTCATCGTGGACGAGGTCTGTACCACCGGCGGTTCGACGCAGGAAGCCATCGACGCGGCCGAACGCGAAGGCTGCCAGGTCGTCGCCGTGATCAGCCTGGTGGACCGCGAAGAGGGCGGCTCCGAAAAGCTGCGGCAAAAGTACAACTACCGCTCGATCTTCACCGCCCGCGAACTGCTACAGGAAGAAACGCCGTCGTCTGAAAAGGCGCGCTCCTCGTCGGCTCCCCGCTGACCGTATCCCCTTCATAGTTTCTGATGCGTTTTCGGAGACATCGCGAGTTTGGCGCGAACTCCACGCGATGGGAACGTACTACAATGATTCTCTGTCTTGACTGAGGGGGAATGATGAAGCGTTTTGGTCACTTGCCGATGCCCAACCTGGCCTACCAGGATCCGCTCTTCATGGAGAGCCTGCCGGCGCGGCCGCTGCGAATCCTGGCGGAGTACATCGATCCGATCAACCGTCTGCGCCGGGCGCGCGTGGGCGATACGATCGTGATGTTCGGCTCGGCGCGCATTCAGCCGCGCGATCGCGCCCTCACCGCCCTGAAGAAGGTGCGGCACGCCGCGCGCGGCCGTCGTACCCACGAATGGCGCACCAAGATCACGGCCGCGAAATCCATCGTGGAAATGTCGCGCTATTACGAAGAGGCGCGCGAGCTCTCGCGCCGGATCACGGCCTGGGCGATGACGCTCGGTCCGCACCCGAAGCGCTTCGTGGTCTGCTCGGGCGGAGGGCCGGGCATCATGGAGGCGGCGAACCGCGGCGCAGCCGAAGCGGGCGGATCATCGATCGGGCTGAGCATTCAGCTGCCGCACGAGCAGCGCCCGAATCCCTACATCACGCCCGAGTTGAATTTCTGCTTCCACTACTTCTTCATGCGCAAGCTCTGGTTCGCGCAGATGGCCAAGGCGCTGATCGTCTTTCCGGGCGGCTTCGGGACGATGGACGAATTGTGGGAACTGCTCACGCTGCTGCAAACGGGAAAACTCTCCTCGCACCACCTGATCCTCATCTACGGGCGGGAATACTGGGACAAGGTTCTCAACTGGCGGCATATGGTCCGCAGCGGGACGGTCAGCGAAAAGGACTACAAGCTGTTGCAGTTTGCCGACAACGTGGATGAAGCCTTCGACCGTGTCCGGAGGGACATGGAAACCCACCACCTCTCCTTGGACGCAGACTAGCGGCCACTGCGAGGCCGCGAGACTTGGCCCGGCGGGCTTAGTTCTTCGAGACTTCGAGATCGGGCAAGAAGACCGCGTTGAAACGCCGCTGCTCGCCCTGGTCGTGCAGCAAGACGACCGGCGAAACCCGCAACGACTGCTTGCAATTGCGGCACGTCGTCATCTCGCCCTGAACGTCCTGCACGAACCCATCGGTGAAGTGATACGCGGACCGCGGCCGGCGAGCGGCCTTCGTCCCGCGCGCCCCGCAGTGCGGGCAAGTGTACTCCACCAGATCTTCGAGCGGATCGCGGTTCAGCGCGGCCCAGCCTGTGTAGCGAACGCCCACTGTTTCGAGAGAAGAACGGCTCATGATAGCCACCTCAATCACCCCAATCGGGGTCTATTTACGAAGATTTAGACGCGCGAATCGCGCAAATCGATGCATGTTCTGCGCCGAAACTGCAAGTAATTGCCGTGGAATGTCTTACGAGCCGCCGGCCGCGAATCCCCGGAAGCCGGGGAACCTGCCCGCGCGGGCGGTGTCTATGATTTGTAGAGGTCGCGACCTTCCGGAGTAAGGCTGGGCGGCACAGGCTGGCGCAAGACGCAGACCAGAGCCGCCTCGAACACAGTCCCATGCTGCTCATTCGAACGGAGGAGGTGTGTCTATGAGCGACCTCGGAAACCTGCGCAACTGCATCATGGACCATGACGCCGGTGCTACCAGAAATGCGCAGATTTTGCACCGGAAAGCTCTGCTGGGTTCGATATTTCTCGAGACCGCGCTGGTCGGGGCGATGCTCTTGTGGCCGCTCGTCACGCCGGGCGTGCTCCCGCGACAAATGTCGGTTACCCCGCTCCCCCCATATCGCGGGACGCCGAATTCCGAGGCGGTACGGTCATCGCAACCAATCGTAAATCGCATGCCCCAAATCGTCATCGCCAACGTCTCTCTCCATCCGGTTGCCGGCCATACGCGGGCCGTTACCGGCGAACCACCGATCCCCGGGGAGGGAGAGGCCGAGCTCGGCAGAAACGGCCCCGGGCCGTTGATTCCCGGAGGAGGCACTATCGGCGCACCCATCGAGATCGCGCCTCCGAGCGCGAACAGACAACCGCTACAGGTTAGCCAGGGCGTGATGGAAGCGCGGCTCGTTCACCGGGTGCAGCCTGAATATCCGATGGCAGCAAGGATCCTGCGCATCTCGGGCACGGTGGAACTCAAGGCGAGAATCGGAACCGAGGGCAGCGTGCGGGAGCTCGAAGTCGTGAGCGGGAACCCCATTCTTGCGCGCGCCGCACGCGATGCCGTGCAGCAGTGGCAGTATCAACCTACACGGCTGAGCGGCCAGCCAGTGGAAGTCGCGACGTACATCACCGTGACTTTTGTGATGCAGTGAAGAAACTGCCGGGGAGTGGCTCGCCTCTTTCCTGTCGCGTGCAGGCCACTCCCGGCAGTTGAAGAAACAGCGAAATGCTAGAACTTGAAGACGATTCCGGTCGAGAGGCGCGCGTTGTCCTGTCTGGAACCGAAGAAATGTGTCGGGAGGTAGTCGCCTTCGATCACGCGCCAGTAGACGCCGTGCGTGAGCCTCGAGTCGATGCCGCCCCCGACGGCCATCGCGAACGACGTGTCGGAGCCACCGCCGTCGCCGAGACTGACATGCGCTCCGCCGAGCAGGACGTGGGCAAACGGCGAAACGCGGCCCGGCCAGGAGACCTGTGGCCCGAAGAGGAAAGTGTGGACGGAGGTGCTAGTGCCGGAGGGTGAGCCATAGTGGCCGTCAAAATCAGCCACGGCGCCCACCCAGTCGGCGAACTTGTACTGCCCCGCGAGTTCCCAGCCGTTCAGATTGAAGGATGGGGAGTTGTCGACCCGCATGTAGGAATAGCCGCCAAAGAACTCGGCTTTGTCTTGCGCGTGCGCGGAAAGCGAAACCAGCAAAACCAATCCAGCCAACAAGGATAGTCTGCGTAACATGAATGATCTCCTCCTCGGGAGAAATGGGATTTGTGAAGCTTGCCCTCGCGCGGGCCCCTGCAACTGCTGTGGCGATGCTCGGCAACCTCGCTGGTAGGCGCCGGCACGCCACGTGGGCTGACTAGCGTTTTGATGCCGAAGGCTAGCCTCGCGTTACCTCGGAACTTTTCTCGCTTATCGGCCGTCGATTTCCCTATTTGCATATATGAAAAAACATAATTGGCTTCCACTACGGTTTTACGGAACAAGGCGAAGCTTAGCAATCTTAATGAATTCAAGCCACTTACGGCCTTGATCTTCGCTGGAACCCGTATTGCAGCAGACCCACCAGCTTCGGGGGTTGTGTCAACTGACGGTGCGTTCTCTTAGCTGGACAAAAATGGAGGGAAGCTATGCGCCGAGAAGTGATTTCCAAGCTTCTTATCAGCGTGCTGAGTCTGTGTGTTTGTTCGCTTTTGTCAGCGGGCGCCGCGAAAGCTCAGAACCTTTACGGCAGCATTCGAGGCACCGTTACGGACTCAACCGGGGCCACGGTTCCCGGCGCGACTGTGACCGTGACGAACATGGCGACGAACGCCCCGCAGCAGACGACGTCAAAAGACGACGGCAGCTACTCCTTCCTCCAGTTGGCGATCGGAGATTATGCGGTCAAGGCTGAGAAAACTGGCTTCCAGGTTTTTGCGGCAAACCGGATTCACGTCGATTTGGACGCGGTCTACACCCAGAACATCACATTGACACTCGGCACCGTAAGCCAGGAAGTCACCGTCCAGGCGAACCAAGTGCAAGTGGAAACCACGTCGCCTCAACTCGGCACCGTCATAGAGGCGGATCAGATCGTCAACATGCCTTTGATCGGCCGCAACTGGGTTCAACTGCAGCAGCTCCAGCCGGGTGTGGTCACCGGATCGGATCGCTTCGGCGGCTTCGGTGGCGGCGGGAACGGCACAGACTACGCCACGAATGGCGGCGAATCCCAGTTCAATAACTTCCTGGTTGACGGTACAGACACCAACGACATTCTTCTGAACACTACCACGGTCATCGTGAGCCCGGATGCGATCGCCGAGTTTCGCATGGCGACGAGCACCATGAACCCGGAGTATGCGAGGAGTTCGGGTGCCGTCGTGAACGCCATCATCAAGTCGGGATCGAACTCATTCCACGGAGATGGATTTGACTTTTACCGGGACACATTCTTGAATGCCGTAAGTTACGGTTCTACTTCGCGGACTCCGTATCACGAGAATATCTTCGGCGGCACGGTCGGCGGCCCCGTCATCAAGAATCACACGTTTTTCTTCTTTTCCTACCAGGGACGCCGCCTGAATGGGCCGCAGGTGAATAACGGCGTAGAGAACGGCATAGAAACCACAAACGTTTACACGCCGGCCGAGCTTGCAGGCACGTTCGGCCCGACAACGATCGGCAGCAATCCGTCTCCCTTCCCATTGTGGGGAGATCCTTGCCCGCCAAGCGGCCCCAAGTGCGCGGCCGGGACACCGTTCAGCACGCTATTCGCCAGCGGAAACATCCCGACGCAGGACTTCAGTTCACTCTCAACCGGACTCGTGACCAAGTATGTGCCGGCGGCGAATTTCGGCGCCGGGGGGGCGTGCACCGCGTCGCTCGCAAACCCAGCGTGCAACGAGTATAAGTACAATGCAACCGCTAACGCACCATACAATCAGTATCTTGTCCGCATCGATCAGAACTTCAATTCCCGCGATACCATCTGGGGCACATGGCTCCAATCGCACAACCCCGTCATTTCAACGGTTCCGTTTATAGGATCCACTCTGCCGGGGTTTAGTGAAACGGACGATCAGCACTTCAAGTTCCTCTCGCTGGCGTGGACCCACGTCATCAACGACCATATGGTCAACGAGCTGCGAGGCGGCTACAACCGCTTTAACTATGCCGCCGTCAACCCTACAACCCCGATGCTGCCTTCCTCCGCCGGTTTTGATATCAACCCGCAGCTCCCAAGTGGCGCAGGGCTGCCTTTCATGAACGTCAAAGGGTTCTTCAATCTGGGCTTTTCCGAGGACGGTCCCCAGCCGCGAAAAGACCAGGTGTACCAAGGAGTGGACAATTTGACGATCGTAAGCGGGCGGCACACCTTGAAGCTCGGATTTGATATGCATCGGTGGCAGGTTTGGAACCCGTTCTCATCCGAGAACAACGGCGCATTCACCTTCACAGCTGGAGGCGCCTTCAGCACGGGCAACGCGGGGTTGGATTTCCTACTCGGAATTCCCGCATTTTACGGTCAAGGGAGCGGGGCGCTGGAAATAGGGAGGACGAGACAGTACTATAGTTATGCGCAGGATCAATACAAACTGCGGCCCAATCTCACACTCACATTCGGCAGCGGCTGGACCATCGATACGCCCGTGCTCAACGAGGCTTACGATGGCCATGGGCAGGCGGCATTCAGACCGGGCCAGCAGTCGGTCGTCTTCCCGAACGCGCCTCTCGGCGTGGTATATCAGGGCGATCCGGGAGTTCAGGCCGCCGGCTCGACGAAACCGTTTAAGTACTTCGGACCGCGAGTCGGGTTTGCTTATAGCCCGAATTGGGGAGGACGGCTGACTGGCGGCCCGGGCAAGACGAGCATTCGCGGCGGATTCGGGATTTACTACGATCGGTCCGAGACCGAGCAGTCCGACCAAGTAGTTGGGATGCCGCCGTTCGCGATCACTTCTCTGGGAGCGCTGAGCGGACATCCCGCCTTCGCGAATCCCTTCAACGATATCACCGGCAATGCCGCCGGCAACGCGCCGAATCCATTTCCCTATGCCGGACCGTCATCGAGCGTTCAATTTACGGCTGCCGCGGGGTTCTTGCCGATTTTTGGCTCGTGCTGCTCCGTTCTGGACCCGAACGTACAGGATCCCATGGCCGAGAACTACAACCTCACGCTGGAGCGGCAGCTCTCGAGCAGTATGATCTTAACCGTTGGATACGTAGGGTCAGTGGCTCACCATTTGAGCGTGGGCTTGCCTTTGAACGTTGCGCGAACTCTCGATCCGACGACAGGAGCTCTGGTGTTCCCATACGACCCGGGAACGTATGGCTCGATCGACGAGATATTCAGCATCGGAAATTCCCGCTACAATGCCCTCGAGGTGAGCTTGAATAAGCACTTCGCGCACGGTCTGCAGTTCCTGGCGTCCTACACGTATTCCCACTCGATCGATGATACTTCAGGGTTTGAGAACAGCTCCTTCGGCGAGTGCGGAGCCTCGTGCGGGGGCTTCGCCACCGTGCGTACCGCGAATCCCTATTGCTTCCCACAATGCTCGGTCGCCAGTTCGATCTATGATGCAAGGCACCGATTGGTGATCAGCTATTTCTATGAGATCCCGGGCATGCGCAGCAACTGGTGGATCTCACGGCTCACCAAGGGCTGGACGATTGCCGGGATCACCACTTTCCAAACGGGGTTCCCGCTGGATGTGGCTGATGAAGACTTTCCCTCATACTTTTACGGCACATGGCTTGCTGCGGCTTCGGACTTCACGGACTGGGACGGTCCCGATCAAGTGGCACCCGTGAAATACGAGAACCCCCGCAAAACAGGGTTTTGGTTCAACCCGAGTTCCTTTGCGCCCGACGCCGAGGTCCAGGGCACGCTGCCTGCGGGGACGCCTCCTTCGAGTCCTCTGATATATGGAAATGCGCCCCGCAACCCGCTTCGCGGACCGGGGCTGAACAATTGGGATTTTCAGGTCTACAAGGACACGGCAATTACTGAGCGCACGAAGTTCGAGCTGAGAATCGACTTCTATAACTTCTTCAACCATACGCAGTTCGACCCCAACGGTGTCATTACGGACATCAGCAACCCCAATTTCGGTGAAGCAACTGCGGTGTTGCCGGCGCGTCGAATTCAGTTAGGCGGTAAGTTTTACTTCTGACCCGGGCGCTTCGGCGCACAGCAGCAATTCAAGGGCGTCCGCCGCGGCGGGCGCCCTTTTCTTTGCGATCGGCTCGCCAAGTCCCTCCTGATCCGTCCAATGATCCGTCCAAGGCCCCAACGCGCCCGCATCGGGGATGGCGGCAGGCATTTCTGTCCGCATGCAACTTCCGGTGTCTTCGGCGCGTATGAGTATAATGGGCTCAGCGGAGCCATACACTTATGGCTATGGCCGGAAAAACGTCGATGGCGCTGGGCGAGGCTGTAAACATCGCCACGGCGAGCCTTTGGGCGCACAAGATGCGCAGCGTGCTGACGCTGCTGGGCGTCGTGATCGGGGTGATGTCCGTGATCGCCGTGGTGAGCCTCGTCAACGGCCTAAACGACTACGTCGCGGGTGCGATCTCGTCCAATCTCAGCGCGGACGTCTTCATGATCAACCGGGCGCCCTCGGCCATTACCAGCATCGACCAATGGGAGGCGAGCCAGAAGCGCAGGAAATTCCATTACGACGACTACGTCGCTCTTCGCGACAGTTGCCGGAGTTGCGTGGCTGTCGCAGCCAGCCTGACCAGGATCGGCCAGGTGAAGTCCAGCACGGACTATCTCTCCGATACGGCCATCCTCGGATTCACGCATGAGATGCCGGAGGTCTACAGCCGCGAGCTTGCGGAAGGGCGCTACTACACGCGACTCGACGAGGCGCGCGGCTCGCCCGTCTGCGACGTGGGGTACGACATCGCGGACAAGCTGTTCCCGGGGATGGACCCGGTCGGCAAGCAACTCCGAGTGGATACCGGGCAGTGCGAGATCATCGGCGTGGCGAAGAAACGCGGCTCCACGATGGGACAGTCGCAGGACAACTGGGTGATCATGCCGCTCACCACCTACCAGGCGATGTACGGAAGCGACGAGTCGGTCCGCTTGTGGGTGAAAGCCGCCGGCAAGGACGCGCTGGATTCCACGATGGACGAGGTCAGGCTGCTCCTGCGCGGGCGCCGGCATGTGGCCTACCGTGATCCAGACGATTTCGCGATGGAAACCAACGCTTCGTTCCTTCAGCTCTGGGGCAGCATCACCAGCACGTTTTTCGGCGTGACGATCGGGATCGCTTCGATTTCGCTGATTGTGGGCGGGATCGTGATCATGAACATCATGCTCGTGTCCGTAACGGAGCGGACGCGGGAGATCGGCTTGCGGAAATCACTGGGAGCGCGGCAGAGCGACATCCGGCTACAGTTCCTGATCGAGTCTGCCACGATCGCGGCCATCGGAGGAGGCTTCGGCGTGGTTCTGGGAATCCTGATCGCGAAGATCATAAGCTGGACGACCGCGCTGCCGAGTTCGGTTCAATTGTGGTCGGTCCTCATGGGTCTGGTCGTGGCGACGAGCGTCGGCCTTTTCTTCGGCGTGTATCCGGCGGCGAAGGCCGCGCGCCTCGATCCGGTAGTTGCGCTGCGGTTGGAGTAGGAGAAGGGACAGACTGTGGGCGAAAAACAGAGATCCGGTGAATTCAAGGAAGCGGTCGCGCTGGCCGTTGACGTTTTGCGGAGGAATCCGCTGCGGTCGTTTCTGACGGTTCTGGGCATCGTGATCGGCGTGACCACGATCATCGTGATCGGCGCGGTGATCAACGGGTTGAATTCGAACGTGCTCGGCAACATATCGCAGCTTGGCTCCAGCACAATCATCGTCTCCAAGTTCTCCTGGGCCACGCTCGGACGCCCATCCTTTGCATTGCTTCAGCGAAAGGATTTGAAGCCGGAATGGGTTGACGGCCTAAGACTATTGCCGCACGTGGTGGCGGCCTCCCCCGTGGAGGAGATTGCCAACTACGAAGTGGGCGCAGGATCGAGCGAAGTGCGCCGCGGGAATCTTCGCGCGAAGAGCGTCATCCTGGACGGGGATGGGCCAGCCGTCGCGCGCATCAGCGATTTCAATCTGGCCGAAGGCAGGTTTTTCAACGACACGGATGAGGAACACCATTCCCCGGTCACCGTTCTGGGCTATACCACCGCGAAAACGCTCTTCCCGAACGGCGAGGATCCGTTGGGGCAGGATGTATTGCTCGAAGGACATGTATTCACGGTCATCGGCGTTTTGGAGCAGCAAAAGCAGGCCCTGGGCACCGGGGACAATCCTGCGGACAATATTGCGGTCGTGCCGTTCTCGGTGATGCAGAAATTGCACCCGGAGTTCAAGAACGTCGTTTTCATGGCCAAGGCGGATACGACGGACAATCTCCCGCTGGTGGTGGACGAGGTGCGCGAGTATATGCGCAGGATGCGGAAGCTGGCTTCCGATAAGGATGATGATTTTGCGATCCTGACGACGGATACGTTCCGCGATCTCTGGAATCAGATTTCAAGCGGAATCTTCATCGTCATGCTGGCGGTGGGCTCGGTGGCGCTGCTGGTGGGCGGCATCGGGGTGATGAACATCATGCTCGTCAGCGTGACCGAGCGGACGCGCGAAATCGGCGTGCGTAAGGCGATCGGCGCGCGCCGGAACAACATTCTGATGCAGTTTCTGCTGGAAGCAGTTACCCTCGCGGCTGTCGGCGGCGCCATCGGAGTCCTGCTCGGATCGAGCATCGTTCTTGTTATCCGGCTGGCATTTCCTTCATTTCCCGCCGCCGTGTCGTTCACTCTGGTAGCCCTCGGCGTGTCCGTGGCGAGTCTGATCGGAGTTTTTTTCGGAGTGTATCCTGCTTGGAAGGCCGCGCGGCTGAATCCTGTCGAAGCGCTTCGCTACGAATAGGGACGAGGGGCGAGGCATGAGGGAAGAGGGTGTTAAGTCGTCACCGGATGCGCGGTTAGGTACTCTTATCTCTGAGTTTTTGAATTAGCCCGGAGATCATCCGGCCGAGTTCGTCCGTCGATTCCAGAATCAACTGAACGTCTCCTGCGTCGACATATTTCAGGCGCACCGCAATCAAAAGATGTGTCTCGAGCTCGAGCAAGGAACCTCGAGCCATCGAGAGGTGGTGCAGATAATCGCCTCTGTGCTTCCGGCCGTGTCCTTCCGCGATGTTCGCTGGGATCGAAACTGCCGCCCGTTGGAGCTGGGCCGTGAGACCGTATATTTCCTGGCGCGGAAATTTCTTCGCAAGGTCGTAGCTCGTAACAACGAGATCCATGGCCTTTCGCCAAACGAATAGATCGCGATAGGTTCTGATGCTGTTCGGCAATCCCTCACCCTCCCTCCCTCGCGCCCCATCCCTCACGACTGGAGTTCACCAATCTCGTAAGCGAGGTTTCGAATGGCGGGCGCGCGATGCCGCGCTCCGTGATGATGGCGGTGATAAACCGCGCGGGCGTGACGTCGAAGGCCGGATGGGCCGCGCGGACGTTGGGAGAGATGGGCACGCCAGCGAGATGCGTCACTTCTTCGGCCGAGCGCTCTTCGATCGGAATCTGTTCTCCGGACGAAATCGAAAGGTCGAGTGTCGATATCGGCGCTGCCACGTAAAATGGAACTTTGTTTTCGCGAGCAATCACGGCAATACCGTACGTCCCGATTTTGTTCGCCGTGTCGCCGTTGCGCGCGATCCGGTCGGCGCCGACCACCACCGCCCCCACGCCTCCGGTCTTCAGGAAATGCCCGACCATGTTGTCGGTGATAAGAGTCAATGGAATGTGATCCTGATGGAGCTCCCATGCCGTCAGCCGCGCCCCTTGCAAGTACGGACGCGTCTCGGGCACCAGCACTTCGATCCGGTATCCGCCTTCAATAGCCATCCGAATCACGCCCAGCGCCGTGCCGATCCCGCCGGTCGCGAGCGCACCGGCGTTGCACTGCGTCATCACGCGGCCGCTCTTCGGCATGAGCTCGGCGCCGAAGCGCCCGATGCGCTCGTCGGCCTCGCGGCGCTCCTGATGCACCTTCTGCGCTTCTTCGACGAGCGAAGCTTTGATGCCCGAGAGGCCCGCTGCGCCGTCCTTCTCTGCGGTTAGAGCGAGTTCCTGGAACCGCCGCTTGAATCGTTCGATGGCCCAGAACAGATCGACGGCGGTTGGACGCGTTCGCGCGAACGTTTCGCAGATTTCGGCGAATTCAGCGCGCAATTCTTCGAGTGTCTTCGCCTCCGAATGCTCGACGCCGAGCGCGACGCCCATGGCTGCTGCGACGCCGATGGCGGGCGCCCCGCGAATGACCATGTCTTTGATCGCCTTGGCCAATTCGCGGTAGTCGGTGTAGGTGTGGTAGACCACCTCGCCCGGCAATTTGCGCTGGTCGAGCAGAACCACGCCTTCGTTGCTCCACCGGATTGGTTCAACCGTGTGCATTGGACTCTTCTCGTCGCTCACGCGAGGTACGCGTGTTGACGCAACAGGCTGTCATTCTAACCGATTCCGTGCGTTGAGAAGACGCTAGTGAATATGGAGGATTTTGACCGATGAGAGCAGACCGGCGATGACGGGGAGAGCGTTGTAGCTCGCGTGCAGGATGTAGCTCGCGACCACCGTTCGCGAGACCGCTCGTACGAGCGTGAACAAGATGCCCACAACCACCAGCAGAGCAATCTGCCACCACCCGCCCCACAGCTGGCCGGCGTGCAGCAGGCCGAAGAGTGTCCCCGTGATCACAACTCCGGCGCTCACACCCACGCTTCGCGCCACTACGGGATACAAATAGCCACGGAAAACGGTCTCCTCGACCACCGGGGCAAGCAACACGGCGGTCAGCATGAAAAGGAGCGCCGCGTGCTGAGTCTGGAGCATCGTTTGGATGGGCAAAGGGTGTTTCGGCGGAAACATTGACTCCGCGAGCGACACCATTCGCGCCAGGAAGAATCCGCAGAAGATCAGGGCGACGTAAACCACGCCGCGCCGAACCCTGCCTGTTTCGAGGGGGCGCCAGCCGATCGTGCGCCAGAAAGGCGATTGGAAGCGCAAGCGCATTTGGGCCGCAAGATAGGCCAGCAGGCCCACGTTCAGCAGTATCTGCGCCGAGACGGCGATGATGCCCAACGCGTCCGGGGACTTGCGGAGATGTGCCGGCGACACGCCGAAAAACCCGAGCACTATCGCAACAACAACCCCCGACAGAAGCGCCCCGACAAATGCGATCACCGCAAGCAATGCGACATCGAGCCAGTCCCAGGGCACGCGCAGATCCTCGGGCAGCGGGCGTTCCATAGGTGCCGAGAATCGGCTGGCCGCAGGGGCGCCTTCGAGTGCTACCGGCTCGATGGATTGCGGCACTGGTTCCAAAGGTTCAGGGGGTTCGGGAGGAAGCGGATTGTTGTCGTCAGTCGTCATTGTCGTTGCGTGCGGTTTCCATTCGCGCCGGCCTTTGCTCCATCGAGTGCACGGGCGAGAATCTGGCCGGTATAGGATTTCTTGATCCGCGCCACCTGTTCGGGCGAGCCCTGTGCGACGACTCGCCCGCCGCCCTCTCCGCCCTCCGGGCCGAGGTCGATGATCCAGTCGGCTTGTTTGATCACGTCGAGGTGATGCTCGATCACAAGCACCGTATTGCCGAGAGAGACGAGCCGGTTCAGCACGTCGAGCAGCTTCTTCACGTCGTCGAAGTGCAGGCCAGTGGTCGGTTCGTCGAGGATATACAGCGTGCGGCCGGTCTGGCGGCGCGAAAGCTCGCGGGCGAGCTTCGTGCGCTGCGCCTCGCCGCCTGAAAGAGTGGTCGCCGATTGCCCGAGCTGGATGTAACCAAGCCCCACGTCGACCAAAGTCTGAAGCTTTTGCTGAATCGCAGGAATGTTTTCAAGCACCTTGAGCGCTTCTTCGATCGGCAGATCGAGCAGGTCGGAAATCGAAAGCCCTTTATAGCGCACGGCGAGCGTTTCGGCGTTGTAGCGCTTGCCGCGGCAGACCTCGCAGGTGACGTAGACGTCCGGCAGGAAATTCATTTCGATGCAGCGCTGGCCGCCACCCTGGCAGGCTTCGCAGCGCCCGCCTTTCACGTTGAAGCTGAATCGTCCCGGCTTGTAGCCGCGCTCGCGCGATTCCGGCAGCATCGCGAAGAGCTCGCGGATCGGCGCGAACACGCCGGTGTACGTGGCGGGGTTCGACCGCGGCGTGCGTCCGATGGGCGCCTGATCGATCTGGATTACCTTGTCGATGTGTTCCACACCAAGGATCGCGCGATGCGCGCCCGGCTTTTCCATCGAGCGGTAGAGCTTCGCTGCAAGCGCGCGATAGAGAATGTCGTTCACGAGCGTGGATTTTCCGGAACCGGAAACGCCGGTGACGACCGTCAGAAGGCCGAGCGGAATCGGCACGTCAACGTTCTTCAAGTTGTTGGCGCGCGCGCCAAGGATCGTGAGCAGCTTGCCGTTCGGGCTGCGGCGCGTGGTGGGAACGGGAATCCTCACCTGCCCGGAGAGATATTGCCCGGTGAGCGAAGCAGGATTCGCCGCGATTTCGTCCGGCGTACCGGAAGCCACCAGGTATCCGCCGGCATTGCCGGCGCCGGGGCCAAGGTCCACGACGTAATTGGCGCGGCGGATCGTCTCTTCGTCGTGCTCGACGACGAGGACCGTATTGCCGAGGTCGCGCAGCGTCTCGAGCGTGCTCAGCAGGCGGCCGTTGTCGCGGGCGTGCAGGCCGATCGATGGTTCGTCGAGGACGTAAAGCACCCCGCGCAGGCGCGAGCCGATCTGCGTCGCGAGCCGAATGCGCTGCGCCTCGCCGCCCGAAAGCGTCGCGGCGGAGCGGTCGAGCGTGAGATAGCCCAAACCGACCGCCAGCAGGAAATCGATCCGTTCGGCGATTTCGGCAAGCGGGCGCCCCGCGATTTTGCGCTGCCGCAGAGTGAGCCGTTCGCGAATCTTGTCCACCGCCGCGCGAGCCTCGGTCAGCGGCAGCCCGGTGAAATCTGCGATCGACAGCTCGGCGATTTTCACCGCGAGGCTTTCCGGGCGCAGGCGCCGCTCGCCGCAAGCCGCGCACGGCGCGGGCGACATGTACTGCGTGAGCCACTCGCGGTAGGTATCGGAACTCGATTCGTCGAGGTTGCTCTCCAGATGCCCCAGGACGCCCTGGAAATTCAGGCCTTTGCCCGAGCCGCCATTCGCCGGATTTCCGCGCAGAATCAGGTTCTGCACCTTGCGCGAGAGTTTATCGAACGGCGTTTCGAGATCGAATCCATAGGCCGCCGCCGCAATCTTCATCGTGCGCTGTAGCGCCGCCGAGCCGGACCCCGGGCCGAGGCCGCCCTCAAACAGCGGCTTCGTCCAGTCCACGATCACCTTCGCCGGATCGAAGTCGTATTTCGAGCCCAGTCCGTGGCATTCCGGGCAGGCGCCGTAGGGCGAATTGAAGCTGAACGACCGCGGCTCGAGCTGGGGAACCGAGATGCCGCAATCGGAGCACGCGAGCTTTTCGGAGTAGACATGCTCCTTGCCGCCCACCACGGCGATCGTGACAAGTCCGCCGGTCAGCTTCAGCGCGGTTTCGATCGACTGCTCGAGCCGCTGCGCGATGCCGTTTTTCAGCAGCAGCCGGTCCACGACGATTTCAATCGTGTGGTTCTTGCGGCGGTCGAGCGTATGCGGCTCGTCGAGATTCACCAGCTCGCCATCCACGCGCGCGCGGACGTAGCCTTCTTTCGCGTACTTTTCGAGTTCCTTCTTGTATTCGCCCTTGCGCCCGCGCACCACCGGCGCGAGGACCATGA
>Ga0187872_10002159_pt1 | contig 18038 bp, 17 predicted proteins | sample June2016WEW_16_4_FD_132973 | JGI IMG/M metagenome (GOLD analysis project Ga0187872, IMG submission 132973) | Peatland microbial communities from SPRUCE experiment site at the Marcell Experimental Forest, Minnesota, USA - June2016WEW_16_40 | ecosystem: Environmental > Terrestrial > Soil >...
CGCCGGCATCGCGGGCGGAGCGGGCGTCATCCTGACGCCGGAGAAGCCCATCGACATGGACGACGTCGTGCGCCTTCTGCGCGCGCGCTGGGAGTGCGGCAAGCGCTTCGGCATCGTGGTCGTCGCCGAGGGCGCGAAGTCGGCCAACGTCGAGGGCCACGTCACGGTCGGCCACAAGCTGGACTCCTACGGCCACGCCCGCCTCAGCGGCATCGGGCAGGTCCTGGCCGAGGAGATCGAGAAGCGCACCGGCTACGAGACGCGCAGCGTCAACCTCGGCCACACCCAGCGCGGCGGAACTCCCACGGCGTACGACCGCATGCTGGCAACCCGCTATGGCATCGCCGCCATCGATATGGTGCATGAAGGCAAGTTCGGCCGCATGGCGGTGCTCAAGGGAACCAAGATCTGCGACATCCCAATCGCCGACGCAATCGCCCAGACGCGCACCGTGGGCGAGGATATCTTCGCCGTCATCCGCGGCCTCCAGCCCGCAAAGTAATAGCAACTTGCCCGAAAGGGCACGGATTTAGCCGTGCCCTAATGCTGCCTTGCCGGAAGGGCACGGCTTCTGAGCCTGTTCTGAGCGAAGTCGAATGGATGCCGTAATGCGTTCCCATTATGTCCGCGCTTGCTGGATCGCGGAGCGATCCAGCAAGCGCACAACAGCGCCGATCCGCCTTCTTGTTTATCAATCAGTTAGTAGCAAAAACATGCACCCCTGGATGAACAGCCGGAATCCTGTTGCCTGGACCTTCGTTTGGGAATACAAAAGGAAATGCCGGTTTTGTCAGGCCTTTGTCCCGGTATCTTCGGGTTTCCGGCATCTTCATCATTCAGGGACTTCGGGTCTCAGGGAGCGTTCTTCCATGGCGGGTGCAGTCCAGCAGATGATGCGCGAGGTGATGGATATCCGCCAGGCGTCGGACTATTTAGGCATCAGCGGCGACACGCTCTACCGCTATGCCTCGGAGGGCTTCATCCCGGCCTTCAGGCTGGGCAATCGCTGGCGCTTCAAGCGCAGCCTGCTCGACGCCTGGATGGTCCGCATGAGCTCTGCCAAGGCCCCATCGAACTACTCCGTCATGCCCCGCGAAAAGAAGCCCGCCGGCCGCGCGCGGTAAGGCGCAAGAGGTTCAAGGTACGCGGAAAGACCTCGAACCTACGCACTCTTCAGCGTAAACAACGTGATCTCCGGCGGGCAGTTCAGCCGGAACGGCAGCCCCACCGTGCCAATTCCGCGGTTCACATAAAGCTGCATCTTGCCTAGCCGGAAGTACCCCTGGATGTATTTTTTGCCGCCATCCACGCGATGCAGCGCTCCGACAATCGGCAGCCGGACCTGGCCCCCGTGCGAGTGCCCCGCCAGCATCAGGTCGACCAGCGCCCCGCGCGGGTGGGCCAGCACGTAGTCGGCGTAATCGGGGGCATGGCACAGCAGCAGGACGGGGCCGTCGGGGTTGGCGGGAATTGCGGCGCCCAGGTCCGGCACATTGCTTAGGGCGTCGGCGATGGCCGCCAGCCACAGCCGCTCGCCAGCGCGCTCGATGGCGACGTGTTGGTTGACCAGCAGCGGGATGGACGCGGTCGCAAGCGCCTCGCGGATGTTGGGCGCGCCCAGAATGGAGTCGTGGTTTCCCATCGCGGCGAAGCGCAGCGGGCAGGCGAGCTCGCGCAGCAGATCGGCGCAGCGATAGATGGCGCCGTAGGCAAAGTCGTGTCCCCGCGGGGTATTGCTGATGTAGTCGCCGGTCATCAGCACCAGATCGGGCGCAAGCTGGTTCACCTCTGCGACCACGCGGCGCACAAACGCGGGCTCGGTGTACTCGTCGAAGTGGATGTCGCTGATCTGCGCAATGCGATAGCCATGAAATGCGCCGGGCAGCCGCGTCAGCGCCACGTCGCTCGCGACGATGCTGATCTCGTGGCGGGCAATCTCGCCGGAGTAGAGCGCCAGGCCGCCGGCAGCGGCAGCGGAGCCGAGCAGAAAGTTGCGCCGGCTAAGCAGCGTCTTCTGCTCTGCATGCGGAGGATCGGCGACGAATCCGGTCATACTGCATGATAGCCGGTTTCGCGCTTTCAATGCATTGTGGCAGGTCGGAATCAGTGTTTCAGTGTTGATTGAATCGGAAGGGCACGGCTTCTGAGCCTGTCCTGAGCAAAGTCGAATGGATGCCGCATAGCAGGTCGGAATCAGTGTTTCAGTGTTGATTGAATCGGAAGGGCACGGCTTTAGCCGTGCCAAAAGGCGCGCTCATTTTAAAGACTCGCGTCCCTTGATCGCATTGCGATCAAGGGACGCGAGAACGGCAAACAGCCAAACTGTGGTTCATTTAGGTCCCTTCGGAAATGACAAACGCGGCCGGTTGGGTAGAATTGAACGGATGGGCTTGAATGCGAGGAAGAAGAGAGCGGCGGGCGCGGCGCGGGCGGCGGGGGTAGACGCGCTGCTGGTGACGCACCTCCCGGATGTGCGCTGGCTGTGCGGCTTTACCGGGTCGAGTGCTGCGCTTGTGCTGCTCTGCGCGGCGGGTCATCGGGCGCGGCCGTCGCGTTCGCCAATTCGCGCGGTTCTCTTTACCGATGGCCGCTACATCGCCCAGGCCAATGCCGAGGCGGTGGGCACCGAGGTGGTGATCGCCACCCGGCCCCCGCTCACTGAGGCCTGCGAGTGGATCGCCGCCGCCCGCGTCAGGCGCTGCGGCTTCGACCGGACGCAGACCACCGTCGCCGCCTTGGCCACCATGCGCAAGTCCGTCCCCGGCAAGCTGCGCCGCAGCCTCTTCGTCGCTGTAGACCCGCTGGTGGCCCGCCTGCGCCAGGTCAAAGACGCCGAAGAGATTGCCAGCCTGCGCGCCGCCGCCGCCCTCGGCTGCCGTCTCTTCGACCGCATCCTCACCTTCATCCAGCCGGGCATGACGGAGATGGCGGTCGCCGCGGAGCTGGAGCACGCGGCGCGCCTCGCCGGGGCCGAAGGCATGTCCTTCGAGACCATCATTGCCAGCGGCCAGCGCTCTGCCCTGCCCCATGGCCACGCAACCCTTGCCAAACTTCCCCGCCGCGGATTCGTCACCCTCGACTTCGGCGTCCTCCTCGACGGCTACTGCTCCGACATGACCCGCACCATCCACATCGGCCGCGCCAGCGCCAGTGAGCGCAACGCCTACGACGCCGTGCTGGAGGCGCAGGAGGCGGGAATCGCCGCCATCCGCGCGGACGTCGTCACTGGCGATGTGGACGAGGCAGCCCGCTCTGTACTCCGCCGCGCAGGCCTCGCCGACTGGTTCACCCACTCCACCGGCCACAGCCTCGGGCTGGAGATCCACGAGGAGCCGCGCCTCGCCGCAAAGAGAACGGAGAAGCTCAAAGCCGGAATGATCGTTACAATTGAACCCGGGATCTATATGCCCGGGAAGTTCGGAGTGCGCATCGAAGACACGGTGCTGGTCACACGCTCCGGCTGCGAGATTCTAACTCCAAGCCCCAAGGCGTGGATCGAGTTGTGAGGACAGGGAACCGGAATGCAAAGGCGCATGATGCGCGAGGAAGAGGAACGATGGACAGCAATAAGCTGAAAGAGTTGCGCGAGCTGGTCGATTTCCTGAAGGAAAACGGCATCGCCGAGTTCGACATGGAGCGCACGGATCTTAAGGTGCGCATCAAGTTTGCCGGCGCCGCCGGAGCAAGCGCCGCCGACCTCGCGCTGGCGCGGCAACTGGCCGCAAGCGCAACCGGCAGCGTCCCAAGCCCGGGGGAGCAGCCCGCTGCGGCGGCCGAGGAGAAGCTGCACGAGGTCAAGTCGCCCATCGTGGGCACCTTTTACGAGTCGCCCGCGCCCGGCGCGCCCCCCTTCGTCAAGGTCGGCGACCAGGTCGAGCTGGGCCAGGTGCTCTGCATCGTCGAGGCCATGAAGCTGATGAACGAGATCGAGTGCGATGTCGCCGGCGAGATCGTCCGGCGCATCGCAACCAGCGGCCAGCCAGTCGAATTCGGCCAGCCCCTCTTCGCCATCCGCCCACGATAGAGAATCTATGAGTCAGTATTTGTTTTGATAGGGACGGGCTTCAATCCCTCCGCTGAATTTGTTTTGAAAGGGCGGGACTTTTGAGGATGCTGAAAAACTCCGTTTTTGCTTAAGGGCACGGGTTCACCCGTGCCGTAAAATGCTTTATTTGCAATACGGCTTTAGCCACTGAGGGCAAGTTCCGTCGATGAGTTGCGCTGGCCAAGCATGAAAGCAGGCTGAGTTTATATGTTTCGTAAGGTTTTGATCGCAAATCGGGGTGAGATCGCGCTGCGGGTGGTCTCCGCCTGCCGCGAGATGGGCATCCGCAGCGTCGCCGTATACAGCGAGGCCGACCGCCACAGCCTGCATGTCAAGTTCGCCGACGAGGCCATCTGCATCGGCCCGCCCCGCTCCGCCGAGAGCTACCTCAACGTCCCCGCCGTCATCTCCGCCGCCGAGATCGCCGGCGTCGACGCCATCCATCCCGGCTACGGCCTGCTCAGCGAGAACGCCAACTTCGCCGAGGTCTGCCGCGCCTCCAACATCAAGTTCATCGGCCCGCCGCCCGAGGTCACCCGCCTCATGGGCGAAAAATGCACCGCGCGCCAGACCATGAAGAAGGCAAAGGTCCCCATCCTTCCCGGCTCCGACGGCGTGCTCGCCGGCGAGTCCGAGGCCCTGGAGTGCGCCCGCTCCATCGGCTACCCCGTCATGCTCAAGGCAGCCGCCGGCGGCGGTGGACGCGGAATGCGCATCGTGCGCTCCGCCGAAGAGCTGCCCGCGCTCTTCCAGCAGGCCTCCGGCGAGGCCGCGGGCGCCTTCGGCAACGGCGACCTCTACCTCGAGAAATTCATCGAGCGGCCCCGCCACATCGAGTTCCAGGTTCTCGCCGACGAGCACGGCAACGTCCTCAGCCTCGGCGAACGCGAGTGCTCCATCCAGCGCCGCCACCAGAAGCTCATCGAAGAGGCCCCCAGCCTCATGGTCTCGCCCAAGCTGCGCGCCGAGATGGGCCAGACCATCCAGCGATGCATGAAGGACGTCGGCTACCGCAACGCCGGAACCGTCGAGTTCCTCATGGACGAGGATGGCAGGCTCTACTTCATCGAGATGAACACCCGCATCCAGGTCGAGCACTGCGTCACCGAGATGGTCACCGGCATCGACCTCGTCAAGGCGCAGATCCGCATCGCCGCCGGCGATCGCCTCTCGGAAATTATCCCCTCCCCGGTCGCCATCTCCGGCCACGCCATCGAGTGCCGCATCAACGCCGAGCATCCCGAAAAATTCACTCCCAGCGCCGGCACCATCACCGCCTTCAACCTTCCCGGCGGCAACGGAGTCCGCGTCGACACCGCCCAGTACGCCGAGGGCGTCGTCCCGCCCTACTACGACTCGCTCATCGCCAAGCTCATCTGCCAGGGCGCCAATCGCGAAGAGGCCATCAACAAGACGCAGCGCGCGCTCTCGCAGTTCGTCGTCCAGGGAATTTACACCACCATCCCCATGCATGAAAAGATATTCGCCGACGCCGACTTCCGCGCCGGCCAATTCGACACCAAGTTCATGGAGCGCTTCTTCGCCCGCCAGGCAGAGAAGGCAAAGGCAGAGACAGAGACAGAGGCTTAGCCCTACATTCCTTTAAGCCGTCATCCTGAACGCAGTGAAGGACCCCTGTATTTCGTCGTTGTCTGTTTTTGATTGTCATTCCCGCAGGGAATCTGCTTCAGCATTTCGTCGTTGTTTGTTCTTGCACGTCATTCTGGCGCAGCCAGAATCTCCGTCGTTGGTCGTTGCTTGTTTCACTCAACGATAATGCCACCGATCTACTCAGTCGCACCCGTCGCACTCGTAATCCTGACTCCCCTGCGCCAAAACTGCAATCCGATCCTATAGCCAGCCCACATGCTCAGAAACATTTCGACCGTGGCAACAACCACCTTGCCCTTAAAATCGAAGGGATGAACGTATAACTTGAATAAAAAATTCACCCCACGGAGGAGCACGAAGATCACATTGCCAAAAACCACCGTATGAAAAAACACATAGCGATTCTTGCCCATCTTCATTTGTTTGATCCACAGTTCGCGCTCGCGTTCTAATCGAATTGTCTGAGAAGTATTTGCTTGATAAGTATCGAACATCGAATCTCCTCGCTTTAGGCGTAAGCGCGTGTTGGAGCATTACCTGTGATACTACCGCACCTCTACCCCATCGTCGACGCCGAACTCCTCGCCGCGCATAACGTCCCGCTCGACACCTTTGCCCGCGAACTCCGCGCCGCCGGCGTCACACTGCTGCAATACCGCGATAAAAACGGATCGCCTCAGGAGATACTCCGCGCCGCATCAATCCTCCGCGAAACCTTCTCCACAACACCCTGCCGTCTCATCCTCAACGACCGCGCAGACCTCGCCGTCCTCGCCAACTTCGACGGCGTCCACGTCGGCCAGGGCGATCTCTCCCCCGAAGACGCACGCCGCGTCGTCGGCCCGGATCGCATCGTCGGCGTCTCCACCCACACCGACGAACAGGTTCGCATCGCCGATCAAAGCTGCGCCGACTACATCGCCATCGGCCCCGTCTTCACCACCGCGACCAAGCTCAACCCCGACCCCGTCGTCGGCCTCGAAGGCGTCCGACGCGCCCGCGCGCTCACCCGCAAGCCGCTGGTCGCCATCGGCGGCATCACCCGCGCCAACGCACGCAGCATCCTCGATGCTGGCGCGGACTCCATCGCCGTCATCTCTTCCCTCTTCGCCGCCCACCAAAGCCCCCAGCAGGTCGCGCGCGACTTTCTCGCCCGTCTGCGGTAGAACTGAGTGAAGTGACTCCATCCGACATCCCTCAGGACCATCCCTCCGCTGCGCCGCGCGACGATAACCCCGCCGCAGCCCCGCATTTTGTGCGCAGCCTCGGCCTCTTCTCCGCCACCGCCATCGTCATGGGCTCCATGATCGGCTCCGGCATCTTCATCGTCTCCGCCGACATGAGTCGCATCGTGGCCTCGCCCGCGCTGCTCATCGCGGCCTGGCTGGTCACCGCGCTCATGACCCTCATCGGCGCGCTCAGCTACGGCGAGCTGGCCGCCATGATGCCCCGCGCCGGCGGCCAGTACGTCTACCTGCGCGAGTCGCTCGGCCCGCTCTGCGGATTCCTCTATGGCTGGACGCTCTTCCTCGTCATTCAGACCGGGACCATCGCCGCGGTCGGCGTCGCCTTCGGCAAGTTCCTCGGCGTCTTCTTTCCCTCGGTGAGCGCAAACAACTGGCTCTGGCACATCGCGCACGTCCCTGCAATTCCCATCGGCCCCATGGTCCTCGGCAACATGGAGATCGGCCTGAACACCGCGAACCTCGCCGCCATCGTCATCATCACCCTGCTCACGCTGCTCAACACCTTCGGCGTTAAGCTCGGCGCTTCGGTGCAGAACGTCTTCACCTCCGCCAAGGTCCTCGCCCTCGCCGCCGTCATCCTTGTCGGATTCGTCGCCAAAAACTCCACAGCCATAGCCGCCAACTATACTGGAGCCGCAGGCGCTGGCCCCGGCTGGCACAACTTCTGGGCCGGAGCCGGTTGGCACACGCATCACGCCGTTCAGGTCGGCGTCGGCGGCCCAACCGCGTTCGTTGGCCTGCTCACCGTCGTCGCAGTCGTGCAGGTCGGCAGCCTCTTCAGCGCCGACGCGTGGAACAACGTCACCTTCACTGCCGGAGAAATAGAAAACCCGCGCCGCAATCTTCCCCTCAGCCTCGCCCTCGGCACCGGCGTTGTCCTTCTTCTCTACATCTTCTGCAACTTCGTCTATCTCAGCGTTCTCCCAATGGCCGGCTCGCCCACCGCTGCCACAATCGCCGGCCGCGGCATTCAGTTCGCCACGCAAGACCGCGTCGCCACGGCCGTCATGGAGTCTGCCTTCGGCGCCATCGGCGCCAGGCTGATGGCCGCCGCCATCCTCGTCTCCACCTTCGGTTGCGTCAACGGTATGCTCCTCGCCGGTGCGCGCGTCTACTACGCCATGGGCCGCGACGGCCTCTTCTTCCATTCCGTCGGCAACCTCGGCAAACGCAGCGGCGTCCCGGTCAACTCCCTCTGGGTGCAGTGGGCGTGGACCTGCCTGCTCTGTCTCTCCGGCAGCTACGGCCAATTGCTGGACTACGTCGTCTTCGCGGTGCTCGTCTTCTACATCCTCACCATCGCCGGCCTCTTCGTTCTGCGCCGCACCCAGCCCGGTGCGCCGCGCCCCTACCGCGCCTTCGGCTACCCAATCCTGCCCGCGCTCTATATCCTGATGGCTGCATGGATCTGTGTTGTACTCTTGCGTTACAAACCCCAGTACACATGGCCTGGACTCGTCCTCGTGGTGCTTGGGATACCGGTGTATCTGCTGTGGAAGCGCCTCGGCCGGTCTTCAGTTCCAGAGCAGAATTTGTTTTGAAAGGGCGGGACTTCAGTCCCGCCGTATGGGCCGCAACAGGAACGGGGCTTTAGCCCCCGAGGGAATGTCGATGCTGCTTAGAACCAAGCCGTTGGAATCCATCATGGGCGAGGCCGCCGAGACCGGTGAGCACACGCTGAAGCGCTCGCTTGGGGTCGGCAATCTCATCGCGCTTGGCATCGGCGCCATCATCGGCACGGGAATCTTCGTGCTCACCGGTCCGGCGGCTGCGCGATACGCGGGTCCCGCCGTGGTCTACAGCTTCATGGTCGCCGCCATCGGGTGCGTCTTCGCCGGTTTCTGCTACGCGGAGTTTGCCGCCATGATCCCCGTGGCCGGTTCGGCCTATACCTACGGCTACGCCACGCTGGGCGAGATCTTCGCCTGGATCATCGGTTGGGACCTCGTCCTCGAATACGCCTTCGGCGCGGCCACCGTCTGCTCCGGCTGGAGCGGCTACGTCCTCAGCCTCGGCCAGGACTTCGGCCTGCGCCTGCCGCCGGAGCTGGCCGGAACGCCCGGTTCCATCTTCGTGCTCTACAACGGCCACTGGGAGTTCCTCGGGCGCGTCGCAAAAAAGCTCGCCCAACTCGGAATCGATCCCGCCACCCTGCCGCAGCGCCACGGCCTGTTCAACCTGGTCGCCTTCCTTGGCATCCTGGCGGTCACCGCCATCCTCGTCATCGGCATTCGCGAGTCGGCCAACTTCAACAGCGTCATCGTCGCCGTCAAGCTCGTCGTGCTGCTGATCTTTCTGGCCATCGGCGGAGCGGCGCTGCTCCATCATCCCGAGCTTCCGCGCGTCAACTGGCATCCCTTTCTGCCCGCCAACACAGGCACCTTCGGATCGTTCGGATGGTCCGGCGTGCTGCGCGGAGCGGGCGTAATCTTCTTCGCCTACATCGGCTTCGACGCTGTATCAACCGCCGCGCAGGAGGCCAAGACCCCCAGGCGCGACATGCCCATCGGCATTCTCGGCTCGCTCGCCCTCTGCACCGTGCTCTACATTCTGGTCGCGCTGGTCCTCACCGGGCTGGTGAACTATCGCTACCTGAACGTGCCGGATTCGCTCGCCGTCGGCATCGACGCCACCGGAGTCCGCTGGGGCAGCCTGCTGGTCAAGCTGGGCGCGCTGGGAGGCCTCACCAGCACCATGATCGTCATGCTGCTCGGCCAGAGCCGCGTCTTCTTCTCCATGTCCAAGGACGGCCTTCTGCCCAAAACCTTCAGCAACGTCCATCCCAGGTTCCGCACGCCGTGGATCTCCTCCATCACGGTGGGAGCAGTGGTCGCCGTCTTCGCGTCCACCATCCCCCTGGACAAGCTGGGCGAGATGACCAGCATCGGCACCCTGCTCGCCTTCATCATCGTCTGCGCGGGCGTTTTGGTTCTGCGCGTCCGCCGGCCCGATCTGCCGCGACCCTTCCGCGCTCCGTTCTCGCCGCTCACGCCGGTCCTGGGAATCCTCATCTCGCTGGCCATGATGCTCGGCCTGCCGAGAGATACATGGCTTCGCCTGCTGATCTGGCTCGTCGTCGGCATGGCCATCTACTTCGGCTACAGCATCCGCCACAGCAAGCTGAACAAGACGGCGAAATAGTCAGGCGCGCAACGATCCCTCAGTTTTCCGTGGGACTCTTCTCCACGTGGTCCACCACCAGCCGGTCCACCTTCGCCCTGCTCTTCTCCAGCCTCAGCCCGAGCTTCTCCAGCGCCGCTGAAACGGTCGCGCCCCCCTCCGGATCGGTCGCCTCCGTACCGGAAGAACCGCCCCCAGGACGCCTCGGGATATCGATGCCCTGGGCGCTTAGGCTCGACTGAAGGTCCATAACGGAAAAGTCCACCGCCGTCTGATACATGCCCGTCAGTCCGGTCATGTCCACAATCTGGCGCCCCTCACCGCCGCCCAGCGTGTTCATCATGATGGCAAAGCCCTTCATCGAGATCGAGCTGGCCTCCATATGCATCGACAGGGTCGAGCCGTCGAACTTCAGCGTGAAGCTTCCCCTCGCGCCCATGTTGTAGGTCGTCGACCCGTCCTCATTTTTCATCAGGCGAATCGGCCCGCTCGGAGTGTCCATCTTCGATTCGCCCGGCTTCAGCGGCGCGTTCTCGTCAATCGCTTCGGGCGTCGCGATGGACTCCTTCAACTTCGGTCCGCTCTTGCCAATCACCAACCCCAGCACCGGCTGCTCGCTCATCTCGCGATGCGTCGCCAACTTGAATCGTTCCGCCAGCAGCGCCTGCAACATCTCCGGCACATCGTCCTTCGTCGCTCCCTCCGGCAGCCTCGCCGCAATGTCGAACCGGTCCGTCACCAGCCACTCCGGCCCGCTGATCTCATACGATCTTAGCTTGTAGGCGTATGCAATCAGGTCATTCAGAGACTCGTAATTGAACGTCGCTCGCGTCCCATCCACGCGAACCCAGTTCGGCCTCCTGCCCGCTATCAGGCCGGCCAGCATCGTCGCCTGGTCCGGCGCGGGCGACGGCCGCACCGACGCTGCGTCGAAGGTTAGGTTGCCGGAAGTGGTCTGTACAGCCGCAGTGGCCGCAGCAGCCACAGGTGCCTGCGTCGCTGGGCCGTCTGTCCAAAAGCCGCGCCCGCCGCCATCAGCGCGCCGGCGATCAACATAACTACAAATCGATTTCTCATCTTCCCTCCCCGTTATTGAGCAGTTTCATGATTGCCTAGACCAAGATTGAATTGCCATTCTAAGCGTACGAATAATCCCCGTATTTTGTTCAAAGCGCGACACACTACACCATGAGTGCACACGATTCAGCTACAGCGCCCCGCCCAGCAGCCGCTTCAGCGCCGACACATACTTCGCCAGCGCCTTCCGTCCCGCCGGAGTCATGCGATACAGAGTCTGCGGCTTGCGTCCGGCGAACCGCTTCTGCATCGCCACGTAGCCCGCCTCCTCCAGCTTCAGCATCTGCGCGCCCAGGTTGCCGTCGGTCGATCCGGTCTTGTCGCGCAGCCACGTGAAGTCCGCCTCCTCCACGCCCACCAGCAGCGACAGCACCGCCAGACGCAGCTTTCCGTGAATCACGGGATCGAGTTCCGGCAGCTCAGGCATGGTGTTGCTCCAATGCCGCCGCCGCGCGCCGCCGTTCCAGCCACATCGCGTACATGCCGAACACAATCATTCCGAAAAGCATCTCCGCGACAAAAATGCCCAGCGGATACGGCCACGGCACAAAGAACATCGCTACTCCGCCCACCCACCAACAGACCGCCACCAGCCCCTGCGCCCGCCAGCGCAGAATCATCGCGCTGGTTCCATGCGCCATGCCGACAAACATCATCATGGCGGCAAAAAACGAGATCTGCCACGTCTTGTGTTGCGCCATCGCAGCAGCAAAGTAGAGTGTCGCGGTAGCTCCCATCATTCCCCATACCGCCTGAATGCTCCGCCCACGAGCATTCTTGCCGCACGCGGCGCCGCTCTTCCGGCGCTGCAATGCAATACCCATGAACTGAAGGATCACTCCAATGGCAATGCTGACCGGCCAGGGCCAATAGGATCTGGGCTGAAGGAACTGCCAGCCCATGGCACATAGGTCGATCACTCCCCACAGAACAAAGCACCATCCAAAGCGCGCGGTCGATTGCCGTCCCTCCGCAATCATCTCCTCCATCAGCGCCACGCGCTGCACCAGCTCGTCGCGCGTCGTCCCGCCTTCCTGCTCTAACTCTGCCATCGTCTCGTCCCTCCATGAACTACTCTGCATTATAGAGTTCTCTATGTCAAGTGGTTTTTCACACAGATGATTATGCACTTGACACAGAAGCTGTTTTCTGTCATTCTGTCTGTGAGGTGGAGTGATGAACCTAATAGACGTAACGCGACAGTTCAAAACAGACGATGATTGCCTCGATTATCTTGAGGCTCTGCGCTGGCCAGATGGCAAAACGTGCCCCTATTGCGGCCACGACAAACTGAGCCGCATCGAACGCAAGAGCAAGTCCAAGAACGTGCGGACTCGCCTGTATCAATGCGTGGCCTGCAATCAGCAGTTCTCGCCGACCGTGGGCACAATCTTCCATGATTCCCACTTGCCGCTGGTCAAGTGGTTTATGGCTCTCGCGCTGTTGATCGACGCGAAAAAGGGTATCTCCGCCAAACAGCTTGAGTCGCATCTGGGCGTTGCGTATCGCACTGCATGGTACATGGCGCACCGCATTCGCAAGGCAATGGACAAGGACGAAACCGAGTTCCCTAAGCTCTCCGGGGTGGTCGAAGTGGACGAAACCTATCTCGGAGGCAAAACCATACGTCCATTCGGCGGTCGGAGCGCCAAGAAAAAAGACATCGTGATCGGGCTCAGGGAACGCGGCGGTCGGATTCGCTTCATGCAGGCCGACGATGTGAAGTCTGGGACGCTACAGCAGATCATCGAAGCCTTTGTCGATGATGATGTGGAGATGATCGTGACCGATGATTTCAAAAGCTACCCGATGGCCGTAAAGAAGTTCAAGGGCAAGCACCGCACGATCAATCACAGCGCGGGTTATTACGTCACGGGCGACGACGGCGAGATTCACACCAACACAATCGAAAGCGCATTCAGCCTGCTAAAGCGCGGCATCATAGGCAACTACCACTTCGTCTCGATAAAGCACTTGGGCAGGTATCTGGCGGAGTTCGAGCATCGCTTCAATGAGCGCAAGAACCCGGAGCGATTCGATGAGACGCTGCGCCGGATGGTGAACACCGAGCCAATCCAGTACGCCGAGCTTACTGCTTAGACTTGGCGAGTATCGCGGCGGGCTTCTTGGCGTCTATCGCTACATCGCTACGCTTCACCGGCTCCGACTGCACCATGCGCCGGAGCAGGGCGTCGAATTGTGCCTTGTCAACCTTCATTACCCAAGTCTATCAGACTCCCCAACAAGATACTCCGCTCGGAATCCGATGCAGGTAGGTTCACGCTGTTGTTTGCGTGCCGCATTCCATTCCTCCAGTTTACATACATAAAAGTACCCGTTTTCCACAGCCACAAGGACGCGATCAATCACCGATCCATCGAATTGAATAACGCTAACTTGTTTACCTACAGTCATATGAGTCCACCTCGACACGATCCTACGCCAAAGTTGGATTAGTTTCAAAAAAAGTCTGAGACATGCGGCACAGACTGTGCTAAGGTATGTATTATTACGTTGTCGAAGCGAAGTGGCATTTTGAATCGAGGTATCGGCATGGCAGACGAACCCAAAAAGACCCCGGCAGCATACTTACCGTTCAAGACGTTTCTCTCGTCACTGGACGCCTTGGATCACGGCTTACCCAAAAAACTCGACCGTACTGTATGGCGTTCCCAGTCGGGCATCGTGCAGGGGCAGATCATGATGGCCCTTCGATTCTTCGGCTTGCTGACGGATTCTGACGAACCAACGCCAGCTCTACATCGGTTGGTCGAAAACAAGGAACGACGGCAGGAGCATATCAAGGCACTTCTCCAGTACGCCTATCGCAGCATCCTCGATGCTGATTTGACGAAAATGAGTCCGAAGATGCTAGAGGAGGAGATGGAGCAGTACAACGTCTCCGGTGACACTCGACGGAAGGCGGTTGCGTTCTTTCTTCGTGCGGCCAAGTACGTTGACCTACCAATGCATCCGCTTCTCATGGCGCAAATCAGGGAGACGAGCGGCCTAAGGAAGAAGCGAAAAGCAACAACCAGGGTCAATGGAGCAACGCCGGAATCTCAGATTTCGCCCCCAGAGGAAGAAGGAATTAAGAGCAGGCGGACAATTTTCCTGCGGGGGGGAGGATCAGTTACTTTGTCCATCACCGCCGATCCCTTCAGTCTCGACGCAGAGGATCGCCAATTTCTGTTTGAGTTGGTGGACAAGATTCAGGGCTATCCATCTAAGAGCCCAGAGGAACAGGAGGAAGAGGAATGATAAGAGTTTCGGCCTGTCGCCGTCACACTCACCGCGACGGCAGGCAAACGCAACAAGGCTCGATTCGTTGATCTTTGACGGGAACACGAATCGAGCCGTGGTGGGCTTGCTATTTGCACCGGAGAGGTACTGCGACCGGCGTTGCTAGGAGCCTTATAAGCTCTGAACGGCAGTGCTGTCAACACTGCGGGTTCAACTCCCTGCCTCTCCGCTTCCCTTATTGTACGGCAACACAGGAAAAATTAAAAGGAACAATATGGCACTTTACAAGTACGACGCATGGCTTCATAAGGCCAACGCAACGGTCGAAGAATTCGACAAGCTGTACAGCCCCGGGGCCATAGTAGCTTGGTCGGGGATATATCGGTGTCATGCCTGCGGGCATGAGGTCGTTCACACGGTAGACAAACCTCTACCCCCACAAAATCACCACGTACACAAGCCCGGCATTGGAGCTATCCAATGGCGTCTTGTGGTGACAGACTACACGCAGTCGTCTTAGGCAAGACCAGAGAAACAGCACTGCACGGTTCCTGTGGGTGTGATCCCCAAAGGAGCCGTGCCATTTGCATGACTCCTTCGGCCACGGAAATCAGCTTGCCAGCTTGCACTCGATCTTGCATAAATTCCAGTACAGCCTGAACGTCTGAATCGACTTCAACTTTCTTATTGTTCTGCCCTGTCACGGTGTTCATATTGTGTATTCCTCCCTACTCTGTGTCAAATGCATAATCATCTTCACACAATTCCTCCCCGCCCCCCTTTTTTCCGTTTGTCATTCTGACCCGGCCCCTGAGCGCAGGCGAAGGGGATGGGGAAGAATCCCCGCATTTTGTCTGTAGCGTCGGTTGCCGGGTGCCCTATTCATGACGGCATTATCGTCATGGGTGGGGTCCACATCGCAATCGATCATGGATGAGCAACCGCGCTACCATCCACGCCACCCAACCCTACATTCCCGGCTTGTCCGCGAAGCTCCCCTTAAGCACATATACGCGGTATTCCATTGGGGCCCAGTAAAGGATGAAGGGCCCTTCGGTCGCCTGCAGGCGGTATGCGGAGTTGAGATAATCGCGGAACTCCGGCCAGGTATTTAGCTTGTTGAAGCTGTAGCCCGACTCCTGGTACCACTCATTGCTCAGCAGAATGACGATCGGAGGGTTCTGGTGGATCTCGTCCCAGAAGATCTTGCGGTAGTAGGGCACCACCTTGCCATCGTCCGGCCCGAAGAACTGCAGGTCGCCGTCGAACCCTGTGCTCTGCACCAGCCCCAGGCGGTAGAGTGCGCTATAGCATCCGCCCACCAGGTCGAGGCACTGCACCCTGTCCTGTAGCTTGTCTCCGCCGAGGCGCACCAGGTCCTGTTCAAGCACCGGAACCGCCGCATTGACCACATGCTGTCCATGCACCTTCCATGCGTTGAATGGCGCCATAAACAGCACGCCGAACGCCATCCCGGCGACGCCAACATTCCTGCGCCAACCTCGGTCTTTCATCGCCGCGGTGAACTCCAGCCCGATCCACAGCAGTCCGAAGCACACCAATGCGGTGCGGTGGTAGTCGTAGCCCTTGCGCTGGATGAAGTACGAGATCCCTCCGAAGAGAACGCCCGCGCGCACCGCCCACATCTCCCAGTTCAGGGTCCAGTCCGCGTCCTTGGCTGCGTTCCGGCGCTCACGGCTTCTGCCGGCAATGGCGAGCAGCAGTGCAAGCGGAAAATACACCCGGAAGGCCTGCGGAATGCTTCGGCGAATCAGCACCCATAGCGTAGGATGCGCCAGCGACGAGTAGTACGGGACCAGCTTGCTCAGGATGAAGAAGAACGGGCCGAAGGCGTGCTGGGGCAGCAGGAACTCGAGCAGGATGCCGAGCGCGATCGCCAGGCCGGCCAGCGCCAGCAGCAGGTATGACGTGGGCGACTTGCCTCGCCTGCGCAACACAGGCAACAGCAACAGAAGCAGGCAGAGGGCGAACGGAACCACCGTCGGCTTGATCAGAATCGCAAGGCCCATGGCAAGGCCAAATAGCAGCATCAGTGCCGGCATGGCCTTGCGTACCGCCACCATCAGAAACGCGTAGCCGATAATGATCAGCACGGTCATTACTTCATCGCGCTCTGTGGCCTGCCATGGCCCCATCGACCCCAGTTGAATGCTGTACAGCACGCCGGCGAAGAGCCCGGCCAGCCAGTCGTATGGCCACGCAATCACCATCATGGCCCCTGTCATCGTGCCCAGCAGGGTGAACTCGTACAGCCGCCAGCCCAGGTCGCCCCCGCCGAAGATGCCGATCGCCCAGCGCTCCGTCAGGTACGCGCCCGGCATGTTGATGTCGTAGATCTCCTTGTACGGGACCTTGCCGTGGTTCAGCAGCAGCACCATGTAGTGCATCACCTGCGTGTCCCACATCCATTGCCAGTGGATCGTGAACACCACATAGCAGGCCGCGCCCGCCAGCAGCACCGCTGTGCAGAGTACGCGAAAGTAGGTGATCTGCCGGTCCGTCAGGGTTGTCTGCATGGCCTTGCGCAGATTATACCGTCGCCAAACGCAAGTCCTCCCAGTAGGAACTCCGGGCGGGTTGTGCCTCCTGCGCGCCCGCTGCAACAGCTTCGCGCAGATTGTCCCGCGGACTGCTGCGAATGCGCACTCCCTCTCCGCAATCCCGGATGCTAAACTCGGTGCATCGGCGAACCTTCGCCGCCAGAGAGGAGACCATCCATCTCATGCAGGATCGGCCCCTTTCTCTGCTCGCCTGGCGCTGGGTTCTGGTTGTGTCCGCCGCCTACCTCATCGGCCTCGCTTCGCTGGCCGTGGCGTTGCGTCACAACCTCGGCTTTCCCCTCGACGACTCCTGGATCCACCAGGAGATCGCCCGCAATCTCGTCCAGCGCCACAGCTTCGGCTTCACCCCCGGCGTCACCTCGTCGGGCTCATCCAGCACCCTTTGGACCTTTGTACTCGCGCTCAACTACCTTCTGTTTCCAACTCACTCGCCAGTTTTTTTCCCCCTGGTTCTCAACTCCATCCTGATCGTTCTCTCCGGCGTTCTGCTCTGGCGCATGGCAGCCCTCGACGGCCTTCCGCTGCTCTACGCGCTTGCTCTCGCCCTGCTTCCGGCCCTCTCCGGAAACTACGTCTGGCTGGCCTTCCTCGGCATGGAGCACGTCCTCTTCGTCACTCTCTCGCTTCTCGCCATCCTGCTCTGGTTCCGCGCCTGCGACGCACCGCGCCACGCTGCCCTGCGCACCTCGCTGCTCGCCGGCCTTGCCCTCGGCGCCCTCGGCAGCACCCGCCCCGAGGGCCTCGCGCTCTGCCTGCTGCTCTTCGCTCTCTACAAGTGGTGCGGCCGCACTCTCGCCGACGTTCTCCGCGCCGCCGCGGTCGCCGTCCTCTTCCTGGTTCCCTCGTTTCTGCTCAACCTGAAGACCTCGGGCGCGGTCCTCCCCATGACCCTGCGCGGACGCCGCTTTCTCTTCGGCGGAACAGACAAGCTGCACGTCGGCCGTTCCACGGTCCGCGGCCTCACCATCGAAACCTATCAGAAAGTCATCCAGCACAACTTCTTCCACACCACCCGTGGCTGGGCGATGGTCTTTGTTGTGCTGGCGTTCTACGGATGCTTCGTGCTGCTCCGCCGCTTCCCCAACCGCACCGCCATCCTCGTCCTCTGGGCCA
>Ga0187872_10002168_pt1 | contig 17992 bp, 16 predicted proteins | sample June2016WEW_16_4_FD_132973 | JGI IMG/M metagenome (GOLD analysis project Ga0187872, IMG submission 132973) | Peatland microbial communities from SPRUCE experiment site at the Marcell Experimental Forest, Minnesota, USA - June2016WEW_16_40 | ecosystem: Environmental > Terrestrial > Soil >...
GAACACGAGTGGACGCGGACAATCGTAGGACTACGAACCCACTGACTGGAGAGCCGGATGCGGGAAATCCGCACGTCCGGTTCGGAGGGAGGGGTGAGGTTAATCCCTCATCCCTACCCTATCTCGGAAAGGCGGAGGGGCACGCGCTCGGGGGAAATGCGAGGGCACGCGCGCGATGCGAAGTGGGGAGTGCGGAGTGCGGAGTGGACAGTGGCACGCCCCCCCTTTCTCCCCGCCCGCACTCTGCCCTCCCGCCCCTCCTTACCCCTCCCCGTCCATTCCCCGCCCTCGCCCCGTCCCCACACGCTCTGCACTAGCGCCGCTCCGATGATGTTCCCATCTAGCACTTTTATCCCGCCAGCAGTAGTCTTCGTGCCTGCGGTAGCCCCCAAGGTCTGTACAAATATGGCACAAACTACTGTGCCTGCTTGCCTTACAGGAAATAGTGCATCGTCGAGCTGGAAGTGGTATCAATCGAAAATCGGGAACTCTTCACCTGACAGGTGAACCATTCCAACTGCGGCGCAGTTGCGGTGTATCCATGCGAAGTGCTTGATATGGCGATACTTCTGACTGGCCGTGCACTTGAAATCACGGGTCCAAGTGCGGCTTCTAGGTTTATCCGCTACCAGACCTTGTCCGTGTCCACTTTCTGGACACTATTGCCCCATTTTCGCAATAATGAGAAACCAGGGGCTTTAGGATTCTGGCTCCTGGGCACAACAGCCTGCCGGGTAAATCAATTAGATTCCCTTCAACATCTGATACCCATTGGGGCTGGCGACCGCGCCCCTGGCCGCCATCGCTTCTCCCCAATCCGATGGAAAGGGCTGAGGGGCACTTGCATCTCCGGAGTAGTGCGTTTCCATGACGTAATTGGTATCATAAGTCATCTATTCCAACAGTTGGGCTTGTATTCATGCCTGTCCCCTCTACCGGGAAGTGTTCAGCAGCGTCTTTTGGTGGTGCAACAGCACTGTCACGCCGCCTTGGTCTCGCATTTGGGGTCGTCGGCATAGGCGTCGTGCAACATCTCAGCCACCTCTCTCCAGCTATAGAGCCGGACTTTGGGCGGCGGCGCGCTGGGGCTTTGCTGGTAAAACTTACGCAGCATCCCCGCCGCCTGGGCGGGACTCTTCCTGGGAAAATAGCTGGCCTGGGGGCCGAACCGCTCGCGCGACCAGGGAAGCTCCGGCAGCAGCAAAGGCAAGCCGCAAGCCGCAGCCTCGTGCGCGGCGAGGCTCCAGTTCTCGAAGCGGCTCATTAGGACAAACCCGCGCGCCCGTTGCAGCAAGCCGACCATCTCCACTTCGCTGGCAACATGCGGCTGGTACCGGACATACTTGTTATCCACGAGCCGGCGAAATTGCTGCCAGTAACTGTCGCCCTCCGCAAATGGCTTGCCGACGAAGAGCACTGGGGCCTGAGCTTCGACGGCCAGCCGCGCCAGCTCCACTGAGTTCTTCACCGGGGCGATAGTGCCATGGGAGATCAGGTAATCCCCGGTCCGTGGACCAGGCCCTGCTTTAAGAAAAGATTCTGGCAACCCAAGAGGCACTTTCCTGACCGAACATTCCTCAACCCCATAGGAGCGGATGAGGATTTGTTTTTCAGCTTCGAGGGAGACAAACACCCGGTCCCAGATCCGAAACGCATGCCAGCGGGGCCGGAGGGGTTGGGGAAGCGGCATTGCCATCGCCGCCCGGATCAGAATCCTGCGAAGCAGCAGCGCCGCCTTGGGCCGGTTGCAATTGTGAGACAGCAGGATGGTGTTGACCGCTTTCCAGCCCTTATTCCGAGCCTGAACGATCATCTCCTCGGGAAGTGCGCCGAAATGGTGGAGGATGTCGCCAGTTTGGCGGTCGTTCCACCACTCCAGGAAAGCGGTTTCGACGCCGATCTGCTCGAGCGCGGCTTTGGTTTGCTCGATCTGAATTTGCATCCCGCCGTGCGCCAGCATGAACGGCAAATGGCAGTTGAAGATGACTTTCATCTGCGAGTCCTCAATCCAACGCCTGGTGACTGCGGTGGGGCAAGCGGCGGTTGCTGCCAGCCACGGTAGCCCCGGCGGAGACATCTTTGGTGACCACCGCCTTGGCGCCGACCGTTGCCTCCCCGGCCAATTCGCACGCCCCCCGGAACCTTGGCGCCTTTGGCCTCCTGACGCAAACGGCCAACCCCATCTGGCCCGCGTGGCTGATGCTGAGAAGACAATCACCGCCCAGGGCCTGCTGCGAGGCGCGCCTGGCTTGCAGCCTGGGCCGGCTATGCTCATCGTGCAGGACCTCGAGTTCGATGGGGCGGAGGCCGGCAAATTCCTGGGCGCACTTAATGGCTGCTTCCTTGGCGCACCAAAGGCCGCAGAACGACAATCGGGGGTCTCGCTGGCGCAGGCACCAGGCCATCTCAGCACCCGTGAAATTCTCGACATAGAACGACTCTGACGATGGGTCGCCCGACCAGGGCAAGTTATCGGCGGACTCGAGGTCGAGGCCGATCGCGACGGCATCGTGGCCCGCCTCCGCATCAGGGGCCGCTCGCTTAAGCAGTTCTTTGTCCATTCGCGATTTGATCTGCGCGTCGCACGGGCTGTCACTGCATGGCGACGGTCGCCAAAGGCTGCGTCAACCTGCGGAGCAAATCAAGCTCGGAACGAGTTCAGGCGGCGGGGTGGCTCGGTCTTTCGCCTTGAACAAGTCATCCGTTCCGATAGAATAAATCTGTCACTATGAGGCTTCTGAAGTACGTGGATAAAATCCGGCGAGGGCTGCGGAGACCCGAAGTCCGTCGCCACCCCCTCCGGGCCATCTCCAGGAGGATGCTGTGGCGTTTGCATTGGCTGTGCTCACCCGGCACTCCTGTTGTCATCAATCCCTGGTGGAGAGACCTCAAAATCGCCCTGCCTCACACCGATAATGCCTCCCTGCTTTTTTACCGCACGCACTCGGACGAAGGCTTGGCTTGGCTGCTGCAGGCGCTCCTTTCACCGCGAATGACCTTCCTGGATGTGGGCGCTCATATCGGGGCCTTCACGCTGGTCGGTGGAAAAATGGTCGGAACCGAAGGCAAAGTTCTCGCGATCGAGCCGCTGCCTCCATGCGCCGAAGCTATTCGCCGCAATGCGGCAATGAACGGGATGAATAATGTGAAAGTCTATGAAGGCGCGTTGTGCGACTACTCTGGCAGGATCGGCTTCCAGTCGGATTCCCAGCGGAGCAGCGGATGGATTGCAACCAAGCCCAATCACGTTGCTTTCGAAACCCAGTGCTGGACTTTGGATGATTTCTTTCGCTCGGCTGGGATCACGAGAGTGGATGTGATGAAGCTTGACGCCAGCGGCAACGAGCTCGCCGCCCTGCGCGGGGGCGCAAAGACGTTTCGCAGTGGGGAAGTCGGTACCTTGGTAATGAAACTCTATCACCCGAGTGTGACCCAGGAACGTTTTGGTTATGACTCGAGGGAGAGCCTCTCGCTGCTCCGTGAATGGGGATTCCAGTCGAAGCTCCTTATTGGGCTGGAGGCCTTCCCCATCTTTTGCCCGGACGATGTGGTTGGCCATTTTGATCGACTCACCTACTGTCGCACGTTGGTGGCAACTAAATGACCCCCGATAACGCCGGTGGTCCGCTGAGCGCGCCCGGACCCTTTCCTGTTCCGCGACCGGTTTTTGATGGACGCGCAAGCGGCCTGCTCTCTCTCGGCTGAGGGCACTGCTGAACGGCCTGGTGCCAACGAGCAACCCGCTCATAAACTTGGGAATCAGGTAGCGCGCGGCGACGCCGCCGGAAACGAAACAGTTTCGCCAAGGCCTCAGCGCGAGGCGGTTCACCACGACTCGCCCACGCCCAGGCCGCCCGATGATGCGCCTCACACGGCGTCACGCTCATCGCTGCCATACCCGGTCAATGTATTTCATGTGCTTGGCGGGTGGCGAGCATCGGTTTTCAGGCCCAGGATGCTCAGGAAGAAGCTTGAAAAGACGATTTGAATTCCCAGCGTGATCAGGGTCACCGCCGGGATTAGGCGGCGCAGGTTCTCTCCGAAAGGCAGGATGCCGAACCCGGCCTCCTTCCAAATCCAAAGCGCACGCCCCAGCAACCCCAGCCCCAGCAGCAGCAGCAGCAGCCCCAAGGCAATGCCCTTCTCTAGGTTGAAGTAGTGGAACACTTTCGAGAATTTCGCATCCTGCGGGAGCAGGCCCTCACCGATGGCGAACACCTTGGTGAAAAAGGCAAACGCCACAAGCTGTCCGCCGATAATCACGAACAGACTGGCCACGGCGAGAGTGCCGGCGTCAAATGCGATGCCTCCTACTCGGAGCGGCCTCACGGCCAGAGCTGCCCCGCAAACCAGCCCCACTATCGCCAGCGCCAAACCCGGCATGAGAAATAGCCAGCGCGGGGAATAAATGAGCATGAACCGCAGATGGCGCCAGCCATCCCGCCACGGCTTCAAATGCGGCGGCCGCGACCGCCCGTCCGGATGCAGCGTGATGGGCACCTCGGCGATCCGCAGCGATTTTAGTGTGGCCTTGATCACCATCTCGGACGCGAATTCCATTCCGGTGGTTTTCAAGTCCATTTTCCCGTAGGCCTCCCGCGTGAACCCTCGCAGCCCGCAGTGAAAATCCCTCGCCGGGCAGTTGAAGAATACCCGGCCGATCAGCGAAAGAATCGGATTGCCGATCCAATGATTCTTCCACGGCATCGCCCCAGGCAGAATGGTGCCGCCGCCACTGGGCAACCGACAACCCATGACCAAGTCGTAACCTTCGCGGAATTTCTGAACGAACCCTTCGATTTTCGAGAAATCGTAGCTGTCGTCCGCATCACCCATCATCACCCATTGGCCTCGGGCGGCTTCGATGCCGCCGCGCAAGGCGCTGCCATAACCCTTTTCCTTTACCAGCACTACACGTGCCCCCAACTTCTCCGCGATGGCGACGGAGCCGTCCGTGCTGCCGTTGTCCGCGATAAGAACTTCTCCCTGGACGCCGGCCCGCGCCAGACCCAGGCGCGCCTTTTGAATGCAGGCGGCCAGCGTTTCGGCTTCGTTCAGGCACGGCATGAGGATGGTCAACTCCATGGGCCTGGGCGGAGACCCTGCCGCCTCTGTCACAGCTTTCTCGGCTGTCGGTTCACGAGTCATTGTACCGTGCAGGTTCGGGTTTCGGTTTGTCTTGGCCGGTGTCGGGCGGATTCAGTTCAACCAGGTGCCAGACGAAAGGCGGACGGCTTCCCCACATCTTCAACGTCTCCGCGTGCAGTTCTCGCGCGTTCATCCGCTGCAGCCACTCTGGCCACGACTCTTTTGCAGAGTCGATTGTGACCAGCGCGTACCGGATGCCGCGTCGCCGCATCTCTTCTGCCGAGTCGCTCATCTTCACATGCAGGATGCGCCGCGACCCCCCGAACGGCTTCCAAAGCGAAGTCTCCGGGAAATCGCCTGCGGAAAAGCCTATTATCGTCACGTCCGCGGGCAACAACGCGATCACTGGTGCAAATACCTCCGTCCGCTTGCTCTTGGCCTCATAGGCGTCCATCGCTCTCACCGCCAGCCGGCTGGACTTCAGCCGGGGCCCGTAATGTTGAAAGAACCATCCCGCCGGCCACAGGGGTCTGGCCGGCGAAATGACCAGCAGCAAGCCGGCCAGGCCGCAGGACAGCAACGCCCACGACCGCCACCAGTTTCGTCTGACCAATTCGAGCTGCGTCGGGCTTATCAGCAAACCCATGCTCAGCAAAGGATAGTAGGCCGCGAGGTACCTCGGCCCGCTGCGAAAGTCCAGCTTCGCCATCAGGTAGAGCAGGCTGACCCAAGGTGCGAGACAGACCAACCGCAAGACCAGGTTGCCGGACGGCACAGTCTGGGGCTTGGCCCGCCGTCTCCATCCGATGACTACCGCAATCAGGCTCAGGCCAAGCAGAATGGTGATTCCGAACCCCGCGCCTGCCCCTTCCTCGACTTGCAGTTCGGGCAAGTGCGTCACGCCCGGTCCGAATTGCCTGCCCCACAACGCTGCCAGAGAAACCGGGGTCAGCGCGTCGGCGGCACGGTTCCAGGTCGAGGCGAAAGGAAACACCGGGGGAGCTACATTAGTGAGGGTCACCATGACACCGTTGGCGAGCAGGAGCAGCCACGCCGGCGCGGCACCGAACTTCACCTGCTCGGCAGCCGCCCCGCTCCAGTCCCCGCAATGGATGGCGTTCAATGCCACCGTCGGCAGGAAAGATGCTCCCAGCGCGGGAGGAATGATGGCCGCCAAAGCGAGCGGGCGGGCGAGCCAAACCCGCCAGCTCGGCACAAACGCCACCGCCCAGGGCAGCAGCAGCGGAAGGTTGGTGGGCTTAGCTCCGGTCAGCAAGGCTGCCGAAAGCGCCGAAAGGCAAACCTCCGACACCCGGCCGGATTTCCGGGCGCGCAGGGCAAAATCCACCGCCGCCAGTGCATACACCGTGCTGAACATGTCATTCGAGATGCTGCCGGCTTGCAACAGATAGCAATAGCCGGTGGGCAGGAGCCACATCCAGTGCCAGGCCACCCGTGGCCTGACTCCGACCCGCCGGAAGAGGCTGAAGACCAGCCCCGGGAGCAGGAGAAACGACGCGGCGTTGATCAGAAACAGCAAGCGGTCTGTCCGGGTGAAGGCAATCAGCGGCGCGGAAAGCCACTCGATGCCGCACGCGCGCGTGTTCACCCGCTGGAAGTCGGTGTAAATCCAGTGCCAGCGCCCCTCCGCCAGCCAATGCAGCACGCGCGGCACCCGGTACGCCAGCGCGTCATAGTTGCTCGGTGGATCCAGCGCCCCGCCCAGAATCGCCAGTGACGCCAGAACCAAAAAGGCCAGCGGGAACGCCCGCCGAAAACGCCGGCGCTGTTTGCGCAGGTTCCAGCCTCGAAGGCCCCCCGGCAACACCTTCTTCCGCAGCAGCCAGACCACTGCCAGACCCAGCAAGAATGTCACCGCGTAGCCCGCCGCGTTGAGTTGATGGAACGCCGACAACCCCCAGCCGGCACAACTGCAAAACGCGCTGAATACCACCCAGGCCGCCACCGCCCGCGGGCTGTTCCGGCTCGCTCTTGCGGCTGGCTGCCGGCCCTTCCAAGCCTCTTTCCCTTCAGGCCGCGCTGACTGGATTGCATCTTTCACAAAACTTCGTCGCCACAACTGGCGTGACAAGGTAGCGATTCACTCCTTTGGCGGTCAACCGCAAAGCTCCCCGCAGTAAAGGGGACCGAAGCAAAATGGAGGTTCGCATTGGGACCCCGTCCTCCTGACCGTAATCGCCGCGCTTCTCAATTCGGCTCTATTCTGCTCGCCTGACCGTTTCCCGGAGGGTTGGCCGGAGGGTTTTCCGGTGGGTTTTCCGGTGGGTTTTCCGGTGGGTTTTCCGGTTGCTGGGACCCAGCGACACTGTTAGGCTCCTTCCTGTGAGAATTTCGGTCGTCACCCCCAGCTTCCGCAACTCGGACTGGCTCAAGCTCTGCGTGGCCTCGGTGGCCGACCAGGCCGGGGTGGAGGTCGAGCACATCGTGCAGGACGCCCAGTCGGACGATGGGACGCAGGAATGGCTGGCGCGGGATCAGCGGGTGCAGGCTTTTTTTGAAAAGGACCAGGGCATGTACGATGCCGTAAACCGGGGTTGGCGCCGGGCAAAGGGCGAAATCCTGGCCTACCTTAATTGCGATGAGCAGTACCTGCCCGGCGGATTGCGCGCGGTCGAAGCGTTCTTCCGCCGGCGTCCGCAGACCGACGTGGTGTTTGCCGACACGGTCGTCGTGGACAAACAGGGCCAGTTCATCTGCTGCCGCAAGTCACTGGTGCCGTGGAAAAACACCATGTGGGTTTACAACCCGGTCATCAGCAGTTCCATCTTCATCCACCGGCGGGTGCTGGACCAGTATGGCCTTTTCTTCGATACGCGATGGCGCGCTTTGGGCGACAAGATGTGGACCGTTGAGATGGTGCGTCGGGGGCTTAACTTGAGGGCGTTGCGCTGGTTCACGTCCTCCTTTACTGACACCGGAGAAAATCTGTGCCTGAAGCCCAGCAGTTTGCGCGAGATGGAGCTGGTCATGGAGATGGCCCCCGCCTGGGTCCGACGCGGGAAGTTCCTCCTGCACCAGCTCCACCGGCTGCGCATGGTGTGCCACGGCCTCTATTGGCAGAAGCCGTTCACTTACTCGATCTACACGCCGGGCAAGCCGGACCGGCGCATGAACTTCTCAGTGGCCAGGCCGACCGCGATTTGGTGGGCACGGCACTGAGTTGAGTGATTCCCCGCCGGCCACCGCGCTCAAGCTTGCCCATGCCGGCGCGGCGACGATCCCGGTTTGAAAGGTGTTTACAACTGTCCCAGCGGCGGCGAAGATGCTTTGGCGGTCCGGGCGCGTGGCGGAATTGGCAGACGCGAAGGACTTAGGATCCTTTGGAGAGATCCTTGCAGGTTCGACCCCTGTCGCGCCCACCATCGTTTGCGGATTGCCCGGCAGATTGGCTCGGGAAGGCCTGGACCTTCAGGAGCGCGTCTGCGCCAGCAGGCCGTGATAACCGCGAGGCTCAGCGAGGTGAGTAGATTGCAGCACCGCAGGGTCGTGAAGGAGAAGCCGAATACCTTGCAGAACAATGAACCCCATAATACATGGGTCAGCAACGTCGCGGACGTCCAGGAAAGCGGATGAAACTCTCCCTCGACCAGAAGTCTTTTGACCGCGATGGTGTAGGACCAGATATCATTTATCGGGAACTCGCCAACGGGATTGGCCAAGGCTGCCGCCAAACACCACAGCAGTGTGATGACTTAAGCCGCCGTAGCTTGCGGTTGCTTTCGGAGTTGCTCACGGACCATGAACCCTGCGTAGCGGCAAAGTGCTGCCTAGCCTGAAACACCCTGCGGCTCACGCGCCTCAGGGCGAGCGGAGGCGGTAGAAACGGGCGGGATAGTTCGTCCACTGGGGATCGCTGAAATAGAAGGAAGTGGCGGTGAGGGTATTGGTTTGCACCGGCGACCAGAGAGGAGGGGCCAGGTTCGTGCAGGCTTCCACCACCACGACCACGCCGGTGGCCCAATTGATGTTGAATCCAAATTGATTCGTCCGCACGCCGAAGCTGCCATCGCGGGTCTGCACTTGCGGCTGCCAGAGCGCGGTCGGACGACCCCCAAACGTCGTTCCCCAGCCGGTGGCCCCCGGCAACCAATAGACGGTCGCTTTGGAGGCATTGAAGAACACATAAAAACCGAGGCTGGGGGCGTTACCCTGGGAATATAGTCCTGTCAAACCAGTGCAGCTATCGAACGCACTGTCCCCGAGGCTGGTGACGCTGTTGGGGAGGGTGACCGAGGTCAGGCTGGTACACCAAGAGAACGCCGAGGCCCCGATGCTGGTGACGCCATCGGGGATGGTGACGCTGGAGAGGTTGGTGCAGTCAAAGAACGCATACTCTCCGATGCTGGTGACCGGCAGACCAGTGATCGTACCGGGAACGGTGACAACACTGTTGGACCCGGTGTATCCGGTGATGGTGATCGCGCCGTTATTGGTCGTGAAAGTGTAGGGCACCGGCGGGTACCACGCCACCGCTGGAACACCGGCGAACGTCGAGCCCCAGTTTGTCGTCCCCGGCAAGTAATAGACGGTCGCATTGGTGTCACCGGAGAACACCGACGAATCGGCGGCGGGGGCGTTGCCTTGGAAATAGACGCCGCTCAGGCTGAGGCAGTTTTGGAACGCAGAGTCGCCGATGTTGGTGACGCTGTTGCCGATCGTGACACCGTCGAGGCTGGTGCAGTAAAAGAAGGCTTCGACCCCGATGTTGGTGACGCTGTTGCCGATCGTAACCCCGCTGAGGCTGGTGCATTCATTGAACGCAAGTTCACCGATGCTGGTGACGCTGTCGGGGATGGCGACGCTGGCCAGGCTGTAGCAGTTCTCGAACGCAGAGTCGCCGATGCTGGTGACGGTGTCGGGGATGGTGACGCTCGTGAGGCCAGACCCAAGGAACGCCTCGTAGCCGATGCTGGTGACGAGCAGGCCATTGGTGGCGCCGGGGATGGTCACCGCCCCGCCGGAACCGGTGTATTGGATGATGGTGATCGCCCCGTTATTGGTCGTGTAAATGAATTGGGCTTGCGCCGCGGCCGGCAGCGTCAACAGCAACAGCCGCGGCAGCAGCCTTTTGAAGGATGTCGTCATACTACGCGCTGCTGCCTCGGAGCAAGCTCCACCGGCTCTTTTGCCATGTATATGCTTATACTCCGTTTGGTGGCGGCTGGCAAGCCGAATTTTCAAGCAAATGGCCGAAAGACGGCTTGCCACCAAGGCAGGACGGGGATATTTATTAGACCTGTCCCGCGGCAGACACTGGCTCTACCATCGAGCTGAGCCTCAACGGCAGCCGCCTCCAGGCCAAGGTGTCCAGGGCGAATAATCCTCCCTTGCGCGGCGCTGAATGCGACCGGTTGCCGCGCGGGGGTAATGGCAAGTTTATGGAGACGCATTCCTGCCCAGCGGGTGAGCCGCCCCCGGCGGCAGACGGGCCGGGCCGGGAAATTCCTGTGAGAATTGCGGTTCGTCCTGAACTTTTTTCAGTCCAGGCGGAGTCAGAACGGGTGCTGGTCGTGGGATGTGGCTGAGGATAAGCGACTTGTGAAGAGTGAGAAAATGCAAAAAAATGCGCGAATGGGCTTGACTGCCGCCGGGAAATGGTCTTAAATCGCACTATGAATAAACGCAGGAATGACATTTGAATTGTGAGAACTGCGAATTCGTTGAGGATAATCGGAGGCGTCGCGGTCGTGGCTTTGCTCGCGGCCTCGCAGGCTGGCGCGGAAATTGCGTATAACTTCGGCCCGACGCTGGTCGGGACCCAGCCGGATGGTAATTTTTCCCTGGGCACAGAGTTCACGGTCGGTACTACTCCGATCGTGATAGACCAGCTCGGCGCTTTCGATAGCGGCGCGGATGGAATTGGCGGGGTCGGGATCGATGTTGCCATTTACAGCATTACGCTGAATGGCACCGCTATAACTGGTGGCTCTTTAGTTGTACCCTCGTTTCATTTTTCCGGCACGGCCCAGTCCCTTTTACCGGGCACCACCACCAGGGTGGCTAGTATCGCGCCGGTTACGCTTTACGCGGGCACCTACATGGTAGTCGCGAATCATTACGGAGTTAGTGACTCCGAGGTAGACTACAATCCTTACTGGGTCGATGGCGTGCGATCGCCTACCGCGCCCAACGCCTGCTCTGCGAATTCCGCGTTCGGAGTGACGTATGGAGGGGGGGCTTACAATTACCCTGATGGCAACGACCTGAGTTGGGGGTCAACCATAGGCTCACCACTTCCGACCGGATGGACTTATGACGACAATTGGTCCGGGTCGCCGTCAGCCCCGCGTTACGCCGCTGGCAACTTCGATTTCGCAGAAGTCCCCGAACCGTCCACGCTAGCGTTGGCCGGCCTGGGAAGTTTAAGCCTGCTGCTGTTGCGCCGCCGAGAGAGCTGAAACTGAAATCTGATTTCCTTTGGGGAATGGCTGCGGGATTCGTTCCGCATCCATTTTTTGATTTTACCACCCGGGTTGGAAACGACTTCTCTGATGAGGCTTTGCGCTTCACGGACTTTCACGTCAGCCCGACCTGCTCGCCGACGCGCGCCGCCCTGATCACTGGGCGGCACCAGTTCCGCAACGGCGCTACCGACACCCTGTGCAACCGCAGCTTGTGAACGAGAATGCCGTCGGGCCGAAGGGCAACCCGTTCAAGAAGCTTTACTGGAAGCAGTTCGGCGGCGGCTCGGCTGGATGAGTCGGCAATGTTGATGGATTTTGAACATGACAACGCTCTACCGGCGCGTTGACACGGCGGCTGCTCGCTCGGTATATTCTGCCCCCTTTATATGAATCGTAAACCGCATGTGGCTGTGGTCGGTGCGACGGGCGCCGTCGGCATCGAGATGATCAAGACGCTGGAGAAGCGCAGTTTCCCGGTCGGGAAGCTGACGTTGCTCGCTTCGGCCCGGTCCGTGGGCAGGAAGCTCGGGTATCGTGGCGAGAATATCATGGTCAAAGAACTGAAGAAGGATTCGTTCGGCGGCATTGACCTCGCGCTGTTCAGCGCCGGTGGCAGCATTTCCAAGGAGTTCGCGCCCATCGCTGCCCAGGCCGGGTGCGTGGTCATTGACAACTCGAGCGCCTTCCGCATGGATGACAAGGTCCCGCTGGTGATCCCCGAGATCAACGCGGCGGACGTGAAATGGCACAAGGGCATCATCGCCAATCCGAACTGCACCACGGCCATCACGCTCATGGCCTTGTATCCGCTGCACGCGGCTTTTGGCTGCAAGCGCATTTTTGCTTCCAGTTACCAGGCGGTTTCCGGCACGGGCGCCAAGGCCATCGCCGAGTTGGAGCGCCAGGTGGACCAGATTGTAAAGAAGCAGCCCGTGACGCGCGAGGTTTATCCGCACCAGATTGCGTTCAACGTGTTGCCGCACGTCGATTCCTTCCTGCCGACCGGTTACACCAAGGAAGAAATGAAGATGGAGAACGAAGGCCGCAAGATCATGCACCACCCGGCCTTCCGGGCGAGCGTGACCTGCGTGCGCGTGCCGGTCTATCGGGCGCATTCCGTGGCGGTCAGCGCCGAGTTTGAGAAGCCGGCGACGGTGGAGGCCGCGCTGGCCGTCCTTAAGAAAGCGCCGGGGCTGGACGTGATTGACAATCCCGCCCAATGCGAGTATCCGCTGCCGCTTTACCAGTCGGACCAATACAACTGCGCCGTCGGCCGCCTCCGCAAAGACTGCGCGCTGGACAACGGCCTCTGTTTCTGGGTCAGCGGCGATCAACTGCTGAAAGGCGCCGCCCTCAACGCCGTCCAGATTGCCGAAGAGCTGATGAAATAGCGCTCAAGGTTTGCCAGGCTCTTTGGTGAAGAGGTTCACCCCGGACTTGAGCTTGGCTTCCTTGGAGGCATCCATGACCTTGATCACCTGGCCGATCGGGGCGGTTTTGTCAGCCCTGATGGCCAGCTTAACCTCCGGGTTGCTGGCGACAGCGACCAGCAGTTCCTCTTTGAGGCGTTCGATTGTGACCGGCCTGGCGTCGGCGCCGAGGCGGAGGTTGCCTTTAGGATCGATGCTGACGACCAGGGGCGCGGCATCGTTGGCGCCGGTCTTTTGGGCCTGGGACGATTCGGGCAGGGCGAGCTTGAGGGCCGGCTGCTGCTTGAAGGTGGTCGTCACCATCAGGAAAATGAGCAGCACGATCAGGATGTCAATCAGCGCGACGATGATGACCGCGGGCGCCTGCCTTCGTTTGCGGACGTAGAAACGCATGGGTGGAAGCTTGAAACGTGAAACGTGAAACGTGATGCGTGACTTTAGACTTTGGACTTTGGGCTTTGGACTTCCTCCCGGTATTGGCGCCGGATGAACTCATCGCAGAGCGTCTCCATTTCCACGGCGATGGTTTCGACTTTCTTGCTGTAATAGCTCCAGAAGATGAGGGAGGGGATGGCGATGAGCAGGCCCAAGAGCGTCGCGCGGAGGATCAGCGAGATGCCTTTGGCCAGCTCGGCCGGGTCGATCTGGCCGGCCTGGCCGACGTGGCCGAAGGCGGTCATCATGCCGAGAATCGTGCCGACCAGGCCGAGCAGGGGGGCGATGCCGACAATGATCTCCAGGACGACGAGGCCGCGCTCGAGTCGGGCGATTTCATGGCGCGCACGGGTTTGCATGGCATCGACGACTTCAGCCTTGGGCCAGTCCAAATGGTCGGCGGCAAGCAACAGCAAACGGCTGATCGGAGACTTGTGCTGCTGGCACACGCGCCGGAGCATGGGCACGTCTTCAGGCGCCTGGCAGGATTCGACCGCCGCTTCAACTTCCGGCGGCACGACCCGCCGCCAGCGCAAGGCGATGCCGCGTTCGACGATAAACGTCAGGCCCACCACCGAGGTCAGAAAGAGCAGGACATAGACAACTGGTTCCATAGGCAGTTAATAATAGTAAAAAGTGAACTGGATGCTCCGGGTATCGCCCAGCGTGCGGCGCATGTCGCTCGGCCAGGCCGCGAAGGGCGCTGGGTCGAGCACCGCCTTCTGGCAAATCAACCCCAGCACCTCACCGGCGGTGTTGTCGGCCATCTTCATTTCAGTGATGCGGCCGTCGTAATGCAAGTGAAATTGCAGCACGACCTTGCCGCGGCTGTCGGAGGCGTACTCGCGCTCGTCGAGCAGAGTAAACCAGCGCTGGGAAATCGCCTCCACCAGGGCGGCATCGTACGCGCCGAACGGCGTGGCCTTGGTGTCCAGCGAGGCGATTTCATGACGGCGCTGCACCCCGCCATCCTGCTTTATTTTCTCCCCGGGCAATCGGTTGTCCTGCTGGCGCGCCAGCGCTTCCTTGATGGTGCGCGGGCGGGATTGCGTGGCCTGGCCGTCATCCAGCCGGGGTTTGGGTTCCGGCTTGGCCATGACCAAATCGCCCGGAGGCTGGGCCGGCTTGGGCTTAAGCTCCTCGTGAGCTTCCTGGGCCGGCTGGGCGGGGCGGGAGGGCTGCAGCGGGGTGAACTTTTCGCGCGGGATGTCCTCGGTCTTGACGACCTCAGTTTGCTTGCCGGTGATTTTAGGGGTGTCGGTGATCTTGTCCGCCTCGGGATTGGCCGCGCGCGAGTTCTTGTCGGAATAGAACTTGGCGTTGTCAGGCGGTTCAGCGGTGGCCTGGGCGGGACTCACGTTCACAAATATCAACGGGATGTCCTGCCGTTGCGGTGGCGGCGGTTGGCTGTCTTTCTTCTTCAGGAGTTCGGTGAGCATCGGGAGCGACTGAAGCCAGGCGGGCCAATGCAGGTTTTGCCACAGGTTATATTTCTTGCCGGTTTGGTAGGCGCCGAAGACCAAAAGGTGGCAGGCCAGCGAGACGGCAAAGGCCCACGTCAGGCGTGACACTTCGGCCCGTTCCAGGCGTAATGACCATCCAGGCATTCCGGCAATAGACATGCGCTATCAGTTTGCCGCAGGGTGGCGGCAGCGGCAACTGTTTGTATGCTCCCAAAAAACCTGGACTTATCCGGCAGCCTGAAGGCCGGCGCTCGGGACGTGCAGTTTCGCAAGGACCTGCGCCGCCGCGGAGCGGACCCAGCCGCGCTGATCATTCAGGGAAGCTTCGAGCTGCGGAATGGCGCGCTGCGCCGCCTCGGAATACACCCAATTCGGGTCAATTCGGCCAAGGGCCAGCTCGGCGGCCTGCCGGACGGCGCGTTCTTCGTCCGTCAACGTCAGGACGAGCGCTTCGATGGCGGCCGGCTCTCCGATTGTGCCCAGCGCCTGGGCTGCAGCCTGACGCACGTCGCTGTCGGAGTCCGCCAGCAGCGGCAACAGGGCCTGGGCTATCTCCGGATCGCGTATCCGGCCGAGGAACTGCACGGCGCTCAACCGGACTTCGAAGTTCGGGTCGGCCAGCAGCTTCAGAAACTCGGGCGCGAGCGCCGGATCAATGCGTTTGGCGAGGACTTCGGTCGCCGCCAGACGCACGCAAGGTTCCGGGTCGCCGAAACGCTCCAGTAGTTTCACCGTGACCTCCCCGCTGGCGTCTTTGCTCAGGGCATGAACCGCCGAGACCCTCACGGTGGGGTCCTCGTCGTACAAGGCGGCCAGCAGGGGCTGGGTAGCCCGCGGATCATCGACATCCTCCAAGGCCTCGGCCGCAGCCCGGCGCTTAAAGCTGGTGTCGTGTTTGAGTTCGGTGACGAGGGCCTTGACGGCGGCCTGGCCCGCAAAGGCGGCGGCGTGAGCGTGCCCGAGGGCGACATCGAACAGGGCCTGCTCTTCGCTGGTGGAAGGTTTCCAGCCCAGGCTGCGCAACGCGGCAGCAGCGGACCTCCGGGCGCCGGGATGGGAGTTTTTCAATAAGCCTGCGAGGTGAGGGAAAGTGCGCGCATCTCCCACCCGCCCCAAGGCTGCCGCCGCCGCTTCACACACCCCGCTGTTCGGATCCTGCAAGGCGGTGGTCAGGGCGATCAGCGATTGGTCGTCCCTGACTTGCCCAAGTGCATTGACCGCGGCGCAACGCACTTGGGCATCCTCGTCGCCCAGGGCCGCTAAGAGCAGTTCGAGCGAGCGCGCGTCGCGGGCGGGGTCCAGATTTTCGAGGGCTTTGCGGCGCACTTCGGGGCTGTTTGATTTCAGTCGTAACGTATTCCACCAAACCATAAGCGCGATCCTGGCATTCTTCTCTGTTAATCTAAACAGGACAGAGTGTCTTGACTCTGTACACCGTTACTGCCGGTGCCCGGCATGGCGGCCATGCCTTCGAACGCCCTTTCTGCTTCCGGCAGTGAAGGACATTCGGCAGTTGTCCTGCATAGAGCGGCTGGCGTGCCAAGCGTTACCCGCCCCTCAGCGTTGTGAATAAGCGGTGAACAACTTCCGCTTGAGGCCGGCCCCGGGTTGAAGTAAAAAAAACACTGAGCGAGGCATACGCTCGAGTCCAAGTGCCGGGTTTGAGATCGTTGTCCGGGGCGTCAGGACTTGCCTATGGCAGTGATCCCGCTTGCGGGAGCGCCTATCTCTTTAGCGGTGCCTCGCTCTCTTGTTTCAGTGGATTCCCCTTGCGCAGAATGGCCGGATGCCGCCCAATGCCAGTATGAATCGCCGACAATTCATTCAAACTGCCGCACTGGCTGCCACGGCCACGACGTTCCTGCCACTCCGCACCGCACCCGCCGCAGAAAAGCCGCCCGGGGTGAGCTGGCCCATCGGCTGTTTCAACCGGCCCTGGCTCGGCGACCAAAACCAGTGGGGTTACGACACGGCGCTGGACGGGATCAAAGCCGCCGGCTACAAGCTGACCGGAATGCTCACGCGCACGCCCAAGGAGCCGTTCATCGGGTCGGACGCCACGCCGGAGTATCTGGCGGAGTTAAAGAAGAAAATCGCCGCCCGCGGTCTGGCGGTGAACATGGGGGCGCTGCGCATAGAATTCGATCTGCCGCTCGCCGAGCAGATCAAGGACATCCGCCAACAGATTGATAACGGGAAGACGATGGGGGTCGAATTTCTTCTCACGTTCGGCGCCGACAAGGCGGCGCAATACGAGAATTACTACAAGCTGATGCAGGACGCCGCAACCTATGCGCAGGAGCGCGGATTGAAAGTGGTGTTGAAGCCGCACGGGGGCGCGAGCGGCGCGGCGGAGGAAATCCAGCGCTGCCTGGACAAAGTGAACCACCCGAACTTCAAGATCTGGTTCGACGCCGGGAACATCATTTACTACACGGGCAAGGATCCGCTGGAGCAGCTCAAGCCCATTGCAAGCCAGGTCACCGGTTTCTGCGCCAAGGATTGCGACAAGCAGCACGGCTCGGTATGGCTTGAGTTTGGCACGGGCAAGGTGGATTTCCGGGCGGTGTTCGCCGAATTGAAGCGCGCCGGCTTTAGCGGGCCGGTGATGGTGGAGTGCTGCGCCCGGGGCGACACGCCGGAAATCGTGACCGCCAGCGCGCGGAAGAACCGGGAGTATCTGGAAAACCTGTTTGCGACGCTTTAGCGGGCGAGAGCAGGAGTGGTGGAAGGATGGAGTGATGGAGTGGTGGGGTAATGGAATAATGGAGTGATGGAGTAATGGAGGGCTGGGCTTGCCATCAGAGGAACGAGGAGGATGGAGGATGGAGACGCGGAGCGGGAGCTGCCGGCGCTGCCGCCCGGAATGCCCACAACGCGGCAAAGCCGCAAGCAAAGAGGCAAGGGAGTTAAAGGAGTTAAATGGGGAAGCAGCTTTATGCACGGGGGCAAGAAATCCTCGCGGAAATGAGCGATTGGGATGGACAGCAGTACAAAGAGGTTCGGGAAAAACAGAGTGGTCCACTTGGCTTGTACACACCACACCCCTGATCTTTGGCCCCAGTGAGACCGTCAACGGTGCTACATAGGCGCTACCACGGAGCGAGGGCCGGATCAACTCCGGTTCGCGGGGGTCGGTGTCGGGTGGACC
>Ga0187872_10002179_pt1 | contig 17893 bp, 11 predicted proteins | sample June2016WEW_16_4_FD_132973 | JGI IMG/M metagenome (GOLD analysis project Ga0187872, IMG submission 132973) | Peatland microbial communities from SPRUCE experiment site at the Marcell Experimental Forest, Minnesota, USA - June2016WEW_16_40 | ecosystem: Environmental > Terrestrial > Soil >...
TCCGGGGGGATCGCTGACGGGATCGTTGGACCACGGCGTCAACTGGTTTTCGCGGCTGTTGAGCGACCAGGTGTGACCCGAGCCCGATTCCGAAACAAGGAAGCCAAACGAAGAATTCGCAATCACGTTGATCCAGGGCGCGGGAGTCCGCAAACTTTCACCGAGAACGGTTACATACTCGTGGCCCTGATCGGCGAATCCACCCAGGCCATTGAAAAACTCGAGAGCTTGCTGAGGCACCGGCGCATCCTGGCGTTTGGCTGGTCGCGGCCGTCGCGGGGTCGGGGATGCAGCGATTTCAGTGCGCTGCGATCGAGCCACCTGTTCGGACAATGTGCCGCGCCGGCTCAGCAAAACCGCTCGCGCGACCGTTTGAAGGAGAGTTCGTTCCTGAGGAGTTATGAGGTCTGCCCGCAGGAGGAAGATACTGCCGCGCACATTGTTCGTGTCCGGAGAAAGCCGCAATCGGCTGCCACGCACGAGGCCGTCCAAAGAGTTCTGTAGATCCTGAGCATATGAGGACGACTTTTCATTGATAATAACTACGTCAGTCGATAGCTGCTTCATGCGCCAGTATTCTTGGGCACGCAGCAATTGACGGACGAGTTCGAAATCTTCTGCTTCATCGATGCGCACCAGAACGATAGGCAGATCGCCGGAGATTCCCTGGGCCCACAGCGCGGAGCGGTCGAGTGTGCTGCGGCTGAGTACATCGGGAGATGGCCGCATCGAAGCGTCGGAGTAGAGCACGGAGTTGGCCAGCTTTTGAAACAAGTGGGCTTCGTCGAGGCTGATGCCTAGGTGGTGCAGTTGTACCTGTGCCTGTGTCCAGGCCAGCGCCAAGGTGCGCTCGAATGTTGTCGCGCCGCGGTACTTGTCGGCGAGTTCCAGCACCTCCTCGCGAGTCCGGGCGACGATGGTAGAAAAAACAATGTGTGCCGTGCTGCCGGGCGGAATGAGTACCGTTCGCCGCAGACTCATTACTGGGTCGAGTACAGAACCGACCGTACTCGAAAGGGGCCGTCCATCGATGATCGATACGGGATCGCGGATGTCATGGCCGCGCCCGAGAAACCGCGCGCGGTCTGTTTCATATTGCAAGTCGCCAACGGTCTCGCCTTCCACGGAGAGCACGTGCGCGGCCCAAACGGTCGTTTCCTTATCGGATTGCCTGCGGCGCGTCGCAAGCAGCGCGCCGATATCAGACACGAATTCGGTTTCGACGAATAGTTTCGAAAACGCGGGATGGGCGACATCGGCCGCCTGCGATGTCAAGCAAAGCTCGGCGTACGAGGTAACCTGAATGTCGCGCGTGCGTGTCCCGAGGTTGGTGACAGAAACGCGCCGAATTTCCGCATCGTCCTCGGGCGACACGACGACCTCAAGCGTAGTGGTCAGCGCGTGGTCGCGCCGGATGAATTCAGCGCGGTCTTCGTAGAAAGAAACCTCGTAAGTGTCGGGATCGACGCCACTGGCCTGATAGCCCGCCGACCATACTTCGCCCGTCTGCGCGTCGCGAAGAGAGATAAAACTGCCCCAGCAATCGCGCGTGACATCCTCGCGCCAGCGCGTTACGGCAATATCGCGCCAGCGACTATAGCCTGAGCCGGCTGCAGTCAGCATCACAGTGTATCTGCCGTTGGATAGCAAATGCGTCCGCGGAATTACTGTATGTGGAGTGGTGAAGCGCCGCAGCGCCGGCGGGATGAGTTCACGAACTCGTGCTGTGGCGGATACTTCCTCGGCCCGAGGCCGTGCCACCAGCACGTCGCGCGGTGTGCGCTCCTGCAACAGCAGTTCGGTAGCCTGCACCATTGGCTCTGAGTGGAAACGGTTGCGCATCGCGCCATCGTCCAGCACGTTTGAGATCGCGACTAACGTCATTCCCTGATGGTGGGCGAAGTAAGTGCGCACGACGGCGACGGTTTCGCCTTCGGGCAAGCGCGTGCTTGTGTAATCAAGGGCTTCGTAGAAACCATACGCGCCCCTTCCGCCCGCTTGTTCGAGCCGGGCAAAGTTTTGCATGGCCGCAGCTGGGTTAATCATCGCCGCAAGCGCTGTGGCGTACGGGGCGACGACGATGTCTTCGCTGAGACCGCGCTTGAGCCCCAGTCCGGGCACGCCAAAGCTCGAGTATTGATAGGTGCGATTAAGATCACGCGCATTGTATGCCGATTCCGACTCGCCCCAGGGCACATGCCGTTCCGCACCATATTCAATTTGACGGCGCACCACGAGTTCGCACGTCTGGTTCAACAGGCTCGCCGCCGGGGAACGCATCACGAGAGCCGGCATCAGGTATTCAAACATCGAGCCTGACCAGGAGATAAGCGCGGAGCCGTGGCCCACAGGCGTGAGAGCGCGGCCCAGGCGAAACCAGTGCGACGGTGGCACTTCATCCTTCGCGATGGCGATGAAGCTTGTCAGGCGCGCCTCGGAAGCAAGCAGATCATAGCAATTGGGATCCAGGTTTCCTTCCGTAACGCGATAACCAATCGAAAAAAGGTTGCGCGTGCCGTCAAACAGGAAACCGAAGTCCATCGCCTGAAACATGCTCTCGGCCCTGAACGTGAGAGCTGAAAGACGGCGAACGAGCGCGCTCGCATCCGCCGCCGAATGCCGGATTACATCGGACAGCGCATCGATGCGCGCGATCGTGTCTCTATCTGTCGGAACGCCGCTCTGCAGGCGGGCGCGCAACGCTGAGAGTTCACGGAGGGCAGCATCGAACCGGTCAGGGGCTTCCGCGAGCGTAGGAGCGGAATGGAGAAACGGCTCAACGGCCATCCACTCGGGCGCCTGCTCTCGACGACGCTGGGCCATGCCAACAATTTCTTTCGCATTCCAGCGCGTCCATGGAATCAAGATCTCAGCGTCTCGAACGTGACTCTCGACGCAAGCCCTAAACGCAGTCGCCCAGACGCTCAATTCGGATTCGGGTGGGTCTGCACGCTCTTGCGCCAAAGCTTGCGCAATGTCAGCCACGGTCTGGGCGTGGGATCTCCACTCCGCGAAACGATTCCCCCAATCCACGGCATCCACGGGCAGCGAATCGAGTGAGGCCACCATCCTATCGACAGCATTGCTGAGTTGCTTCCGCGTGACCGTATGTGTGCGACGCGTATCCGTAATTCCAGAAAGCGCTTCGCCTAACAAGCGGGTCGCATCGTCCATTCCAGCGAGGAGGCGTGCTCCGAGAAGTGTTTTCTTAGTCAGCTCCCGGCAACTGTTTGCGAGAGCCACCAGATGCCCGGCGAGATTTCCGCTGTCTACGGAGGAAACGTACCTGGGTTCGAGCGGATGCAAGTCACGCGTGTCATACCAGTTGTAGAAATGTCCGCGGAACAATTCCATCCGGCTCATCGTTCCGAGGGTGGCTTCCAACCGGTCAACCGTGTCGAGCGCACCCAGCCATCCGAAGTCGCAAGCGCAGACGGCGGAAAGAAGATACAGGCCCATGTTCGTGGGCGAGGTTCGGTGAGCCACGACGGGTTTGGGAGTTTCCTGAAAATTATCGGGAGGTAGCGCATTGTCCTCTGTGGAAACGAACGCCTCGTAGAAGTGCCAAGTTCGCCGCGAAATCAAACGGAGAGCTTGCGCGTCTGCCGGCGGCAACGGATTGGCCGCGTGGAACGCCGGGCACACGCTGATCCATCGTGCTACGGCAGGAGCGGAAAGCCAGAGAAGGATGAACGGAGCCGCAGCAGCCCACGCTTGATGCCGCCCAAATGCCAGAGCTACGAGCGACACGAGGCCGAGGAAAATGCCGCCCGCCATGCGCCTATATGTGGCGCTTAGTTTGTTGTCGGCGGCAACCTTCGACTGTGCCGCCGTCACCCATTCAAGCAAATTCCTGTGCGTTATAAAAAGACGGGTGAGGGTCCGGAGAATCGCGTCTGACATCAGCCACGCCTGATATGCGAGGAATGTGACGGTCAAGCCCACCTGGGACACGCCGAGCGCCAGATCGCTGAACACGCCGCGAAAATGGCTTCTCTTCGAAATACCCTTCCGGCGCGGATACAGTCCGGTGAAAAACGGAAGGAGTGCAGGAATCGCAACGTTTGCGAGAATCAATCCCGTCCACAGCCAGGGAGAAGCGGATGGCAGCAGCCAACTGACGATCAAAGTCAGAAAGGCAGTGGGCGCCGACAAAGTACGGCGCAGATTGTCGAGGATCTTCCACCGGCCGATCGCCGGAATCATGAACGGATTCCGCTTGCCCCTTCCCGAGCGGCCCCGCCTGAAAAGAAAAGGCAGGAGTTGCCAGTCTCCGCGGGCCCAACGATGCTGGCGTGCAGTCACGGCCTCATAACGCGAGGGGAATTCGTCAAACAGTTCAATATCACTGGCCAGGGCGACCCTGGCAAAAATGCCTTCGAAGAGATCATGACTCAAGACGGAGTTCTCGGGCACTTTCCCGGCCATGGCCGATTCAAATGCATCGATGTCGTAAATGCCCTTGCCGGTGTAAGTGCCTTCTTGGAATAAATCCTGGTAAATGTCCGAGACAGCCGCCGAATAGGGATCGATCCCACCCGGACCAGAGAATATTTTTTGAGACAGCGAACCCTCTCGATCGGTAGGTAGCGAAGGAGTGATACGCGGTTGGACGAGTGCGTAGCCTTCCAGCACACGGCCATCGCGAGCGCTGAACCGAGGCCGATTGAGGGGATGAGCCATCGTGCCGACGAGACGCGAGGCAGCGCCTCGCGGCAATCGCGTATCAGCATCCAGCGTGATGACGTAGCGAACGCCCGAAAGATTTGCCAGGGGGCGTCCGCCAACGGCCATAAACGTGGTGCTCTCCGAGCCGCGCAGCAGCTGGTTCAATTCATGCAGCTTTCCTCGCTTGCGCTCCCACCCCATCCATTTCCCTTCGCTCTCGTTCCAAACACGCTTGCGATGAAACAGGAAAAAGCGTTCCCCACCGCCAGGGGCCGGACCATAGCGTTGGTTCAGCAGCGCAATGCCGTCGACCGCGCGCGCCAGTAGATCGTCGTCTTCCGGCAGGGTTTCGCGGGGTGCATCCAGCCAATCGGAGAGCAGGGCGAAGCGCAGGTCTCCGTCAGGATTCGCGAGGTAATGAACTTCCAGCCGCTCGACCTGCTCTTCGACTTCCCTTGGGGTGGTCAGCAGCGTGGGCACGACGATGATCGTCCGCAAATCTTCTGGCACGCCTTTGCGCAACTCCATTCGCGGCAGCTTTTGCGGTCCAAGCAAAGCCATCACTGAGCGGTTGATCAGTGCAATCGCCAGGTCCGAGGCAGGCACCAAGGCGAGAAGGCCGAGGAGCAAGAGGCCCGCCACACTTATACCGCTCTCGTGGGAGTGCAGCAGCGGCAGCGCGAGGATCATCGCGGTCACGATCGCAATCGTGCCCAGATATCCGGGAATCGCGGCTCGGATGTATAAACGGAGCAGCCGACGCTTCCCGGAGACGCGAAACCCCAGCTCCCGCTCGAAGGCAGGGCGTCCTCGCGAGATAAGATAGTAGCCAGGCTCCGTCTGACGGTCCTGGTTCGACTTGTCTCCATTGTGCGGGCCATCGGGCGTGCCCGATGCGGCCTGCTTAACACGCCGGACGACGCGTCGCGCAACTTCCAATTCCGAATGGTTCGATCCGCGCGCGAGATGCTCGATTGCGTGGCGGTAGATGTCCCGCGTGGGAAAATCCATGCTGGCGAAGTCTGTGTCGTTGCGAAGAATTTCATCCACCAGGCTGACGCTCTCGACGAATTGCTGCCAGTCGAATGCGGAAATCAAGCGCATGCTGGTGATAATGTTGCGTACGGACACGTTCGCGGTTCCCTGCTGCTGATGCTCGGTTCGGACCATTTCATCGGCGTTTGTTCCCGCCGCCGCCAGGCGCTGATCGAGCCAGACCAGCACGGGCCGAACCTTTGGATCGAGATCCCGCAGGCGCTGGACGAGCTGCACGGCAAACGCTCTTTCCAAGGGAGCATTCTCAAAGCGGCGGAGGGCCGACGGCGGAAGGATTTCAGCTTGACCATTCGAACCGAGCAAGTGATCGGCCAGCGCATCGGCTTCCTGGCGGGCGGTCCGGCTGCGAACAATCTGTTCTGCCATCCTGCGCAGATTTTCGACCAGCACGACGCGGAGGGTAATGGCCACCGCCCAGAGCTCGCCAATCGTCAGCGGTTGTACCCGCTGATAGGCCGCGACAAAGCGGCGGAGCACTTCTGGGTCGAAACGGCTATCCGTATGCGCCACGAATGCCCAAGCGACTCCATATACACGCGGATAGCCCTCCAAGTGACCCGATGCGAGCTTGGGTAGTTTGCGGTAGTAGCCGACCGGCAAATCATCCCGGATCTCGCGAAGCTGCTCATCGACGATGTGGAAGTTGTCGACCAGCCACTCGGCCGCGGGCGTAATCGCATGTTCGTCCTGAATCGCCCGAGCTGTGGCGCGGTAGGCATCGAGGAGCACTCGGCCGTTCTCGAGGACACGCGGAAGGAGCGGGCGGCCTTGGCTCACTACGGTTGTGATGGTCTGCGCTGCCGCAAGGCTCTCGGCGTGCTGCTCGAGCCGCTCGAGGCTGAAAAGTTCGGCACGGATCGGCTCTTCCAGATCAGGAAGGATGATGTTCGCCGATTGATTCTTCTTCACTCTCTAGAACTCCGGGAATTCCGAGGCGAGGACTATTATGAAACCTGGTGACCTTTCTCCAACAAAGAAAAAGGGCCACTCTCCTGCGGGAGACTGGCCCTCAAAGACTTCGGAGTCATCCTCTGAGTGCGGTGTAGTGCCGCGTGCGAACTCGCTGCAAGGCCGCGCGTCGATGTGGTCAGAGGAGCTTGGCGGGCCCTAGTATCTCCCTCCCATGCCGCCATGGCCCGCCCCCATAGAGGCCATTTCCTCATCTTTCATTTTTGAGCATCCCCTCGAAACAACTACGGACTCGGGGTCGCTACCACCCCGACCCGGCCGTTCGTTCCTTCGGAAGCGAGCCCTTTGGCACTCGTGAGATCCCATGCCATGGTTCGAGTGGCAGTCAGTTTTGTACGGCCCCACTCCGGAACGCGCCCGGCAGAGAGAAGAAACAAGCTTTCCTGAATGTGTCGTGACTGGGCGTTAACACTCACGTAGGGCACTCCGAGGAAACGCTTCGAGGCTACTCTGATGATCTCCAGGGAATTGAATTTCTTCGACCTCGGATTGGTCACAATCTGCTTGATTGCCCTGCGAATCATCGATCGCTCGTCAATTCCGAGCACAATCGTTCTGATTTCACCGGCCAAGCGGAAGAAGGTCCATCCTGCCTGCCGAACCGCCCGGTCCAATCCATGCCCATCGAAATCCTTGACGAGACTCCATCCCGGCATACACGGCTCGCTTTCGATCTGCAGTTCTTTTGGAAGGACTGCGCTGTCCTTGATAAGAATATTGCCCGCCTCAATTCGCTGTCCTCCCGCTGTCTTTGCCGGACATGCATGGGTACCGAACCCGAGCTCCGCTCTTCCCGAAGCCCACATCTCGCCTCGATCAAAGAAGAGCGGCAAATCCTCGGCGCCTAGTTGCCTGCGGGTTCTTTCGACTCGTTTCGAGGTGAATTTTTCTGCAACACTGAAACCAGGAGACGTCCGGATGCAGGAACCTGTGCCTCCCCACCTAACACGATTTGTCTTGCCGTGAACTTGTGGCCATAAACATCCGCGGTGGCGTCGTCATCCGGCCGAAGCGTAGAACCTTCGAGGGAAATGCCGGCGAAAAGACCGCGCGAACGCGAATAGCTGAGAACTTCGGCGCGCATATACGCATCGGTGTTTGCCGCGGCGTCACGTCCCACGGGACCTGCCGCCACAGAAGCATCGGCGCCCAACTTGACTTTGCTGTTAAGAATGGAACTCGCGCCTCTGTCGTTCATGATCAACAAAACGAGATCGGTAGCTTGCCCGCCGATTTGAAATCCAATGCTGCCGCCCTCAAGCGCATACATTGCTGGCGCGCCCCACGGTCCCCTGAAATCCGCCCCTGTTCGGCAAACCATCGCGCCGCGGCCGTAGCTTGCGCCGACCACGAACGCTGCCTTGAGAACCGACGGAAAAACAATGACGCACCTAGCCTTCTGGATTACCTCTTGAGGGATGTTCTCGGGTGTGTTCATGATTTCTTGCATCACGACCCCGGCATTGTGGAGCCGCTTTTGTTCTTTGTTTGCTGCAAAAAGTGGTGCGGTTGCAACCAGTCCCAAACACAGAATGAGAATCGATTTACGTATCATCGCTGACCTCCATGATCAGAATTGCGGCTGCGGAAGTTGCACTCTCCGAAACCTTTGTTAAGCGCTTTAGACCGCGCCGTTAATCGGGCAAAACTCGTCGAATGCAGCTCCGTCTCAAATCTTGCCCAACTGAAGATTTCCGTTATGCCTTTTGTCTGGCGCCGGCAACTAGTAGAGCTACTCCTCCGATCAACGCCAGTCCTCCCAGAACGGGAGGGAGAGGAATACGTTCCTGGGTATCTTTCGTGGCATGAATCGGCCCGACATCAAGGATCTTTTCTCGACGCGTGTAAGTAATGCCTTGATAGGCGAGGGCCAGCGCACCCAGAACGACCAACACGATCCCCACCAGAGAGAGTGATTTCATTCCCCACTATGATAGACGCATCGCGAATGGGTATCTGTTCACTTGTGCACACATCTGACTTTCTCGTTTGGGCCGCTTAAAAGGGGAGAGGTGCCTCAGCGATGGGTGATGGCGCCGGTAAGCGTCCAATCTGGCGAGCGCGGACGATGAAGCGACTGGGCGCCGGGCCTACGTAGTAAAACGGGAAGCACGTGATCAGCGTCAGCGTTTGCTCGCTCGATCGTTGCAGGACTTGAATATCGTTCGGTGGCACGACAGCCGTGGACTCCACCTGGTACTGAAAGTCGCCATCGAGTGTTTTGAGCGTGATCGCGTCACCCTGTCGAATGTTGCGCAAGGGGCGAAAGAAACTGTCGCGATGGCCGGTCAAAACGACGTTGCCCTGTTCGCCCGGCAAAGCCGTTTCCGAGATGTGGCCGACCGCGCGCCGCAGGATTCTTGGCGAATCGCCTTGGACGAAGATGGCTTTCAGCCCGAGGCGAGGAATCTCCATCTCTCCGATAGCGCTTCCCTCAATCACCGGATGCCGCTCTTCAGTCTGGCTCACACTCTCGAATTTCGACCGTTCAATTGCCTGATAGGTATGCGCATCTGCGATGACGTAGCCGGCGTAGGCAAGTCCGAACACACCGGCCGCCAGGAGAACGTAGTGCGCCGCGCGAAGGATCAGCGCCCTCGTCTTCGCAACGGAGCCGTGAGGATTCACGACGCACTCTTCCCCAGCTTTGCAGGAGCTTGTTGTTGCTCCGGCCTGAAATAGCCGGGCCGGGTTCGCACGTGAATCTTGCCGTGGCCGGGAGCGTCGACTTTCACCACTATTTGTCGAAAGGAATCTTTCGTGTCTGTTTTCGCCGGAACGAATCCGAGCGTGTACTGTTCGCGAAGATCGCGCGCGATTCGTTTGGAGATGTCCGCGACACTTTCCAAGGACGTCGGAAAGAAGGCGACGCCGCCGGTATGCTTACTGAGCCGTCGAAGGACATCCGGGTTTTCTTCGTCACCTTCAGCGTCCACCAGACCGACGGAATAAATCACTGCTTGCGATCGTTGAGCCAGCGCCAGAACCTGCGAGTATTTTTGCTGACTGGCATTGTCCCCACCGTCGCTGACGATGATCAGGGCTTTCTTGTCCAAATGGCCCAACTGCAAGTGGATGAGCCCTTCGGCCACCGCGTCATAAAGCGCGGTTCGTCCGCGTGCGCGGACGGAGAAGACGGCTTTTGCGAGCTCTTTTGGGTCGTTCGTGAAAGCTTTTCCGTCCATGAGTTCCACCGAAACGTCGTCATTGAAATCCACGACGAACATCTCATCTCGAGGATTGCTGGATTGTGCGAAGGCGGAAACCGCCGCCGCTACTTCCGGGAGGTTGGGGCCCATGCTGCGGCTGTGATCAACGATCAGGCCCACGGTCACTGGATTATCTCCCTCTTGGAACGAGGTAACTCTTTGCAGTCGTCCGTCCTCGTACACGCGGAAGTTCTGAACGCTCAGTCCGGAAATGAAATTTCCGTTTGCGTCCGTAACGCTAACGGGCAGTACCACCAATTCCGTCTTTGCGAAAAGCGTGGATTGGCCAGCCGCGCTGGGTGATACGGACTGCGGTGGCGAAGACTGCGAATAGGTAGAGATGCTGCAAAAGAACAGCAAGACAGTAACGAGATAAAAACTCCGAAATGAATTCCGTCTCTTAGATCGCACGATCAGAGCCACTTAAGTCTCCTCGCGCCGCGGGATAAGAGTCGTTAGTAATAAGACCCGCGGCGCTTTGGAGGCTGATATGTTTATGAACCTTACATCGCGAAACGCTTCAGAACGAATGCGAACCCGAGCGATGCCAGGCCAAGCAACGCAATAAGTGGAACCAGTCCGGCCGTCTTCGGCAAGCTCGCGGTGTTCTGCGCGACGAGAGGCGTCGTTGTCTGCGCGGCGGGTGGAGTGGTCTCGATCGCTTCAGTTACCGGTACTTCCGTCTGTTCCGGGGTAACCGCAACAATCGGAGCGGTCTTCAGTTCGGCAGGGGCGGTTTCCTCAGCAATCGCCGGAACAGGTTCTTTCTCTGCCACGGCTAGCTCAATCGCCCGATGCTTAGGATAAACGAATTCTTGACCGAAGTTATCACCAGGATAAAACCACGCCTTGAGGGCTTCCGGGTTATCGCCGGATCTCTCCGCGAATTTGACTACGGTTTCGCCGGTCGGATGAAGCCGCCAGTTGTTGATCGCGAGGACCGTGGCGATTACTTTAATTCCATCGGCATCCAAGAATTGCACGATGTGGCGGTCGGAGTCTAAATTCACGAGCTTGATCGTATAGGTGCCGGCGGGCAGAATCTGTCCTGGGATTTCGATCGGCTGACTGAACGTCATGACGGTTTTCTTGTTCCAATCATCGGCTTGAACGCCCGAAGCGAACATGGCGCCAAACAATGTGAGTGCTAGCACAACTAGAACTGTCTTTACGGTCTTCATGTTCATTTCCTCCTGAGAGAAATGTCAAAGCTGCTGGTATCAACCGTGACTTGCCGACGCGAACGGCCTGGCGTCTTACACGAATGCTTGCATCCGCCCCAGAGCTTTTATTTCCAGCCGAGCGGGAGAATCAACCGCTACCCGACGGCAATCTCGCGGAAGCTGACGGAAAATCTGCAAGAAAAGTCCGCAGCTCATCACGGAAAGTCATCCTAGACGAATCCATATCCATGAGTCTGTCCAATTAAGCACACATCAGTATTTGGTTCCACGGTGACTCTTGTGCACAACGCTAGCGGGAGCAGTCACTTGCCTATTTTCATTGCATATTCATGACGAGGTGCTACGATGTAGGTTCCTGGAAGCCAACATGGGTACCGCCGCAAGCCGCCTGAAAACAAACAAGAACTTAGGTTTCGATGCCCAGGTGTTTCTCGATTCAGCCGGTGTAGCAAGAAGGATCGTTGAGTTTCCAAGAAAGGCGACCGTCTTCGCGCAAGGTGATCCCGCCAAGACTGTTCTGTACATTCAACAAGGCGGCGTGAAGCTATCGGTGGTCAACGCGACTGGCAAAGAAGCGGTCGTGGCGATTTTGAGACCTGGCGACTTTTTCGGAGAAGGTTGTCTTGCAGCTCAACCCATCCGCATCGGGACGGCGACTGCGATTACACCGACTACTGTGCTCGTCATTGAAAAGAATGAGATGATTCGCGTCCTTCATGCCGAACACGAGTTCTCTGACCGTTTTATCTCTTACATGCTTACGAGGAACATCCGAATTGAGGCGGACTTGGTCGATCAACTGTTTAACTCTACTGAGAAACGGTTGGCTCGCGCTCTTCTGCTGCTTGCTCGGTACGGAAAGGACGATCAACCTCAGAGGGTTCTTCCCAAGATATCGCAAGAAACTCTGGCAGAAACAATCGGGACGACCCGCTCCAGGGTCAATCTCTTCATGAATAAATTCAAGAAAATGGGCTTCATCAAGTACAACGGCGGCCTTCAAATCAACAGCTCCCTTCTAAGTGTTGTCCTGCACGACTGACCACCAACCTTCACGCCTCATAATACGAATCGATTCAACCGGCCATCTTTCGCCACCGAGTTCACCGCACTCCATAAATCCCCCGGCTTCCACGCCTGGCGCTTCCCAAAAGATATTTGCATGGTTGTACAAAAGAGGACAGTCTCGATTTGGCGTCACGACTAAGATGCCCCCGGCGAATGGCGAGGCACGGGCGACAAGAACTCGAATCCAGGGCTGGGGCGAGTACTTTTCCCCTCCTCGCCGTTCCGAAATTTCAATTTCCAGGAAAATGAGATCGACGTATCCGTGACGGCAGAGAGAAGCGACTAAGGACTAGGTCATCTCTCCACAGGTACTGGAGAGGTTCCAGGCTCTCCGAAGTTTTCAAGCATCTAGATTTTACTACTTCACCCGGTGCCATTGACCGGGCCCCCTCGTCTGGCAGGGAAGCCCCAAGTGGCTCTTCGTCATGGTCGCATCGAGGCTCTCGACGGTGCCCTCCTTTTGGACCTCCTCGCTCGCACGACTTAGGAGCACTGGTAGCCACAAAGTTCCTCAGCCATCCAGAATTCTGAACCGATTTACTGAATAGACTTGTACGAAGGTGTGCTGAAGAGAACAGCCTCTGATCGTGGTTGACTCTATGATGCTCCTGCAAATGACGTCGCATTCACTAATTCCGTTGTCGGGAATCAGAGTTTCAAGTGCAATTAGAGAAGGGCGGGAATTCCGTGATCAAATTCAAAACAAGCGACTGTGCATGGGGAATGGGAGTGTTCATCCTAGGGCTCAGTTTGAATCTTTACACCGCGGGTGAGGTTGTGGCCTCGTTGATGATTTCAAGTATCATGATTCTTGCACTAGGTCTGACGCTGACGAGCATGTTATTAATCTGGCACGGGGTCAAGAGCGTTGCGGGGTGGGCCAGAGTCCCGTCGCGAAACCCCGCGTTGCTGACATGCTTGACGGCCGGGCTCGCAAGGCCGCGAACGACCGAGTAGTCTTGGCTCTCTAAAGCTGCGCTTGCGAAATCGATTTCAACGGAAGACGATCCCATAAAAACCGCACCGATCTCCCCGCCTGTCTCTTATGCACACTTGGTCGCTGCCCTATTGGTAGGGCTTGCGCTGCGTCTGTTTTTTGTCGCTCACTTTTCTCCGTATTCGGGTGACACAAAGTTTTATGAGGAACTCGCACGTAACTGGTTAGATCACGGTACTTATGGCCTGTTCATCCACGGCCAATTGATCCCCGTCGATATGCGGATGCCGGGATATCCCGCATTTCTTGCCGCCATTTACGCCGTGCTCGGGCGAACAAACAGAGCAATCACGGTTGTTCAGGCGTTCGTTGATTTGACGACCTGCATTTTGGCCGCCCTAATTGCGGCGCGTCTTGCACCTGCCCCCAAGAGAACCCTTGCGGCGACTGTCGCTCTTTGGATGGCCGCGCTTTGTCCATTCACTGCAAACTACAGCGCAGTTGTGCTCACCGAGGTTCTCGCCACACTTCTGACGACCCTGGCACTTTTCGTTTTTGTCTGTGTCCTTGGGCATCCTTCGATGGATCGCCCTCTCCGTTCGCTGGATAAGAGAGCTGTATTTTCTAGCGTCGGATGGTGGCTTGTCGGGGGAATACTCGTAGGCGTGGGCACCCTGGTCCGTCCTGAGGCGCCCCTCTTATTAGTCGCGGTGGGGCTCGTTCTTGCTATCCGCTGGCGCAGCCGCGCCGATTGGTCGAAGCTGGCTCTGGCGGCCTCGTGGATGGCTGTCGGCTTACTCCTGCCTTTGACGCCCTGGGCCGCGCGAAACGCGTGGACGCTGGGTCGAATCGAATTCCTCGCTCCACACTATGCACAAACACAAGGGGACTTCATTCCCCTTGGTTTCTATAAATGGACCGAAACGTGGATGGTGCAATTTGAGGATGCTTATCTTGTGACATGGAAGTTGGGGAAAGCTCCGATCCCCATCGAAACGCTGCCTGCCTCCGCCTTCGATTCCGCGGCGGAACGCGCTCGCGTCGCGGTGCTCTTGAGCCGCTACAACAGCGACTTGAAAATGACGCCCGTGCTCGATCGCGAATTTGCGCTCCTGGCACGTGAGCGAACGGCGCGACATCCGATGCGCACCTATCTTTTCATTCCTGTGTCTCGAGCGTGGATGATCTGGTTTACACCCCGGGTTGAGTTGCTCCCCTACTCGGGGAAGGTCTGGCCGCCGGGCGAGAAATGGCGAGGCAATCGAACGGATTTCGGCGTGACGCTTGGGTTCGGAATCTTGAACTGCATTTATCTGGGTCTGGCATTTGTGGGCGCGTGGCGTTGCCGCAGCCATCCCGCGTTGGCGTTGCTGATCACATTCGTCGTTGCCCGCACGGCTTTCTTAACACAGTTGCCGACCGTCGAGCCCCGCTACGTAATCGTTTGCTTTCCCGTGGTGTTGGCGCTCGGGGCTCTAGCATGTGCAATTCCTCAGCGGGACACCTCTGCCGCTAGCCACCCTTCTCGCGCACTCACTCATTGTCGCCTCACTGCGGATTAGCGAGGGGCTTACCCTACAATGGACAGATTTTATTGGATTTAGCTCGACCCTCGAACCCAGCCAGACACAGTTGAACATGGTGCCGGCTCAAATCAGTCAGCGCCAAGTACGACGTTCTAAGTCCCCAACCGCCGAAACGCCAAGAACTGCCAGACGTAACACTTTATTAACACTCCCATCATAAGGCGTTCAACCGGGCCGAATAACGTTCCGCAGCGACTTGTCTCCTTCGTGTGGAGAGCGGCTACACCAGAGGGGTTGGCCTAGCGAGAGTTTCATTGAAGGCCGGTAAGGGTTCGAAGTCTGTGGGTGGATCGGACCTTTGGTTCCCTCAAGCGGCTGCGTTCTAAGAGACAAGAGAGCCTCCGGTCTCGGGGGCGAGATTGTCCGGACTCAAATCTGCTTGAGTTCCTTTAGTGACTCGGCATAAGTTTGGGCGGTTTTCGGCAGTTCATCTCAAGGAGGAATGAATGCGAGTACTCTGTACATGTATCGTCGCTCTCGGCCTCGCGGTTTTGCCCGCGATGGCGGGGACAGGCGCCAGCGGTGACAAGGACTCTGCGGCAAACGGAGCCACAAGTACTTCCGCGGCTGCGGTGCCAGCCGCGAAGGCAGATCCTTCCAGCAAGGCGGAGGCATCCAGCCTGGAAATCGAAAACGAATTGCAGCAGCTGCGCGATCTCTTGGAAACCCAGTCGAAGCAGATCCAGCAGCAAAACGAGCAGCTGAGGGAACAGCAGGAGCAAATGCGGTCGCTCGAAAACCAACTGACCGCCGTGAACGCCGCCCGCGATAACTCGGGGGCCGACGCGGTAGCCACTCCAGTAACCGGGGTGATCGGGCCCACAACCGGCGTCGTATCCAATGCGACGGCGAATTCCGGATCGAACCAGGACAAGACCACGCCGCCGACGAGCATCAACATCAAGGGCATTTCGCTGACTCCGATGGGCTTCATGGCGGCGGAAACGGTGTGGCGTCAGAAGGCGCTAGCGTCCGACGTCAACTCGGCGTTCAGCGCCACTCCATTTAACGGATCCCCGGCCGCCAGCATGTCGGAATTCCAGGCCAGCGGCCGGCAGTCGCGTATCGCCATGCTGGTCGAGGGTAAACTCGCCAACGTGAAGATCGGTGGATACTACGAAACGGACTTCCTCTCCGCCGGCACCACGTCGACAAACACCCAAAGCAACAGCTACACGCTGCGCCAGCGCCAGTTCTGGGCCCAGGCGGCCTTTAACAACGGGATCACCTTCACCGGTGGCCAGCAGTGGAGCTTGATCACGGAAACAATCCATGGCATGGATAACCGCACCGAAGCATTGCCGATGACGATCGACGCACAGTACCAAGTCGGTTTCAGTTGGGCGCGGCAGTACGGTGCCCGCATCACCAAGAACTTCGGCAACAAATTCTGGCTGGGCTTCGCAGTCGAAGAAGCGGTGGACAGCGTCAAGGTCCACGGCAACCCGACCGTGGCATGCGCCCCCGCCGTCACGACCATCGTCGCTGGCGCGGCCGTGGTCACCCCCGCCACGTGTCCATCGGGATTCAATGGTACGCTGGTCACGGTTCCCGCCCCCACAGTCGCGAACCCTGCAGCCACGGCCACCGCTACCGTCAACAACACCACCTACAATAATTTCCTTCTCGGCGCCTTCGGCACGAGCGGCGGTCTTTACAACCCGCTCGGCAACTACGCCTACAATCCCTCTCCGGACCTCGTCTTCAAGGCGGTGTTTGAACCAGGTGGGGCGTGGGGTCACTACGAAATCTTCGGCATTTTTAGTGACTTCCGCGATCGCATCTATCCGTGCGTTCCCGTGAACGGCGGTACTGCGCTTCCGGCAAGCTGCCCGGCGACGCTGACCACGATAATTGGCTCAGGCGCGGGTGCCTTCAACAACTCCAGGACCGGCGGTGGCGCCGGCGCCAACGCACGCTGGAATCTCTTTGCCAAGAAGGTTGATATCGGCTTCCACTTCCTCGGTGGGGACGGCATCGCTCGCTACGGCTCTTCGGGCGCACTTTCGGATGCAACAGTTCGCCCGAACGGCACTCTCGCTCCGATTCACAATTTCCAGTCTCTCGGCACCCTGCAATTTCACCCGACGCCGAAACTGGACATCTACATGAACGTCGGTGGCGAATATGAAGCTCGTACTGACTACGCCAAGAGCGGAACGCCGCCCCTCTTCTCCGGAACGCCGAATGAGGGGTATGGATACCCGGGCCTCGCCAACTACGGCTGCTGGTCGGAGACGCTGCCGATCTCCGCTCCGGCAGCGACCTCGAACCTAGCGATTCCAACTGGCGTCGGCGGTTCCACGGGGTTCATTCCCGGCGCGCTCAACAGCTGCACGGGTGATCCACGGAACATAATCGAGGGCACCCTCGGCTTCTGGTATCGCTTTTACAAGGGACCGAAGGGAACCTTCCAGTACGGCATGCAGTATTCCAACTACGTCGTCAACGCCTGGCGGGGCGTGGGAAGCGGGACCATAAACGGCATCGCCGTTACCACGAGCGGCCAGCCGCACGCCGACAACAACATGGTGTTCACCTCGTTCCGCTACTACCTGCCTTAAAGAACAACAGGAGATGGGAGGCGCGCATTTCAGCGCCTCCCCGCTTCCCGGCAATGCGCTGTCGGATGGCATGCAGTCGCAGGAACTACAGCGTTCACTCCAGAGAGATGGTCTTGCTGAACGCCTATAGCAAACGTGCGAGTGATTTCGATCTTCCGTAAACCCCACATTCCGACTAAAATGCATGCTTCTTGACGCAATCGCGAAGTGCAAAGACCATGCGACTGCCTTTACTACCAGTTGAGAGTTATGCGCACGGGTAGAATTGAAAATCAGAAATTTTGGAAGTACGGCTCGTGAAGATAGGAACAGCATTTCTAGCTTCATTAATCGCGCTCATCTTTGGAGCGGCGACTGCCTGGGCCGGTCCTCCTTTTCAAACTGACGACCCGGAGCCGATTGACTTTCGGCATTACGAGTTTTATACGTTCGCCACGTCGGACGGCACGCCGATTGAAACGGACACGGCGGGCCCGGCCGTTGAGTTTAATTGGGGAGCTCTTCCAAACGTTCATCTTCACATCATCATTCCCGTCGCGGCCATTCTGCCTTCGAACAATCCCCAATTTGCCCCCAGCGGAATTGGGCCAAATGAGTACGGCCTGGGCGACATCGAAACGGGCATCAAGTATCGTTTCGTTCAGGAAACGAA
>Ga0187872_10002182_pt1 | contig 17858 bp, 13 predicted proteins | sample June2016WEW_16_4_FD_132973 | JGI IMG/M metagenome (GOLD analysis project Ga0187872, IMG submission 132973) | Peatland microbial communities from SPRUCE experiment site at the Marcell Experimental Forest, Minnesota, USA - June2016WEW_16_40 | ecosystem: Environmental > Terrestrial > Soil >...
CTGTGCGAGAGCGGGAACCTCGACCGGACACTGGGCGTCGTTCATATCAAGGATCTGTACGCCATGCGAATCAAGGCGCGGAGCGGCGCGGACCTGCTGCCCGCAGCGCGCAAGTTGGTTTATATCCCCGAAAGCGCGCGGTTGGAAAAGCTATTGCAGTTCTTTCTCGAACGGAAGCTGCACCTGGCGATGGTCGTTGATGAATACGGCGGCACGATGGGCATGGTGACACTGGAGAACATTCTGGAAGAGCTGGTCGGACAGATTCAGGATGAGTTCGACCAGGAAAAGCCGTTGCTGGCGCGGACGGGCGAGAACACCTGGGAAGCGGCGGGCACGCTGCCGCTGCATGAACTGGAAGAGATCGTGGGCGAACCGCTGCAAGCGGAGGGCATCACCACCGTCAGCGGCTGGGTGACGCAACGGCTCGGCGGCTTTCCCAAGCCGGGCGACGTGCTGGCCATCGGCCCTTGCGAGCTGCGCGTCGAGGAAATGGCGGGGATGCGCGTCGCGCGGCTCAAGCTGACTAAGAAACAGCCTAAAGTCTAGCGAGGCCCTGCGTCGTTAACTTTTGTGATCAGCCCTAACTCGTTTGGCGCCCATTTTCCGATGCTCGGAAGGGTTGTTAATCGCCGATTAAATAGAATCCAACAATGACGAGACCGCCGGTTGCGACTCCCGACACGAGTGTGCCGATCAAGCGATTGACGGTCATCTTGATCCCTTGACCGCCATTGGTCTGCGCGAATACCCAGCCGAACAAGGCAAAGAGCCCGAGGATAATGGCGCTATGAGAAACCCATTGATGGCCGGTAAGTTTTTGCATCCCTGCCAGGACAGCCGGAATTCTTTCTTTCGCGACCACCAGCAGGCCATTGGCCACGCTGGCGAGGGCCAAAGAGAGTCCGAATGAAATGGTGTATTTTGAGACGCCGGTGTTTTCCATGTCCGCTCTCCTGTTTTACCTGGCCAGTAATCCGACTTTTACTCCTATCGCAATGGTTGCCCCCTCGCCCTCCATCATCAATGCCAGCAGGGCCACCAGGCCTGCCGCCCATAGCACCACGCGCCGCGCATCTTGGCTGGCCGACAAATGACCGGCGGCGGCTATCGGCAGATAGGTGGCCAGCATCAGCAGCAGGATGACCAGATGCTCCTTTGTCTCCATGAAGAAACTGTGGGCGAACGGCCAGGGACCCTTCAAAATGATCGCCCTGTCCGCCTTGTAGAAGAAGACATACCAGTAACCGCCAATCAAAAAGGCGAGCCACATGGAAATCGCGGCGGCCCAACTCATCTTTCGGATCCGGCCTTGATTGGTCTCGGAGAAGTTCAGCACGTCCACAAAAACCCACAAGGCCGTCAGGAGGCAGGCCACCCCAAACAAAACATGAGCCATCAAGACAAGTTCATGCACAGCACAATATGGCTTGTTGAAGCGCGGAGTCAAACAGTCCGGCCAATATGGATTGCATCACAGACACCCCTTTTCTTGACTTGCAGGCCATTTCGCGCGAAGCGTAACAGAATGGAAAATCCAGAGGCCAATGTCGTCCGCAGATAGTCACTCGACATTATGAGCAACGTTGTCAAAATCATCTTGCTGGCCGTTGGCCTGAATTTGATGCTGGCGACGCGCGCGTTGGCCGGGCCGCCGTTCTTGACCGACGACCCGGAGCCGGTGGATTATCAACATTGGGAAGCGTATTTGTTCACCCTGGGCGACCATTCCCACGGCCGCTATGACATCGAAGGCCCGGCCCTTGAGATGAATTATGGGGTGCTGCCCGACACGCAATTGCATCTGATCGTGCCGATGACAACGGTTAGCGGCGGCGGCGCGCCGACCGTTTCCGGTCTGGGCGACACGGAGGTTGGCATCAAATACCGTTTCGTGCATGAAACGAACGGCTGGCCGCAAATCGGAGTTTTTCCATTTGCCGAATTGCCGACCGGGGATGCTGGCCGCGGTTTGGGCAACGGGCGGACGTGGTTTCAATTGCCCTTGTGGCTGCAAAAAAGCTGGGGGCCGTGGACGACTTATGGCGGCGGCGGCGCGGTTTTGAATTCCGCGCCCGGCCAGCGCAATCATCCTTACGGCGGCTGGCTCGTGCAACGTGATTTCGGGCCGCACCTCACGCTCGGCGGCGAACTGTTTGCGGAAGGCCAGGACATGGACCACGACCAGGGATTTGCCGCGCTCAATTTCGGCGGTTCATTCAAGCTCAACGACCATTTCAGTTTGCTGTTCAGCGCCGGTCACAGTGTTGTTGGCGACGACCACACGCTTTGGTATTTCGCCTTTTACTGCACCTGGTGACTGACCATACGCACTTGAATGTGTTGAGGGGGGCCTGCTAATCTGCGCGGGTGTGAACCGGCGTGGATGCCACATTCATTTGCTGAAGTGGGTAGCGCGCCATACAGCGTTTTGGCTGGTGGCGTGGGCGGTGGTTGCGCCCATCACCGCCCTGGCGGCAGAGGAGGCCTACACCGTCAAGCGCGGCGACACTATCTACGGCATTGCGCGGAGTTATTGTATCCCGCCCACAGTGCTCGCCGAGCGCAATGGGCTAAGCCGGAGTTTTCACATTTACGCGGGCCAGCGCTTGATCATTCCGGTCGGGGCCACAGTCCGGCAGACCCCCTCACCAGCCGAGGCGTCGGCGCGAAATACCCCGCAGGCCCTGCCCCGCTCCATCCAACGCGCCATTGACAAAGCGCCGGTGCGGCCCGGGCGGTGGCAGTACATCGTCATTCACCACAGCGGCGTGGACACCGGGACAGTCAAGGCGATGGACCAATACCACCGCGAAGTGCGGCACATGGAGAACGGACTCGCCTACGATTTTGTCATCGGCAACGGCAGCGGCATGGGCGACGGTGAAATCGCCGTGGGCCGGCGCTGGACCCAGCAACTCGACGGCGGCCACCTGGCCAGCGAGGCGCAAAACAAAGTCGCGATCGGCATCTGCCTGGTAGGCAACTTCGATGAGCACCGGCCCACGTCCCGGGAAATGGACAGCCTTCGGGCCTTGGTGGAGGCGCTGATGGTCCGGTGCAAACTTACGCCCCGCGCCGTCAAGACGCACCACCAGATCAATATCGTGCCCACGCACTGTCCGGGAGCAAAGTTTCCCACCCAGAGCTTCCTCGATTCCCTCCAGTCGCCGGGCCGCTGAAAACGGGCCAAGCGGGGCGGCAGGAGCGTAGCGCAGATTGGAAACCCGCGTTGCGGGGTTCCCGGCCGCCCTTCACCATCGCGCGCCGCGGATGGCGAAAAGCGCCACGGCAACGCTGCTTAAGGAGATCAGCCCGGCGGCGGGCCAGAGGTGATGAAGGGCGGCGCCCGTCGCGAACAGGAAATTGAGCAAGAGCCAAACGACCAGCGAGGAATACTCCGGCGGCGGCTGAGGCATCGGTTTCTTGTTAATGAGCGAAGGCGTGGCGAACGCGAGAATGAGCAGCGCCGTGACCGCCCAGCCAAAGAAGTTGACCCAGGGCGTGCTGTACCAGTCGAACTTGAGCTTCGTCGGGTTCCAGAGCCAATAGTGCATTACGCGCGTGGCGAAGGGTTCCAGGCCCGCATCCAGCAGCACAACGAGCAGGGTGGTGAGTCCGATCAGTCTGAAACCGTAAGTCTGGGTCTTGCGCCAGGGACGCAACGTCAGGCGCGCGACCCCACGGGAGGCAAGCATGACGGCCACCCACATCAGGGGCACCGCCCAGGGCAGGGGATAAAAAAGCTGCTGGCCGATGTGGTCGGTATAGACGTAAGGCCCGAAGGGAATGGCGGTCAACGCGCCGAGGGTCTGCACCGCGCCGGCGATGAAGGCGATGACCATCGAGGCCAGCATCACATTCTGGCCGGGCAACTGGCGGGTGAGCGAGGCCAAAACCGTGGCCGTCGTCAGCACCACCAGCAGCCCGTCCGGCCAGCGCGCATTGCCGAGCAGCGGCCAGGGCAGCCACAACCTCACCCAGACCAGGGTGAACTGCAGCAGGAACAGCCCGAACAAAACGCGATGGACCTTTGGCGCCAGACCCGAAAAGCGATTGCTCCCCAGCGCAACATGCTTGAGCACCACTCGATTCATCTGCTCACAAGCTACGGCATCAGCCAACCGAATTCATATAGATTCTCCGGCAACACCGCCTGCAGCCACAACCTGGACGGCTACTCGATCCGATACACCTTCGCCGATGGCGCCAAAGCCACTGCTAACAGGCCGCTCTATCCCGAATTGCCAGAACCATCCGACGTTCCCGGCCCGGCCAGCGCCCACCGCGGAACCCCGGGGTTCAAGGCGAGGGTTGGGCCCGATAAAACTGCAACGGGAGGTTCACCGCGTTGGTATCGGTAAAGGTGAACGGCGAGGTGTTGGTTTCCAGCGAGATCCAATCGGTCAGGTTGGTCGAGGCTTCAATCACATAGTTGCTGCCCGCGGCTCCGGCCACGTTGAACTGAAAAACCCCGTCCGCCCCATAAACGGACGCGCTCAGGATTCCCGGTGGCGTCGGCAGCAGCACAATCAACGTCGCCACGGCACTCGTGACCGAGCCGGCGGCGTTGGTAAGAACCACGGAGTAACTGCCCGCATCGGCCGGTTGGGCGCTCAGCAGGCTGTAGCTGCTCTGGGTGGCCCCCGCGATGGCCGCGCTGTTGAACTGCCACTGGTACCCCAACGGAAGAGAACTCGTCGCCCCAACGGTGAAGGTGACGGGCGACCCGGCGCTTACCGTCTGACCGGCGGGCGGCGTGGTGATGACCGGCGGCACCAGCACCGTCAGCGTGACCACAGCGCCGGTGACTGAGCCGGCGACGTTAGTAACCACGACCGAGTAATCGCCTGCTTGGGCCGGTTGAACGTTGGTCAGGTACAACGTCGCCGTGTCGCTCCCGGCCAGCAAATTGGTCTGGTCAAAATACCATTGATAGTACAATGGCGTGGAACCGGCCGCCTGCACGGTGAAACTCATATTGGCACCCGCTTCCGCGATTACCGGTGGGTTTGATGATTGCGTGATAATGCTCGGTGGGACCAACACCGTCAGCACCGCGTTGGAACTGTATGCGGTGCCATAAATGTTAGTGACTTCCACCGAGTAAGTCCCGGCATTGGTCGGGTCGGCGCTCGCGAGGCTGTAAGCGCTCTGGGTCGCCCCGGTGATGTCCGCGCTGTTGAACTGCCACTGGTAGCCCAGCGGAGCAGAACCAGCCGCCGCCACCGAGAAGATAACCGGCGCCCCGGCGATGACCGTTTGGTCGCTCGGCTGCACGCTGATAACCGGCGGCGAGAACACGGTCAGCAGCGCATTCGAACTGGCAACCGTCCCTGCCGCGTTAGACACCGTCACCCCGTAGGCCCCCGCGTCGGCCAGTTGCACGTTGGGCAGGCTCAGCAGCGCCGCGGTCGCGCCGGGAATGTTGGTCCCGTTGAACTGCCACTGGTAACTCAAAGGCTGGCTCCCCACCGCCATCGCCGCATAAACTACCGTCGCGCCCGCCGGCACCGTCTGGCTCACCGGCTGCGTGGTAAGGTTGGGGCTCCCGTCGCTCTCCAGGACCAAATTATGGTAACCACCGCTGGCTATCTTCACCGCGTTGATCAATCCGGCGGGGACGTTGGTCTGGCCGTAGCTCGAGTCGCCCCAAGCCACCACCGTCCCGTCGGTCTTCAACGCCAGATTGAAATAGAAGCCCGCCGAAACCGCCACCACGTTGCTCAACCCGCCGGGAACATTGGTCTGGCCGTAAGTGTTGCTGCCCCAAGCCACCATCGTCCCGTCGGCCTTCAGCGCCAAACTGTGGTAGAGACCCGCCGCCACCGCCACCACGTTCGTCAAACCAACCGGCACCACTGCTTGGCCAAAGTTCGGGGCCGACCCGTTGTTGGTGCCCGCACCCCATGCCACCACCGTCCCGTCGGCCTTCAACGCCACATTGTGGTAGGAACCGCTCGCCACCGCCACCACGTTGGTCAAACCCACAGGACTGTTCGTTTGCCCGTACTGGTTAGACCCCCACCCAATCACCGTCCCGTCAGCCTTCAACGCTACGCTGTGGTAGAGGCCCGCCGCCACCGCCACTGCATTGCTTAACCCGCCAGGCACCGCCGCTTGACCAAAGTTCGGAGGCGGACCCGAGTAAGTCGTGCCCGCACCCCACGCCGCCACCGTTCCGTCGGCCTTCAACGCCAGACTATGGTAGCCCCCCCCCGCCACCGCGACCACGCTCGTCAACCCGGTCGGAACCAGCGCCTGGCCACAGTTCGGGGCGGAACCGGTGTTGCTTGTGCCCGCACCCCAGGCCGCCACGGTCCCGTCCGAGCACAAGGCCAGACTGTGGTAGAGTCCGGCCGCAAGGCCCGTCACGTTGGTCAACCCACCGGGAATATTCGCCTGGCTGTAATCATCTCTGCCCCAGCCCAGCAACGGCCAGACCGACAGCAGCGCGTTGGAGCTGGTCGCACTGCCGTAGGCGTTGGTCACCACCATCGAGTAATTTCCGATCTGCCCGGCCTGCACATTCGAAATGCTCAAGCTGGCGGTCGCTGCCCCGCTGAACACCCCGCCATTCACCAGATTGGTTCCCCCTTCCTGCCACTGGTAGGTCATCGGCCCTGGCCCGATCACCGTCACGCCCAACGACACGGGCGAACCCGCCGGCACTTGTTGGCTGACCGGCTCCGTCGTGATCACCGGCGCGAAGGGCGCCACCAGCGTCGCATTCGAACTCACCACCCACCCATTGAGGTTGCTCACCGTCACCGAATACGTGCCCACGTCCCCCACCTCCACGCTCGCCAGCGTTAAAGTCGCACTCCCCGACCCGCTGATGTTCCCCCCGTCCGCCAGCGCCACGCCGCCTTTGCTCCAGCGATAAGTCAGCGGCGCCGTCCCATCCACGCCCACGCGGAAAGTCGCCGGGGCGCCCGCCCCGACGGTTTGGGACTGCGGCTGGCTGAAAATGAAGGGGTCCTGCACGACGAGCACAGCGTTTGAACTTGTGGCGGTGCCATAAAGATTGGTCACCACCACCGCATAGGTTCCCGCATTGGTCGCCTGCACCCCCGCAATCGTCAGGGCGCTGTTTGTGGCGCCCGACAGGCTGGCGCCGTTGCCCTGCCACTGGTAGCTCAAGGGCGTAGTCCCCGTGGCCGTCACGCTGAAAGTCACAGTCATATTCAGCCCCGTAGTCGCATTGACCGGTTGTGCCGTGATGACCGGCGGCGCATGCACCGTTAGCACCGCGTTGGCGCTGTTGGTGGAGCCGTAGGCGTTGGTGACCACGACCGAATAGCTGCCCGCGCTGGCTATTTGCACGTTGTTCGTCGTGTAACTGCTCGCGGACGCGCCGGAGATGTTGGTTCCGTTGAACCGCCATTGATAAGAGAGCGGCGTGGCGCCCGAAACCCCCACGGTGAAGGTTACATTCGCCCCCGCCAGCACCGTCTGGCTGGCCGGCTGGCTCGTGATCCCCGGGGGGATGCCGCCGATGACCATCGTTGATACCAGTTGGGCCATGGTGCCGTTGAATATGTCGCCATCACCGGTCGTGTAGGCTTGGGCGACGTTTTCGTCGTCATATTGCCAGACCTGCCAAGTGGACCAGGGGGACGTGCCGGCGGGAGGACCCGATGCCCCCTGCGCTTGGGATTCGGCGGTGCTGTGATTAGAGTACCAGTCGGCTATCCACGGCATCCATTGCGTCGCGGTGCTGTCCAACCAGGTGCTGCCGAAGGAGCTGGAGGTGTAAATCACCGGTTTGATGGTGACGCCGGCGGCCGCCGCGCTGTTGGACACGGTCTGGCACCAGGCGTTGGCCCATTGTGAGAACGTGGTTTTGGTATAGCCCCAGTGGTCGGGGTCGTAGGTGGTGCCGCTGATGTCGATGCCTTCCAGATCGAGCATCGGCATCATGTAGTAGCCCCCGCCGGTGACATAAGGCGCGGCCGCGCTCCAGAAGGCATTGGCCTCCGAAGTGGCGCCACTCGTGCCGGTGTGCAAGTCATAACGGGCGAAGTGATAAGCGCCGATCAGCACCCCGGCGGCTTTGGCATTGGCTGCGTAGGTCGTGAAATTCCCTCCGCCCGCCCCGCTGCCGGTGGCGGTCCCTTCCGAGATCTTGGCCCAGGCAAAGCTTATGCCGTAAGTATTCTTCAACGTCCCCCAATTGATGTTCACACTCTGGTAGTCGGACACGTCAATCCCGATCGGCCGCTGCGCCAGCGCGCGCGGCGGCCCGGCCAGCATCCCCAGGCCCAAAACAAGCATCGCCATCCACCTGAAAGAAAACCGGCTTTCTGACCCCGTGCGGGCTGAGTTCGCGCCTGAGAGGGGAGTCCCCCGGGCCAGGGTATTATCGGGCTGGCGCTGGGCCGCCGCAGTGGCCGGCAACAGGCCCGGCGTCAGACCCATTGGCATCAGACAGGGCGGAGGGAATTGGCGGAGGGGGTAGGACGGGGCACACACTGATTTCATGAAACGGACGGCTGTTCTAACGCTACGCGTATCGCAAGCAATTGCTGTGACTGTGTTTATGACTGCCCTTTCAACTGGGCCGGAGGGGTCTTCGGACACCCCCACCACCGAACGAGGAGTGCCTCACGAGGGAAGCAAATGATAGGAAATGGCCTTCACAGGCCCTGCCGGCAAGGGACGACCGGAACCTATACTCGATCATTCACATTAAATCTTGCCTGGACCGGGCACGGATGTCAAGCAGCGACTTTCGCCGCTTTCTGGCAATTAGTTAGGCCCCTTTTTCTCTTGAATCTGCCGCGAAATTGCCGAAAGATCCCAAACGCATGAAAGGGAGCATCCTCACCTTTTTAGTTTTGCTGCTATTGGCTGTACCGGCAGTGGCGCAAGCCCAACACACTTACAGCACAAATGCCGGCAATACTCTCACAATCCCCCGGCCACCAGACACTTTGGACTGCGCCAAATGGCTCGGGCAAACCAAGCGCCAGGCGGACGCGGCTCTCGCACGCGCGGACCTTTCGGCCTATCGAGGCTGGATTAAGTTCCTCCGTTTTGAGGCAGAAAACGCCGTCACAAGGACCGGCCCGGCCAGTGACTTGTCGCGCACAAACGTTTCCCGATTGGCGGATTGGCTGCAGCGCATCGGGTCGAACCCGGATGTTCTCGGCACTCTGCGCGGGGTTCAGGAGTGGGCTTACGAATCGCCGGCGGACGACAGCGGCCAGCCCTTCAGGTTGAATATCCCGACGGATTACGACCCGAAGCGCCCCGCCGGGCTTTCGGTGGTTTTGCATGGGAACACGGGGAACCACGTCGAGCACTCGGGGTGGATGCACCCGAAAAAGGGAATGTTCGAACTGGCTGTGCTCGGCCGTGGGCGCGGCGGGGGCTATACGGCCCTGTCGGAGGCCGACGTGCTGCAAGCTATGGAGTACGTCTTGAACCACTGGCGTGTGGATACGAACCGCATCCGACTGTCGGGCGCGAGCATGGGTGGGGGAGGAACCTTGAACGTGGCGGCGCACTATCCGCATCTTTTCGCTTCCGCCCGTGTAGTGTGTGGTTACGCCATGTGGCCGGGTCAAGACGCCCTGCCCGTGGAGAATCTGCTGACCGTTTCAATCTACGCCATGCACAGCGCCGATGATTGGGCGGCGCCGATTCTCATTTCGCGCGCACCCCTGGCCCGCCTGCGTGAACTCGGCGGACAGGTCATCTTTGATGAAACCAACGGTTTTGGCCACGGCGTGGGGGGCTACACCGAAGGAAACCAGCGCGGCGATGCGTGGGCCGACCGGCAGGTGCGGCCCGATTCGACGACGGTGCGGCGGCTGAAATTTACCGCGCTATCCGGGACCGCCGCCCGGGACTGGTGGGCCGAAATACTGGAATGGGGCCCGGCCCCCAAACCCGCCCGATTTGCACTCGTGGCCGGCGCCGGCAACACGCTCTACGCCGAACTCTCCAACATTACCCGCCTGCGGTTGCGGATGGCTGAATCGCCCTTTGACCGGGCGCAGCCCTTGCGCGTCTCGGTGAACGGAGGCGTGGTGTTTGAAGTTCCGGCTCCGTTGCCTGAGACCCTCGTGGTGGCGGGCACTCCGCAAGGCTGGCACGCTGAAATGAAACCGGAGTTGCCGTCCTTCCGCCTGCACACACCCGGCGGCCCAACGTTGCTCTACGACGGTTCGCCCTTGCTCATCGTGTATGGCACGCGCGGCGACACCAACCTTTGTAAAGAGATGCGCCTGGCGGCTGAGGCGGCCAGCAAAAGCCCGAATCCGGGCTGGGCGGCCGACGGCGGAGAGACCGGGAGCGAGGGTGTGCCCCATCATCAGAATCTGTATGGGCGGTTGAACGTGAAGGCCGATCGCGACGTGACCGATGCCGATATGCAAAAGTGCCATTTGGTGCTGATCGGCACCGCGCAGCAAAACAGCCTGGTGGCCCGCCTGGCGGGGCAGTTGCCCGTGCAATGGGCGGATGGCAAAATCTCATGCAGCGACGGTTTGAAGTTGGGCGGCACCAATCAAGCGCTGGGCCTGGTACACTACAATCCGTTGGCGCCCCAGCGTCTGCTTTATTGGGTGGCCTCGGACCTTGCGGCTTTTTACCAGGGCGCCCGAGGGGATACCATCGTGACGGGCGCCGACTTGTTGGTCTTCGACTTGGAGCAGTCCAGGCTGGTCGTGGCCCGCAGTTTTGACAGCCGGTGGCGATGGGATTCCGCCCGGGCGACTTCGCCCTTGATGCCAGCGGGCATGCTCAGCGGCCACGACTTGAATGTGGCATTGGCCAAGGCGCTCCGGCGGGGAACAGGCGCGGATTTTGTGTTCCAGCAAATTGGAACAAACACTTCCCCAGCCTTCATGTTGGGCACGACGCGGCTGGCGGATGTTACGCCTTTATGCTTCTACCAACCCATCGGCCTGCTGGATTTGTCCGGAACCGAATTGATCGAGGCCGAACAGCGCCGCAAGGCGGCCTCAAAGGAGGAGTGGCCGTGCCCACTCTACCCGCCTCTGGAGCCGGGGAAAATCGAGCCTGGGCGGAACTACCGGGTGGCGGTTTCCGCGGACGACGTGCGGTCCCTGGCCACGACCTTCAAAATCACCACGCCTTCATTTCGGATGACTGATCTGGAGACCAGCGAAGTTCTTGAACGATTCCTCCTCTCGGACGAGTGAGGATGGCTCTTGAAAGTGAAAGGGTTGGTCACGAAAGATGGCGCCGACTGCCGTCGGCGGCTCCACACTGTAGGCCGTTTGTGCGAGGTATGAGAATTCCGGGCTAGAACCGGCCCAGCCTTTTGACCACGTCTTCCAGGGCGAGGCCGTAGAGCTTGATGGTTTTATGGCGCGAGGTGTGGCCGCGGACAAGCTCCACGCGGTTGCGGGGACAGTCCAATTGCTGCGCGAGCAGCTTGACCAGGGCCTCGTTGGCGGCGGCATCCACAGGCGGCGCGGTGACTTTGATGCGGAGTTCGCCGCCGAGCGCGCCGCCGATTTCGTTGGCGGAAGCGCGCGGCTGGAGCTTCACCGACAGGAGCACTCCGTCGGCCTGGACGCGAAGAAAAGCTGGCATGGTCATTGGTCGAAAATGAAGTCTGGCGGAGCGCGGCCCGGAAAGCTAGAGTATAAGCGTAGGAAGACGATGGATATTTCAAGCACTCTCTTTGCGTCGTTGATTTGGGGCTCCATTGGGCTGGGCTTTGCGATCTACGGCAAAAAGCAGAGAGCGACGGCGCCATTGGTGGGCGGCATCCTGCTGATGGGGATTTCCTATTTAATCGGTTCGGCGCTCACGATGTCTCTGGTGGGCGTGATCCTGGTGGCTGGCATTGTGTGGGTTGGAAGGTACGTTGACTGAATAGCACTTTATGAAGCATATCGAATCTATGGGGTCTCTGGCACTCGCGACGGCCCTGGTGTTGGCGGCTGGCTGCGCATCGCAGACGGCTAAACCGGAGTCTCAGGCGCCGGCCCGGCAGGAGGAGCCGACTGCGCTTTCGCCCGCCACGAATGCGGAGCCGAACGTCACCTTGCCGCCGGGCGCGGCCCAGCCTCCGGCGCTGTTTGAAGGCGAAGGTTGGCAGGCGATGTTCGACGGCCAGACGCTGGCCGGGTGGCGTGAAGTCCCGTTCGCGGGCCACGGGGAAGCGCATTGCCAGGCAGGCGCGGTGGTCCTGAGCATGGGAGACCCATTCACCGGAATTGCCTGGACGAACGACTTCCCTAAGATGAATTACGAGGTCGCGCTCGATGCGATGCGGGTGATGGGGTCGGACTTCTTCTGCGGGTTGACGGTGCCGGTCGGGGAGACGTTTTGCAGTTTGATTGTCGGCGGCTGGGGGGGATCGCTGGTCGGCATCTCGAGTCTCGACGGCATGGACGCGTCGGAGAACGAGACGACTCGGTTCGCCAACTTTGAATCAGGCCGCTGGTATCGCATCCGGCTGCGGGTGACGGAGAAGAAGATCGAGGGGTGGATTGACAAGGAGAAGCTGGTGGACGTGGCCATTGGCGAACGGAAGATCGCGCTGCGGCCGGGGGATATCGAGATGTGCAAGCCGTTTGGCCTGGCGGCCTGGCAGACGGCGGCGGCGCTACGGGAGATCAGATACCGGCGGGTGATCGGGCCGGCTGGGAAAGGGGAGTGAATTTACGATTTACGATTTACGATTGACGCGCTCTGATAACATCGGGCGGCCTGCCTGCTGAGGGCTTATTCTGTGCGTCGGTTTGCGCAGGGCGCAAAAGGCAGGTGACCAGCGGCACGCAATACTGGTTCCAGGTCTGCGCCATCGGCGTGCCGGCCCCAGCGCCTTGGAGCGACCCCGCCACTAAACGGGCGACCTAAACTAAGCACAGCTCCCGGGCCGGGCTTGAAAGGTTTCGCCCCGGTCCGGGCTTGACTCCACAGCGCCAACCTGTCAAAAAGCACCTCGAGTGAAAGACTTTGTCTTTGCACCAATGACTGGGTCACCAACAGATTGTTCGCCTATCACCCCAAAATGGGGAGATATGCAGACCTGCATAATCACTTGTTGGCTGAAAAAGGGCAGACGATATGGCCAAGAAACTTAAACCCGTGGAGGCGGCGCCTGAGGTTGTTTTAGGACCTCGCCCTCGCCTTGTGAGGTTGATCATCAAAAACTTTCGATGCATCGGGCCAACACCAGTCACGATCGAGCTGGACGACATCGTTGTTCTAGTCGGTCCCAACAACGTAGGCAAGAGTTCGGTCCTAAAGGCGTATGAAGTCATAATGTCTGAGGGCTCAGCCGCGGGACAACTCACTATTGACGACTTCCCTTCCGGAAAAGTAGATCCTGAGGCCTCACCCGAAATTGAGTTACATACGGTGGTGTACGACAACAGCCCTGGCCCAGAGTGGATGGAAAAGACCGCGGCGGGAGAGATGCTGGTCAAAGAAATCTGGCGCTGGCCGGCACCTGGGGCGCCGGTACGACGCGGATTCAATGTTCAAGAGAATCGGTGGGCTACGGATGAGGACAAAGAGAAGGTGCCATGGGGAGCCGCCGGAGTCGCCAACTCCAGGCGTCCGCAGCCACATCGGGTGGATGCATTCGCATCGCCAGACGAACAGGCAGGGGAGATCGTCAAACTTCTCATGACGGCGATCAAGGACCGCGTCAAGACGCACCAAGAAGAGTCAAAGGCAAACAAAGAGTCAGACTTTTCCAAGCTCTTGGGTGGCATAGCCGCTCTTCAAAAGAAGATTGTTGCGGAAAGCGAGGAGCACATCGCCACAGTTCAGGCCGACTTGTCCGGCTATGTTGGTCGCGTCTTTCCGGGCCATCGTGTTGTCTTCGACGCAAAACCCGAGGATGATTTGGACAAGGCGATCAACCTGTTTAAGGCAAATCCACAGCTTCTCATGGGACCAGAGGGCGGGTACTTAAGCACCGTCGGTCGCCAAGGTAGCGGTGCACGACGTACACTGCTGTGGACCGCCATTCGCTTACTGGCGGAGACGGGCAAGAAGAAAGCAGACGGTACTCAACGTCCACACGTGCTGCTGCTTGACGAACCAGAAATCTGCTTGCATCCGAGCGCAGTGAGAGAAGCCTGTGATTTGCTTTACGGACTTCCGGCATCGACTGGCAACTGGCAAGTCATGGTCACGACGCATTCGCCGTGTTTCGTGGATTTTTCCCGAGATCACACGTCTATCGTCCGAGTCGAGAGGAAGGACGACGGCCAGATCACTGGCACAACAATCTTCCGACCGGCCAGAGCGATGTTTGACGGGACAGACAGGGATTGCTTGAAACTCTTGAACTTCTGCGACCCGTACGTTGCGGAGTTCTTCTTTGGAGGAAGTACCATTGTTGTGGAGGGAGACACGGAGTACACAGCATTCAAGCACACCATGGCCGTTTCCCCGAAGAAATACGAAGGCGTCCATTTGGTGCGTGCCCGGGGCAAGGCAACGATATTGTCACTGTGCAAGATTTTGAACCAATTTGGCGCACCTTACGCCGTGCTCCATGACAGCGACCGGCCAACCTATTTTAAGGACGGGAAGGAATGTGCCAATCCGGCGTGGGCGCACAACGATTCTATCCGCGTCGAAATGGCCAAGGCATCTGGTGCCACTCAGCTGGTTGCTTCGATTCCGAACTTCGAGGGGGCGTATCTCGGTGAAGAAGTCAAGACGGACAAGCCATACAATGTGCTACGTACGCTCGAAGCTGACTCGGATATTATGGTCGCGGTGTCTAGTCTTCTTGATGCATTGCTGGATTTCACAAAACCTCTTCCGGCCGGTGCGGCTGAATGGAAGAGTATCGATAATCTGAAACAAGCGGTGGATGCAAAATGAACAGCCAACAAACCGGATGCAGTGAACCCCGCGATTGCGTCTCTGTTCCATTCTGGACATCACTGGCGCGGGGTCGCTGATCCGGGACGTTAATCCGGGCGCGGCCCGTTTCGCGGCTTGTGCGGGCGGGCGGGCGGGCGGGGGGGGAAGGCTAAAGGCTAAAGGCTGAAGGCTGAAATCGGAAATGGGCCGGCCGATAACTCACCGGTGGTCTCGGGCGAATTGCGCGGCCAGGTCCAGGCCATCCGGAACAACTTCTCCTTTCGCCCTGGTCTTCCCTTGCTCCCTTTTCCCAGTTGAAGCGCACAACTCATGCGTTCGCGCCGGGGCGCGTTGGCTGAGGAACAGAATGGAGCGGACGGAGCGGACGAATCCGGGGCCGGATGGCCCGCTAAGTGCCGCGCCAAAGCTCGCGGCAGCAGGATTTGCGGCGTTGGCAGAGACGATTAAGATTAAGATTAAGATTAAGATTAGGATTAAAATTAAGATCAGGGGCAGGAGAATGGAGGGAGAGGGTTCCCCTGGTGCATTGGGGGTATGCACGGTGTGTCCCCGGCGGGAATATGGAGGATAGAGGATGGAGGATGGAAGATGGGAAACGGCGCGGGCCAATTGAGAATTGAGAATTGGCCATTGGCCATTGGGGGCCGGCGGGGGGAGGGGCGCGGGCATGGGGGGCACGATGGCGCTGAGGTCCTGGGGACCGCTCTGCCAACCGTGCCGATGCTGGCTGGCGCAGATGAATACCCGCTCGTTGGGCGCAGGCGCCCGGAAGCGGGCCAGATACAGCGCCGTGATGTCGTGGACACCCTGCCCGGGCGCCGGCAGCAGTCCCAGGCACACCGGATGGCGCAGGTTGGACCAACCGGCACTACAGGGCGCGGAGGCGAAGAGCCGGAGGTCACCCTTGACCCGGCGATGGAGGACTAGTTCCAGGCGCAGACGAGGCGCAGAGGGAGATTTTTGATTTTTGATTTTTGATTTTTGATCTGATTGGCGCTGACTGACAGCGGCGGCGGCGGCTTCCCAGCGCAGACGCACCTCTTGGACCGGGTTGGGCCGGAAGGGCAGCGGCGGGGGCGGGGGCCAGAGGAGCTTGGGCTGCCCGCTCCGGACCAGGACGCTGTTGAACCTGAGGAAGGCTTGCGGGCCGGTGAGCGGGCGACCACTCCAAAGGCAGCGGCGGATGACGCGGCGGTGATAGGGGGTCCAAGTATGGGGCGGACAGCGGCTGAAGCAGCGGGCATAGGCAATCCAGGGCTGGAGCACGCGGCGGTTGTAATTCCGGGCGAAGGCGATCCAGGCATCGCGCTGGGGCAGGGTGAGGAGGCCAAGCCAGTCTTTGGACAGGGCGCCAAAGAGTTGGCGCATGAGGATTTGCGGCGGGGTGCGGGGGTTGCGGGGGACGACGTAGCTGCGGGCATAGAGGGTACATGGGCGGCCGAGGTGGCGGTAATAGACCCAGCGGCCGCGTTCGGTGTCCCGCCCGTTGAAGCGAGCCGGGAAAAAATGATCTGGCTGACATACAGCTTTCATAACGTTGTTTGCGCGGGTCAGCGAATACTCGCCGAAGGGCATCGTCCGCCTCCTTTGAGCACAGACCGAGCGCGCTGGAGGGGATTCGGAACGATGCCGATCAGCGAGCTCGATGGCTCAAATTTTATTCTACGGGTTAAAGTTTAGCGCAGGGGCCGGCGGAGCGCAAGGGTTTTTTGACAGGGTTTTTTGCCCGCTAAAAACGCTAAAGGACGCTAAAAGGTCTCACGCAAAGGCGCAGCGCGGCGGAGCCGCAACCAAACGGTGTCGCGCGAAGGGCGCGAAGGAGGCGAAGGACAAAAAGGGAGAATTCTCTTTCGCTACCTTCGCTGGCTTCGCGCGACACACGTATCCTCGCAGAACGCGACGAAGTTGGGAGATAGCACTACACGCAAAAGGGATGTGGGGCTGGAAGAGGGGTGGCGCAGTTCAAAACCTGGCGGAGTCTTGGAGACGGGTGGCCGTGGCCGAGCCAGCGTCTTGGTGTTTGGAAGCCCTACAATACTTCCGGGAATGCTCTAAACGGTGTACGTGCCGGAAGCCGTGGTCCCGCCGTGGCCGGTCCAGTTGGTGTGGAAGAATTGGCCGCGGGGCTGATCCAAGCGCTCGTAGGTGTGCGCGCCGAAGTAGTCGCGCTGGGCCTGGAGGAGGTTGGCCGGGAGCCGCTCGTTGCGATAGGAGTCGTAGAACGCCAGCGCGGTGCTGAAGGCCGGCGCCGGGATGCCTTTGCGGGCGGCGAGGGCAACCACCTTGCGCCACGAGCGCTGCGAATCCTTGATCGCCTTGCGGAAGAAGGGATCGAGCAGCAGGTTCGAGAGCTGCGGGTTCTGGTCGAAGGCGTCCTTGATCTTGCCGAGGAAGACGCTGCGGATAATGCAGCCGCCGCGCCACATGAGGGCGATGCCGCCGTAGTTGAGGTTCCAATTGTATTCTTTGGCCGCGGCGCGCATGAGCATGTAGCCTTGCGCGTAGGACACAATCTTCGACGCATAAAGGGCGCGCCGGATGTCTTCGATGAGTTGCTTCTGGTCGCCCGGGATCGCGGGCTTGGGACCTTTGAGCTTCTTCGCGGCCGCCGCGCGTTCCTCCTTGAGTGCGGAGAGGCAACGGGCATAGACCGCTTCGGCAATGAGCGTGATGGGAATGCCGAGGTCCTGCGAAGAGATGACGGTCCATTTGCCGGTGCCTTTCTGGCCGGCGGTGTCGAGGATTTTGTCCACGAGCGGCTGGCCGTCGGTGTCTTTGAAGGCGAGAATGTCGCGGGTGATCTCAATAAGGTAGGAGTTGAGTTCGCCCTGGTTCCATTCGGCGAAAACCGGGTGCATCTGGTCGGCGCTCAGGCCCAGACCGGTCTTCATCAGGTTGTAGGCCTCGCAGATGAGCTGCATGTCGCCGTATTCGACGCCGTTGTGCGTCATTTTGACGTAATGCCCGGCGCCGTTGTCGCCCACCCATTCGCAGCAGGCCGTGCCGTCCGGCGTCTTGGC
>Ga0187872_10002185_pt1 | contig 17857 bp, 19 predicted proteins | sample June2016WEW_16_4_FD_132973 | JGI IMG/M metagenome (GOLD analysis project Ga0187872, IMG submission 132973) | Peatland microbial communities from SPRUCE experiment site at the Marcell Experimental Forest, Minnesota, USA - June2016WEW_16_40 | ecosystem: Environmental > Terrestrial > Soil >...
GCGCTCGCGGCGGCGATCCAGAACTCCGGGAATGCGGCGCGGACGATCGTGATCTCATTCGATCCCGGAACGCTCAAGGCGCTGCGGCAACTCGATGCCTCGGCCATGATGGGGCTGCTCGTGGAAGGGGCGAGACCCGACTTGGTGAAGGCGGTGGTGGGCGTGGGCGCGCGGCAGCTCTGCCCTCGATGGGATCTAGTGACGCGCGAGTTGGTCGAGGAAGCGCACCGAGCGGACCTGCAAGTCGTGACGTGGACCGTGGACGAGGCGGGGCAGATGCGCGCGGCGATTGATGCGGGTGTGGACGGCATCATGACCGATTTTCCCGATCGGCTGCGCGCCGTCGTCGAGGACATGTCGTCGAGGTTGCCTACTGCGTGACCTGAGACTATTCCCCTGACAACCGCGTCACATTAGCTTCGCAGACAGGGCGGCGAACTGCGCGAGGGAGAGCTGTTCGGCGCGGGCGTCCGCGCGGAGAGCGCAGGCGGCGAGAGCCTCGCGGATACGTTCGTCCGGCGCGACGGCGAGAAGATTGTTGCGCAGAGTCTTGCGCTTGTGCCCGAAGCAGGTCTGCACGAATTCGAGAAAGCGCCGCTCATCATGAATATCTAAGGAAGGCCGCTCGCCGGGCAACGTCATGCGCACGAGTGCGGACGTGACCCGCGGAGGAGGGCGAAACGCGCCGGGCGGAATCCGTAGCACAATTTCAGGCTGCGTGTAGAACTGGCAGGCGGCCGAAAGATAGCCGTAGGCGCGGCGCCCGGGGCGCGCGACGATGCGCGCGGCGACTTCGAATTGCATCACGACGTGAATCGAGGCGATTCGATCGGCAAACTTGAAGAGATGGTGGAGGATCGGCGACGTGATGTAGTAGGGAAGGTTGCCGTAGACGCGGAATTGTTCGCCCGCCAGTTTTGCGAGGTCGAGCTGCAAGACGTCGCCCGCGACGACCTCGACGCCGGGCCATTCGCCGGGATGCGAAACGATGGCCTGCCGCAGATTCCCGGCGAGCCGCGCGTCGGTTTCGATGGCGACGACGCGGCGCCCTTCACCGGCCAGCAGGCGCGTCATTTCGCCGTGACCCGCGCCGATTTCGAGCCAGACGTCGTCGGGGCCACGCGGCAGCGTTTCGAGAATTCGTTTCTGGCAGCTCGGATCACCGAGGAAGTGCTGCCCCAATCGCTGTCGCGCCATGGCGAACGAGTGTAACAACGCGGGCCGGCCGTAACAAATATGGGTGACAAGTGCTCCGCGACACCGGGAGATTGGCTTGACGAACGCGGGGGGCTTCGTTACCGTTTTTATTTGCGGTTGAGGGCCCGATGAAAATCCTGTTCGTGTCACCCGAAGGACTCCCTTACTCGAAAACCGGCGGCCTGGCGGATGTGGTCGAAGCGCTGCCGAAGGCGCTGCGAGCGATGGGCCACGAAGTGGCCGTCCTGCTGCCGCGCCACCGCGGCAACAAGGTCGCGTCCGTGCTGATTTCGAGCGTGACGGTGGCGCTTGGCGACGGTCTGCGATTTCCATCGATTGTCGAAGGGCGGCCGGTCGAGGGCGTCCGCTATTTTTTTGTGGACGATCCCGCGTTTTTTGACCGGGCCGAACTCTACGGCGACAAGAACGGCGATTATCCCGACAACCCGGAGCGCTTTGCGGAATTCTCGCGCGTCGCGATAGAATTCATGAAGCGCCTGTGGCTGCCGGACGTGGTCCATTGCCACGACTGGCAGTCGGCGCTCGTGCCGGTTCTGCTGCGGACGCAGCACGCGGAGGACCGCACGGTGCGATCGCTGCCGGTGGTCCTGACGGTTCACAACCTCGGCTACCAGGGCGTATTCCCGCGATCGGCGCTGCAAAGGATCGGCTTGCCCGACACGCTCTTCACCGTGGATGCGCTGGAATTCTACGGCAAGGTGAACTTCCTCAAGGGCGGGCTGATGTTCGCGGATTACCTGACGACTGTCAGCCGCCGCTACGCCAAGGAGATTCAGACGCCGGAGTACGGCTCGGGACTCGAGGGCGTAATCCACAAACGTGCGGACCGGCTCGTCGGCATCCTGAACGGCGTGGACTACGCGATCTGGAGCCCCGAGGCGGACACGCTCATCGCGCAGAACTATTCCGTGCACAATCTCGACGGGAAGAAGGCCTGCAAAAAAGATCTGCTCGCCTGCTTCCACCTGCCGGAGGAACACCTCGACCGGCCGGTCATCGGAATCGTCTCGCGATTTGTGGATCAGAAAGGGTTCGACCTGATCGCGCAAATTTCGGGCGAACTGATGAAGGAGAATCTGGCGCTGGTTGCTCTGGGGACGGGCCAGCCGGAGTATGAAAAGCTCTTCAAGCAACTCGCGGAGAAATATCCGGCGCGCGTGGGCGTGAAAATCGGGTACGATAACACGCTTGCACACAAGATCGAGGCCGGGTCGGACATGTTCCTGATGCCTTCCCGGTACGAGCCGTGCGGGCTGAACCAGATGTACAGCCTCCGCTACGGCGCGGTGCCAATTGTGCGCGCGACGGGCGGCCTCGATGATACGATACAGAACTTCGTGCCCAAGACGCAGCAGGGTACGGGGTTCAAATTCGAGGAGTACGACGCCGGGGTGTTGCTCGCGTGCATCCGCGAGGCGCTGAAGACTTACCGCGACGCGAAGGCTTGGCACGCGGTGCAGGCGAACGGCATGGCCAAGGATTTTTCGTGGAAGACTTCGGCCGCGGGGTATGTCACGCTGTATGAGGCGGCTAAGAGGTCCCGAGTCCCACGGGTCGTTGGATCATCTAAATAAAGGGCAAAGACCGGCTCCGGCCGGATCGGCGCCCCAAGGGGAAACATATGGCAGACAATATTCCGTCGGTCACGGATGCAAGCTTTCAGGCGGACGTCATCGAAGCGAGCAATACGCAGCCCGTAATGGTTGATTTCTGGGCAGACTGGTGCCGGCCCTGCAAGATGCTGTCGCCCACGGTCGACGAAATCGCGCGCGAAAATGCGGGCAAGCTCAAGGTCGTCAAACTTAACGTCGACGACAACATGAACGTGCCGGGCAAGTTCAACATCCGCGGAATTCCCACGCTCCTGGTCTTCAAGGGCGGGCAGGTGGCCGAGCAGATCGTCGGCGCCGTGTCCAAAGAGCAGATCGTGAAAGCCCTCGAACGCCACCTTTCGTAGGCACGATTCCACCTCCAACCAGGAGTTTTTTCCGGGGGCGGTCGCACGCCGCCCCTGCCGGGATCGGCGGGACAGCATATTCCGGTCCGTTCCGGAGCGACTTCACGCGCGCAAACATGGGCGTTCCCTCTTGACAAGCGAAGAGCGAGCAGCCATCTTAGTTGACTTTACCTTGCGGGGTATGGCATCCCGCATGGGACTCAAGACGGGAGAGGGACTTGAGAGTCCGCGTCTGTTTTCACGACAAATGTTTCGACGGGGCCGCCTCCGCCGCGATTTTTTCGCGGTTCTACCGCGAGCGCATCAACCCGAACGCCGAATTTCTGTACACCGGGATGACCCATAAGGCTTCGCAGCCGTTCGAGGACGGTGTGTTCGACGGCGACGAAAATGCCATCGTCGATTTCAAATATTCGAGCTCGCCGCAACTCACGTGGTGGTTCGATCATCACCAGAGCGCGTTCCTGAAGCCGGAGGATGCCGAGCACTTCCGGCAGGATCATTCGGGCAAGAAGTTCTACGATCCTTCCTACAAGTCCTGTACGAAATTCCTGGCCACGATCGCCTCCGAGAAATTCGGATTCGACGCGAAGCCGCTTGCGGAGCTGATCGAGTGGGGCGACATCATCGACGGCGCGCAGTTCAAATCGCCCGAGGCCGCCGTGGGGCTTGCCGAGCCGGCCACGAAGCTGGCGCTCGTGATCGAAGCGGCGCCCGAGCCGAATCTGGTCCCGCGGCTCATTCCTGAACTCGCGGTGCGGCCGCTCGGTGAAATCATCGAGCTGCCGGTGGTGAAGAAGCACCTCGGGCCTTTGCTCGAGCGCCATCGCCGGTCGATCGACATCCTGCGCGAGCGCGCGGACGCGCGGGGCGGCGTCGTCTATTTCGACGTGAGCGATCTCGATCTCGAAGGGTACAACAAGTTCATCCCGTACTATCTCTATCCGGACGCGCTCTATTCGGTGGGCGTCAGCGCTTCGCCCGTTCGTGCGAAGGTTTCGGTGGGCACGAATCCCTGGAAGGAAGCGTCCGCGGAGGTCAATCTCGCGTCCCTCTGCGAAAAATATGGCGGCGGCGGACACGCGCGCGTGGCCGCTATCTCATTCGGGCCGGGCGACCTCGTGAAGGCTCGGCAAGTGGCGAAGGAAATCGCCGCCACGTTGCGCGCTTGATCGCCGCCGGCTTCGTTTTGTGCTGCGTTGGTCGCGCTAATCTCTCGTGTTAAAATCAAGGTTTGCTGGGCCGCTAGCTCAATGGTAGAGCAGCTGACTCTTAATCAGCGGGTTGCAGGTTCGAGTCCTGCGCGGCTCACCACTCTTTTCTAAGGCTTTAGCTCGTGCTGCAGTTTTCTCCCGTTCTGTCCATTGTGGGGACTTTTGTGTGGACTCCTCCGCATTTTCACCGAAAAACTTCACGTCAGGAAGCTCTCGGGCGAACGTAATCGCTCATCCTCGACCCGAGACACCAGCTCGATTTGAGGGGCGAAAGTCGGCGGGTAACGCGGAGTCTCTGAAATGAACGTCGTCACCCTAACCGGGATACTTGCCGGCGACAGCGAGCTGCGGCGGATCGAATCGGGCCGCGACCTGCTCAACTTCGACGTTTATGTCGAGGGCCGCAAGGGTGAAGACCCATGCGTCCACATCGCATTCTTTCCGCGAACCGACAACGACCCGCGCGAAATCAAAGCCGGGTGCCGCATCATGGTCGTCGGCGCGATCCGCCATCGCCGCGATACCGGCTTGTTCGTCGCGGCCAGCGAACTCTTGATTTTCGCCTGAGTGGAACCAGCGCGGCGTGGAACGTTGCAGCACTTGCGATTCTATCGAAAAGGCTTGAACTAGAAATAGCACCTAAAATCTAACGACGGAGGAAAGATCAAATGGCGACAGCGGCAATGCCTGCGATTGAGGAACTGCAACAGGAATCGACTGCGCTCGAGAACGAACTCTCTTCACTCAAGGCCAAACTCGGGGCGGAGCAGCGCACGCTTGAGGGGCTCACGGGCGAACGCGCGGCACTCTCGGAGGCAATCGCGCTCGGGCGGGAGAAAGCGGGGAAGGTGACCGAACTCGCCGGGAAAATGGAGCAGAGCCAAGCGGCGGTCACGGGCTTCGAGACGCTCATCGGGCGCAAGCAAAAGCGATACGACGAAGTAGTCACCGAGTGGCGCCGGTTGCGAGCGGAAGCTCTCCGCGCGTCCGAAATGGCCGAAGTCGAATCGCTCAAGGCGGAAGGGACGGCGGTTGTCGCGCGGATGGCCGAAGTGTTGACTTCGACGGCGAGCGGTGATCTCGCGCGATACCAGGAGGTACGGAAGCGCCTCGGCCAGTTGATGGACCGGGCGGCCTTCGGAGTGTTCCCCACTCCGCCGATCGCGCTTGCGGCCCGCGACGCTCAATGGGCGCTGGACAAGACGACCGCGGAGAAGCTCGCGCCGATCCTGAAACTCTGGCGGTAGTCCTGGGTGCTCCTATGAGTAGGCTAAATGCTGCAAACAGGACGGTAACAGGACGCTGGAAGCCAGGTGTGAGCGCCAATCCCCGGACCCGATTCCGTCCTGGCAAGAGTGGAAACCCCCGCGGCAGACCGCGAACGAAGTTAATCCGCGAGTACGCCCGGCGCATCATTGAGGAAAAAGCGCCGGGGAAGCAACACACCATCGCGGAAGAATTGGTGCGCGTCCTGGTCAAACACGCCCTGCGCGGCTCTCTCGGGCATTTTCAGCAACTCTTGCAACTGGTCGAAAGCGATACGCCGGGGGCGGGATGGCCGGGCGCAAACCAGCTCGACCAGGACGCCACGGCGAAACTGATTGCCAAGCTTTGCCGGTAGCCGAATCGTTACCGGAAACGAATCGAGGAAACGAGACGAACGATGCGACGCGGCCAAAACCCGAAAAGCCTGGCGAACCTGAAACCGCCGATCAAACCCGGCGAAGTCCGCAACCCGGAGGGAATCAACCGGCGCCGGCCGATCACGGACGAATACTGGCAAGTGTCGCCGGAACCGATGCCGCTCGCGCTCATTCGGAAATTCAACAAGCGATGCGGAGCGAAACTTCTGGTCGAGGGCGACAGTTGGGCTCGCGGCGTCGCCGTCCGGTTGCAGTACGAGGCGTCCATGCGCGGAGAAGTCCGGGCCGCGAAAGAAATGCGCGAGGCGATGGAAGGCAAAGCGCCGCAACGTCCTGAAATCACGGCGCCTGTGAGAACCGAAGTCGTGTTGGTCGTGCGCTACTACAACCGGAAAGACGGCCGGTACACTGAGACAAGGCAGGACGGAAGCCACATTCCCGCGGAACTCTTGCAATGAACAGGACGGTCACGATCACGGTCGATGAAGATGGCAGCCTTGTGAGCGCGTCCGTCGCCGAGTTGCCTCTCGAAGCGGCAACGATGGTCATCAAGCGCGCGAACGCGGAAGCACTCAAGCTGCTCGAACTCCGCGCACGGCGGCGACACTTCCGGCGTCCCGTGACCTATCGCTCTTTCAACGATAAAGGCGACCTGATTCTAAAGCACGACGCGACCGGCTGGACCTGGGGCGTGGACAATCCCGAACGCGGGGAGCCCGGCACGCTCACGTTCGAGGATTCCAGAGGGCGGAAGGCATCGGTACGGGTCGATATTGTCTTTCAATCGGCCGGAACGCGGCGCGGCTCCAATCGCCGATAGCGGCGAGCGGAAAGTCTGCGGGAGATGAACCGGCGGCGCGTGGGGCGTTTTGGATCCCCGGCGCGCGGCGCGAAGTCTTCGACCACAGTGGGGATGATTCGGTACTTGCAGAGAGAACAGGCATCAGCGGGACGCCCTGGGCCGTCGAGAGATTGAACACGCCATGCGGACAGCGGGGAATGCCGTCCAAGTCTCTGGCTCGAATCGGCAGCGTGACCGGGGGTAAGACTTTCGGCACGGGCGCATGATGCCACAAACCTACGCCGCATGGACAAAAACCCTCATTCGGCCAAACCCGCAAAGCGTTGAAAGGTCAGACCCGGATTGAGTTTTTTCGAGCGTGGCAAAGACACATGTTTTTGACCTGGGGGAATGAATGCTCGGGGGAAAAGCGAAGTCCGGAACGACGCCGACCGCTTTGGGAGCCATGCTCTCCGCGTCGGTCTACGGTTCAACCGTCCCGCTGATTATCGGCACGACGCGCACGCCCTTGCTGATGACGTGGCTTCAGAATCTCCGCTCGGATTTTCGACTTTTCCGGCTCCGCGTCCATGATCCGCCGTACCCGCTCCCGGACGTGGCGTATTGCTACTACCCGCGCTAGGAGATCGGTCCTAGAGTCTCGATTTGACGGGTGGGTTTGCGAATGGAGTTACATACCAAGCTCGTCGTTCAGCTCGCGGTGCCACGTCGCTTGCCGCACCCCAGAGTCGTATTCATACCGTGCCCACTCTCGGATACGCCGTAGCCGGTGATTGAAGAACGGGCGCACGGATGCGGCTTCAGCCTCCTTCTGGGCTGCGACATCACCCATATAGATTTGAAACGAATGGGTTCCGGCGCAGAACTCGCGAAACGTAACGTCATCGTCTTCGAACCGCGACAGGACAAATTCGGTTACTTTGGGAATCACTTCAGCACCCGAGGCATCGACATGCGGGGCGGGCAGGTGTCTAGCGATCTTGCGAGCACCTGGCACCCCGGCGGATTCCAGCCAATGGATTACCACTTCGGGAGGTATAGCGTCGAAGACCCGAAATTTCGAGGCGAAGAACTGCCATCCGTCTTTCTCATCTAGCATCAGCGCACCGATCTCGTCCATGACTTCCCTCGGGTAGCTCGATGCCCAATTTGACAGGAGATTCTCCGCTTCGATCTTGAAGTCATACTTACTGTCCACAAGAGCCCGACAGGCAAGGCGGATTGCAAGAGGCTGGTTGGTAGGAGCAGCGGCACCCAAAATTCGCGCTAACCACCATGTCTCTCGACCGGGATTTTGCGTCGCTATTGCGATTCCTTCCCAGACTAGCTCCCTGTGTGATTCGATTAACTTGTCTAGTTGCCCCGAGTGCAGCCGTGCGCCGAGAAAGTCCACTATTACGTCGCAGATCAATGTGTCATCGGAAGCAACCGGAATGAGGATTCGAAGTGCCTCCACCACCTGCTCGTTCGTTGTGTGAACCTCCCCAGCCCAGAACGTGAAATTGCGGAGGTTATAAGGGGGTATCTGGCCTTCCTTGATCAACCGAACAGCTCGGTCGAAGACTCCGACCCGGCTACCGCCAGCCAGCGCAATCTGAAACGAGAGAAGAGGGGTTTCTTTTTCCAATTCGTCGAGACGACTGTTCACAACATCGGGGTTCGAGCCGGGTCTGTGCAAAAATCCGGCAACATAACCCCGAACGAATGCGATCTTACGTTTGAGCGACTTCTGAATGATGCCGTCGAGTAGTGTTGCAGACGTGTCGAGCGTTCCCAACCGACTCCCGAGTTCAAACGCGCCGTTCGCTTCACTTGAAGTGAGCCATTCTATCTCCGCCTGGAATGCCTTCTCGTCTAATAGCAGTTCGGCTGCAAGTTGATCGAGATCCTGCTGCCACTCTTTCTCGCGACCGTAGTGGTTAAACGCGTCACTGCCAACGACACCCACGAGCCTAGCGTGGAGCGACTTCGGTTCCAGTTCGGTGATCCAGCCTCGCAACTTGGTCTCATATTCCGGCGTTATTCCAGCTCCGTTCGGATGCTTACCCCATGCGAGGATGTTCTTCAGTTGGGTAGCGAGTGTCGCCTTGTTTGATTCCGACAGGCGTGATTCCGAAGCGAACGGTTGAAGCTCATCGATCCAGCCATGTCTCGCTAGGCTGACGAGATCGCCGACCAGGGCCTTTCCCGCGCCTTCAGCGATCCCAGCGAGGTGGTGCTGGGTGGAGTCGTCCAGCAGTTTCAGACCAGCCTTGACCGAGGCTCTCATTTCCTCCAAGTTAGCCGGGTGCCAGTCCGCGGGAGGAACTCTGCCGCCAACGACAGGCGGACCGAGCATCCTAACGCCCATGAAGTCGAGGATCTCACCTAACGCGCCGGAGAGAAGTTCCGCATCTGCTTCCGTGGCATCTGCAAGCCGATCTCGCAGCACGGCCAGTCGCTCGATAAAGGGAAGAGCCGTTCCTGAAAGTTGTAGGCGGAAAAGCTGCTGCCAAATTTTCGTGGCATTGTTGCCAATAGTAGGCTCGCATTCGTGCTTTGCAAGCGCAAAAAGTATGGCTTCACAGTCCGAGAAATGCTCAGTGAACAAGGCGAATCTTTCTGCGGTCCATACGAGCTGCCGTCGAGGGCCCCACGAGTGGCCGACCCAATTGGGCCCAGCTGTTAATTCGTCATGGGTAGCAGCCTCAACGACACGCCGCAACGTTGGCAGAAAGAGCGCGGCATCGGTTTCGATGAGACTTACGAACCGATTGACCAGCTCGACTTCAGCCAAATGTCTGGGCGTGAAATCATCGGCGAACTTGCGAAAAAACCGTTGTACAGTTTCCCGCACCTCCGCGCTTCCGTTTTCGGACACACGTTGCAGAAACGAGCCTTGGATCGCGGGAGGAATTTTGTTCATAAAGGCCTCTTCGTCACCCTTGGCCCACCGAGACCAAGCGCAATCGAGAGCCGTCCACGCTATCAAGTCGGGAGTGACGCGATAATACAGTGCTCCCTTTTCGACCCATCCCGGACCCTCCTTGATTTGGAAAAGTGCGCGCTCGATATTTTGGGGGGCGGTTCCGGTCAGCTCGCAAACGAGTTCCAATTCTGTCGGGACCTCCCCCTTGTGTCGAACTCGTTTGAGCAGCGCGATCGCCTCGATGGCTTCTCTGTGGACGTCATCTTTCAGCCGCCGAAGATAGTATTCGTGGATGACGCCTCGGACCGGGAGGAAATTGCGCGCCTGTGCAATCTCAGCATCGAAGTGGGCGCACATGTCGGCCGCGAGCCGGACAGAACCGTCGCAGTACTGTGCGTATGCGCGTAGCCGATCGTGAGGGATTTCTTTGAAGTTCGCCGCGAGTACCTTCTCAAGTTCAGTAGGGTTTAGCTTGCGAACCGTGAGTTCTGGGGCTGCTGTCGCGACCCGTTGATCGCTGTTGTCAATACACAGACACCGAATCCTTTGCCGAAAGTTCATCAACGTCCGAGAAAGCCGCTCCCGAGTTTCGATTGAGCACTCGTCGGCGACGAGAATCGCATATGCAGTTTGATCGTTTACCAGTACGTTCGCGAGATCAAGCGCATCGTCCTCGCTCGTTGTGTACATAACGAGACTGCTCGCGGCAGGAATGTCTTTTAAACACTCGAAGGCAAGCCGCGTCTTTCCCGCGCCCGGCGCTCCGTACAGCGTGATGGCAGACGAACGGACTTCGTTCCCGAGGTCCATATTCGCAAGAATGGCGGCCCGCGTCGCTTCGAACCCTTCCGACGGCACAAACACCGGCGTGATGCCGGTTTCCTGCTCCTTCCACCGGTCAAACAAGACAAACATACCTTCAACGCCTGGACGATATTCAAGAACGAGTGCGGGGAAGGCGTTTGCGGTGCCCACGATGTCATCTATCGAGAGAATCTTGGGTGGCGGTGCCTTCGGGTTGATCTCCACAACAGCCTGCTCAAGCGCTTCCATCAGCGTCTGTTTCTTGTCTGGCGTGACGTGATCGCAAAGGCAAATTCTGTAAGCACTACCTTCGGAAATCCACAGCTTGGACCGCTCCTTATTGACCTCTTTCCTGATGTCAGCTGGACCGACGTTGCTTTCATCCGCCGCCTTGAACTGCCAGATCGTAGGAGCTTCGAAGTACCCTGATTTGTTGTTGGGGAGGGCGACGCCAATACGAGTATCGACGCCCTTGTCCTTCGCGTCGGTCCTGGATGTCGTCCACACCTCGGACTGTGGAACCCCCGAAGCCCAGCACGACGCGCCGATAATCTTGTTGCAAAACAGAGCAAAGTCAGCCCCGCCTGGTTTGCGGAAGCGTTGAATGACTTCGAGTGCCTCAAGACGGAGCATTTTTGTTAACCCTCATTTATTCTTGACGGCCCGGACGCCAGATCTGCCCTGTCTGGCAAGCGTTCACACATCGCGGAAGTATGTGCTCCCTACCGCTCAATTGTAAAGTCTACAGTCGTCCAGGAAGTATCTGCGATGGGCACGTGGCTGATCGTGTAATCAAATCCTGTCCAAATCTGGGGCCGCTGAGCGATAAGAGCCTGCCCGATGTCGAACAGCTGGGCTTGCGCAACCTCTTCGCGGGTGCGATCGGCTATTACAAGAATCCAGGCAGTCATCGGCATTTCCCCACTGATGCCCTTGAGGTGGCTGAGACGCTATTCTTCGCCAGCTTGCTTCTGCGAATTGTCGGGCGAACGACTGTGCCTCATCCTGGCGTTAGCCCATGAACACGCTAACCGCAAGCTATACGGCTTGGCAAAATCCCTTTTCTGCCTTTTGCCCCGCCCTCCGCGCTGTTCTGGCACTGCACTCCATCTGACGCGCGATTTTGCGCCAGGGAACGCCCTGTGCGCGCAGCCGGCCGATCCTTTTGGCATCCACGATCTTTCGCGGCCGTCCCAGGCGCTTTCCGTTTGCTCGGGCGTTCCGCAGGCCGGCCCGGACGCGCTCAGCAATAAGGGAACGCTCTAATTCGGCCACGGCCCCGAGCACCGTAAAAACCATGCGACCGGCCGGCGTCGATGTATCCAGCGATTCACTCAGAGAGACGAACGCCACGCCAAGCGCGTTGAAGGTTTCGAGCGCGCGGAGAAGATGGGACACACTCCTGGCGAAGCGATCGAATTTCCAGACGATTAGGGCATCGAACCGGCGACGGTGCGCGTCGGCCATCAGGCGGTCCAACTCCGGCCGCTTCTCTTTTGACCCGGAGATCCCTATGTCCACGTACTCGGACGCCACAGTCCAGCCGCGACGTTGGCAATACTCGCGCAACTCGCGGAGTTGCATCTCGGGTGACTGTCCGTTGCCTATCGTTGAAACCCGCGCGTAGACCGCCACGCGGAGCGGTGTAGAATTTGCGTCAGCCACGTTGCACCTCCAATGTGCAATTGGGTTAGGGGCGTGTCGGTGTTACAAGCACCGGCGCGTCCCGCTTACTGTTTCGTTCGCTTTTCCTGGTAGATCTCTTTCTTCGTCGTTCTGAGTCGAGCGACATCCGAGGCGCTCCAGAGCCGAACTTTGCCATTTCCAATCCTCGTTAGCTTCGGCGCCGCGAACTTCTTCTTTTTGATCCAATCCTGAAGAGTCGCCCGCGTTATGCCAACCTTGCTAGCGGCTTCGGCTGTCGTGCACATCCCTGGTGCCATCACTCGACATGTATCACTACCTTGACACCCTTGTCAAGACTTTGTTAGGATATGCGAATCATGGATCCGGCGCTGTCAAAATTCATCAATCTCGCGAACGATATTGCAGAGTCCAGACGGTGGGCGACGGTCAACGAAAATCTGGCGCGCCTGGCAAAGAGCGGAGCCGGCGAGGCATGGTGGACACGGGTTTTCAGTGCCTTGGCGGCTCAACTGTTTTCGGAATATTTGTCCCTGAAAGAGGCGCATGGCAATGCCCGCGCCGAACCTGCACTTATGGCGTGGCGTGCGAGGAATCTTCTGGAGATAACAGTCTGGTGCATCTACTGCTCGAAGAGCCGCGAGAATGCTCGGCGCCTATTCGAGGACGCAGGCCGCGATGTGCGCGAAATGATAGACGGCTTCAAGAAATGGGGCATCGCGGCAAATATGCAGGGCGATTGGATGGAGTACTTCAAAGCCGCAGAGCAGGATCTATCGCGGCGGGCCGCCTCGGCTGGCGTCGGCTCTCTAGATGGATCGTATAAGCGAGTTAGCGCCGCGGCGAACAATTGCGGTTTGGGAGATCACTTTCGTCTCACCCACGGGTTTCTGTCCAAATTCGTGCATCCAACGGCGATGCAAATTGTCAGTGAGAAGGACGAAGCGAGGGCCGCCTTCCAGAAAGACCTTTTCTTTAGCCATGGCTGCCTCTATTTCACCGGCGGATTTACTGCGCTCGAGGACCGAATCGTGAGAGGTTCGGAAAACGTCGCTAACGTCGCAAGCATCACCGGGTCCAGCAGCGATAGTTGAGTACTGCGGCGCAAACGGCAGGTTTTGACAGGGCATAAGCGCCGTAACGGATTCAGCGGCTTGCAAAGGGCGAAACTCCAGCATGCTTTTTGCCCCGGCAAGAACGAAGCCGCGGAGCGACCCGGCCGGGGCGAGAGTAAAAAACATCGTGAGCAAGCGTCCCGGACGTACACCCGCCGCCCCGAAACCGTCAACTCACGGTCCATCCGAACCTGCCTGGGATTGGCGGAAAGACGGCTTGCTCTTCCACAAGGACATAGAAGATGCGCTCCGCATGAAGGCGGAGAAGCCCGTTGCTTTCAAGTCATCGGCGAGAGCACAAAAGCTCGCAGCCTACTCCGACGAACACGTGCGGTGGATGATTGCTCTCACAAAGGAATCTATAAGAGCATTTGAGACGAGGCCGCCAGCGCTCCAGGATCTTTCGATTGCAGCCGATCGGAAGCGCAAGCCCAAAGAGCGCCTTGCTGCGATTGACCGCTTTGCGCGTTCGTTTGGTGAAATCCCCAACAACGTGGCCCTGACACTGTTCCGCTGGCTCGACGCCGAGAAGCGCATCCGGGAGGTTCGCTCCCGAGCGAAGGACAAAGAGACGCTTGAACAAGTGACGCTCGAAGCCCAGGGCCGGAAAGACAAACTGACTGAAGCACTGGGCGCTGTGACCCTAACGCTTAAGATGAATCAGAGAACCGGAGAACTCGACGAGATTGAAAAGAGAGGGGCAAAGCAAACTGACGAAATGCGACACAGGCTCAATCTTCTAGCTCGGCGTTTGAATGAGGGTGTGTCAGAGGGTGAAATGGCTATAGAACTTTTCCCCGGCCTGCCACAGAAAGAAGCCTACGCAAGAACCCGCGATCTGCGTTCCAAACATCGGTATCTAATCGAACTCCTAAGGCATGGCCTCCAAGTCCAGTCTCGATCCCCCCAGAAGCCCTGTCGCTAAAGCGTCACGTCGCGGATTTATTTTTCTTTTCAACGACGTCTATCGTACCCGTTCGACTTGTTGCAGCATGAAGATGGAGGAGCTGATGAAATTCGCAAATCTCGTATGGGCCATGAGGGAAAAGGGGTTGCCAAATTACCGGGTCGCGCAAGGCGTCGGGATGACCGAAACAGCCTTTAGCAAGGCATTAACTGGCCGAAGTGCCTTCTCGCCGGACCAACGCTACGCAATCGCTCGATTGCTGGGTTTCAGCGCGGTCTGGCTTTTTGCAGAGGTTGTGCCGCCAAGACGGCGGCGAACGTCAGCCAACTGCGAGCCACTCACAAAGGCCGCATGGCAAGAAAGGTAACGAGCTTGGATACACCTCTCCCGCGTTGACGAGACGCGAAGAGAGATGCTTGTGAGATTCAGGTGATCTGCCCGTCGGCAACGGGCGAAGGGACGATCAACATGAGGAACGTACCACCACCGCACCACCGAGCGCAAGCACGTCCATCACCCCGCCGAGCACGTCGTTTCCCGTCGGCCCGAGAGTGTCGCGCGGCGGAGATTGGCGCCGATGAATTGCACGCGCGCCTGGAGTGGGAACTGCAGTCCCGTCCGCGCTCGCTTCGCTTCGCGCGACGGCGTTACGAGATTTTTTGTGTTGCGCTGCTTGCGCGACTCGAAAGAAGCCGCCGGGGGCTGAGAGGGCCGCGAATATGCCGGGCCGCGTAGCCGAATTTCGCCAGCCGATGCCGCTGCTAGAAGCCGCTGCGGGCTACGCACTGCGAGGGCTTTCGGTTTTTCCTTGCGAGAAGAAAATACCACTCACGGGTACGGGCGGATTCAAAAACGCCACACTCGACGCGGCGAAGATCATCGAATGGTGGACCGCCAATCCCACCGCGCAGATCGCGCTTCCTACCGGCGAGGTGAATCACTTGTTCGTTGTGGACGTTGACGGGCCTGACGGCGAGCGCACCGCCGAAAAATTGCACCTGCCAGAAACTTTCACAGTCGCCACGCGGCCAGGGCGATACCAGCTTTGGTTCAAACAGCCGGGCGGAGTGAAAAGCAAATGCACGGCGGGCGTGCTCGGGCCACAACTAGACACGCGCGGCGACGGCGGCTACATTATCGTTCCGCCATCAATCCACCACGCGACCGGCGAGCCGTATCGCGTCGTCAAAGATGTTCCGTGGGCGCCCGCCCCGCTCGAATTGCTTGAATCATATGCTGTCCCCGTCCCTCAATTGCGAAACGCGGACACGATCCCGCAAGGGCGGCGTCACAGAACCATGCTCGGGATCGCGGGTGCTCTGCGTGCGCGCGGCCTCTCGCGCGAAGTGGTACTCGCCGAATTGGAGAGCGCGAACGCGCGCCTGTGCATTCCACCGCTCGAATCCGACGAGATCCAAAAATTGGCTGACTATGTAGGCAGCAAGCCTGCCGGTTTTCCCGGTCATCGGCCGATGGAAACGTGCGCGGAAGTAGAAATGGAATCCTTCCGCGACATTCGAGCGGAGTCAGTTCGATGGTTGTGGTACCAACGTATCCCGCTCGGCAAGTTGACCATTTTTGCGGGTGATCCCGGAAAGGGGAAATCGCTCGTCACCGTAGATGTCGCGGCGCGTCTTTCTCACGGCGAGACTTTTCCGGACGCCGCCCGATGCGGCGCGGGCGACACGATTTTTTTGTCTGCCGAGGATGACGCGGCCGACACGATCCGCCCCAGACTCGATGCAGCCGGGGCCGATGTTTCGCGCGTCCATCGTGTGAAGGCTGTCAAGGTGACGCTGGGCGACGGCGGTACGGGTGAGTCCGTTTTCAGTTTGGAGCGCGACATAGAGAAACTCGATGCCGCAATCGGGGAAATCCCTTCCACCCAACTTCTCGTGATCGACCCTGTAAGTGCCTACATGGGGAAAATCGACACGCACCGGGACGCGGAGATCCGCCGCGTGCTCGCTCCTCTGGCCGAACTCGCTTCACGTCGCCGGGTTGGAGTAATCGGTGTAATGCACCTCAAGAAAGGCGACACGAGCGCATTGCTTCGCGTGAGCGGCAGCATTGGTTTCGTTGCGGCTGCGCGCGTCGTTTGGGGCTTCGGAGAAGACCCGGACGCGCCGGAGACCCGCATCATGGTTGCGGTGAAGAACAATCTTGCGCCGCTCGGCAACGGTCTGGCTTATCGAATCGAGGCGACCGGAGACACTCCGCGCATCGTGTGGCAGCAAGGCGCTGTCACTCTCGATGCGAATGCAGTTTTGTCCGTCGAGCGCGGCGAACGGAACGGACGCGGCGCGCGCAGAGCGGACGCGGAAAAATGGTTGCTCGCCTTGCTCGCACCCGGAGAAGAAATGCCGGTCTCGGACATTATGGCGGCGGCGCGCAACGTGCAATTCTCGTGGCGCACCATCGAACAAGCAAAAAAGGAATGCGGGGTGCGGGCCGTAAAACGTGGGCGCGCCTGGGCGTGGGTGCTGGCATGAACGCCGCAAAACACTCCAAAGCGTACGGGCCGTGCGGTCTTGCGGTCTTTACGGGCTTTGCGGGCTTTGGAAAAGAGGGAGGGACTTCTTTTTCTTATACTTACGCTATCCGCCAAGGAAGACCGCAACGAATTTGCTTCGGAAGGTTTTCGCTCTTTGAATCGACAAGGCCGCAAAGCTTCTGGCGCGGAGACTGGCGGGATGATGAAAACAGCGGGGCAAAAACTCGGCTTGAAAACGGCCGCCGGCTCTCGGGCCTTTTTCGACGATTAAGCGCGGGTGTTGTGCCAGGACAAAAAGAAGTGATTTATCAGCGGTTGCGATAAATGGCGACTTCGGCAAGAATCGCGAAGCTAGAGAGCCGAGCCGGAACAATCACTTCGGCCCGGTTGCTCACGCCGGCACAAGCGGCGGAAGTGCTCGGCATTCCCGAGGGAACTTTGGCACAGTGGCGTAGTCAGCGGCGCGGCCCGACCTTTATCAAATTGGAGGGCCGTCTCGTTCGCTATCGCGTTCGCGATCTGGACAGCTACATCAGTGGGTGTGTTGTGGAGCCGGTTCTGAATGGAAAGGCGGCAAGCGATGAGCGTTTTTAGGCGAGTAGGATCGCCTTACTATGTGTACGACTTCGTTTTCAAAGGTCGTCGCTGTCGAGGCTCTACGAAGTTGACAAACAAGATCGCTGCCGGTCGTTACGAAAACAATTTGCGTGAGAAACTTGCGAAAACGCGAGCCGGAATCCTCGACCCCGAACCGCCTCCACTCTTCAAGACGTTCGCTGACCAATTCATCGAGCGCACGAAACACGAGATGCGCCCCAACACGTCCCGCTGCTATGGCGTCTCGCTCAAAAGCCTGAAGCCGCGCTTCGGCTCAATGCGCCTAGATGAAATCAATGCCGATGGGATCGAGCGATTCAAACAAGCGCGATTGGAGCAGGGGCTCTCACCGTCAACTGTGAATCGCGATCTCGCCTGCCTTCGCAGGGTTCTTCTGTTTGCCGTCAAGAAAGACGTGATTGCAACGACCCCATTTGTCGCGCACAAAGTGAAATTTCTCGAGGAGCATCGCCGAGAGCGAGTCCTTAGTTTCGAGGAGGAGAGGAAATACTTGGCCGCTGCGAGTCAGCCCTTGCGCGACGTTGCGACGATCA
>Ga0187872_10002189_pt1 | contig 17838 bp, 15 predicted proteins | sample June2016WEW_16_4_FD_132973 | JGI IMG/M metagenome (GOLD analysis project Ga0187872, IMG submission 132973) | Peatland microbial communities from SPRUCE experiment site at the Marcell Experimental Forest, Minnesota, USA - June2016WEW_16_40 | ecosystem: Environmental > Terrestrial > Soil >...
AAAGATATGTCGATCACTGCTGCGGAGATGCTAGCTGCGGCCGGAGCGCGCGACATCGAGCCCTTCGTCGACGACGAGCCGCCGGGTTTTTCGATTCATGAGATGGGCACGGCTCGCATGGGCCGCGACCCGAAGACTTCGGTGCTCAACTCTTATAATCAAGCGCATGACATCAAGAATCTTTTCATCACAGACGGCGGCGCCATGGTTTCGTCGTCCTGCGTGAATCCGTCGCTGACCTACATGGCCCTGACCGCGCGAGCCTGCGACTACGCGGTGCAGCAATTGAAGAAGGCCGAGCTTTAACGCCAACCATGAGCAGCCGCCGGCAATTTCTGAAAATGCTTTCCTCGGCTGTCTTGCCGCCGATGGTCTTGGTTGGAATGAAAGCGGGTGAAACGAAACCGAGCCGAATCCCGCTAGCATTTTCCACGCTGTTGTCCGGCGTAGGGGTGGAAAAAGATTCTGGACTTCGCAGCGCAGCACGGATTCGCCGCCATCGAACTGCGTGGTCTTGAGGGCAAATTGGATTTACCAGCCCTTCCCACCTTCGCACCGGATCGCATTGAGCAGACAAAAAAAGAAATCCGCGACAGCAAGTTGCGAATCGCCTGTGTGAGCAGTTCCGCGCAAATGTATGTAGAGGATCCGGCCAAGCAGGCAAAGGAGATGGGCGACGCCCGCCGGTTCATTGGTCTGGCCGCTGCGCTCGCAGCGCCGTACGTGCGCGTGTCGGCCAATGCCTAGGATACGCCCGCGCGTGCGGGTCACCTTAGAGACGTGGCTCGCTACGTCTTGTCGCCTGCACCCCGGTACTGTGTAGGTCAAGCCGGAATGTTGTCCGAGATCGTTTCAGTCTTCGCATCCCAGTAGAGCTTCTTCCCTGACCAGTACGATTGCGCAGCCATGATGCAAGCGACGGAATGCGCGAATCCATTGTGCACAGTCGCGTGGGGCTGCTGCCGCGACCGCATGCATTCAAACCAGTTCGCCATATGCTCCGTGGTCAGGTCGTCAATCCCTAGAGGCGGAAGCTTCGTCTCCCCCGGCAGGAGCACAAATTTGGATGCTCTCTTCTGATCAATGTCAGCATCGTCTTCGTGCGTCCCTTTCTCTTCGACCAGTCGATAACGGGGGCTGCCTTCGCCACCGTCATTGATCAGACTGGCCTGTTTTCCCATGTAGCGCGTAAAGCTGGGCGCGTCATTGCCGAAGCTGGTCGAATAGCTGACCAGAAAACCCTTCGGATATTCGAGCAATGTCTGAAACGTATCGGCCGTTTCGCGACCGTCGTGCCACGCGAAAACTCCTCCGTGGGACACGACCGACTGCGGAAAATTGTCGTCCGTAAACCAGTGCACCAGGTCAATCGCGTGGCTCATCCATTGATCTGGGATCCCGCTGGAAAATTCCTTGTAAAGACGAAACTCAAAATAGATCCGAGGATCGAACGGACGCGCGGGTTTCGTCATCAGCCACTTGTTCCAATCCGTGTCTTGCTCGCGAATCTCCTTCACCTCCGGGCGGCCGCGCCACCGCGGGCCGTGATAGTTCCACACGACCTCAACCTTGCTCACATCTCCCAGCGCCCCACTCCGCGCCACTTTTTGTGCCGCTTCAGGATACGGTTCGCTTCGATGTTGAGTACCCACCTGAGTGATGGTCTTGGCCCGCAACACAGCTTCGCGTGCAGCTTTAGCTTCGCTTAGCACATTCCCCATCGGCTTTTCGACATAAGCATCTTTCCCCGCCTCCGCCGCCATTTTCAGAATTGGCGAATGCGAATGCTCTGGTGTAGAGATCAACACACCATCGACATCCTTCATGGAAAGCAGTTCTTCAACGTGCTGCACAGCCCGCGGAGCCCGGCCGTAATATCCCGCGTTCGTGGCGGCAGCTTTCTCGCGGTTCACCGTCCACAGGTCGCAGACCGCAATCATTTCCACGTGGTGACTGTCCTTCAACTTGGATGCGATTAAGTCGAGATCCCCACCACGGCTCCCGATGCCGATGTGCCCAAGAGAAATGCGGTCGTTCGCGCCAACAATATTTCCGTAGGACAACGCGGTGCGGGGAAGGACCACACCGCCGGCGATCACGGCAGCGGATTTGCCCAAAAACGCACGACGGTCTAACTGGGAGGATTCACTCATGATTTGCTCCGATCTCAACTCGTCTTTAAACCGTCAGGAACCAAAGGCAGCGAGCGCAGTCGCACGCCAGCCGCATCGAAGATGGCATTCGCAATGGCTGGAGCCAGCCCGACCAACGGGCACTCGCCCGCACCCGCCGATGGAAGGTCCTCCGATCCAGCAGAACGGCCTCTAGAACCGGAACATCGCTGAACCGTGGCACGCGATATTCCGACATCCTGCCATTCAGAATCTTGCCGTTGTCGAATTCGATCGCTTCGAAAAGCGCTCCACCCAATCCCTGCACGTTCGATCCTTCAATTTGATTGCGTAGATTGTCGGGATTCACAATCGCACCGCACTCAAAGGCGGAAACTACGCGGACTACCTTCACCTCTCCCGACTTGCGATCCACCTTGACCTCGGCGAACGTAGCAATGTTGCCCAGCTTCTCGTAGCCGCCGCCCATGCCAAACCCCTGGCCGGCAGTCTTGCTCTTCCCCCAGCCAAACTGTTTCGCCGACGCCTCGAAGACCGCGCGCAGCCTCTCATCCTTGAGGTTCTTCAGCCGGAATTCCAACGGATCCATCTTGACCGTGTGCGCCATCTCGTCCATGTGCGACTCTCGCGCGAAATGATTCGCCGTGGCGGCCAGCGCGCGATACGATCCCTGCCGCAAAGGAGAATTGGTCGCGTGAAAGACGATGCGCTGGTTCGGGATCTCGTAATAAGTGCGAATCCCCGCCGAACCGGAATTATAGTTGCAGAACTCCCATGCCGTAATCCTTCCATCGTTGCGCACGCCGCTGGTCACGTCAATCACGCCCGCCGGACGAAAATATGCCCACGTGAACTCTTCTTCGCGCGTCCACACAACCTTCACCGGATGCTTTGCTGCCCGGGCGAGCCGCGCCGCTTCGATCGCCGTCTCTCCAGTGTGCTTGCCGCCATATCCGGAGCCGGTGTCCGGCATCAACACCCGCACTCGGTCCTCTGGAATCCGAAATGCCTCGGCGAGTTGTCCGCGCACGCCGAACGGCCGCTGCGTTCCGGTCCACACAGTCAGGTTGTCCCCGTCCCACTTCGCCAGCGCAGCCCGGGGTTCGAGCGGAGTGTGCGCGATGTACGCCACGGTATAAGTCTGTTGCAGACGATGATCAGCAGAGCCCAGCGCCTGATCTACGCTGCCGACGTCGTGGCGATCCCCATCGCCCGTCGGATCGTTCCCCTCGACTGTGTTCTTCCGCAGATAATCGAACAGTTCTTTATTCGAAGGTTGCGGCTCGGACTTCCATTCCGCCTGAATCGCCGCTACCGCGGCGGCTGCCAATTCGGTGCTCGCTGCGGCAACGCCCACAAAGTTGCCATCATGGACTACCGTCGCCCCCATCTGCTCCGCCTTTTGTGTGTCCGCCGAAACCAGCGTCGCGTTAAAAGACGTTGGCCGCGATACCTTGCCGTAGAGCATGTCCGGCAGTTTCTGGTCCGAAGGATAACGGTGCCGACCCGTCACAAAGTCGCGGCCATTCACCTTGGCTGCGGACTGGCCCGCCACTTTCCAGTTCGTCGCCGGAATCAAAGGAGTGTCGGCCGTAACGCTCTGGGTAAGCTGCTGCCCTTTTGTCAGCGCCGCATATTCCGCGGATCGATTGTTCTGAGGATCGGTGATCTTTCCGTCCGCCGCGACCAGGTGCTGACGATCCGTCTGCCATTGCGCCGCCGCAAGACCAATCAACATCTCGCGTGCCGCGGCCGCAACTTTGCGCAGTTGCAGGTTCATCGTGGGCGTGGTGCGGCTCCCGAACGTCCCCATGTCAAACGGCGTGCGCTGAGTGTCGCCCATCACCATTTCAATGTTTCCCATGGGCACGCAAAGTTCCTCGGAAACCGCTTGGCTCAGAGATGTCCGGATGTTCTGGCCCACTTCGACCTTCCCCGTGTAGACGGTAACTTTGCCGTTTTCTCCGATATGAAGCCAGGCATCAATTTCCTTGGGCAAGGACTCACCCCGACCCAGCCTCGCCCCGCCCGATTCTTGGGCGACCACCGCCGGCTTCAAGACTGAAACCACCAGAACTCCGGCGCCGAGAAACTTAAAAAATTCCCGCCGGTCCAGATCAAAGCGGTACGGAGCGGCGGCCCTGAGCTCGTAGCGCTCAGGCTCCAACGGAACTTGCGCGTCAGTTTTAGCGCTCATCGGCCCGCTCCCTTCCCGGCAGACGACGTCGACGCCTTCGCCGCTTTCTGGATTGCACTCACGATGCGCGGATACGTTCCACAGCGGCACACGTTGCCGTCCATGAAAGCGATGATCTCGCTTTCTTTCGGAGTTGGATTCCGCTGGAGCAGCGCAACCGCCGACATTATCATCCCTGGCGTGCAGTACCCACACTGCATCGCCCCAGCCTCAAGAAACGCTTCCTGCACAGGATGGAGTTGTTCACCTCTGGCCAGGCCTTCAATGGTTGTGATCTGCTTCTGAGAAACCGCGCCTACCTTGGTGACGCACGACCGCTGCGCCTTTCCGTCGATCAAGACGGTGCAGGCGCCGCAATGTCCCTCCCCGCAGCCATATTTGCTCCCAGTGAGATCAAGCTGCTCGCGCAAGACGCTGAGCAGGCTGGTTTGAGGGTCTGCCTCAGCTGTATAAGGCCTTCCGTTAATGGTGAGACGAATGGTAGACATCCTTAATGCTCCAGATCGAGGGATTCGGATGGCGTTTTGAGCGGAGCTTGTTCAGACAATGATATACCTGCAGATAAGCTTGGTTGAAGAGTCGAATCCTGCTCGAGTGCCTCCGGATTCCTTAATCGCTGATCGCCTGATACGCGAGTACGTTGACTTCGCGGTCCAGAGTCAAATCGCCCGTGGGATGCAGTTGCGCCATGAAGACGACGATCATCTGCTCTTTCGGATCGATGGTGAACCCAGTGTAAAAAAAGCCTCCCCAGTTGTACTCGCCCGGCGATCCCAATTCGGAGAGCGGGCTCTTAACGCCTGACACTCCGAAGCCCAGCCCGAAGCCTTGCTCTGGACCGATCTTGCCGAGTTGATCATGCGTCATGAGTTCGACGGATTTGCGGCTCAGCAGACGCGTGTTGCCGACCTTGCCGCCATCGAGCATCATCTGGCAGAAGCGAGCGTAGTCCATCGCCGTGGAAACGAGCCCGCCGCCGCCCGAAAACAATTTCTTCGGGCCGCGCGAAGGATAATCCGCGGAATAGACAAACGATCCTTCCTTGATCGGAGTATCGGGAAAGCGATTCAACCCTTTGTCTGGATAGTACGTGTAAGCAGTAGCGAGGCGGTCGAGCTTGTTGTCGGGCGGAAAGAAATAAGTATCCTTCATGCCCAGCGGTTCGAAGATGCGAGTGCGGAAAAATTCGTCCAGCGGTTTGCCCGACACCACTTCCACGAGGCGGCCCAGCACGTCGACGCTCAGGCTGTATTCAAAACGGTCCCCCGGATTGAACAGCAGAGGAACGCCCGCCAACTTTTTCACGCTGTCCGCAATCGTCCCGTCATACTGAAGCAGGCCGCTTGCTACCCCAGCGGCCTCATACATCGGGCCGAGGTCATCGTTCCAGTTGTAAGTAATCCCCGACGTGTGGCGAAGCAGGTCACGAATCGTAATCTCCCGCGTGGCTGGAATCGAATAAGGCGCGCCGGACGCCGGCTTCACCAGCACTTTCGGATTCTTGAATTCAGGCAGGTACTTCGAAATAGGATCGTCGAGCAGGAATCGCCCCTCTTCGTAGAGCATCATAACCGCCACGCTGGTAATGGGCTTGGTCATGGAACAGATGCGGAACATGGCATCCGGCTGCATCGGCTTGCCGGCCTCGCGGTCCATCATGCCCTGCGATTTGAACCAGGCGACGTGACCTTGCCGGAGCACCAGAGTGACTGCGCCGGCAATGCGCTTGTCATCGATGTCGCGTTGTACGACGGTGCCGATGCGCTCCAATCGTTCGGAAGACAGCCCCAGCGATTCAGGCTTGCCTGTGGGCAGATCCTGCGCGAGTGCGCAGATGTTCAGTACAAGAAAGCCGAGAAGAACCGGAATGATCTTCCGGTCCCGCCCGGCAAAAGTAGCACGCATGCTTCCTCCCGAGTTCTAGGACTTGATGGTTTTCGAGGCCGCATCCCACGTAACCGGCTTCTGGCGGAAATACGATTCATTCGCCATGTGGCATGCGATAGCCGCGTTGTTGCCGAAGACCGCATCCTCCGTCACTGGCTTGCGTGACTTCACCGACTGGAAGAAGACGTTCAAGTGCGGACGCATATCGTCCCAGTCGTGTCCGCGATACACAGTGTCATCGTGCATGGGCTCTTTCCCGAGCGGCGGGTCATGTTCGGCATGCCACTGCTTCACGTACTCCTCCCGCATTTTCGCCGGGAAACTGAAACTGTAATAGCTGGGATCGGTATCCACGCCTGCTTGCGGAGAGTGCCGCAACTCGAACTCTCCGGCATCGAGCAGCCCCTTCGGCCCCATGAACCGCGCCAGTTCTGGCGTCTCCGTTCCCAGTCCAAGACGCACATAGACCGGAACCCCGTGATAATCGAACAGCACGGTGTGCAGGTCGGGCATATCGCGCCCATCTTTCCAGCGGAAGATGCCGCCCATCGCCGTCGCCGACTTGGGCACCTCATTCCACCCCAGCGTGACCAGCATGCCGCTGACCAGGTGCACCATCAGATCGCCCGCCACTCCGGTGCCGTATGCGCGCCAGCAGCGCCAGCGTGCGAAATGAAGCTTGTTAAACGGAATCTTCGGAGCATCATTGAGCCACGTGTCCCAGTCCAGCGTTTCCGGCGAAAGATCGGTCGGAGGCGGATATTCCCACGCGCCCGTAGGATCGTTTCGGCCTAGGGTGAGTTCCACCATCTCAACATCGCCGATCGCGCCGCCTTCGTAGAGTTCGCGCGCCTTGGCGCATAGCACGGAACTGACGCGCTGCGAGCCGATCTGCACGATGCGATTATTTTTCTGTGCCGCCTCGACCATGGCGAGTCCGTCGGCCACATTGTGAGACATCGGCTTTTCGCAATAGATATCCTTCCCCGCGTTGCAGGCGTCGACCACGACCCGCCGGTGCCAGTGATCCGGAACCGCGGCCACAATGCAGTCGATGTCCTTGCGATCGAGCAAATCGCGATAATGGCGTGAGGTGGGCAGGCTCGGGTTCGCCGTGATTTCTTTCGCCAGAGTGTGGCGTCCGTCATACAGGTCGGCGGCGCCAACGCACTCCACGCCAGGAATCGTAATTGCCCCACCCAGCAGGCCGGAACCCTGCATGCCGATTCCGATCATGCCAAAACGAATGCGATCGCTCGGCGCCACCGCTCGCGGCAATGGTTGACCTTCCAGTCGTACCGTTTTCGAAACCAGCAGGCCACCCGCAGCGGCCGCCGCACTTCCCTGCAAGAATGCGCGTCTCGAAAGAATGCGTTTCATGCCAATCCCTCCCAATGATTTTGACTGCGACCTGCTCTCCTAACCCCTGCTATTTCTTCAAAGGCTTAATAGCTACTTCCTTGAAAAATACAATGTCGTTATCGCTGTGATTCTGCAGACCTATATAACCGAAGTTGGGTCGCGGACCGCGCTGTGGCTCGAAATCAAACTTGCGGTCCGGCACCGGATCGCCATCCTTATAGTCCGTAATCTTCACGCCATTCAGCACCACAATCGTGCGCGGCCCATCCAGCGTGATCTCCATGGTGTTCCACTCTGGCCCGGGTTTCCAGGCCTTGGCCAGCGGCTTCGTCAGCGAGTACAGCATTCCGGTGGAATGGTACTCATCCTCGCCCGACGTTTCCGGATGGTTATCGATCTGCACTTCAAATCCATAGTGCACCGGCATCCACTCTTCGCGCGGCTCCACGGGAATGCGGATGAACACGCCAGAGTTGTCGTTCTCGTCGCGCATCTTGTACACCACGTGGATCGTGCAATTGCCGATCTTGCCGCCCGTCCAGTAGAGCAATCCCATTCCGCCGTGGGTGCGAATCAGGCCATCTTCCACGGTGTCGCCGCCCGGCCCAACATGCTTCCATCCGGTCAAATCTTTGCCGTTGAAAAGCTGTTGCCATTTGTCGGGATCGCCCTTGCAAGCATTTTGATTTTCATCGGCGGCGAACGAGAGCGTTACCAGACCGGCCAGCACAAAAATCGAAACAATAAATCGTTTCAGCATTAGGAATCTCCTGAGGTTTCTTCGCTAGCTATCTTGGGACAGACCAACATACTCGCACCCACGTCGGGAATCAAATGGAAGAGACCGAGATTTTCCTTTTGCATGTGGAGTTGCTCCGGAACACTTAACATGTTGGCCCAAAAAACGATTGGCGCCTCACCTGAAGGCGAGGCGCCAAGCTGTAAAGAGCAGGAGGGCGGGGGGACTCTAATCCATTTCTCTCCCCTGACCGGTTAAGCCGCGCATGCCCGTCGCGGCTCCCGAACCGCCCTCAGCCTCGCGCTTTTTCTGCCAATCGGCTTCCGTGAGCACCGTGATGCCTTCCGCCTTTTTCTTCTTCAATCCTGCATTGATACCAGGAAGTTCCTTCTGCGCCAGCTTCTGGAAGTCCCCGATCACGTCCTCCAGTTCGTGCGCCAGAGAATCAGCCCGCGCCGCCTGATAGTCCGCCGGACGGCCCTCATAGCCGTTGACGGTCCCATAGAGTTGTCCCAGAAGTTCGCGGATGCGTTCTTCTCCTGTGATCATGCCGCCTTCTTTGGTGGCTACGATCTTCGATCGCAGTGCGTCGCACTTCGCCGCCAGATCCTGAAGTTGCTTCTTCAGAGGATCTTTCTCCGCCAGCTTCGCAGCCCTCGCGTTGGCCGCGTTGCGCACGCCCTCAATCGCATCGACCGCGTAAGTCATGTGTTCGATGGTGTGGTAGATCTTCATCGTCAGATCAAACTGCGCCTTGCGATCCTCCAGCGAAAACTTCGCCCGCGGATCCAGCACCACGTTCAACTGTTCGGTATAAACATTGTCGCCCTTGGTCATCTTCACCGTATAAGTGCCGGGCAGCACTCGCGGACCCTGCGCCGCCTCAAACAGCGCGGTCGCCGCAGGTGGCACGGCCGGCGCCTTCACCCGCATCGACCAACTCGCGCGGTTCAAGCCCCGGTGCTTGCTTCCGGCCACGCTATCGACCTGTTTTCCGTTCGGGTCAAGAATCTCGATCTTCAGATCGCCGAAGATGTGCCGCGCTCTCTGATAGTAAGTAATCTGCGCCTCGCCGGGCCGGCTTCGGCCAACGAAGGTCTCATCTCCTTCTGCCCATCCGCCAAATGTGTCGAAGTACTGCACGGCCTTCCCCGGAATCAGAGTGGCTTCCTTCGACATCATCTCCGGAGTCAAAGTCCGCAGCGGGGAAATGTCGTCAATGATCCATATGCCGCGCCCGTGAGTCGCCAGCACCAGATCGCTCTCGCGAGCCTGCACCGCAATATCGTCAACCGGCACGGCGGGGAAGTTGCTCCCTTTGTACTGCGCCCAGTGCTGCCCGCCGTCCACCGAAATCCACAGCCCGAATTCCGTACCCAGGAACAGCAGATTCGGGTTTACCGAATCTTCCTTGATCACGTGCGCGAATCCGCGCGTCCCGCTTTCCTGTGCCGGTAGCGCCGTCCAGGTCTTACCATAGTCAGTCGTCTTGTAAGCATACGTCTTCATGTCCCCGAAAGTATGCCGATCGAATGTTGCGTAAGCCGTGCCTTCGTCGAACCGGCTGGCCTCCACCGTTGAGACCCACGAAAACTTCCCGAGGCCTGCGATATTGCTCACAACGTTGGTCCAGGTTTTGCCGCCATCTCGTGTGATCTGCAGGTTTCCATCGTCTGTTCCGACCCAGATAATCTGACCGTTCTTCGGCGATTCCGAAATCGAATAAATCGTAGTGTGCATTTCTGCCGAAGAATTATCGACGGTTACGCCGCCCGATTCTTCCTGCTTTTGCTTTTCCGGATCGTTCGTCGTCAAGTCGGGCGAAATGCGATCCCACGTCTGTCCATGATCGCGCGAACGGAACAGGAACTGGGCCCCGATGTAAATCGTGCCCTTTTCCGTGGGACTCATATGAATCGGAGTGTTCCAGTTGAAGCGCAGCTTCTTCTCGCCGTAGTTCGGCAGCGGCTTGATCCCGCGAATTTCGTGCGTATAGCGGTTTACGCGCCCGATCTCACCCCCCTGCGCCTCCGCGTAGATGTAATTCGGATCGGAGGTATCTTCAAACATCCAGAAGCCGTCTCCGCCATACATGTTTTCCCACCGCGAATTCGAAACCCCGCCCGGATACGACGAATCGCCCACCCAGGAACTGTTGTCCTGCAGTCCGCCATAAACGTGATAAGGATCGGAATTGTCGGTGCTCACGTGGTAGAACTGCGAAATCGGCAGATTCATCTGATGCTTCCAGCGGTTGCCCCCGTCCTCGCTGCGCCACAGCCCGCCATCGTCTCCGGCAATCACAATGTTCGGATTCTTGGGATCGATCCAGACATCATGAAAATCACCGTGATCCGAGCCCGAAACCACATTGAACGACTTGCCCCCGTCGGTGCTGTAAAGCAGGATGAGATCCGGTTTGAAAATCTTGTTCTCATCTTTAGGATCGACAATCAAGTTGCCGAAATAAAACGGACGCCACACCATGTAGTTGCTGGCATCGAGCTTCGTCCAGTTCGCGCCACCGTCATCCGAGCGGTAAAGTCCTCTTCCTTTTTCCGCTTCGATGTTGGCATAGACCACCTGCGGCTTTGCCGGCGCAACTCCCACCGCGATACGTCCCCACGGCTTAGGAGGTAAGCCCTTGACGCTGCTCTCGCTGATCTCGGTCCAGTGGTCCCCGCCGTTGCTTGATTTAAACAGGCCACTACCCGGTCCTCCCGAGCGGAACGTCCAGCCCTGACGCCGGAAGTCCCACATCGCGGCGTACATTGTCTTCGGCTCCTGCCGGCTCATCGCCATCAGCGCGCACCCGGACGATCCATTTGCGCCGGCCAGAACTTTTTTCCACGTCTTGCCGCCATCAGTCGTCTTGTAGACTCCGCGCTCGTCGTTGTCATCCCACAGATGACCCATCGCGCAGACCAGCACATTGTTTCCATCGCCAGGATCGACCAGAATCTTCGCAATATGCTCGCTATCTTTGAGTCCAACGTTGGTCCAGTTCTCGCCTCCGTCAGTGGACTTGTACACGCCGTCGCCGACCGAGACACTGTTTCGAACCCAGCCCTCTCCCGTGCCTACCCAAACCGTTTTCGAATTCGATGGATCAATTGTGACCGCGCCGATCGATTGCACACTCTCGCGATCGAACACAGACCTGTAGGTCGTGCCGCCATTCTCCGACTTCCACACGCCGCCGCTGGCTGCTCCTACGAAGACGGTGATCCGCCCGTTCTGCTCGACGGCATCCACCGCCGCGACGCGCCCACTCATGGTGGCCGAGCCGATATTGCGCGCCGGCAGTCCCGACACCGTGGCAGCATCAAATTTATAACTACCCTGAGCGAAGGCCAGAGCAGTACAACCGACCAGGACGATCCCAGACCACACGCTCAACTTCATCATCAAACTGCGATCCACAGCGGGTGCATTCATTGAGAAATCCTCTTTAATCAGAAGTTGTCCACGTAGAGACAGCCGCCTCGGCTGTCCGCTGTTCACGACGTTCGAAAATCTCGGCTTACTTTTTCTCAGCATCGGCCTTGGGCGCCTGTTTCAGTGAGGCCGGCACGGCAAAGTCCGCCTTGTCGATGGGCACATTGACTTCAATCTTTTCGATGGTCGTCGTCTGCGCGGCCGGATTCGCCTTCGACCCCTGCGAAATCGAGTAGGGATACATCACGCCCGCCACCGGCTTGTACGAGCCCATTTCCGTCACACTCTCGCGCACCGAGCCGCGAATGAACTCCTGCACTTCCTTGCGAATCTCCAGGAAAGTGTCAGGATCGAGGTAGTAGTAGACGATGTCGCCGTCTTTCAGCGTGACCTTCAGGCGGAGCGCGTCGTCGCCATCGACCACGTCGTGCCCCAGAAACTCCACGGTGTTGCCCTTTTCCTTGTAATCCACCAGCGGACCGTCGAAATCCGCGTCGAGCAGCAGATCCTTTAAATCGTCTTCGCCCATGAACTCAGGATCTTTATGTCCGCCGAAGGGCTGGATCTGCCAGCCGGTCGTGCCGTCGTAGGCGGTCACCGCCGTCATACCCTGCAGCGTGAACGTCTCGCGCACCAGGTTGGGCCGCTCGTTTTCCTGCATGGTCGCGGCGGTGAATCCACCGCCGCCATTCAGTTTGCCCGTCATGCGGATCGACTGGATCGCCTTGATCTTGTCGATCCCGCCTTTGGCCTGAATGTTCTTGTTGACGAGTTCTTCGGCACTCTGCCCATAGGCCAAAACACTCAGACATGAAACCGCCGCCAGCACAATCACTGCGTGACGCATGGGAGAAAACTCCTGTTGTATGGGACTTGGACCCGGGAAATAAGACGAACAGTACTCTACCCGTTAGTAGACGCACTTGCCAAGTCTTGGTTAGCGGAACTGGTTAGCGGCGAGGCCTACGTAGAGACAGCCGCCTCGGCTGTCCCGCCAGGGCGAAGCCCGGCGGAATTCGTCGAAACGCACGCCCCAACACAAATTTTCAGCGTCTACGAAGATTTTCGTTGACACTACGAATACCTTCGTAGTATGGTCTTTTCCCATGAAGCAGCCCCACAAACCCACCGCGTCCGAGCTGGAAATTCTCCGCGTACTCTGGAACCGCGGACCTTCCACGGTTCGCGAAGTTCACGAAGCCCTCAGCGAAAAAAAGGACCTCGGTTACACCACGGTCCTGAAGCTTCTCCAGATCATGACTGCAAAGGGTACCGTACGCCGAAACGAAACCCAGCGGGCTCACGTCTATGAAGCATGCCTTCCCGCCGAGCAGACCAAACAGCAACTTGCCGGCGACATGCTGCAGCGGGTCTTTGAAGGTTCTGCCAGTCAGCTCATGATGCATGCGCTGGCGGGGCGCAAGTCATCGCCAGAGGAAATCAGCGAACTGCGCCGCTTGCTGGATGAATATGAAAGGAGCCGGCGATGACCACTCTGACGAATTGGTTTTCCCCTAGCGCGATGCAATCTTTGGGATGGGCTCTGTTGCATTTCCTCTGGCAAGGGACTGCGCTCGCCGCTCTGGCCGCGGCCGCGATGGGATTGTGCCGTCGCGCGTCGTCGCGCTATTTGCTGGGAGTCGGTGCACTCGTGCTGATGCTGCTGGCTCCGTTGGCAACTTTCTTTTCCCATTCGCAACTGCATTCCGATGTGGCAGAAATCACGAGGTCGTCGGCGCTTACCGCTGCAGATTCAGCGACGGCGAAGAGCAAGAGCGCGGTAAATAGCTTTGCTCAACCTTCTTCCATCAAGCCGTCGATGGATGTGCTGCCTTGGTTGGTCGAGGCTTGGCTTCTCGGCGTCGCCTTCTTCAGTCTTCGTTCTGCAGGCGGATTCTTGCTGCTTGAGCGCGAACGGCGCAGACAATCTTCCATCGTGAGCCCGCGCGTGCTCGAGATTTGCCACACGCTGCAAGATCAGCTTGGCTTAAATCGCACGATCGCTTACTGCGAATGCAAGTGGCTACAGGCGCCTGCGGTGATCGGGTGGTTTCGACCTGTCGTGTTCTTGCCGGTGACGGCTCTTACGGGCTTGTCCGAAGAACAACTGGAGGCGGTGATCGCCCACGAGTTGGCGCACATCCAGCGGCTTGACCCCTTTGTGAATGTGTTCCAGGTTTGCGTGGAGACGTTGCTCTTCTACCATCCTGCGATCTGGTGGCTGAACAAGAAGATTCGGACGGAACGCGAGCACTGCTGCGATGACATGGCGGTGGCGCTTTGTGGAGACGCTGTAGAGTACGCGTGGGCGCTTACGTTGATGGAAGAATGGCGCAGCGCTCCAGTTTTCGCGATGGCCGCGAACCGTGGTCCGCTCACCGAGCGCATCGTGCGTGTCCTCGGCCTGAAGACGCTCGGCGCTGGAATGCGCGGCATCGGTCTGACAGGCAGCGTCTTGTGCCTCGGCGCTGCTCTCGTCGCTGGGAGTGCCCTGCTGGGAATGGCGCATCCGCGGCAGGTTCAGGCGGATTCGCGAGCCACGCCCTCGGCTCACTCATCACAACAGCCTGCCGCGAGCAGCGCTCCGAAACCTTCGCCGTCGCATCCGCAAAGCCGCGAGTCGACCACCGCCTCGTCTTCTTCCTCCGCCTCTTCCTACATCGACGGGATGAAGGCTGCGGGACTTGGCGATCTCACCGTCGATCAGCTCATCGCCATGAAGATCCAGGACGTCACGCCGGAATATGTCCGGGAAATGCATGAGCAAGGCTTGCATCCTGACGCGAACAATCTGATTGCAATGCGCGTACAAGGGGTGACTCCTGAGTACGTTCGGGGACTGCGCGCATCCGGCCTGAATCCCGATCAGAACCAGATCATTGCCCTCAAAGTGCAAGGCGCAGACGGCGAGTATTACCGCGGACTGAAAGAAGCCGGCATTCAGCCTGACGTGAACACTCTGATCGGGTTGAAGGTGCAGGGCGTAACTCCGGAATATGTTCGTGAACTCCGCGCCGCAGGCCTGACTGTCACTGCAGATCAAGTCATCGCGCTGAAGGTGCAGGATGTCTCTCCGGAATACCTGAAGGGATTGCACGAGCAGGGGATTGATCCGCGCACGGACGATGCGATTGCCATGCGAGTGCAGGATGTAACTCCGGAATACGTTCGCGACCTAAAGGCTCTCGGGCTTAAACCGTCTGCCAACGAACTCATCGCGATGCGCGTGCAGGACGTTACGCCGGAATACATCAAGGCGTTACAGGCAGCGGGATACAAGTTCAACATCAGCGACATCATCAGCGCCAAGGTGCAAGATGTGACGCCTGAGTTCATCGAGCGAGCGCAGAAGCATGGGTTTAAGGATCTGACTCTGCAGAAGCTGATTCAGCTTCGGCAGTTGGGGATTTTGGATTCTAAGGCTGATCTCTAAATTTCGTTATGCGTGGTGCGCTCGGCTTCGCCTCGCTTGGACGACCGAGGCGGTCGTCGCCACACGTGCCTTGCCACAGGGGCATTTCTAGATGAGCATTTTCCACATTAGCATTTAAGGAGATGAGTTATGAGGATGCGTCGAACCCTTGCGTACTTAGTGTTCGCGTCTTGCGTTCTTCTGGTTGCGGCCAAGAATCGGGCTGCGGAAGATCGAAGCGGCGACTGGACCATCAGCAAGTCCGACGAGGCGGGCAAAGTTGAGTTCTCGCTGATCGAACATCACCATGGCGGAACTTCGAGTCACGAGTCGGACTGGGCTGCGAGTTCGTTCCAGGGCGTGGACTTTTCGAAGGCTGGACGACAGGATGTTCGTTTCACCATCGCGCGCGACGCAGGCAAGATTGAGTGCGAAGGATTCCTCAACAACGGGGAAGGCGCTGGCATTTTCCACTTCCAGCCAGATGCGAATTATCCGCGCGAGATGAGCGCTCTCGGTTTCTCTGTCGACGACGAGAAGCAGTTCAGCATGGCAGTGATGGATGTCAGCCTGGAATTTGCGCGACAGATGAAGAACGAGTATCTTAGCGGTCTCGATGCCGACAAACTGATTGCCTTCCTCGTCTTTCACGTGGACTCGGCTTTCATTGAGGCGCTGCGGGCAGAGGGATTGAAGATTTCCGACGCCGACAAACTAGTTGCTTTCCGCATTCACGGCGTGACTCCGCAAATGGTGCGCAGTCTTCATCAGGCTGGCTATTCGCCGGACGAAGATACGCTGATCGCGATGAGAATCCACGGCGCGACTCCGGAATGGATGGCAGAACTCAAGCAGCGCGGTTACGATCATGTGGATCTGGAGAAGCTGATCGCGTTTCGGATTCACGGAGTTTCGCCGGAGTTCATCCAGAAGCTGCAAGGGCTGGGATATGCGCATCCTGATCCGGACGATCTGATTGCCATGCGCATTCACAATGTGACGCCGGAATACATCAGCGACATGCGCGCGCGGGGAATTCACGATCTCAGCATCGATCAACTGGTCAGCATGAGGATTCACGGCATCGACTAGGCTCGTATCCTGGGGCATTCGCCGAATACAAAAGCCGCGCTTTGGCGCGGCTTTTTTCCGGCTATTTCTTGATTGCCGACGTTGTGGAAATCTGCCCAAGAAATACTTGTTTGAAGCAGTCAACTGCCACATCTGGCGCGTGTTTCCTTTTGGAAAAAATCTAGGTTCGAGGGGTACCCCCCTCCCCCACCCCCTCTAAACCCCTTGACTGGCGCGGGGTTCGCAAAAATGCCTTGCAAGATCTTGAGCCCCTAAGGGTTAGAGGTCAAAATCTTGACAACAAAGGACTTGCGGACCTTTTGGCGAGGTCTTTGTGCACCGCCTCCGCCTTGACGATGATCGGCTTTTCGCAAGGCGTGCGCAAGGTCAGATGTCACACGATGCGCCTGCGGGGCTGTGAATTTCCGCGACACGCAAGGCGGCCAATTAAAGGCGCCGGAAATCGGCTATCTCCGAATGGTTCCAATTTCCAAGAGGCCTACTTCTCGCCTAGAGCAATTTCCGGTTAGCCCGTGATTCGAGAGTCGCGCGTCTTTCCGAGATGCCGACTTATGCTACCGATCTAGCTCGATTGCTGATCGGAGTGCTTCCAGGTTGCCAACGATCCATTCGGAACTACCTTGACTCCTAGGAACTCCCCTTCTGGACTGCAAGCAAACGCTGCCGGATTGCTCAACGGACCTTCGAGCCTTCGCTCAGGAGAAGCTGGCGATGGCCGCCGAACCACTGAGTGTGATGGCCTCCGTTTGAGTGTGATGGCCTCCGTTGCTGCCACTGAAGCACAAGGTCCGCCGAAAGGATCGAGAAGGCAAGGCAGGCCCACACGATAGTTTCGTTCGCATGGACGTCGAGATCCTCCCATCCGCCCACGCCGCCGATGACTCGCACCTCAAGAAAAACTATTGCGACCGCAAAGCTGCGAGTCATCCATTGCCGATGCTCCTGAACCTTCCCTTTAAGAATGAAGACCATCGCAATCCCGGTAGTGATCATCCACAACGCGGCGTCCGCCGCGGCGGCAATACTGAAAGATCGGGGATCGCCCATGCGCTCCTCGAAGTACTGAATGTAAAAGCCGAGTGGCGCCGCCACGAATACACCTGCGACATAGATTCGACCGACTACGCGATGGAGCCGCCTGAAACGATGGCGAAGCCGGTCGGAGAACTGCATCGGGCCCAGCAGCAGAGCGCACGCACCGGCAATTCCATGGGGCAACAGCCACGACTTAAAGGGTTCGTAGTGCTGCCATACCGGATCCTTCGGATGCACCAGAAAACTCTCATCGTGAGGGATAACGTAGGCCAACATCAGGCCTATGGCGGCAAACAGCAAATATTTTGGACGTAACCACGAGCTCTGCTTGAGCCCTGTCATTGTTGTTGACATGGAAGAGCCTCCGGGACGGCGATTCTTGATTTCGTGCCTCAATGATCGATGGTTTCTAGCGCGCTTGTACCTGACATATGCACAGAAGTGGGCCTTGTCTGAGGCTGTCTGCTGAACTCTGGCCCTCATCGTTTCTGCTAGTTCGCGTCTGGAATGTCGGCTGAGGTTCTTCTTCTCTCGACTTCTATGC
>Ga0187872_10002191_pt1 | contig 17827 bp, 12 predicted proteins | sample June2016WEW_16_4_FD_132973 | JGI IMG/M metagenome (GOLD analysis project Ga0187872, IMG submission 132973) | Peatland microbial communities from SPRUCE experiment site at the Marcell Experimental Forest, Minnesota, USA - June2016WEW_16_40 | ecosystem: Environmental > Terrestrial > Soil >...
CAGCCAGGTCCAGACGCCGTTCCGGTTCGGTGGCGGAGGTGGTGGTATGGGTGGCGGTGGCGGTCCGGGCGGGTTTTTTGGCCGGATGATGGCGGCGACCGCCGCCGGCAGCACCGGTGGCAGCCAAAACTCCCGGATCCAAAAGCAGACGCAAGTCGTCGCCGTGGCGGACCCGCGAACTTCGTCCGTCATTGTGACCGCCTCCAAGGACTTGATGCAGGAAATCGCCGGGATGATGGAACAACTGGATGTGCCTTCGGACCGCGATCAGGGCGTTTATGTTTTCCAGATGAAAAACGGCGATCCGCAGCAGGCGCTGCAGGTGCTGCAAAACATGTTCCAGAGCAGCAGCACTTCGCGCAGTGGCACGAGTTCAAGTTCGTCGCAGAACAGCGCGCTCCAGCAACGGGCTGTGAACGGCACCACCACGATGGGCACGACCACCACCACCACCGGAATCGGCGGCACCAGTACTGGCGGCGGGGTTGGCAGCAGCGGGCGGAATTTCTAAAACACGAAAATTTTTTGATGAAAAGGCAAATTATGAAAACAAACTGCTTCAAAAAACATCTCAGCGGCGTTCTGGTCCTGCTTTTCTGCACCGCAATGGAAATCCATGCCCAGCAGCGCCCTGCCGGCGGCGGCGGCGGCGGCGGCGGGTTCGGCGGCTTTGGCGGGTTCGGCGGCTTTGGCGGCGGAAACCGCAACAACGCCAGCAGTTCCAGCAGCGGCCAATATAACAACAACGGCACGGTGGGCAGCGCGGTCATTTCCGTGGACCCGGTGACGCACAACATCATCGTCATCGCCGACAGGGAAACCAGCGAGCAAATCCGGCAGGTGGTCGTCAGCCTCGACGCGCCCGAACCGCAGGTGCTCATCAAGGTCGTCTTCCTCGAAGTGCAGGACAAGACTGCGTCCGCCATCGGTGTTCAGGGCACCTACACCGGCATCAACAAGAATTATTCGCAAATCCTCGGCTATGTGACCAATTTCACAGTTGCCCCCGTTGGTGCTACTACTACTACTACTGGAAGTGGTGCTACTGCAACAACAACTACAACTCCTGGGACTCCAACCATCGTCCCCAGCAGCATTAACCCGATCAACCAGACCTTGAGCGTGAACAACAACTTCGGTTTGCCCCAGGCCCTGGCGGGAGCGACCGGGAATGGCGGTCTCTATCAATTCATGGGCAGCGATTTCAATGCGACGCTCCAGGCCATCGCCACCGCCGGCAAGTTGCAGGTGCTGTCGCGCCCGTCCATTCTCGCGCGCGATGGCCAGATGGCGGAGATTGTCATCGGCCAAAGTCTCTATCTGCCCAGCGGCGTCAGTTTCACCGCGGTCGGCGGCACCAGCACCACCATTCCGACCATCAACGGAAGCTATCAAAACGTCGGCATCCAACTGGACGTCACGCCGTTCATCGGGGCGAACAATCTGGTGCAAATGATTCTCCAGCCGCAAATCACGTCCGTTGACAACTCGACACCGGGACAACAGATTGTGGGCAGCAGCCTGTTTTCGGGCGCCGTGTATGCGCCCAACATCAACAAACGTTCCGCCAACACCGTGGTCGTGACTCCTGACGGCCAACCCGTCGTCATCGGCGGCCTCATTTCCCACGACAAGTCCTCCAGTGACAGCAAGATTCCGTTTCTGGGCGACATTCCGCTGCTCGGCCAGCTTTTCAAATTCAGCGCCAAGGCGAACCAAAAAAACGAGTTGCTGATATTTCTCACGCCGCACATCGTCCGGATGCCGTCGCAGCTTGCCGCGTTGTCCGCGAATGAAACCGGCCAGTCGCAGCTCATTACCAATTCGATTCCGGAGCAGGAACTGGATCGTTTCCTGGAACGGGTGCCGGTGAAGAAAAAATAACGGGCTGAAGTTGAATTTTCTTCCGCCCGATGTCTAATTGAACACAGATGCAACCTGGACGAAACAGCCCTTTGATTTACGGCCTGCTGCTGGGAGTCTGGGCGCTGGTCGTGGCTTGGCAGGCGACCGAGCATGTTCGGTTCCGGGAGGAGTCCCGCGCCGCGCTCGTGGACCGGGCCAAGGACATTTCCACGACCCTCGGCATTGTGCTCCGGTCCCAACGGCGTTTCGGCGGCGTGGTTTCCAAGGAACGGCTGGAAGCCTCGCTGACGGAACTGATCCGGCAGGAGAAGACCGAATTAAACGGCATCGCGCTGTTGAACGCGGCGGGCGATCTGATGGCTTCCGCGGGGACGGGCGATTTCCAAACCAGAGGGGTGGCGGGCACGACGGAACACTGGGATGCGCAGACCGCCACCCTCGTGAATCCGGTGGACTTGGGCACTAATCTCACCTCCGACTTCGAGGGCACCAACCCGCCGATCATTTTGTCCCGGCAGGACATCACCAACCGCCTGGCTACGAATCGAATGAGCCTGCCGCCTCCCCGACCACCCCCGGATGCTGCTCCCGGATCTCAACCGGCGGAGCATCCTACCAATCTCATTTCCGGCCCCGAAAGCCCCGGCGGGGAGCGACCGACGCCTCCGGTCGCTGCGGCCGTTGCCAATCCGGGGCGGCCCCGTGATGGCGGCTTCCGCCCCCGTTTCGGACGACCCCGCTGGATGAGCGAGGAAGATTACCAAACCCTGCTTCAGAAACAGGGCGCGCATAGTTTTGTCATTGTCATGTCCACCCAACCCCTCCGCGCCGCCTGCGACCAGGACCTCTGGCTCCGGTCTATCATCGCCGTGCTGGCCACGATCTCGGTCATCGGCTCGGGGCTGGCCTGGCGCAGCGTGACCCGGTCCGCCGAACTCCAAATCCGCCTCGTGCGCGCCAGCGAGTTGAATTCGCATCTCCGCGAGATGAACCTCGCCGCCGCCGGTCTGGCGCACGAGACGCGCAACCCGCTCAACATCATCCGCGGCATGGCCCAGATGCTTTCCAAACAATCCGAAGCCCCGGCGGAAATCCGGGAAAAAGCCCGTGCCATCGTGGACGAAACCGACAAGGTCACGTCGCAATTGAATGAATTCATCAACTACTCGCGTCCGCGCGAAATCCGCCGCGCGAAAATCGCGCTCAACTCCGCTGTGAACGAGGTCGTGCGCACGCTGAATCACGACATCGAGGAAAAGAAGCTGCGGGTCGAAACCGGCGGCGAATCCGTTTCCATCGAGGCCGACGAACAACTACTCCGCCAGGTTTTGTTCAACCTTTTCATTAATGCCATTCAGGCGGTGGACGCGGGTGGACAAATTCAGATTTTAATGCACAAGATCAGTGCTTCGGAGGCGGCCTTGGAAGTCCGTGACGACGGCCCCGGCGTTCCGCCCGAACGCCGCCAGGAAATTTTCAAACCCTACTTCACGACCAATCAAAAAGGCACCGGGCTGGGATTGGCGGTGGTCCAGCAGATTGTCCTCGCGCACGGCTGGGAAATCGAATGCCTGCCCAACGAGCCAAAAGGCGCCGTCTTTCGCATCAGCCACTTGAAAGTCATGGCGTGATTCGGGCGGCTTTCCGTTTCATGGCTGGAATGGGGAAATGGAACGGTTTTTACGTCCGCCCTCAACCTGACCTTCTCCCCCGGGGAGAAGGAACAGCCGCAGCCCGGTTCTGGTTTTGCGAATGATGGTCCGGCCAATCCCGTCGCAGGTTTTTTAGAGTGACGGCGAATGATTCTCCCTCTCCTGGAGGAGAGGGCCGGGGTGAGGACGGATGTTAAATCTAATTGCGATGGACAAGCCGGAAAGCCGGGAATAGAGTCCAAATCGTGAACCGGGTTATACAACACTTTTGTTGCATACTTGTCAATTAGACCACATCACCCTATGAAAACATTGATTACATCTGCTGTCTCTCTGCTGCTTGGATCGGTGATAGGCTGGTATATCGGGTACGGTCATGCAAAGCACGAAACGACTGAGGCCGTTGAGCAGATGATGCAGACGATGGAGAGTTCTGACGGCGCTGAAGCAGCCAGGGACATTCTGGCCATTGGCTTGATTGGGTCTGGCGATACTCAAAAGACGGTCCAATTGCTTTCCAAACCGATAGCGAGCTATTATTATATGTATGCGATTCATGCTGGCACAAATGACGAGCGGGCAGAAAAATTGCGTGCTCAGATTGAGCAGCTTGCCAGCACGAATTAGGTTGTTGCCACCGAGATAACAAATCAGATGGCAAATTTTGAGATTCACGGGAAGATTCAGTGAGGGAGATATGTGGCCTCCTATGAGGGTTGAACGGTCAAGCGTTAGGTAAACGGTTTCATATTTTCTTTTCTTCAAAGCGTTTTTTGTTTTTCCCGCAGCGTCTCCGTCCGTGTGTGCGTTCCCCGGTTGGGGGAAGCGGGCGGGTGCGCCGGGTGGCATCAAAAACAGCCGGAAAATTTCTTTTGGCCGCCGCCCGGTTTGTCTAGCCTTGCCCCGTGGCAACCGAACTGCGCAAAAAAAATCACGACTCACCGCGCATCCTCATCGTGGATGACGATCCGGGGCAGCGCAGCCTGTTGAACACCTTCCTGCGCAGCCAGGGATTTGAAACCGTCACGGCGGATTCCGGCCAGCAGGCTTTGGAAACGTTGCGCACCGGGAAATTCGACATGATGATTTCCGATGTGCGGATGCCGGGACTTTCCGGGCTGGAGACGTTGCGGCTGGCGCGCAAGGAACACGCCACCTTGCCTGTCCTGCTCGTCACCGCGTTTACCGACGTCCGCGATGCCGTCGCCGCCATGCGGGACGGCGCGGTCAATTATCTGGCCAAGCCGATTGATCTGGACGAACTGCTGGCTTCCATCCGTCAGGCCACCGGTATTTCCGAATCCGCTCCGCTGCGATTCAACCAGGAAAAGCCGTTGCCGGACTTTGTGGTCGCCCGCAGCCCGCTCATGCAGGCCGTCTTCCGCGACGCTTCGCTGATTGCCCCCTCCGAGACCCGCGTGCTGATCACCGGCGAGAGCGGTGTGGGCAAGGAAATCGTCGCCGACGTCATCCATGCTTGGAGCCCGCGCGCGGCGGGTCCCTTGGTCAAGGTCAACTGTGCCGCCATTCCCGAAACACTTTTGGAAAGCGAATTGTTCGGGCACGAAAAAGGTTCGTTCACCGGCGCGCATGCCCAGCGCATCGGCCGTTTTGAACAAGCGAACGAAGGCACCATTCTCCTGGATGAAATTGCCGAGATGTCGTCGCCGCTCCAGGCCAAGCTGCTGCGCGTGACGCAGGATGGGTGCTTTCAGCGCGTCGGCTCCAACCGTGAAGTCCACACCAACGCGCGCATTCTGGCCGCGAGCAATCGCGTTCTCGACGATGAAGTCAAGGCCGGCCGGTTTCGCGAGGATTTGTTTTACCGTTTGAACGTGGTGGAACTGAACGTCCCGCCGTTGCGCGAGCGGCGCGAGGACATTTTGCCGCTGGCCGGCCGGTTCATTGAGGAATTCACCAGTGGCCGCGCGCGTTTTTCGGACACGGTTTCCGCCTGTCTGGAACGGTATCCGTGGCCGGGCAATGTGCGTGAGTTGCGCAACGCGATGGAACGGGCCGTGTTGCTTTCCCGCAGCGAACTGATCCTGCCGGAACATCTGCCCGCCCGCGTGCGCGAGGCCGCGAGATTGCCGGCCGCCGCGCCCGCCGGCGACGCCCAGCAACTGGAGGAAATCGAGCGGCAGGCCATCCTGCAGGCGTTGCGCCAGCACAAATCCAACCGCACGGAAACCGCCAAGGCGCTCGGCATCAGCCGCCGGGCGTTGATTTACAAGCTCCAGCGATTTCGGGAACTGGGATATAGTGTGGAATAAAAAATGTCTGCGGCCGGCGATTTGAAAGCGGACGCCGGCCCGAAGGCTACCCGATCCTCAACCATACCGTTTTCAAATACGCCGGTTCGGCGCGGCTGATGGGAAAATCCGGCGGTTGCGGGACATGATGCCGCTGCAAAATTTTCCGCCGGGATGAATGAATTGCCTTTTCCACGTCCGCGAGAAATTTCTCCGGCGGCCAGTCCGTCGCGTTCGTCGAGGCGAACAAAACTCCGCCTGGCTTGACCAGCGGCAGCGCGGCCGCCACCAGTTTTCCAAACTCTTTTTCCGCGCGGAACACGCCGTGTTCCTTCGATTGCGAAAACGTCGGCGGGTCGAGCGCCACCGCGTCGAACGCGCGTCCTTTCTTCGCCAGCCGCCGCAGCCAGTCGAACGCGTCGCCGTAAATGAAATCGTGCGCCGCTGGGTCGAGGCCGTTCAACGCGAAATTGCGCCGTCCCCAGGCGAGATATTTTTTCGAGAGATCGAGGCTCGTCGTTTTCGCGCCCGCCCGCGCCGCGCACACGGAAAAGCCGCAGGTGTAGGCGAAAGTGTTCAGCACCGTAGGACAGGCGTCGCGCCTGTCTCGATCTTTTTCCGAAAAGATTTTCAAAGAATTTGGAGACAGGCGCGACGCCTGTCCTGCATGGAGCGGAAAATTGGCGGCGATGTGGCCGGTTAAAAAACGCCGCCGATTGTCGCGTTGGTCCAAAAACAACCCCGTGGAATAGCCTTCGTTGAAACCCAGCTCGAAACGGACGCCGTTCTCGCGAATCTCAAACCGCTCCGGCGCGGCTTCGCCCAATACCGGCTGCGGCGACGCCTCGGCCGCGGTCGTGCGCCGCACCTGCCGCGAAAGGATTTTGTGATACGCCCCGCTCGTGGAAAATATTTTTGCGAGCCGCGCCAGTTCTTCACGTTGTTCGGCGCGCAGCGGTTGTTCGGACTGCGAAAGCAGGAATTTCCCCAGCCGCTCGACATACCAGCCCGGCCAGCCATCGCTCGCACCGTGAATCACGCGGAAAGCGTTTGTAGAGCAGACATTCTTGTCTGCTGGTTCTCGGAACTTTCCAGTTCCGAGTTTGGCGACTGGAAAGTCTCCCAATCCCGCCATGCGGGACTGGAAAGCCTGCCCTACGTTTGACTGCGCTTGGAAATTCTGGTTTTCAAAGCTGAACAGCGCGGCGCGCAGCGCAAGGCGCGGATCGGCATCGAAATTTGCGGGCGCGTGAAACGTCACCGGCTCGCCCGTCGCCGGATGGGTGAAGGAAATTTCCGCTGCGTGCAAAAACACCCGCGCCGCCGGTGTGCCGCCGTACAACGTGTCGCCGAGAATCGGAAATCCGCTCTCCGCCGCGTGGACGCGAATCTGGTGCGTCCGACCCGTAAGCGGCGTGGCTTCGACACATTGGTAGGGCGCGGTGTCCCCACCGCGCCGCGGCGGGCTGGGGACAGCCCGCCCTACCTGAAGCTTTTCGTTAAGCAGCTTAAACTTTGTTTCCGCGATTTCCGCGCCCGCGTGCGGCGGACGGCTTGCGTATTTTTCGCCGACACGCACCAGCGCGGTTTTGATGGCAAACTCGCGTTGCGTCACTGGACGGTCGGTAAGCAGAAGATATTTTTTACGGACGCGGCGTTCCGTGAATTGCCCCGTGAGCGAGCGGTTGGTGGCCGGCGTTTTGCCGAAGACCATCACGCCGCTGGTTTCCTTGTCGAGCCGGTGCAGGATGGCGAGCGTGGCCCAACGCGGCTCGCGATGCCGCAGCCAGTCATAAATGCCCTCGCCCGTGTGCGGCCCGGGCGCGTGCGTGTTCCAGCCGGCGGGCTTGTGAACCACCAGCAGATGCTCATCCTCAAAAATCACGCACGGCACCATGGGCAGATGAAAACATTTTTCAACGCCCAAATGAAAGCGTGGAATCAGCGGCGTGCCTGGCAATGGAATTGCCGTGCGCAGTTCTTTTTCACTTTGCCGAATTTGTTTCGGAGGGGTTCGAAGTGTTATGGCGGTAGTTGATGCCCAGTTGATCGAAGCGTTCGTATTGGACCTGGAGGCGGCGCGTGAAATCATTCCAGTCGCGTGACTGACGGGGTGACCAGGTGACTTCGGCGAGGGCACACGCACGCGGGAACACCATGTATTCAGCGTGCGAAAGCGAAGGAATGTATTCCGTCCACAGGTTGCCCTGCGCGCCGAGAATGTGCCGCTGGTATTGCGGAGCCAGATTGGCGGGTATCGGCTCGAATGAATAAACCTGGTCCAGCGGCAGAAAACCGCCGTTGGCGCGCGGCTCGGTGGAATGATCCTTCGATTGATAATGGTCGAGATAGCAGTCTGCCATCGGCGTCATCACCACGTCGTGACCGGCGCTCGCGGCTTCCACCGCCCCGCCAATCCAATCCATGACGACGGCGTTTTGCGCAAGGCCGCCCTGGCGGATTTCACTCCAGCCGATCAGTGTGCGTCCCCGGGCGTTGATGAATTTTTCCATGCGCCGGATAAAATAGCCTTCCAGTTCGCTTTCGTTCTTCAGTCCTTCCCGCTGGATGACCGCCTGGTCCTTCGGGCAATGCCGCCATTCATCCGTCGGCACCTCGTCGCCGCCAATGTGGATGTATTTGCCTGGAAAAAGCTGGAAAACTTCCGCGAGCACGTTTTGCAGGAACACGTAGGTTTCCTCATTGCCCGTGCAATAAATGCCGTGAAAAACTCCGCCCTTCAGTTCGGGAGTGAACGGCCCGCCGGTGCAACTGAATTGCGGATACGCCGCCAGCGCCGCCGAGGAATGGCCGGGCATCTCAATCTCCGGCACGATGGTGATGTGCCGTGCGGCGGCATAAGCCACGACCTCGCGGATGTCGTTCTGCGTGTAAAATCCGCCGTAGCGGCCATCCGGGCCGTAAGCGGTTGTGGATTTCGGGTCGAGATCGAAACCAACGCCCGGGCGCCACGCGCCGATTTGGGTAAGTTTGGGATATTTTTTGATTTCGATGCGCCAGCCCTGGTCGTCCACGAGATGCCAGTGAAACGTGTTCAATTTGAGCAACGCCATTGCGTCGAGTAGTTGCTCGACCTCCGGTCGGGTGAAAAAATGACGGCTGACATCGAGCATCAAACCACGCCATTGGAACCGGGGCCGGTCTTTGATCTGAACACACGGCATTTGCCAGCTTGTGTTTGCGACAAGTTGCGTTGAAAAAATATCCGGCGGCAGCAATTGCAACAATGTCTGCATGCCGTAAAACAAACCGGCCTGCGTTGGCGCGCGGATGACGATGGCATCCGGGGCGACGGTGAGTTCGTAGCCTTCCGCGCCCAGATTCGTGTCGGCGGACCGGGTCGTCAACAGGATGCCGCCCTTGTCCGCCGTGCCGGAGAAAAACTTCATGCTGACCTTCAGCGGATAACCCGTGGACCGGCGAAGTTGGGTGGCCAGCTGGTTGGCTGTTTCAATGGAACCCGGGCCGGCAAAAATTTTCGTGTCCGGCGCGAGTTTGAACACGCCGGCTCGAAGCTCGAGCTTTTGTGGTTGCGGAATGATGGCGGTAGCATTGGTGTCGTTCGCAAAAATTGTCGCAGCCAGTAACAGAAAAATGGATCCGGCAATTTTGGATTTCATGGTATTCAGGATTTCTGCCGGCCTTCGAAATGTTCTTCGATTTCCTCCAGCGTTTTTCCCTTCGTCTCCGGCAGGAAGAACGCGGCGGTGACAAAGTAGATCACCGTGCAACCGGCGAACGCAAAAAACATCGTCGAGTAACCGTATTTGCCAACAGTCGGCAGGAAAACGGCGGCGATGGTCGTGGAAATGGCCTGGTTGATGAGTAGGGCGATGCTCATGCCGTTGGAACGGATGCGGGTCGGCATCAATTCAGACAGCGCCAGCCACACGCACACGCCGGGACCGACGGCGAAGAACGACATGAAAACAAAAAGGCAGACCGCTGTGAGCCAGCCGTTTTGTTCGCCCGGCACGGGCGTGATGAGCGCGTTTTCGATTTTCAACGGAGCCGCGCGCGCCGCGTCGAGATCGGCAAACGGATTCGAGAAAAACGCCACGACCTTGTTGGGTGGAACGCAATTTTCGCGGGAAATTTCAACGGGTTTTGCCGTCTGGTCGTCGGAGCGAATGGCTGTGGTTGCTCCGTGAAAACCGCCGTAGGAATAAATGACCACCAATGAACTTGGCGAATCCCTGCCAGTAAATTTTGCCAACACTGTTTCATTGAACGCGAGGGCAAGCGTTTGATTCGTCGTGATCATCGCTTGCATGGCGTCTTTCACATCCACGCGCAGCCTTTCGGTATTGTGAAATAAGATTCCCGCGCAGAAGAGTGAGACGATGATTCCGGCGCTGCCCAGCGATAGTAAAAATTTTCTTCCCTTGCGGTCCACGAGCATGACGCCACCAATGGTCACAAGGAAATTGATCAGCATGGAAAGAGCACTGGCAAAATGAGCGTGCAGATCGGAAAGGCCGGCCTGGATCAAAATCGTTGCATTGTAACCGATGATGGAATTGATGCCGGTGAGCTGGTTGCACGCGAGGATGATACAGGCCAGAAGAAACGGGATGACGTATTTGCGATGCAGCAGCGATTCCTTGATTTTTTCGCCGGTTGAAGTTTCCGCTTTTTCAGCGGCCACCGTTTCTTCCATTTCTCTCAATTCGACTTCCGTCTGCTCATCCGTGCGCGAACACAAAAGCGCGGCGCGCGCCGCGTCAATTTTTCCGCGTCGAAACAGCCAGCGCGGCGATTCGGCAACCATGAAACTGCCGATGACAAATAAAATTCCCGGTGGAAATGAAACCCAGAAAATGCCGCGCCAGGCAGTGTCCTTGAACGCAAAAAGTTTGTCTGCGTCGCCGAGTTTTGCGACTTCATCAACGCGATGGCTGAAATACAGGCCGATGATCGTCGCTGCGAATATGCCGAACGTCAGCAGCCACTGAAAAATCCCCGTGCCTTTGCCGCGGCTGGATGCGTCCAAACATTCGGCGAGATACAGCGGAATGACGACGCCAATCAATCCAGCGCTGACGCCTTGCAGCAAGCGGCCCAGAACCAGCGGACCGTAGCCGTGCGCCAGCGCAATGGTCGGAATGCTGATGACAAACAGAATGCCGCTCAACGTCATCAGCGGTTTGCGCCCCATCCAATCCGCCAGCATGCCGGCGAACAAGGTTGAAATCACGCTGCCGAGCAGCACGGCGGCGACGATGAACGAAAGCTGCCCCGCGTTCAAACCGGACGTGGCCTCCAGGTAAGGCAGCGCGCCGGCAATGATGCCGACGTCCACCCCATAGAGCAAACCTCCCAGCCCCGCGACGAGCAGGAGAAAGCGGTTGTAACCGGACTTCGTCGCGCCAAGGGGCCCGTTCATATCAGTTTATTGTGCCGGTTGATTGGTGCGGAAGGGTTCCCATTCCAGTTCGTTCTCATAAATCCACCGGTAATAATCCGTTGCCTTCAGACGGCTGGCCGCCGCCTCGTCCAGAACCACCACACAACGCGGGTGCCATTGCAACGCGGTTGCGGAAATCATGCCGGTCATAGGCCCTTCGACGGCTTGCGCAACAATTTCCGCCTTGTCCGCACCCGTGGCCAGCAGCAGACAGCGGCGACAATCGAGAATGGTGCCCACGCCCATCGTGATGGCGCGGCGCGGCATTTCATCAGGTTTTGGAAAAAGCGGCGCGTTTTGTGCGAGTGTTAATGGCGAAAGCGCCTTGACCCGTGTGCGCGAGCGGAACGCGGACAGCGGCTCATTGAACCCCAGGTGCCCGGCCCGGCCAAGCCCAAGCAATTGCAAATCAATGCCGCCGTATTCAGCGATGAGCCGTTCGTTTCTTTCGCATTCGGCGTCCAGATCGGCGGCCACGCCGTCCGGCAAATGCGTGTTGCGCAAATCAATGTTCACTTTTGAAAACAAGTGATGGTCCATGTAATGCCGGTAGGAATTAGGATCGCCGCCGGACAACCCCACGTATTCATCGAGATTGAACGTGCGGCACTGGGAAAAATCCAGCGCTTCCTCACGGTGCATCCGCGCCAAACGGGCATAAACCGGTTCCACCGTGCAACCGGTCGCCAGGCCGAGAACCAGTTTCGGCCGGGCGCGCAATTCTGCGGCGACGACACGAGCCACCCAATCAACGGCGGCTTCCGGGCTGGGTTGGATGATGACTTCCATAAATTAATTCGTTCTGGGAAAAAACAAACGTTCGCAAAATTGATCCTGACCCGCAACGGTGATTTCATCGCGCTCGGCGGGAAATTTCCGCGCCTGATGAAAAAAGGCGCCAAGGCGCGGTTTGAACGGAATCAAGAAACTGCTGCTGGCGATCTAGCGCCGGAGGCGCGACAGACAATAGCCCACAGTGCTAACTGTGGGAAAAATGCGGGATGGATTCAAGCCCCGGATGGGGCGAAAGGAAAATTGATTAACCGGTTCCACCTGCTGCTTGGCAACAACGCGCAGGGCAGGACGAACATCCTTGAAACCACTTCCAATCGTTATTTGCCTTTGCCAGCCCAGTTATGTTACATTTGACGCACGATGAGCACGGTCAAGGAAATCGAAGCGGCGATACGCGCCTTGCCGCCGCAGGAAAGGGAAAAGTTGGTGGAAGATTTGCCCGCCATTCTGCCGGAGATGAACAGCGATGCCGCGTGGGAGCGCATCATCACCGACCCGCGCCCGCGTCCCGCGCTCATGACGCTGGGTGATGAAATCGAAGCGCAGTTGAAAACGAATCCCCAGCGTTTTTCCGAGATTCAAGACAGCGACTTTGATCAACGCCCGTGAAGTTGCTGGGAACACCAGATTTCTGGAAGGTTTATCGCACACTTCCCGACGGAGTCAAAGAGGCCGCGCGCGCCGCTTACAAAAAGTTTCTGCAAAATCCGGCCCACCCTTCGTTGCAACTGGAGCGGCTGCGTTCTGACCCGCGCTTTTGGTCGGTGCGCGTAACACGGGATTATCGCGCCGTTGCCCAAAGATTGGACCGCGACCTGTGGGTCTGGATTTGGATTGGCCATCACAAGGATTTCGACCGGCAATTTCCTGCGTGAATCACGTTGTGAAATTTGCCATTGCGGAAAAACCTCGCCGGTGCGCGGTGCGCGGATAGCCTGTCCGCGCTCCTGTTTTTCCGCGTGGATCTGGCTCATCTGCGATTCCGGAACTTCCGCAATTACACGCGGCATTTGCATTTGAGGAGCGCGCCCGCCTCGGGCGCAGCCAACGACGCCCTCGTCGTTGGCATCGGCCGTTGGCAAGCGCACGGAGCATCGCTCATACTCGTCCAAAGGCCGGCGCGAGGGCGCACCGACCAGCACGCGGGGCGCGTGCGCTCCCCAAATTTTCACTGTTTCATGCTGGCTTGGGAAATTTCTCGCCGTTGTTCCTGTTGCAACGCATTATTTTCCACGTGCATCTGGCCCATTTGCGACTCCGGGACTTCCGCAATTACACGCGGTTGGACGCGGACTTTGCACCGGGCTTCCACCTGCTGCTCGGCGACAACGCGCAGGGCAAGACGAACATCCTCGAAGCGCTTTATCTCATGGCCACGCTGCGGTCGTTCCGCGGCGTCGGCGGCGCGCAGATGATCCGGCACGGCCAGAAGGGTTATTTCATCGGCGGCAGCGTCGTCGGCCAGGGTGAACATGAAGTCAAAATCTACTGGTCGGCGCGCGAACGCAAACTGGCGCTGGATGGCCAGCCGGTCAAACGCCTTGGCGATTATCTCGGCACGCTGCGCGCGGTGGTTTTCTGCACCGAGGATTTGCATCTGGTCAAAGGCACCGCGCGCGCCCGCCGGCGGTTTCTCGATTTGCTGCTCGCACAAACCCAGCCGGCCTACTTGTCGCTGCTCCAGCGTTACATGCGCGCCGTCCGTGCCCGCAATGCGCTGCTCAAGCATTCCCGCCCAGGTGGGACCGACGAAGCCACGCTGGACAGCTTTTCGCGCGAACTCGTTGAGCTGGGCAATCAACTCATCCGCATGCGAACCGAACTGGCGCCGAAATTCTCCCCGCTCGCGCGGCTGGCGTATCGCCGCATTTCCAACAACGCGGAGGAATTGCGCATCGAATATCAGCCCAGCGTCAAAAAGGATTTCGCCGTCGAACTCGCGCAATCGCGCAACCGGGAACGTACCTATCGTTCCACCCTCGTCGGGCCGCACCGTGACGATTTGCAATTGTTGTTCAACGGCAAATCCGCCGCGCAGTTCGGCAGCGAAGGCCAGAAGCGCACGCTGGCCATCGCGCTGAAAATGGCGCAGGCGGAATATCTCACGGGCATTCACGGCTCCGCGCCGGTGCTGCTGATTGACGACGTGATGGGCGAACTGGACGTGAAGCGCCGCAGCGGTTTTCTGCCGTTGCTGGAGCAGGCGCGCAAAACCAGCGGCCAGGTCTTCATGACCGCCACCGAGGAAAACTGGCCGGCGGAACTGGGGAAGGACCTGCAACGATGGGAAGTGGAAGGAGGGACATTGACCCGACGCTAATTTCGCGAATTGGCGCGAATTGGAATGAACGCAGAGACGCAAAGGACGCGGAGAAACGCGGAGGATTTTGACGCATTTTCTCTGCGACCCTCTGCGGTCTCTGCGCCTCTGCGTTTATCTGCAATCAATTCGTGAAAATTCGTGCAATTCGCGTCCGATTTTTTATCTTTTCCCCATGCGAATTCTATCGGGCATCCAACCCAGCGGCGCGCTGCATCTCGGAAATTATTTCGGGATGATGAAACCCGCCCTCGAGCTGCAGGAAAAGGGCGAGGCGTTTTACTTCATTGCCAATTATCATTCGATGACGTCGCTGTCCGACCCGGCGGAGCGGCGCAAGAACACGCTCGACGTGGCGCTGGATTTTCTCGCGTGCGGTCTCGATCCGAAGAAGACCGTTTTCTTCAAACAATCCGATGTGCCGGAGGTCACCGAACTCACGTGGCTGCTTTCCACCGTCACGCCGATGGGTCTGCTCGAGCGCGCGCACAGCTACAAGGACAAAATCGCCAAGGGCATCGCGGCGAGCCATGGCCTGTTCGCTTATCCGGTGCTCATGGCGGCGGACATTTTGATTTACGACTCGAACGTCGTGCCGGTCGGGCGCGACCAGAAACAACACGTCGAGATGACCCGCGACATTGCCATCAAGTTCAACGAGCAATACGGCCAGACGTTCGTGATTCCCGAACCGCAAATCCGCGACGAGGTCGCCGTGGTGCCCGGCACGGACGGCCAGAAGATGAGCAAAAGCTACGGCAACACGATTGAAATCTTCGGCGACGAAAAAGCGACGCGCAAAAAAATCATGGGCATCGTCATGGACAGCCGCACCCCGGCCGAACCCAAACCCGACGCGGACAAAAACCTGGCCATCCAACTGCTCAAGCTCGTCGCACCGGCGGAGGTGGCCAAGGATTTTGAAAACCGCCTGCGCGCCGGAGGCCTCGGCTACGGCGATTTGAAAAAATCGCTATTCGAGCACTACTGGAATTACTTCGCCGAAGCGCGAAAGAAGCGCGCGGAGTTAGCCGCAAACCCGGATTACGTGAACCAGGTTCTCACCCACGGCGCGGCCAAAGCCCGGGCGTTGGCGCAAACAGTTTTGAAGCGCGCGCGGAAGGCCGGCGGGCTGGAGTAAGCCGATGTAGTGTCGAGCCTGTGGCTCGACCCATTCGGCCACAGGCCGAACGCTACAACAGCCATGAAAGCACCGTCATCTCACGTCGCCGCCACTTCATCAACGGCGACACGCTTGCGGTTGCGGATCACCGCTGCGGCTGAAACGGCCGTGCGCTCCGGCCATCCGTGGGTTTTTTCCGACAGCATCTTGGATTTGAATCGCGCCGGGCAAACCGGCGAACTGGCGGTGATTTACGACCGCAAGGACCGTTTCCTCGCCGTGGGTCTGTTCGATCCCGACTCGCCGATTCGCGTGCGGATTTTGCACGCGGGCAAACCGCAGACAATTGATCGCGCGTGGTGGCAGGCGCGACTGATGCAGGCCATCGCGCGCCGCCGGGATTTATTCGATGAGCAAACCACCGGCTACCGCCTCATCCACGGCGAAAGCGACGGCTGGCCCGGCCTCGTGCTGGATCGCTACGACACGACGCTGGTGCTGAAACTTTACACGGCGGCGTGGCTGCCGCGACTGGACGACACGCTCGCGCTGCTCAAGGAAAATGTGCCGGGCGAACGCGTCGTTCTCCGTTTGAGCCGCAACATCCAGCCGGTCGCGGAAAAACAATTCCAGCAATGCGATGGGAAAGTCATTTTCTCGCAACGAGCCGAATCGGAGTTCGGCGCTCCAATTATTTTTCAGGAAAGCGGCCTGCGCTTCGAGGCCGACGTTTTGCGCGGGCAAAAGACCGGCTTTTTCCTCGACCAGCGCGAGAACCGCCGCGAGGTGGAAACACTGGCGCGGGGTCGCCGCGTGCTGAATGCGTTCAGTTTTACCGGCGGTTTCTCGGTTTACGCAGCGCGGGGCGGGGCCGCGGCGGTGACGGACCTCGACATCAGTGCGCACGCGCTGGCCGCCGCCCAACGCAACTTCGCGCTGAACCAAAATTTTCCCGGCGTGGCCGCGTGTCATCACGACACCGCGCAGGGTGATGCGTTTGAATGGCTGGCAGCAAACGCGGCGAAGTTTGATTTGGTGGTGCTCGATCCGCCGTCGCTCGCCAGGCGCGCAACGGAGCGCGAGGGCGCTCTGCGCGCTTATGAACGGTTGAACGCGCTCGGTATCGCGCGGTTGGCGCGCGAAGGAATTTTGGTGGCCGGTTCGTGTTCCGCGCACGTCCCGGCGGAAGAATTCTTTGAAGTCGTCCGGCGCGCGGCGGCGAAGTCGGGAAGAACATTTACCGAACTGAAAACTTTGCGGCATCCGCCGGATCACCCGGCCAATTTCAAGGAAGCGGAATATTTGAAGGTGATTTATTTGAAGCTTGCGACGTAGCCGTTGGAGTTCAAGCTTCAGCCGTATTATTCAATTAAACCACGGATGGACACAGATAAACACGGATAGGAAAAGGATTTCAGCCAAGCAAACGAGTTCATTCATCAGTGTAGCCTTCCGGGTTCACGGAAGAGATCTTTTGCCTTGTTTTAATCCGTGTTCATCCGTGTCCATCCGTGGTTAAAAGATTTTTCTACTGAATGGATACGGCCAAAGCGTGAATTCCAACACGATCACATGATTTTGAGCTTGGGCAAATCCTGCGAATCCACCAGACCCACCGGTTCACGTTTCGCGTTCACCACGATCAAATCGTCAATGTTCCGTTCGTTGAACATTTTCAGCGCCTCGGCGGCCAGCGCATCATTGCGAATGCAAATGGGATGGCGCGTCATCACTTTTTTCAGCGGCTGATTCAGCAGATTTTCGCTCACGGCCATGTGCCGGCGGAAGTCACCGTCGGTGAACACACCCACGAGCTTGCCGCGCGCGTTGACGACGCTCAGGCTGCCGGATTTGGCGCGCGTCATCACGAGCAGCGCATCCTTCACGACCAGCTCTTCGCGCGCGATGGCGTTGCGCTCGCCGGTGCGCATGATGTCGCCGACGCGCAGCAGCATGGCGCGGCCAATCGCGCCGGACGGATGATATTTGGCGAAATCGCTTTGCTTGAACCCGCGCGCCTGCAACACCGCCATCGCCAGCGCGTCGCCCATGACGAGCATCGCCGTGGTGCTGGCCGTGGGCGCAAGATTGAACGGACAGGCTTCCCGGGGCACGCGAACGTTCAACACAATGTCGCTGTGCCGCGCGAGTGACGACTTGGCGCCGCCAGTGACGGAAATGATTTTGACCGAAAACCGCTTCAGCACGGGCAGCAGGTTCAATAATTCCTCCGACTCGCCGGAATAACTCAACGCGAGGATCACATCGCCGTCGTTGACGATGCCCACGTCGCCGTGCAAGGCGTCCACGCTGTTGAGCACGACGCTCGTCGAACCGGTGCTGGTGAGCGTGGCGGAAATTTTTTGTCCGACGTTGCCGGATTTGCCGATG
>Ga0187872_10002194_pt1 | contig 17809 bp, 17 predicted proteins | sample June2016WEW_16_4_FD_132973 | JGI IMG/M metagenome (GOLD analysis project Ga0187872, IMG submission 132973) | Peatland microbial communities from SPRUCE experiment site at the Marcell Experimental Forest, Minnesota, USA - June2016WEW_16_40 | ecosystem: Environmental > Terrestrial > Soil >...
AGCTTCGCCGCCCGCAGCGCCTGCGCCAGCAGCGTCAGATGGTTCTTCGGAATGCCGACCAGCGTGGCGTGTTGTTTGCCGGACGGGGTATGAGAGCGGGAAGTGACGACGTGCAGCGTCTGCACATCGCACGGGAAGCTGCGCTCAGCCTCGATTTGCAGAAAGCCCGCCACGTCCGCCTCGGGCAACTCGGGCACCTCGATGTGTGTCGTCAGCGCCCACTTCAACGGCAGGCCCACGATGCATTGGCGCTCGCGCACGCCGACGGCGTCCAGATGGTTGCGAATCTCCCGGCCGACCAGCTCGGGATCATTGGTCAGGGGATCGAGCGAAAGCGAGACGGAGAAGGGTTGCTGGATGTGCAAGGCCCCGTCGGTGCGCCGCAGGACCAGGCCGTCCAGGCGGCTCCCGTCCAATGATAGCCCCAGCAGGGACGAGAGGCGCTGTCGTTTCAACAAGTCTGATTTGGGCAATTTGATCATCACGTTCCCTTCCCGGAAAGCAGCTTCTGGCGCACCTCTTTGCCCAGGGCCCACCCAAGATGGGTCAGGTCCTGGCGATACACGATTTGGGGCATGCCACTGCTGGTGTCAAACACGAATTTCACCCGCCGATAGCCGCGGCCATAAGGGCCAACGGCGGCGATGTCGGCGGTACACTGGTAACTTAACGTCGTGATAAAATCCCCGGCCTCGAGGGCCTGGAGGTCGGTCGCATAACTCTGGCCCAGCGCGTCGATGACCCACGCAATCGACGTCAGATTATTCGGGTTGGCTTGGCGATAGTTGACCAGTTGCTGCGCCCCCGCCGTGTCGCCCCCGAGCAAGCAGGTCAGCACCGCCGCGCTGGCCGTATTCACGTTCACCCGCCCATTGATGTAACTGCCGTTGGTCGTGGTGAGGTTCGTGGCGATTAGAGCAAACTCGGTCTCCGTCATCTTGCTTGTTACGTAGAACTGCAAGGGGCTGGCGAACTTGGCTGTCGCCATGCCGCCGCCCGCCGTGCTGCGGCTGCTGCCGGCGGACCCGCCGGGGCCGCCACCGCCCACCCCGCCGCGGCCGCCGCCGCCCGCCCCGCTGCGGCCGCCGCCGCCGCTGCTCCCCAAGCCGAGATTGACCAGGATCTCATTGGCGCGCGTCGTGCCGAAGTTCGTCAGGAGCAACTGGGCGGACGCGCTGGTGAGGCTGCTAATGTTGACCTTGGCGGTGCCATCACTGTTCGTGTTGGGCTCCCGGCTATAGACGGTGACGTATTCCAGAACCCCGGGGTCGAGCATGCCGTTCTGGTTGTCGTCAGTCTCGTTCGGGTCGAGGATCCCGTTGCGGTTGGCATCCTCGCCCACCAGCGTGTCCATGTCCGCGCCATACAGGAGCCGCAATTCGTCCACGGTTTCAAAAGGCTCGCACTTGCACTGGTAAGACGACGGCTGCTGCATGGCGTAGTAGGTCACCGTGGGGCCGGTGCCGTTGGTGTTCACCCAATCGAGAATGGCCTGGGTCAGGTCCACCGTCATGCGCGGCAGCCAGATGAGTTGGTTGCTGGCGGCGACCGGGTTGATGGCGGCCATGTTCAAGTTGAGCTTCGAGGCTTCATCGACCAAGCCAAAGCACATGCGGCCGGGCCCGACCGGGGTATTGGTGTCGCGTCCGATGAGCCAGAAACGGGCTTCGCCCACCGGCACCGCCTGGCACTGGGCGTCGCTTAGGATCACGAAGACGCCGTTGGACCCATTGGCCGCATTGGTGGCCAGCAAGTAGTTGAGGTAGCGGGCCGCGCCGTCGATTGCCTGGTCCGCTGCCAGCGCGCACACCCGGTTGTCCGAGGCGCGCAGTTCGAAGTTCATCGAATTCGCAAAATACAGCGCCAGGCTCACCAGCCCGAACGCGATCCAGAGCACAATGACGAGCACGGAACCCCGCCGGGCGCAACGCAGACTCTTAGGGTTGGGGCGGGCTCTCATGGCGTCCCTCCGGTGGTTACGGTGGTTAGGTTGGTACGCGTCTGCGTGACCAGCAGGACGATCGCTTCGAGCGGTTGCAGGTTGCCCGCCGCTTCGCCGCGCTTGGCAACGAGCTGAATGCGAATTCGGACCGCCACCGGCAGGTTAGTATTGCCGGCGCTGGTATCCCAGGTGGTTTGCCACTGCGTGCCATCATAACAATCCAATTGCAGATTCTGCACGTTGCCCATGAGCCGCTGGATCTCCGGGGTCTGGGTGGTGGTGGCCAGGATGTTGGGATCGACGCAACGCACCAGGTCCATTCCCGCCTGGTTCCGGTCGGTCGGCGTCTTCAACTCATAGAATACTTCCTGAATGTCGCCCCACGGCGCCTTGTCGCTGATCACGCTGGTCGAAGTAAAGAAATCCAGCCCCGCGCTGCCAGCCTCGCCGCTCAGGCCCATCGTCGCGCCCATGGCCTGGGCCCCGCACTTGAAGTCTCCGGCCAGGACCCCTCCCGGACCCACGGCTCCCTTCAAATCGCGATCCATAATCTCCAGGGCCCGGTTGGCCGGCAGTGATTCCTCAACCATGTCCGAGGTCTTGTCGCGCAGGCGCACCGCCGTGGCAAACACGCCGTTGATGGCCACCAGCACGATCGCGCAAATCGCCACCGCCAACAGCATCTCAATGAGCGTAAAGGCCCTGTGCCCGAAGTCTAAAGTCTGAAGTCTAAAGTCTAAAGTCCCACGTCCCACATCCGAAGTCCGAAGTCCGAAGTCAGCGGGTGGGCAGGTCACCCTCCCCCCGGCTGCGACTATCTTCGGATTTCGGATTTCGGTCATTCGGCTTTTCACCTTTGCTGTTGCGAGCTGTCCACCAGCGTGCTCAGGCGCACGGAATAGTCGCGGTTCTGCGCCGTAAAGAACACTTCCACGGAAAGCCGGAGAATAACGTTTTGGTTGGGATCTTGGGTCCAAGGGTCGGTGCGCAGGGTCCAGCGGAACTGCCGCTGGCCCTCCGTCAGCGTGCCGCTCTGGCCCGACTGGTTCCAATTTGTGGTGACCAGGTTCTCGATCAGCAGGCGTTGCGCCACGCGGGCGGCTTCGCCTTTGCGTGCCGCCACGGTGCCGGCGAGGCTGGCGATGTGCAACCCCTCAAGGGCCGCGGGGATGACAATGGCCATGAACAGCAGCGCCGCCAACACCTCAGCCAGCGTGAAACCGGCCGAGGACCGCCGGCGCACACCCTTGTTCGCCACCGCTGCCCCGGTTCTTCCCATGTAATTCATGCAAACCATTTGCTCACTTAACTCACTTAACCCATTTAACTCATATAACCCATTTAACCTCTTTAACGCTTCAACTCTGCCGCGAATCCAGTCGCCGCCCCGCCCTACTGGTCGGTGTTCCGAATCTCATAGTTCGAGCCGTCGCGGGATTGCGCCAGCCAAAGCGAACCGCCGTCACTACTGGTCAGGTGGAGCACCTGCGGGCTGCTTTCGCCAATCGACCCGTCCGGCAGAAAGCGTATCGTCGGCAAACTGGCATGGACGAGGATGACGCGCGGCACGCTGGCGGTGCTGGGCTGCTGGCCCGGGTTCAGAGTGTTCATAGCGTTGGCGCGCGCCACGATGGTCTTATGCACCACCTCAAGTCGCAGACCGCCGTCGAGCGTGAAGTCCACGGCTTTGGGGTCGCTGGTTTCGTAGCTCGGCTCCGCTTCCAAACCGAAGATTCCCTGCTCGGCATCCACCCACAAATCCATGGGCAACCCCTCGGACACCGCCCGGCTCTGGCCGCTCCGCGTCAGCGCCAGCAACCGCCGCGCCTCCGAGTCCAGCGTCCGGCCATGGAAAAAACGGGAGAGCTTTGGCGCCGTCAACGAAATCACAACCGTCAGGAGGGCCATCACCAGGATCAACTCGATCAGCGTGAAGCCGCGCCGCGCCTGGGGCGTGAACCGCGCTGCTCTCCCGCTGCCTGGTTGTCCGGTGGGTAACCTCATTCAACGCCTTATGGTCCAGTTGGCTATGATCATGTTGTCTCCGGGCGGCCCCAGCGAGCTTATGTCATAGGAGGTCGGATTGTGCCGGCCCGGGCATTCGTAAATGTAATCATTGCCCCACGGATCCCTGGGGATGGAGTCGGACGAGAGATACGGCCCGTGCCAGTTGGGGACATCGCGCGGCTGTTGGATCAAATCCAGCAGCCCGTTCTTGCCTCTGGGATAGCCGCCGTTGTCCACGTCGTAGGCGTCCAGGGCCGTCTTAAACGCCGCAATCTGTGTTTGCGTCGCCGCGATCTGCGCCTGCTTGGTTCGATTGGTGAAGCGGGGCAGCACGATTGCCGCCAGGATGCCCAGGATCACCAGCACGAGCAGCAGTTCCACCAGCGTGAACCCATGCTGGTCTTGTCGGACCCTTCGGTCTTTAGTAACTTGTCGTGTTCTTATTTTCATATTCATTTCCAGAATTCGCACAGGCCGATTTAACTTATTTAACCTTTCGACCTTTTAACGCTGTAACCCCTGTAACTCATGCAACCATGCAACGGGTTCACTTAATGTAGTCTTGCAGCGTGAAGATCGGGAGCACCATGCTGATGAAGATCGTCCCGATGAACGCCGCGATAAAAAAGAGCATCATCGGCTCCATCAACGCCACGGCCGTTTTCAATTCCCGGTCCAGGTCGCCTTCGGTGACGTTCGCTATCCGGACCAGCTCCTGATCGAGCCGGCCGCTCTCTTCCGCAACCGAAATCATTTCCACCACCGAGCTGGGAAACAGCCCGTGGCTCTCGGCCAGGCTCGCCCCGAGCTGGCCGCCCTGCTGCACGCGCTCGATGGACTGCGACACCGCATCCACCAGAATCTGATTGCCTATCGACTTGCGCGCCACGCTCAGCCCTTGCACCAGCGGCACGCCCGCCCCCAGCAGCGTCCCCAGCATCCGGCAGAACCGCGCCATGGCAAACTCGGCCACCAAGGGGCCCAGCACCGGCGCCCGCAGCATCAGGCCCTCCCACGTGCGCCGGCCCTTCTCCGACGCAAACCACGTCCGCAGCAGGAAACCCGCCACCACCAGCCCCACCGCCACGAACGCCCCGTAGCTTCTCACCACGTTACTTACCCCGATCACGATCTGCGTCGCCATCGGCAGCGTCGCGCCAAACCCCTTGAAGATGCCCTGAAAGCGCGGAATAAAGAACGTCAGCAGGAAAATCAACACCCCGATGGCCAGCACGAACAGGATGCTCGGATAGAGCATGGCCGACATCACCTTCGAGCGCAGTTCCTTCTCGCGCGCTTGAAAGTCCGCGATCTGCGCCAGCACCAGGTCCAGGAACCCGCCCGTCTCCCCCGCTTGCACCATCGCCGTATAGACCCGCGGAAAGGTCTCCGGCGACTTGCCCATCGCATCGGCCAGGGCCATGCCATCAACCACCAGGTCGTGGATTTCCTTCCACTTCGCGCTGGCGGCGGGCGAGGAGGATTCCTTGTGGAGAATCACCAGCGCCCGGCTCAGCGGCACCCCCGCGGCCAATAGGCTCGACAGCAGCCGCGTGAAGTTCTCCAGCTCCCGGCTGGAGACCTTGGCCGACCGCTTGCGAAACGATAACGAAGCCAGCGCAGCCGGCAGCGCGAAACCAGTTCCCGCTACGGCGCCGGCCTTTTCCGAAAGACTGACGGGCCGCAGGCCCTGCCCGGCCATTTGTGCGAAAGCCCCCTGCCGGTCCGCGGCTTCGAGTTGGCCCTCGGCCATCGCGCCATTCGTCTGCAACGCTTTGTATTGGAAAAGAGGCATTATGGCAAAAGGGGCAGGTTAGTGCCGGCTTAGGGCCGCGCTGGCGGGCGTCGGTTCCTTGCCGGCGGCCTCTGGCGACTCCTTCTCCTTGGTGCGCGCAACCTCTTTGGCGGTGGTCACGCTCAGCACTTCTTCGACGGTCGTGATGCCCATGCGCACCAGCCGCCAGCCGTCATCGGCCAGGGTCTTCATGCCGGCGTGGCGGGCCGCGTCCCGGATCACGTCGCTCGAGGCATTCTGAAGAATCAGTTTGCGAATCTCGTTGTCGCTGTCCATCCACTCGAAAATGGCGTGCCGGCCGAAGAACCCGGTTTGGCGGCATTCCTGACAGCCGACCGAGCGATAAATCGTAGTGCCGGCGGGAATGCCCACTTGCGCCTTGAAGGCCTGGGCCGCCGGCGATTGGTCGGGCTGTTTGCACCGCTCGCAGAGCACCCGCACCAGCCGCTGCGCCAGCACCGCTTCCAATGACGACGCCACCAGGTACGGCTCCACCCCCATATCCACTAATCGGGTCAACGCCCCCGGCGCGTCATTGGTGTGCAGCGTCGAGAACACCAGGTGCCCCGTCAGCGACGCCTGCACCGCGATCTGCGCCGTCTCCTGATCGCGGATTTCCCCAATGAGAATTACGTCCGGGTCGTGGCGCAGGATCGAACGCAACCCCCGCGCAAACGTCAGCCCCGCCTTCTCCGAAACCTGAATCTGGTTGACGCCCAGCAGTTGATACTCCACCGGGTCCTCGATGGTGATAATCTTTCGGTCCGCATCGTTAATCTCGTTAAGCGCCGTGTAGAGCGTCGAGGTCTTGCCACTGCCGGTCGGGCCGGTCACCAGGATGATGCCGTGCGGCATTTGCAGCACGCGCCGGAAGCACTCCAACTCGCGCGTGTTCATGCCCAGTTCGCCCATCCCGCGCAACGTCGCGTTTTGCCGCAGCAGGCGCAGCACCAGCGCCTCCCCGTGCAGCATTGGGATGACCGACACGCGAATGTCCACTTCTGCCTCGTCAATCCGGATCTTGATGCGCCCGTCCTGCGGCAGCCGCTTCTCGGCAATGTTCAGGTGGCTCAGAATCTTGACCCGCGACACGATGGCCGGCTGGAAGCGCTTGATCTGCGCCGGCACTGGCACGTCCTGCAACACGCCGTCTATCCGGTAACGGATGCGGAACTCCTCCTCGAACGGTTCAAGGTGAATGTCCGAGGCCCGCAACTCGATCGCGTCCCGCAGCACCTGGTTGACAAAGCGGATGATGGACGCGTCCTCCGCCGCGCTGTCCAGGTCGGTGTCCTCCTCGCGGTGCTCATCCACCACCGTAAACGACTCATCCTCGCCCAGCGTCCCCAGCGTGTCCGCCCCCACGCCCAGCCGTTTCTTCATCTCCCGCTGGATCGCTTCGCTCGAAGCCAGCACCGGTTTGAGCGTCAAACCGGTCATCGTCTTGAGCGCATCCAATCCCTGGGTCGCGAACAGGCGGCTGGTCGCCACTTCCACGCTGCCGTTGACTCGCCGCAACGGCAGCAGCTCCTCCTTCAGCAGCAGCCGCGCGGGAAACAGCGACAGAAGCTGGCGATCCAGCTCGATATCCTCCAGCGTCGTGTAAGCGAGATCATACTCCTGCGCCAGCCACCGCAGCACGTCCGCCTCCTCTTGCAAAGGCTTCTGTCCCCCGGACTGGCTTTGCCGCGCCAATATCGCCGCATCTGCCGAAGACAGTTGCTTGCCCGCTACCATCTTGTCGAGCAACTGCTTCAGCGACGCATCCTGGGCAACAATCTCACTCATCTTTGGTTACTGGTTACTGGTCACTGATCACTGGTGACTGGTAACTGGTGACTGGTGACTGCTGTCACGCATCACGCATCACGCATCACGTTTCACGTTTCACGCATCACGCATCACGCAACGCCTCACAGCAAGCCATTCAACGTCGCGATGGCTTCCTGCCGGGTCGTCAGAACCTTGCGCAGGTCCGCTTGCGCCTGTTCCAGCGCGGCTAGCTTGGCTTTACGCCAGGCGACGTACTTCTCCAGTGCGGCCTTCATTTCCGCTTTGGACGCCTTTGATTCAATCGCCTTCTGCAACGCCTCGGATTCCGCGCTGGGCGTGCCGAAGAACCCGCCGCCCCGCGGCCGGCCTTGGTCGCCCGACTGCGCATTGTCGCCACCCCGGGGGCCGCCGCGCCCGAACATGCCGCGCATGCGGTCGGACCCTATTTCCCTGCCGAGGTCCGCGACTTTCTGGACCAGCGGCTGCATCGCCTTCCATTCCGCCTCGTCGGTCACCTCGAGGTCTGTCTTGAGGCGCTCCATCATTCGCTGCTGCCTCTGTGCTGGATCACCCCGGCCCTGGCGTCCGCCTCCCCCTGGCCCCCCGTTATCCGGCTGTGCCACAACTTGATTGGCTCCCAAACTCATCACGGCGGCGACTCCCGCCATCACTAACCATTGGTTTATTCTCATGTTATCTTTCTTATGCTGCGATTTTAGTTGAACGCAGCCCACAGGCGCACACTTGCGCCGTTGCGTGCTGCTGCCATCCGCCCTACGCAGCCAATGTGCCAACCCCCAAAACCCCCTAATTCCCTACAATCCGCCACCCCGCCGCGCAGGATTTGCTCAGCCCGCGCCCCGCCCCCGCGCACATTTTGCGCGCTGCGGTTCTCCGAGCGCTGCGGTCCAGAGCACGCAGAAGAGAACTACAGATGAAGATGAACACGAATTCTGCGGGCCAGATTCGTCTTGGAAGCTCTTGCCCCGCCGTGCGGCTTCCTCTACATTCCCGCATGTCTTTGCCCGCTGATTATCACACGCACACGCCCCTGTGCCGTCACGCCACGGGCGAGCCGACCCAACTGGCCGCCCAGGCCGTCCGGCTCGGCCTCAAGGAAATCGGCTTCTCCGACCACGCTCCCATGCCGCGCGACGACTTCGATGACTGGCGCATGACAGCCGCCGACCTCGACCAGTATGTCGCCCGCGTCGAGCAAGCCCGCCGCGATTACCCCAACCTCGTCATCAAGCTCGCCCTCGAGGTGGATTACCTCCCCGGCCATGAAGACTGGATTCGGGACCTGGCCGCGCGCCACCCCTGGGATTACTTCATCGGCTCCGTCCACTACGTCTCCGACTCGTGGGCCATTGATAACCCCGCTGAAATCGCCCGCTGGAAGAATCGCCAACCGCTCGAAGTCTGGACCGCCTACTTCGAACGCCTCACCCTCGCCGCCGAATCCGGCCTCTTCGACATCATCGGCCACGCGGACCTGTGCAAGAAGTTCTCCTTTTATCCCCGGGAAGATTGCACCCCCCTCTTCACCCGTTTCCTGCAAGCCGCCAAACGCCGCGGCCTCGCCGTCGAACTCAACACCGCCGGTCTCCGCAAGGATTGCCGGGAAATCTATCCCAGCCCGCGCATCGTCCACCTCGCCGCCCAGCTCGGCCTCCCCATCACCTTTGGCTCCGACGCCCATGCTCCGAACGAGGTCGGCCTCAACTTCGCCGAAGCCGTCCAACTCGCCCGCAGCGCCGGCTACACCCACTACTGCCTCTTCACTAAACGCCAGCGCGAGGACATCAAACTTTAAGCCCCGGCCTACCTCGCGATAATATCCCGGTCGAAGGAAGAGAAATCCCCCCGGACCAGCCAAATCCGCAGCTTCACATCCTCGCGGTGATCGAGCAGTTCATCCATCCCTTTGTCCAGCGAGCGCACCTCGGCGGATGTCAGACTCACCGGCTCATGCCGCAATTGAATCTGGCTGCGCGGAATACCGCTGAATGTGCCCAGCAACGTCGGGCTTAGAACCAACAGTTCCATCGAGGTCTGGCCCCGGTTCGAGCGCGAAATCTTAACCGGATAGAACAACGCCGAGGTCGGGAACCGGTACTGCAATGCCTCCAGAGTCCTGAACTTGTTTTCGAGCGAGACGACATCGAAGGCAAACCAGCAGAACCCGTCGTCGAGATACTCCTGCACCACGCTCCGCAGCCGGGCCGGTATTACCGGGTTGTCCACACTGGCGCGCCTCAAGAAGTCGTTGACCCACTCGACGAAACCGTCGCCGCTCACCACCCGCGCCACCGCCACATCATGGGCCCCGATTCGCTCGTGGAACGTGATCTCGCCCGCCGGCGGGGCATAGACCGAACCATGGTCCACCCCTCTAACAGCCGCCGCCGCAAGCGGCGCGGGCATGATCTTTGAGTTGATCAGCCTGACCGCCCGCCGGAACACCCCCACATCCCCTTTCGCGACGCGCGGCTCCGCCGGAAACGGCATTACCTCCAGCACCTTCGTCGCGCGCGACGCCCGCAGATCGGTGGACAGGAGGAGAATCTCCTCCTCCCCATTCCAGGCTATGAGTGCCCGCTGTGTCGGCTCAAAAATGGTCACCTCCGGACGGAATGGAATTGCTCCCCGATCCGCCTGCGCCAGCCCCGCCCCGGCCAGGAGCAAGAGGGAACTCAAACTGAATGCTCGCATATTCATACCCCGTTAGACGGGAGTTCCCGCACAATGCTCCGCACAAAAGAGTGCGTGCAAGATTCACGTGATTCCCTCCGCCTCAAGCCTTAGCGCCTTATTTTGCTGACAGCCCGCGGTGTTTCTGCTAGTGTCCGGGTTGTGATAAAGGCTCAGGGGCATTCAAGCGAACGATTGCACCGGCTCGGACCGGTCCCTCACACCTGCTGCCTACCGTGGCTGGTCATCGGCTGGCTATCTTTTACCGGGATTGATGGTCAAGCCGGCCCGCTAGTCACCACGGATAGTCCGATTGGCTTCTTCACCAATGTCGCTGCCCGGTTGCTGCAGTCACAACTGGGCATCAGCCTGAACAACATCCAACTCTACCCGACCAACCAATACGCCCCCTCCGTCCACCGGCTCTTGCAGGTCACGGCCAACCTTTACGACGCCGCCACCAACCGCACCAACACCGCTTATCCTTATCTGCCAAGCGTGTTTCGCCCGATCTTCGCCAACCAGTCAGCGGGCGACGGCAGCAATTTCATCTTCATCAGCGGTTTCCAGGAGGTCACCGACACGTCCGTCCTGCTCGCCACCATGCGCGACTTGCAGCTTGCCAGCGACCGCGCCGCGCTGCAGCCGATGGATATGATCTATGGCCAGCCTCTCGTTATCGGCGCCAAGAAAGGCTTCCCCAACTTCAATGAGTTCGCCATGCAGACCCAAGTGCAGGTCGCCCGCAAGCTCCAGTTCCACCGGCAGGGCGACTCCACCACTGCGCCCGTCAATGAGATTGACCAGATGTTTGTGGTGGGCATCTCGAATGTGTTCGGCGTCGAAGCCTGGAATTCCTACAGCAACTCATTCCCCCGCGACCTGCTGATGGTCGTGCTCCCGGACCTGAGTGTGCTGGTGACCAACCTCGAGACCGGCAACTGGCTCGACCCGGCATTAGCCTATTACCAGCCGCCGGCAACGACGGTCAACATCGCCTCCAACATCTGGACAGGGTTTGACCCCGAATACCCTTCCCCTTCTTTTCAAATCCCGCTGTTCACCAACGTGGTGTTCCTGACCAACTCCGCCTATTCGCAGGCGCTGGATCAGTTCGTGCCGCTGACGGGCGCCTTCGAGCGCACTCCCGGAACCACGAACTTCTATGTCCCCCAATGGCAGCTCTGCTTGAAAATCCGGCTGTGCTTTGCCCTCATTGATTCTGGCCGAATCGTGGATTATGTGAACCTCACCGGCGATTACCCTCTCAACATAACTGAGGCCCTGATGACGGGCAGTCAAGAGTGTGGTAGTGTCTATTTACCGGACGGCAGCTACGGCGGCATGTGGTGCACGGAACGCCTGAATGGCGCGATCACTGACTCAACCCCGACGTATGGAATCCTGAATCAGATCTATGCCAGTCTGGGGGACCAGCTCCCAAACCTCGTATGGAACAGCGGCAACAACGACTTTCCGCCCGGGATGGGCAGGATTGCCGCCATCAACTTCTTCAATGGCCAATTCCTGCCGCCTGGTTACTACCCAATGACCTCCAATACTTTCGATGCTCCCTACCAACCCTTCCGGAACATTTACCTGGTCACCTCATGGCAGGCCAATGATCCGCTGGTGCATTACATGCTCAGTGACCTCCCCAGTGACCCCACCCTGCCGCCAAACCCGGTGTTCGACACCCCCCCCACTCCCTTGCCCCTCCCTAATCTCGGCGCGGTCAATAATTGCTACGAGCCTTGGGGCGGGAATCCCGACGGCTCCAGCTACAGCACAACAGCGTTTGATCTGACCGTCAAAGACCCGTTGGTGTTTGGCTCGGATTACTGGGACTTCCCCACCAACCCATTGCCCGATCTCACTTGGCTTGGCCGCGTCCATCGTGGCACACCCTGGCAGACCATTTACCTCAAAGCGCCCGGCACCAGCCTCGCCACATGGATGGAATGGACGGGCGACACCCAGCTTGTGACTAACTGGGACGGCGTGACCGGCGTAACCGAGGATGCCTTCTTCACGCAGCCCACGAACGATTGGCGCCTGGCGAGCCTGCTGATTTCTCTCCTCAACACCAACGACCCGCGCACGCTCGCCTCCGTTAACCAACCCGGCGTCTCCGCCTGGTGCGGACTTCTGGATGGCATGACCGTCCTGACCAATACCGACATCGGGCAACTTGACCCGGTTATCATGTCCTCAAACTCGCCGCAAGCCGCAACCATCGCCGCCGCCCTCGACGCCATGCGGTCGGCCCAGCCGAACCAGACCTTCCGGAGCATTGGAGACATTCTGGCCGTCCCTGAGCTGAGCGTGGCCTCGCCGTGGTTGGATTTGAGCAGCGGTTACGAGGTGGAGTGGAGCCTCACCGACGAGGCTTACGAGGCCATTCCGTCCCAGCTTCTCCCCTTGCTGCGGCCTGACTCGATTGGCTCCGTCAGCCAGAGCGGCGGCACCCTCCAAGTCCAATTCACCGGCGCCGACGGCTATGCCTACACGGTGCAAACCTCCTCGAACCTCTTGAACTGGACCGCCATTACCACGAACTACCCGGTCAACGGTTCTTTCACCTTCGTGGATACTCCGTCGCCCGGCTCCCCTCGCCGTTTCTACCGCTCCCTGCTCTGGCCCTGAGTTCGTTGGGAAAACTGGTGCGCATAGCAGGACTTGAACCTGCACGGATTACTCCACTACCACCTCAAAGTAGCGCGTCTGCCAATTCCGCCATATGCGCAGTCTGAGTCATTCCAACTGAACGACTTTTTCAGTCACTCAACGGCACCATCCTCAAGTGTTTGCGGCCAACTGTCAACATCCTTTCCAGCTTCAACTACAACTCTCGGGGATTCTCATTTTCCCCGGCTGGGCCGGCGGGTAATATCCTTTGCGTCTTTAACAGAAGTCAGAGCGCCCGGTCGAAACGCCGGGCCGGCAAAACGAACGACCATGAGCAAGAACATCAAATGGGGAGTGATCGGTTGCGGCGGCATTGCCGCCCGGCGGACGATCCCGGAATTCAAGAAGATGGTGTCCAACGCCGAACTGGTGTCGGTGATGGACCTCAACCCGCAACGCGCCAAGGAAGTCGCCGCGCAATTTGGCGTGCCGCACTGCTGCGCGACGGAGGCCGAGCTGCTGGCGCAGGATGTGCAGGCGGTCTATATCGCCACGCCGCCGAACGTCCATTGCCGCCAGACCGTGCAGGCCGCCCAGGCCGGCAAACACGTCCTGTGCGAGAAACCCATCGCCGTCTCCGTCGAGGAAGTGGACCGGATGGAAGCCGCCTGCGCCCAAGCCGGGGTGAAATTCATGCTCGCCTGGTGCATGAGGCAGAATGTCTATCACAAGAAAATGCGCGAGCTGGTGCAGGCGGGCGCCCTCGGCAAAATGGTCATGGGCCGCGCGCAGCTCACCTGTTGGTACCCGCCCATCCCCGGCGCGTGGCGTCAGGACGCTGCCGTCAGCCACGGCGGCGCGTTGCTGGACATGGGCACGCACTGCCTCGACCTGCTGGAATGGATCATGGACGCGCCCGTCGTCGAGGTCACCGGCTTCCAGGACCTGCTCGTCCACCAATACGCCACTCGGATCGAGGACACCTCGACCATCCTCGTCCGCTTCCGCAACGGCGCCCACGGCATCATTGACAACTACTTCAACATCCCGGATGCCGCCGCCCAAAACGCCCTCGAACTCTTTGGCGCCAAAGGCTCAATCATCGCCCGCGGCACCATCGGCCAGGACCCGACCGGCCAGATGTTCAGCATCCTCCAGGCGCAGGAAACCGGCTACGACGCCGCCCAGGTGCGCGACACCCAGGCCAGCCATCAGGAATACAAGCTCGAAGGCATCGGCATCTATGGACAGATGATCACTCTATTTACCGACTGCATCCTCCAGGACCGGCAGCCGCCGGCCTCGCTGGCCAACGGCCGCCATTCGGTCAAGGTGGTGGACGCGATCTACCAGGCCGTCCGCGAACGCCGCGTGGTTACGGTCTAAGCTTGACAGGGCGCGTCAGGTAATAGAATATTACCCCATGCAAGCAACGACTATGACTTTGACCCGGAAACGGCAGACGGTTTTCCCGCTCGAATGGTGCAAACGCCAGGGGCTGGAGGATGGCGGGCCGCTCAATGTGTTTGACCTGGGCGAGGCGGGTTTGCTGGTCCGGCCAGTGCGGGCGCCGACGGTTGGGGAGATCGAAAGGCTACTGGCGCAAACGCCGGCCGGGAAGCATTCCGCGAAGGCCGCCGCCGAGATCGTGCAGCGAGCGTTGCGCAAGGCGCGCCGTTAATGATCCCAACGGTCATTGATACCGGCGTCCTGGTTTCGGGCATCTATTGGCGACACGAGCCGCACTTGTGCGTGAGGGCGTGGTTGCGGGGGCTGATCGTGCCGGTGGTGTCCGACTCGATTTATTCCGAATACGACCGGGTGCTGCACGAAGTGAAGAATGAGCAGGGATTTCAAACCAACCTGGAACCGTGGTTGGCGGCGATAAGAAAGTCAGCTCTCTGGATAACGCCGGTTTCACTGGCCGAGCGGGTCTGCCGCGATGACAACGATGACAAATTCATTGGTGCGGCGCTAGCGGCTGGGGCCAAAACGGTCATTGCTCGGGACCGGGATCTGACGCTGCTGGAAAAGCCCTTCGGGATCGCCATTTTGACCCCGCGGCAGCTCCTCGCCGCGTTGCCCCGGACCGCCAGGCGGAAGCTGGGTTGAAAGGCCATAAGTAATGAGTTTTCCGTTCGCCCCTGTTTTACGCCCGCCCGCCTGCCGGCACACGCCGCGAAACGGCCCGTGCCCGCACCACCTCAACGCTTTGCGTCAGGCGCGCCGGACACCTGAGCAACGATAAACCGCAAGGCGCAATCCGGCGTCGCCTGCACGCAGTTGTTCGGCATATTCATTTCCCCAGCCCTTCAAAGGTGTCGCAACGAACCTCTGCGACTAGAGACCCATCGGGAAGCTTGGCATGAATCCACATGAACTGGGGGCGGTCTTTGAGCGGGGCCAGCAAAAACACAACCTGCTCGTCGGTCAGCGATCCGACCTCGTCGTCCCTGAGATAGCCCCCGGAAGCGAGGTCGCCGATCGAGACTATGTGGGGAACCGAGCCACTGCCGGCCGCGCGGTGATCCCGCGTGAAGGCCCGGAGAGCCGCGATCATGCGCTCGAACGTCAGCCCCCGAAGCTCATGGACCGCCCACTTCCATTCCGCCCGGTGGCGGAGAGCTGGCGGGATGGAGGCCATGCATGCTCCCACAGCGAGTGCGGAAACGAGGGAGAGAATGAGATGTTCTGTTTTCATGGTGCGCGCGGTGCCGCCGAACGGCCAGGTCAGCGACGAGAGCCAGCCGCCGATGGCGTTCCATTTGTCTCTGAGCGAATCGGCTGGCTCCGATTTGCTCCACCGTCTTGTTCGGCCTTGGCAACGCTGCTGGCCAATGCTTCAAGCAAGCTATCCGTGCTTTCCTTGGGGAAGTCCGACGGCAGATCATATACCACAACAACGTGCCTTCTTTTCAGTAAGCATATATCGGCCTGCCAGGGCAGCTTCTGCCACCTGTGGGCAGCGTCCCAATGGGGCACCTTTAGGTCTTTCGGAGCTTGCGGGCGAGACGCCCAGGATAGTTCAAAAGCCTTTCTGGCGGTCTCGGAGTTCGTGTAACGGAGGATAGTCACTGTCAGCGGCTGTTTTAATAGGGCGTTGGTCAGTGCATACAAAGACAGCTCTAAGGGATTCGTATAAGGCATCCAAGCCCCCTTTCCAGCCGGATTTGACGACGCACCAATTACGAATCCTGGAATGTCCAGCGTTTGCGCGTTCGCTGTGAACGCTGCCGCCCAGAAGCCGACGAAGACTGAAAGAACCCAGGTTTTCATAGCACAGCCGAACGCTTGTTAGGCATTGTTTTCAATCACCGATGCTCCATTCTAAATACGGCCTGGAAATCTTGCTGATGGTGTCGGTGGGGCGCTCCTCCAGTGGCTTCTGCTTCGACTCGGAAGGAGTAAACTCAACATCAACCTTGATATAAGGGCAGCGGCGATGAGCAAACGTGCGGCGCGTGGCTGTCGAGATACCACCCTCGGTGGTGAAAACCTTCAACAGTTCCTCGCGCGTTGCTCCGGGGGTAATCTTCTTACACTCGGTGAGGATATCCGCAACCTGCTTCGTCAGCTCTTTGTCAGGCTCGCTGCCAGCCCTGGACGGACCGGTAAGACAGCACGCGAGAAGAACGCCCAGCAAGGAAACAAGAAATGTTTTCATATCCCATTTGACGGCAAAATAGCAATAATGCTCCCGTGCGACGCCCAACAAGTAATGGGCCTCATATTGGACATGTTGTAAGGCGTCACGGGGCGAGGATACTCGTGGGTTTCCCCCTGATCTATCATTATTTGCGGCGGGTCGAGCGCCGCCTATTGAGATGGCAAAGGCGTCAGGTTGGCGAGCCGGTGGCGGGGTCGCTCCAGGCGCTGGGGCCGGCGGCGTGATGGCGCAGACTTGGAACCAGTATTGGGTGCCCCTGGTCAGGCCGGTGACGGTGCAGCTTGAGGCTTTGCCGACGTAGCATTGCGTCCAGGGTCCGCTGGGGGAGAGGGCCTGCTGGGCGATGCAGGTTTGGACGCCGCGGCGGAGGGCGTCCCAGGAGAGAACTCCCCGAAGGGTCTTCACGCCGTGCGCCCCTGAACCAGCGCCTGCCCCGGCCCGCGCGCCAGCGTCTTGGAGTGCGGTGGGTGAGGGGTGACGGCACACACCGCTTTCGCTTCGACCCACGCAGCCCTTCCAAAGCGGTGTCAGCCCCGTTCCCCGCCAGCCACCGCACTCCAAAACCTCGCGGCCATTCGGACGGTTCAGGGGCAGGTCCACGGTGCCTTCGAGGTCGCCGCTGGTGGCGACGAGAGCGGCGCGCTGAGGACAGCACGCCCTACCACCGGCCTGTTTGGGCAACATGCCCAGGCGAAGGACACAACGCTTCCCTTCGCGCCGGGGGGCGTTGGTTGAAGAGGCCTGCAATGCGTGAAATTCGGGTCTATCCGTGGCGCTAAGTGCCGCGCCAAAGCTCACGGCAGTGGGATTTGCGGCGGTGGCAGGCCAAGCAGGAGCGCCGACGGACGTCGGCAGTTGCGGCAGCGCGTGGAAAGCGGGTTCCCCTTGTGCAAGGGGTATGTGGACGGTGTGTCCCCGGTGAAAGTATGTTAAATGGGTTAAAGGGGTTAAAGGGGTTAAAGGAGGAAACAGCGTTGGGAGATTTCTTCGCAGCCGGCCAACAAGTTAGACTATTGCAGTGCCGAGGGAAGCCCGGCGCAAAGCGGGAGGGGCCAATTGGGAATGGGTCATTGGGGGCGGGCGGGGGGAGGGGCGCGGGTTTGGGGGGGACGAGGGCGCTGTGGTCCTGGGGAGCGCTTTCCCAGCCGTGCCGTTGCTGGCAGGAGCGGATGAAGACCTGTTCGTTCGGCCCCGGCGCCCGAAAGCGGGCCAGATAGAGCGCCGTGAGGTCGTGGACCCCCTCCTTGGGCACCGGCAGCAGACCCAGATAAACTGGCCGCCGCATAGTGGACCACCCCGCACT